>AMZC01000547.1_pt1 | contig 104080 bp, 91 predicted proteins | sample 948551 | NCBI WGS metagenome assembly AMZC01 (sample SAMN01120625, study PRJNA171369) | bioreactor sludge metagenome | biome: sludge; isolation source: anaerobic thermophilic cellulolytic sludge from lab reactor | place: China: Hong Kong, Shek Wu Hui wastewater treatment plant | collected... | reverse complement strand
CCCTTGCCCGCCTAACCCGAACTCACGTTATTTACAAAGAAAATAACATCCTTTTTCCACTGGCCGAGAGAGTTATTCCCGAATCCGACCAACCCCGTTTGAGAGAGCGCTTTGAACACCTGGAACACGAAGAGACCGGAGAGGGGATTCACGAGAAATACCTGGCCCTGGCCGACCACCTGTGCAGGACAGTGTCGCTCCCGTAAAGTTTCGAGAGCTCATCTGTTTGGAGTAAGAGATCATCTGCAGATTATCCCTTTTTACCTTACAATTGATACGAATCTGTTCGATCATAGTATCCTGTCTGCCATTTTCAACAGCGTCTTACAGGAGGTTTGCCCTCACCAGGCAACTCAACTCATTTGCAATACTTCTATACATGTGGAAATGGCAAGCGTATTGTGATTGACGTGCCATATCATTTGTGCTTAATAATGAAAGGTCTTACAACGATGTCACCAAATTCTGATTGGGGAAGGGAACTGCTATGTCTTTAAAAATTCTGGTGGCTTATGCCACCCGAGCCGGCTCTACCGCTGAGATTGCCACTGAGGTTGGCGGGGTCCTCTCTGCACGTGGTTTTAGCGTGGAGATGAAGTCTTTAAAAGAAAGACCCGTTCTTGCGGGTTATCAGGCTGTGGTGCTGGGAAGCGCTGTCCGCATGGGTAGCTGGCTTCCCGAAGCTCTCACCTTTGTCAGAACCAACCAGAGTGCCCTGCAGGGCATGCCGATAGCACTGTTTACCGTGCATATGCTTAACATCGGCGAAGATGAAGCCAGTCGCACTGCCCGTGCCGGTTACACAGCGAGCGTCCGGGCGCTTTTGCCTGATGCCTCTGAGGCCTTCTTTGCCGGATTAATGGACTTCTCGCGCCTTTCTTTCTTCGACCGATTCATTGCCAGGATGGTTAAGGCCGTCGAGTCAGATCAACGCGATTGGGGGCAAATTCGTGACTGGGCCGGCAGTGTGTTTAGTGGAGTTAACGTGTTATGAACAGAGCGCTCTTCTGGCTGATACCCTCCATCTTTCTCCTGGCGCTCATCGCCGCACTGGCCGGATTGTGGCCCGCAAAAGGCACTTCCTATCCGTTGACCACCTTCCGCGGCGAGGAAGTCATGATTAACGCCCGAGGGTTGTACTTCTGGGATACGCTCAGTTCTGCTGCACAGATGCAGGCGAACGATGCGGTGACTCTCTTCCTGGGCCTGCCCCTGCTGGCAGTTTCATTCTGGCTGGCTCAAAAGAATTCTCTGCGCGGCAAGCTTCTCCTGACAGGTACACTGGGTTTCATCCTCTATACCTATGCCTCCATGTGCTTTGGCACGGCCTATAATCAGCTCTTCCTGGTGTATGTTGCGCTCTTTAGCCTGAGCCTGTTTGCCTTCATCCTGAGCATGATGTCTTTTGACCTGAAGAGACTGCCGATGCATTTTTCAGAGAAATTACCGCGCCGCTGGATTGCCGGACTGCTCTTCTTTACCGCGGCTTTCCTCTCGCTGGCGTGGCTGGGGCGGGTCGCCGCCACTTTTACACCGGGAGCCGTCCCTGCTCTTGAGAATACCACCAGCATGTTCATCCAGGCGTTGGACTTGGGGGTCATTGTACCCCTCTGTGGGCTTTCGGGAGTTCTGCTTTTGCGACAAAGTGCCTGGGGCTACCTGCTGGCATCGGTGGGATTGGTGAAATTTCTGACTTTGGGTACCGCTGTGGGTCTGATGGCACTCAATATGGCACGGGTAGGTGTACCAGTGAGCCCGATAGAGTTGATCGTTTTCCCGGCAATGGCGCTGGTAGGGGTAGGAATGACGATCCTCCTGCTCAAACATATTAAGGATCAACCGAAATGAAAGGTGATTGGAATAACCCTGCAGGTGCATTCCGGAGTGAAGAGAATAAGTGGCCAGAGGCTAAATGCAAATAGAAAGAGAGTAGATTTTTTTTGAAAATGAACCAGGGCTCTTGAAGGTTTCATTTTTCGGGCGGATCGCGGGGAAAAACAGTACTCTGCCTGACTGTTTTGAATATCCATTCACTACCGGGAGAAGGCTGAAGTGCCGCGTTTGATGCGTCCCGGTGAATTTGCGGGCCTTAACCCTGGAAAGGAAAACTATGAACAACCTGTTTCGATGGCATGTGAAAAGGATGCGGAGCACATTCAGTTGTCTGCTGTTCGGGTTCTTGCTTATTTTCCTGGCCGGTTGCGCCGTGCAACGCTCAGGCGTACCTTTGGTCGAGCGCTGGGCTTCGGTGGAGGGCGGACAGATTCAAGAGACCCGTGCCGGTGAACAATTTCCCTTTCATATCCCGGTAGACGAGGGCCTGATAATCGAAGGAGTACCTCTCACCATAAAAGTGAGTGGTAATGTCGTCAGCGGCTCGGTGCGATTTGAATTACGGCGTCCCGACGGCCAGGTGGTGTGGAACTCAGGGACAATCGGGCCGGGGGATTTTTCTATGAGCACCGAATACGTTCTACCCACCGGGCAAACCGGCACTTATACTCTGGGATTGGTTTATACTGAGCAAACGGCGGTCACCTACAATCTGAGCTGGCATGCCCTCCGGCTGGGGCCGGTCATTCTCTTGCCCGGGCTGGGGATGATCCTGGTTGGGTTGGCTTTTGTCTTTTACGCCAGGTGGCGACAGCTCCTAAACTGGCGCTATCTTCTGCTGGGTGCAATGTTCTGGGTGCTCACTGTAGCAGCCAAATTTACTGTAAGTATCCCTCTGAATCCGCTGGTCTTTAGGACGTTGGGGGTTAACAGTGAAAAGCCCTTTTCACCCGGCAACCTGGCAGCGTATCTTTATATTGGGGCACTGACGGGTATCTTCGAGGCGGGTTTATCATGGCTCATTTTAAGCAAAGGCCACTGGGGCAGGGCCAGTTGGGTACAGGCATTGACCTTTGGTATGGGTTTTGGGGTTATTGAAGCGCTCACCCTTGGCCTTTCCGGGTTGGGCAGTGCCCTGGTTGGCCTTCTTTCTCCTGAAGTGTTACCCGTTCCGACCCTGGGAAGCCTTGCCGGGCAGGCCACCCTGGTCATGGGGTTGGCTCCGGTGGTTGAGCGCCTGTCAGTTATCCTGGCTCATATTTTTTCCTGTGCGCTGATCTTCTTTGCCATTGCCCGGCGTGAAGCCCGATGGGGCTGGCTGGCCATTCTTTATAAGACTCTGCTGGATACCCCGGCTGGGTTTACTGCCTTCTGGGGTATAGGCACTGCTGCCAGAATCTGGACGATCGAGGTTGTAATTGCCCTTTTCGGTATTGTCGGGTTGTGGGGCACGCTCTGGATTGCCCGGCATTATCCATCTGCTCCTGCCGCCGGGCAGGTTTGAACCACCCCCTTACGGTATGGAGAAAACTCGCACCGCTTGAGAAGCCGTTCTTTTGGCGACGAGGGGAAATCTGGCAGTGGGGTCACAGGAGCTTTTTTATCTAACTCTGTAGTGCGGGAGTGGAGTAAAAACACCTGAAAATTGCAACGAAAATATTACACTCTTTGATTGAAAAACGTCGATTTGCTTTTTATACTGAATACATCGAAATCCGCAGAAAACTGGAGGGGATCCATGCGCAGGCTGCGGCTTCTATTTTCGGTTCTGGCAGGTTGGCTGGTAGTTACCACGCTGGCGTGCGGGCTTTTTTCTCCTTCCGTTATCACCCCATCCGCTCTGGTAACATCCCCTGCGCAACCTGCCAGAGATCTGACCACACCAGAGCCAATCCCCACACCAGAAGCTGTGGTCTCTTTACCTTTATCCGAACCGTCGCTTACCCCTGAACGAGATGAACCTGCACTGGTAGAGCATTGCCCTGATAACCTGGGGAGTATCGTTTTTTCCTATGACCCGGGAGACCACGACTCTGTTCGTTATGGCATTTACCGCATGAATGCAGATGGCGGAAATCGGGTTCGCCTTTCGGATGAGCTTGCTCGAACTGACACCATGCCGGCATGGTCGCCAGAACGGTGCCAGGTTGCCTATGTAAGGTTTACAGAGGAAGGTCATGAAGATATCTTTCTCATGTTCGCTGATGGGAGCGGCATCCGCCGCCTGACAACAAGCCCCGCAAGGGAAATATTCCCTGACTGGTCGCCCGATGGCAGGCAGATCTCCTTTATTTCAGACCAGGATGGCTCGCGGAATCTATATGTCATGAATGCCGATGGTACGAACCAGCACCAGTTAACAGATAAAAGCTCTTTGGCGAGGGCAGATGGGGGATATGTGCAATGGCAGCAGTGGTCTCCAGATGGTGAAGAGATCGCATTCACTTTTAACCCGGGAAAGGGTCAGGGCACGGGGATTTATGTCATTCATCCGGATGGAAGTGGTTTACGCGAGATTGCCCCGGGCGGGCACGAGCCTGCCTGGTCTCCGGATGGAAGCAAAATTTACTTCCTTTCCAATGAAACAGGGCAGGTGGAAATCTGGGTGGTTAACCGCGATGGAAGTGGGCGAAGGCAGATCTCGCATCTTATGGGCACATTGTTCATCGATCATTCTCTGCGGGTTTCGCCGGATGGTACACAGCTTGCTTTTTATGGCACTGGCCCCGAAGTAACCCGCGTCGGCACAGAGATATATGTCCTGGGGGCCGATGGCCAGAACCTGAGGAACATCAGCCATGCAGAAGGGCAGGATGAATGGCTGGATTGGTAGGGAAAATGGAAAAGATACCCGGGAGAAAGGAGTGGTTTGGGGTGCTGTACATTAAGAAACCGGGGCTGGCCCGGGAATTTTAGTTAAGGGCTGCCCGTTAAATGAGGTAGAAGGGCCATTTGTTGTAATAAGCAGGGGAGGGGGCACCGTGGGTAAGAAGATAGTATATCTTCTTCTTTTTCTGGGGGTGGGTGTTACTTTCTTTTTCATGACCCATCAGATAGATGCCGGGGCTGGATCTCAGGCGAGGGTAACGCATTCGGCATGTGTGGGAAACTGTGTGGTAGATGTCTACTTTCTCCATTCAGAAATGGGAGATTCTGTAGCGAAAGAGGTCTACCATCGGTGGTACGATACCTACTATAAATTAACCAGCTGTGATGCCAGCTGGGGGAGCCGGTTCTCGTTTCTGATGGATGTGATTGGAGAAATTGTTGGTGCTCCCGGGGCGCCAACCTTGCAGTGTTGGCAAGGAGTGATGGGGCAGGCCGACGTTTGCGATCGAGCGTGTCGGGAATATTTTATTCCCGATGCGAAATATGCCCCGAACATCAAACTCAGCCTGCTATCAGGTGGGCAGGGGCATGCAGAAGTTAAGGTGGATAACCATACGAACCTGGACGCCCTACCGGAGCTCTCGGTAAATGCATATAGCCGCAAGTATCGCCTTGATGCTTATCTGCAGCTTGAGGATGGTACCCCTCTGCTTATTCACCGCCAGGAGATGGCCAGCCTCAGCTTCCCGAACTGGATTGGGAGAAGCGGATATAACGACTGTGTCAGCTCGTTTGGCATCGATGACCGGCGTTGTTCTATTTTAAGTGCCTTTCTCATTCCCGATGAGGTTACAGCTTCGATTGAATTTATGAACGGTGCGCTTTATGATCTGACCGGTCAGGTAGTCAGCCTTAATGATGCTGAGGGTTCGTTCAGCCAGGATGGCTACGTCCGTTTGCTTGGAGATGGAGATAGTCTTACTATCAGGCAAGGAGATTTTGCCGGGCTGGCATGGATTAAGACACATAATACATCAAAAGACACTCATACTCAGGAAGTGGTGGCGTGGGATGCGCGCCAGGGGGCAGTGACCATCACCAATCATGAATGCAATACCCTGTTTTCGACCTGCTGGATTACCGGTGACCGTACCGAAGTGGATACATATGTCTTTGCACTCCAGGGACCGGCGGAGAAAATGCTGTCAGGGACGTACCGGGTGGAGGTGGTGGCAGAGATTGAGCATGACAAGAATGTCAACGATAATCGAGTAACCTATGCCTATGACGCATCTGCCTCACCCGGGGGACAGAGCACGGGCGGAAATGGTGGTGAAGAGTCCGGAGAAGCTATCCGGGTTGGTGACTTGCCAGTCATCGATTTGCCGGGAGCTGGAATTTATGATGAGGTTATCCCAGAAGCATCACCAGGGAGCATGTTCCGCGTTTTCGTGCCGACTGGTGTGAAGAACCTAACCTTCCGTGTTTTACTGCTTACGGGCCAGCACCTGAACTCCTTTGTGCGGTATGGTGAAATTCCTGTACCCGATTATCCGACTATCAACGAGGATTACGATTGCTGGATGCAGTCGGACTCGTTCTTTGCAGATGTTTGCCCCTACGGCAATCCGATGACGGGGGAGTATTATGTAGGTGTGATTGGCGCGCCGGGAAACGCCTTTCGGCTGGAAATTCAATGGGCTCTGCGCACTGCCACCCCGGTATTAACAGTAGGGGCATCCCCTTCTCCTCAAAGCACGCCTCTTCCGTCTCTAGAAGTGACTCAATTCAGCGAGGTGGAAGAGAATAACCGTCGACAAACTGCTAATTCCTGGGATGCTCGGAGTCCATTTACAGGTCGGTTGACCCGGCAGGACGTGGATTTTATCCAGGTGAGTTTCTCGCAATCAGGAAGCTATGTCTTCGCTCTAACACCCCTCGGAGCAGAATTGAAACCGGTCCTTCGGCTATATCATGCTCCAGAAGGTTCTTTGCTTTACACAGCAAGAGCCCAGGATAAGGGAGACAGGGTAGTGATGCGGGTTTCAGCTCTTGCAGGGGAACAATATTATCTCTCGGCGAATGCTATGGATCTGAGCGCTACCCTTCCACCCCAGGCTTATCAGATCGAACTGATAGAGTTCATCCCTGACCCGGATGAACCTAATAACACGCGTGCCCAGGCAACGAATTGGGACCTGGCTGCAGAGTATACGGGGTATATTTCCCGAACATGGTTTGACCAGGATTTTTTACGAATACGTTTTACCCGGTCGGCCATTTATACCATTAGCGCAATCGATGAAGGCCAGACCCAGAAATTATCCCTGGTCTTGTTGAGCCCTGATGGAACAGTGATGGTATCGACCAATGCGAGGGCAAAAGGCGAACAAGTCAATCTTACTTTTGATGCTTCGGCAGGAGAAGAATTCTTTCTCAAGGTCTCTTCCAGCGGAAGCGCCTTTGACGCACTCAACCGCTACCGCCTGATGGTAACGGAAGAAATTCCAGACCCCTCCGAACCCAACGATGAGCGTTCACAGGCCACTTTTTGGGAGGTTTCTCAGGGGCCGGTGCAGGGGTATCTGTGGGATGGTATTCGGGGTAATGCAGATTATTACAGGCTGGTTGCCCCGCGGACGAAAGATCATGGCTCGGTGACTTTTATAGTGAGCAACCTGCCTTCGGGGGTTCGAGTTCGCATATCGCTGTTAAATGCCAGTGGGTATAACCTCCAGAGCGCCGTTTCATCCGGGAATACAGAGGTTGTTCAATTGTCCAGCCTGTTGGAAGACAACAATGGATATTACTTGAGAATTGCTTCCATCGATGGTAAAAAGTCTACCCGCCCTTATACCCTCAGCGCAGTGTATACCCCAGTGGAAACTACGCCTGAAACGCGAACTGTGCGTTTCTTGGCCCGAGTGTGGCTCAGAACGGGACTCGTTCCTTTGCCCATGGAAGGGGTAGAAGTATTTTACCAGGTAGGCATAAGGCCTGCCGTTTTACTTGGCACCACCAACCGGCTTGGGGGCATCTCACGCCAGGTGGATGTACCTGTCGGACAGGAAGTAGTATTCTGGGCAGCGAAGCATAATTATGTTTTCATTCCGCGTCAAACCACGTGGGTTGTTCCAGAGTCTGCCCGTTCGCACCATGTGGTGTTCTACGGAAGTGAAGCTCCGGTGGTCCAATCATCGCCTGTAGTTATGCCTACCTCTACTACTACGAGCACGCCTGTGCCTGCCAGTGAAAAGCCTACACCTTTTTCTAGCCCAACAGCCGTTCCGGTGTCCACCCCTACTCCCTCATTCCCGGCCAGGACACCTCCCGCAACTGCTTACGGGAGAATTGAGGGGCACCTCTGGCGGCTATTCCCAGATTCAGAACCGGCCGGTGTGGGTGGGGGAAAATTAAGCCTGAGTATTAATGGTGTACCCCAGTCCTCTGCGGGCAGTATGATCGACGGAGCGTATACCATCGACCTGCCATCTTTGCAGGCAGGTGATGTTTTACGTTTGTCGGCCAGTGGTGCTGAGGACCGGTTTGAACCAGAATATTATGAGTGGAAGGCAGAGACAGGAGTAACCCGCTGGACGTATGATTTCTACTCATACTGGGGGACAATTACTCCGCCAGACCGCGATGACCAGAATCATATTTACGGCAGAGTGATCGACCATGAGGGCCGAGGAGTGCCGGGGCTTTATATATTGGTTCAGATGGGCAATTCCGATGCCCTCCAACGTATTGGCCCCACTGATTTCAACGGATATTACGAGGGGTTTGTCCGACTGCCGGTACGTATGATGGTCACGGTCTGGGTGGAGCAGGAAGGGTTTGTCCCTTCTCGCTCCCTGTTCTTCCATGCCTACTACCCGGAAGACCGGATGATCAACTTCTCTGCAGCCCCTGGAGAGGGAAAGTAGAAAAGCAGTCTGATTGCCTTCCCTGCGGCCATATCCAGCCAGCCAGGTTTTGACCAGGTAATGTACTGTACCATGACTACTGCAAAGGAGATCATCAGGGTGCTCAAAATACCCAGGAAGAGGATATTCTTTGCTGGAAAACGCATAAGTGCAAGCGAATTTTCTCTTACTCCATACTCCTGCGCAGGCGCCAGACTGCCAGTATGCAAAATACAACTGCATAACCCAGCAGGATACCGCAGGGCAGGATCGTCGATGAAGGCCCCTGCCCGCGAATCAGAATGTTCTGAAAGCCGGTCATCGCCCAGGCGGTGGGAGTCCACTGGCCAATAGCGGCAAAGGTTTTACCGGCTACTTCCAGAGGGAACCAGGCACCACCCAGTCCTGAAAAGATGAACATCACAATTAATGAGTAGAGTGTGGCCTGTTGTTCCTCTCTGGCGATGGTGCCGATCAGTAAACCCAGCCCGGCGGTTGCCATCGAAAGCGCCACCATCACTGCAATAACCCCCAGAGGCGCGCGCAGGTAATTGACCCCAAGTAATATTTGCCCAAAACTTACAAGCAGAACTTGCTGCGATAAGGTAAGGGTGAACATGGCCAAAAAGTGCCCAGCGATGGCCACCGGCGGCCTAACAGAGATGGTGAGCATACGTGCCAGGGTACCATTCTTACGCTCGTTTAGCAGCACCTGGGCCGAGTTCATCAGGCCAAACATGGCAAACATCAGCAAGATGCCAGGAGAGGCCTGGTTGTAAGGGTTGCCGCCGAAAGGGTCGGTGGTTTCCCCGGTTGCAGTTGTGGCGAATTCGGTCTGTATGCGTGCGGTATTGTCAGTTTGCTCCCAGCGTTCCCATGCTGCTTGAAAAGCCTTCTCAAACTCAACGGCAGATTCATTCCCTTGAAAATCACGCATATCCAGCTCAGCAATTCTCAGGCTGCTCATCCACTGTATCACCGGCTGACGGATGATCTGGTAAAGCCATGTGCCATTACTCGAGGACGGAGCGGTGATGAGAGTGAGAGGAAGTGGATCTCCGCCATTGACGCTCTGGCTGAAACCTTTTGGAATGACCAGCACTCCCTCTACCTTACCCATATGCAGGGCATTAAGGGCGGTGGTCTCGTTCATGTCTTCCAGCTGCAGCGGGTTTGTGGCTGACAGTTTGATTTTTAATACCTCAAGCGGTTGCCAGTTTACATCCACATCCAGGTTCACCCATGCAAGTGCCAGACGGGGAGTAGTGTTCTCATCACCCTGGTTGCTGCCATAAGCAAATCCCATAAAAAGAGTGAAGGCGACTGGCATGAGGAGCAGAAAGATGAGAGTTCGCTTGTCTTGATAGATTTGTTTCAGGTCTTTGAGTACGATGGTGAAAAGACGCATCATACTTACCTCGCAATCTGAGTGAAGCGGTGGCGAAACGAAGCGCTACCTATTCCAAATGTAACCAGCCCGAAGGCAAGACACACTGCGAAAGGTATCCATACACGGCTGAGAGGTTCACCGTTCAGGGCCGCTCGCCATGTAGCCAGCACCCATCCCTGAGGGGTAACGACGGAAATTTGTTCGAAGAGCTTCGCTGCAGATGGCACAGCCACTGTGAACAACCCTCCCAGCATGCCCAGGGTGGCCAGTACCCCGCCCAGTACTGCCCCGCCCTGACGAGTAGAACGAATAAATGAAATGAGCATCACTCCCAGCCCTGTGGATGCCACCACCTGTCCGCTCAGGGCCAGCAAAGCGCTTATTGGTGTACCCCAGTCAATCTGAAATGCATAATGAGAAGCTACCATCAGAATAAGGCCCTGCAGGGTTACTATCAGCACGACAGCGAGAAACTTACCTGTCAGAATAGTGATTCGGCGAAGCGGCATGCTGAACAGACGTGCCAATGTGCCCTCTTCCTGCTCTTGTAAAATAGACATCATAGCATAACCGCCGGTGAAGAAGGCAAAAAAGATCATTTGTCCTGCCATAACAAACTTCATCAATCCGGCCAGGTTGCCTGACTGTTGTGAAGCATCAGAGTTCTGTGTCTGAAGGCGTAGAGCTGCCTGCTCGGGGCTATGGAACAAGTCCCGCTCGAAAGCAATGTACCAGGCCTGATAATCGTTCAGAAGGGATATTATCCGGGTGGGCTCGAACGTAAGCCCCAGTGCTGTACGCCGATCGATAAAAGTTTGATAGGCAATTCTTCCTCCTGAGAACCCATCCAGCAGCGAGACGAGGATACTGTGTACCACCTGTGGAGTGAGGCTGAGAGTGGGGTCTTGCACAAGAGTTACTACGGCCTGAGGATCACCTGCGAGGAAGCCGGCACTGAAGTCGGGCGGTATAATCACCGCTACACCAACTTCGCGGCGGTCAACGGCCTGGCGAGCAGAGGAGTCACTGGAATAATCTGATGCACTGATCCACGAGCGCAAGCTTTCATCGAAGAAAACTGAGTGAATAATATTTCCTAAAGGTTCCTGAAGAGGTGAATCCGGGGGAAGGCTATCCTGGTTCACTACTCCCACCTTCAGCGAGGGCATTTCTCCCTTCTCTCTGGTCATGCCACTGAAGGCAAAATACATCAGGCCGGTGAGCAAGAGTGGAGCAACCACTGCCATGCCCAGAAAAAAAGTATTGCGTAGTGAACGCAGGAGATCTTTTACTGCAATCGCAAGGATGATGATCATAGGGGTTAATCCCTCAATGCTTTGCCGGTCAGATGTAAAAACACGGCTTCAAGGTTGGGTTCGAGGATGTCTACAGAAGTGATGCGCCCTCCCAACCGGGCAGTGGCTTCGAACAAATAGGGCAGAACCCGGTTGCTGTCTGTAGCCAGCACTGAGATTCGCCCATCTGTTCGGTCAATCTGCGAGATACCTTCCACTTGCTTCCAGGCCGGGATGACCTTTTCGGGTTCAAGTGTGACTGTCAGATCAATGCGGGTTTGCTCGCCTACCAGACGGATCAATTCGCGGTGTGTACCATAAGCGATCAGCATACCGTTGTCGATAATCGCGATGTGGTCTGACAGTTCCTCTGCCTCTTCCATATAGTGGGTAGTATAGAGCACGGTCATACCCTGTTTGTTCAATTGTTTAATATTTTCCAGGATGTATCGACGAGACTGAGGATCGATCCCTACCGTAGGCTCATCCATGATTACCACAGGAGGCCGGTGAAGCAAAGCCACACCGAGGTTGACACGCCGTTTCATGCCACCCGAGAACTTGCTCACTTTATCTTTCTGGCGGTCAGTCAGACCAATGATCTCTAACGTCTCATCTACACGTTGTTTACGTGTAGCGCCTCTCAGCCCATACATGGCCGCCCAGAAATTCAGGTTTTCACGGGCCGAAAGGTCTGGGTAGAGCGCGATTTCCTGCGGCACAACTCCCAGGGCAGCCCTGGTCTCCATGGGTTCATTCTGTACTGAATGCCCCAAAATGGTAACCTCACCGCTTGTTGGTTGGATTAATCCACAAAGAATCGAGATGGTAGTGGATTTTCCTGCGCCATTTGGTCCAAGCAGGCTGAGTATCTCGCCCTGCTCTACGACGAAACTGATGCCCTTGAGGGCGGAGAAACTCCCATAATTTTTCTTGAGGTTAGCGACCTGTATGGCATACATTGTTACTTATCCTTTACCGCTGAACATATCGGCATATAAATTCCATCTGGCCAGTCCTTTGAACCAGGAAAGAGGTGTTTTTACTCCATTTGTATGGACACCAGCCAGATGCCCATGTTGCGAATAAAACTCAATAGACCCGAGAGTGCGGCTTGATCACGAACCGTACCAATGACGGTGGTTGAGCTGTGTACCCCTTCACCCTCGAAGCGCACCTCGGCATCGGGTAGCCAGTCGGACCAATCAAAGGTGATATGTCCCTGCATACGCAGGCAGTAGCGCACAGGAAATTCAGCAAGTGGGGGGGTATGGGGATCATCATCCATGCCTTGTAGTATATGCCGCCCCGCTGAGGGAAACATCGGGAAAAAGTATGGTTAGAAAGAAGGATTGTCTGCTGGAATATTAACTGCGGGGGATTAATCCCAGGTCCTGGGCACGCTTAATTGCCTGAGTACGGTTTTCGACGCCGAGTTTATTATAAATATTGCTGATATGGGTTTTAACGGTTGGGAGAGAAATCACCAGGTGACTTGCAATTTGCTGGTTTGTAAGCCCTTCTGAGACCAGGTGAAGAACATCAATTTCACGTTCAGTAAGTAAACCACCTGTCTCTCGTTTATATGGGTGTTCCATAGGATTTCTCATCACGACAAGTAACTGCAAAGCATACGGATTTGTGTTCAATTTTGCCAGTAAGGCACTCAGAGGTTCACCTTCGTCCAGGAAACTGCTTAAGTAATGCTCTGGCTCAGCCAGTTTTAACGCCTCGCTGAGTGTGGAAAGTGCTTCGGGCTCCAATCCCTGCAATGACAGCCCACGTGCCTGTACCACCCGGGCCTGGATGGTTATCCGAATGTGCCCTCTAGAGAAAGAAGTCTCGGCCAATTGCTGAGCGAGCTGGGTACCTGTTTCCACCTGGCCGATACAAAGCATAAGCCGGGCAGCATCGAGCATGGTTGCTTCTGCCGTGAGGGAAACTTGAGCCTTTAGCGTGGGTAGATTCGTCGTCAGCCAGGCTTCTGCCGGATGGCACTCACCGCGCTGAGCCTGCCAGAGCACACGCAAGGCTTCAATACTCAGGCGCATACTGGCAAACGGGACACTCTCAAGCTCACTTAACAGGTCCAGGGCCGCCCGGGTATCTCCCTGCCTGTGCCGGATGCGCGCCAACCCACAGAGTGCCGGCACCATCGAATCCCAGTGGTTCCACAGCCGTGCAACGTGGACCGCTTCCCGGTAGTACTGTTCAGCTTCCGTTAAGTTGCCCCATTCGTAGTGCAGGTCACCCAGGCCGACCTGTGTCACACAAACATACGGAGACACACTTCCGGCTTGCAGTTCAGAGAGTGCTTCTTCAAAGGTACGCCGCGCTGCCTGTAGGTGTGACTGTGTTATTTCCAGGTTGCCCAGGTGCCCGAGGGCAAAATGAAGCAAGTGAAAGTTTTGTAGCCGCCGAGAGAGTGATACGGTTTCTCGAAAGTGCTTCACAGCCTGAGCCAAATTGCCGTTGGCCTCCTCGGCCAGCCCCAGGTTGTAAATCAAAACTGGCCGCAGGTTACCAACGGTGTTAAACAGGCATACCTGGTCATCCGGCAGGTGCTCAAATTGCGCATAGATGGCGCGCAGAGTATCCTGTGGAATGGCTGTGAAATCATGCAATGACGACTGCAACCGTGCGATGAGCACTTCCAGCAGGGCAGAACGGCGATTCTGGTCGAGAGAGAGGTCGCTTAGAGCCGCTTCTGCACATTGTCCAAAGAAGCGCTCAATCTCAGCCAGCCATTCCTGTGGGTTCTGATAAAGCGCTACTACAGCCCAGGCTATAGCCATGCAGAGGTGTGGGTAGTGTGTGCGTATCTCTTGAGGCAGGGTGCGCGCCAATGTTACTAACTGAGGCAGTTCATTCTGATAGAAAAAGAGCACCACGTGCCGATCCAATAAGTGAGTTACCCGCTCTGCATCGGGAATTTGCTGGGCGTAACGGATGGCCTGAAGAATGTCTCCTGTGCTTTCGCACCAGATGCTGGCAGTGCGGCGGAGAAGAGCGATTTCCTCAGCTGGAAAGGTGGCAACCAGCCGTTGACGTAAAAGGTCAGCGAAGAGATGATGGTAACGGTACCAGGTACAGTTTGTATCCAGTGCAATGACAAACAGGTTTGTACGCTCAAGATCGGCCAGAGAGATATCCGTTTCTCCGGTGAGCGCAGTGCATAGCGAGTCAGACATGCGATCGAGAATGGATGTCTTCAGTAAGAAATTACGCACTTTCTCGGATTGAACCTGCAACACTTCTTCTATCAGGTAATCGGCAATGTAACGATCGCGACCCGAAAAAGCTTCAAAGAAGGCATGAGCGTCGGACTTTTGCAATGAGAGAGCTGCCATCTGAATACCTACAATCCAGCCTTCAGTGGCCTGCTCCAGCAAGCTTACCTGTTGAGGAGTCAGTTGCAGACCCATCACATGGTAAAGAAAGGCCTCGCATTCTTCTAAAGTGAAGCGCAGGTCCGTGGCGCGGATCTCGACCATTTGCCGGTTTGCACGTCGGCGGGCCAGCCCAAGGGGTGGATCCTCGCGAGTGAGTATGATAAGATGAAAATTCTGCGGTTGATGATCGAGCCAGAAAGCCAGGCTGTTATGAATCTCGAGAGACTGAATTTGATGGTAATCATCCAACACCAGGATAAGCTCTTTAGAAAACTCGACCAGGTCATTAATCAGCGTGGCGACCACCTGCTCGATAGCAGGTGGAGATGGAACCGATAGTAATTCCAATGCGATATTTCCAAGTTCAGGATGGAGTCTGCGCAAAGCTGAAATGAAATAGCGCCAGAAACCAAACAATTGATTATCGCTTTCATCGAGTGAGAGCCAGGCAATATCCTTTTGTCTGTGTGCATACGACCAGTCCGCCACCAGCATGGTTTTCCCAAAGCCGGGCGGGGCGGAGATCAATGTAAGGGGCTGGGCAACTCCTGTGTCGAGCAATCCATACAGGCGTGGACGGGGAATTACCCCGGTAGTTATGGGCTGAACGAGCTTGGTGGAAATCAGGAGGGGGGAGAGCATGTCTCTTTGATTATACCGTTTTGGTGAGCCCAAAGAGTGACCTGAATTGTTATCTTGAATAAAAAAGCTCCCTCCCGGCTTACTTTCCTGGGAGGGAGACATCTTTCTCCTCATTTGCAGATAATGTTAATCGTCTCCGCTATGCTCGTGAGAACCGCCTTTGTCGTGATGATCATGATCGTCTTCAACAGTCCCCGATTCACTCCCACGGGAATGATTACTGACTTTATAGTCATCATCATGCATGTCCTGGCCACCTGAGTGCCTGTCCTGGTCATTGGACGAGTCGTTGATCTCGGGTGTTTTTGTCAGGGTAAGTCCCTCGTGAGAATCATCATCTTCCATCTTACTGGAGTGAGTTGAAATTTCATGCGCGATGTAAGAACCATCAGGCTGGAGGAAAGCCTCTACCCAAAGTGTATTGCCCACTGCTGGTTGGCCTTCAATTTCGGTAGCTGCGGTGACCCGTACCACATAATCTCCGATTGTCCACCAATCCTGATCGATAGTGGTTAGTACCCCGCTGAACTCTATTTTAGAGGGATTCTGGCGGGTGGAGTCGGGCGTGAGGTTGGGAGTTGGAGTAGTGGAAAGCACAGTTGTTGGGCTGGATTCAACAGTTGGACTGGCCGCCGAGGTGGCGACCTGGCGGGTATTTGCAAGCACGTTTTGCGCCAGGAACTGGCCAGCTGCATGGGTTACTCCAGCAGTAAAAGTCAGTACCAGAATGGCTGAAGTGAGGAACATAAAAATACGTAAAGGTTTTGAAAACATTGAGAATATAACTCCTTTAAAGGTAAATATTGTCTTGATGCTTGTATAGTCTCTTTATGAACCCAAAAGATACGCAGAGTTTAAAAGCCCTCTCATTCTCTTGGGTTAGAGAGAGGGGAGAGTGAAATCTATAAAAATGGAGAACGGAGGTTGAATTTACTCACCGGTCAGACGCGTCGTGAGTTTTCAGAACCTGGCGCATTCTTATGCTCCCAGAAAGACGCCGGGTGAGTAACCGCAAGTGGTAGGAGCCTTATTTACCCGACCCGTTTTCTGCGACTGTAGAAGGTGCTCTGGATACCGATGAACGCAAGTGTCAGAACACCTACGGCGATTTTGGTCCACCATGAACTGAGTGTGCCATTAAATTGAAGAATGCTGATAATTGTTCCGTTAATAAGAACACCAAAAAGGGTGCCGATGACGTTACCTACACCGCCGGTAAGCAGGGTTCCACCCATCACCACCGAGGCAATAGCATCCATCTCCATAGCTGGGGCGTAATAACCGTAGCCTGAACTCAGCGAAATGCTGAAGACGATCCCGGCGAGGGCCGAGCAGAACCCACTGAAGGAATAAACGATGATCTTGGTGCGTGCTACCGGCAATCCCATCAACATAGCTGATTGCTCGTTGTTACCAATGGCGTAAACAGTGCGGCCAAAACGAGTGAAAAATGCCAGGTAAATGGCTACCAGCAAAAGCACAATAGCAACAATTGAATAGGGGTATACATAAGCTTTAGGAATCAATGGGATGGGAATCTGGGTGAGGGCAAGGGCGCGGTAAAATGGGTCATTAATCGTTACCGAGAGATTGCTGATGATAGCGCCCATCCCGCGAGCAAAAAAACTGCCCATCAGGGTGACGATGAAGGATTCTACCTTGAGGTAATGATGGATGCTGCCCATCACAAAACCAAAGGTGATGCCCATGAGCAGCATCAGCGGGATTACCAGGGCGGGACTCATCCCATTTTTGAGAAGAACAGCTGATGCGATGGTGGTAAGAGCAAGAACCGAAGCCACCGAAAGGTCGATGCCCTTGAGCAAAACCACAAAGGTCATTCCAATGGATATGATCAACAGGCTGGCATTGTTGATAAACAGGTTGAAAAAGACCTGAGGCTTTTGCATATTAGGGTAGACCAGCCCGGCAAGGGTATACCCCAGAATAAAAACCAGGATGGTGATCAGCAGAGGGCCATTATTCAACAGGAACGGTCGGACTCGAAGCCAGAGGTGTTCTGCTCTGGTAGGAGAAAACACATCAGTCTGCGATGCCATGTTGAGCTCCTTTCCGTTCAGCTAAGCGAGTCAGCAAGGTGCGCGCCTGGTTGGAATACATCAGGATGACCACCAGCACCAGCAGAGCTTTGGCGGCTTTCAGTGCATCTGCAGGTACGCCCACGGTATACATCGTCAGAGTGAAAGCCCAGATGACGAGGGCCCCCACAACGCTTGCCGAAAGTGAGAACCTCCCTCCTTGCATGGAGGTGCCTCCAATAGCCACCGCCAGAATGGCATCCAGCTCATATGAAAGACCGATGTTATTGGCGTCTGCGCTCTTGACATACGAGCTGAGGATAAGTCCGGCGATTGCGCCACAGAAGCCGCAGAAGGTATAGGCGAAGAGCTTTATATTTTTCTCGTTAATGCCACTGTAAAAGGTAGATTTTGGGTTCAGCCCGACCGCTTCGATGAACATTCCGATAGACGTTTTACGTACCAGTAATGTAGCCAGCAGAAGTACCACCCCTACAATGTAAACCGAAACCGGCAGGCCAAGGATGAACCCGTTGCCGAACCAGAAGTATGGAGTGTAGTAAATGGTCATAATCTGCCCGTTGGTAATCAGCTGGGCGATTCCGCGTCCGGCAACCATCAGAATCAATGTGGCTACCATAGGTTGAATTCTGGCACGTGATACCAGGAAGCCGTTCCATAACCCGCACAGGGTACCGGCGGCCAGATCAGCCAGAATAATGATACCCAGGGGAGTGTTGGTTTTATTGGCGGTCAGAATGTCATTGGTGATCAACTGGTTCCCCAATGCCGGGTTAATCAACACCGCGCCCATAGCAGCTGATATGGCGATCACCGCTCCAACTGAGAGATCAACCCCACCCGTGGCGATGACCAGTGTCATACCCATGGCCACCAGCGCCAGGGGTGCACCATCGTTCAGCACAACGATCAGGTTCCCATAAAGATGACCGTCCAGAACGCCTATTTTGAAGAAATCGGGTGCGTAGATGGCATCGAATAAAAAGATCAGCCCCAGCGCAACAACGGGCCAGAACAGGCGACTTTCTCGAATCTGTTTAAAAAAAGGAGACTTTTTCATAGGTTGCCTGCCATGGTTTTCATAATCGTTTCATCGTCCACATTGCCGGGGAACTCAGCAGCTTTCTTGCGATCGCGCAGGACGACGATGCGGTGGCTGCAGCGCATCACCTCTTCAAGTTCAGAGGAAATGAAGATACAGGATTTCCCTTCCTCAGCCAGTTCCAGTACCAGACGCTGAATCTCAGCTTTGGCACCCACATCGATTCCGCGGGTGGGTTCATCTAAAATCAAGACCTGAGGATTGGTAGCGAGCCAGCGCGCCAGGATCACTTTCTGTTGATTTCCACCACTCAGGTTTTTCACCAGCTGGTCAGCTGAGGGTGTGACGATACCCAGCACCTGAATGAAATGAGAAGCAATTTCATCCTGACGAGCATGGCTGAGGTGTTTAAACCATCCCAACCGGGCCTGGAGCGCCAGGATGATATTTTCTCGAAGAGTCATATCACCTACAATCCCTTCCTCCTTACGGTTTTCAGGGCACAGGCCGACGCCTGCATTAATCGATTCCAGTGGTGAAAAGCGGGTGACTTTTTTTTCCTCGATGGTCATGAACCCGAGGTCTGGGGAATCGATGCCAAAGATCAGATTAGCCATCTCGGTACGCCCTGAGCCTAACAACCCGGCAATGCCCACCACTTCACTGCTTCTCAATTCCAGGTCAATGGGCTCCAGAGAGCCTTTTCGGCCCAGGCCATGAAGCTCGAGGAGCTTTCCGTTTTGGGGAGTAGTTTCACGATGAAATTTAACCCTGGAAACTTCTTCCAGATCGGTGGAGGAACGCCCCAGCATACTGGCGATTAGCTGAATGCGTGGGAGCATTTCGGTAGGGTAGGTGCCCACCAGGCGTCCGTTACGCAAGACGGTAATGCGATCGGCCACCTGATAGACTTGATCTAAAAAGTGGGTGATGAAAATGATGCCAATGCCCTGTTCTTTCAAGCGCAGCATGACATCAAAGAGTTGTCGGGTTTCGTGAACGTCCAGGCTGGAAGTGGGCTCATCGAGAATCAAAACCTGAGCGGAGGAAATCTCGAGGGAACGGGCAATGGCAACCATCTGCTGAATAGCCACTGAATAACTGCCCAATGGCCTGGTAACATCAATATCAATGCCCAGACGATGGAGAGCATCTGCAGCGAGTCGATTCATTTTTCGCCAGTGAATGGCTCCAAACCATGTTTGGGGTTCCCGCCCCAGCATAATGTTTTCGGCCACTGAAATGTTGGTGCACAGATTCACTTCCTGATACACTGTGGAGATGCCGATCTGCTGAGCATGCAGGGGAGAGTGAACTTCGATTTGACGTCCGTCATATTCCAGGGTGCCTCGGTCGGCATGTTCCACACCGGTGATAATCTTAATGAGTGTAGATTTTCCCGCTCCATTTTCGCCCATCAAAGCGTGAATTTCACCCCGACGGAGCGAGAAATCCACGTCTTCCAGTGCCGTGACCCCCGGGAAGGATTTGGTAATTCCTTTTGCAGACAAAATGACTTTTGGATCGTCCATGGTCTTTCCCTTTCTATGACCCTGCCGGGAAGGCGGCGTTTTGTAAACACCGCCCTCCCGGGGTCAGTGGTCAGCCCCTGGATGAAATCAGTGATGGGTCAATACTTGCGTGATGGCAAAAGCTCGGCGGCATTTTCGGGGTAGTACACGGTCTCATTAGTGAGAATTTCGCGCTCAACCGGTTCACCGTTCATCAGTTTGAGTGCCAGTTCGAACACCTGTGGACCGAGCAAGGGATTGCATTCTACATCAGCCTGAATCCAACCGTCGATCATCGCCTGGAAACCACCACGGGTGCCATCGACTGAGACGATCTTAATATCGCCGGGTTTCACACCTGCGGCTTTGAGAGCTTCAATGGCGCCGATGGCCATATCGTCATTGTGGATGAATAGGCCTTGAATATCAGTGCCATACTTGTTCAGGAAGGCCTCCATGACGGGTTTAGCTTCGGCACGGGTAAAGTTGCCCGTCTGGGTGTCAATGATTTGTATGTTGCTATTCAATTTGGCGCGGAAGCCTTCAGCGCGGCCAACTGCTGCACCCGATCCCGTGGTACCCGAGATTTCCAAAATCTTCCCGCCATTGGGTAAAAGGCGATTCATTTCGGCGGCAGCGCGCTCACCCTCAAGTTTCATATTTGAGCCGATATGGGCAGCATAGAGTGAAGGGTCAGCGCTGACGGAACGGTCAACGATGATCACCGGAATACCCGCATTTTTAGCTTCGGTCAGGACGGCATCCCATCCATCCTCAACAACCGGGGGAAGGGCGATAACATCTACCCCCTGTTGAATGCAGGAGCGGATAGCCGAGATCTGGTTCTCGGGTTTTTGCTGGGCATCGGAGAAGACCAGCTTTTTAATCCCCAGCTGCTGGGCCGTTTCTTTGATGGAAGCTGAGTTAGCTGTACGCCAGTCGCTTTCTGCTCCTAACTGCGGATAGCAGAGGGTCATGTCGGCATAGGTCTTCTTCGCTTTGGTGGCCGTCGGCTCAGGAGCAGCCGGCGCAGCCGGTGCGGCACAGCCGATAAGGCTGACCAGCACCAGACAGATGATTACGGAAAGTACAAGCTTCTTCATGGATTTCATTCTCCTTTGGGGAACAAATGAGTGGATAGAAACGGCCCGCGCGGGCGACCTGATTTGTTTTTTATGATAGAAAAAAGATTGGTCAGGAGAGAGTGTTGGTTTTACGAACCTGGTTAAAAAATTAACGTAAAAAGACGGCCCATGCTGGAGAGGTCGTCTTTTTTTCGAAAAAAGTTAATTTTCTTCCGATGCGCCTTCAATACTTACGCGATGGCAAAATTTCTCTGGCGTTCTCGGGATAGAAGATGCTTTCGCTGGATGGAATCCACTTGGGTACAGCTTCTCCGTTAACCACTTTAAGCGCCAGCTCGAAGAATTTGGGCCCCAGGAGAGGGTTGCATTCCACAGTGGCATTCAATTTCCCATCGATCATAGCCTGGAAGGCATCGCGAATGGCGTCAATTGATACGATCTTGATATCTACCCCCGGTTGAAGGCCATATTCCTCAATGGCTTTAATGGCGCCGATAGCCATGTCATCGTTATGGGCATAAAGGGCGTTGATCTGTGAGCCATATTGCTTTAACAGATCGGCCATGGCTTCTTTCCCTCTGGCACGGGTGAAATCTCCGTCAACTGAGGCGATAATGTGTATCTCGGGATACTCCTGCATAATTTCGCGAAAGCCCTTGTAACGGTCAATAGCCGGGGCTGAGCCAGTGGTGCCGGTCAGCTCAACAATATTACCTTTACCGTTGAGCAGCTTGGCCATCACTCGAGCAGCATTGCGGCCTTCTTCTACAAAGTCAGATCCAAGGTGGGTGGCATACAGACTTTCATCCACATTAGCACGGCGGTCAACTAAAATGATGGGAATTCCGGCATCTCTGGCTTCCTGAAAGACCGAATCCCAGCCGTTTTCGACTACCGGTGAAACGCCAATTACATCGACCTGCTGGGCAATGAACGTGCGGATGGCTTTAATCTGGTTTTCCTGCGACTGCTGGCCATCGGCGAAGATGAGCTCCACTCCCAGTTCTTCGGCAGCTTCTTTAATCGAGGCGGTGTTGCCTGTGCGCCACTCGCTTTCTGCACCTACCTGGGCAAAACCGACTACAAGATCTCTGTAGGTTTTTTTAGGGCGGGTGGTGGCCATGGAAGGTGGCGTGCTCTGCTGGCTACATGCTACCAGGAATATAAGGAGCAACAGGAGGAGCATTTTCCAAATTTTTGGCGTTCCCTGTTGTGTTCTCATGCTGTCACCTCCTCGACGAAAGATGGAGTCTCTCGCAAGAGAGGAATTTTGACAGTTACCCGCGTGCCCTCGCGGTAGGTAGATTCGATGGTCAGGCCATACTGTTCACCGTAGTAAAGTTGAATGCGCCGATGGACGTTTTCCAGCCCGAAACCAGTTTCAGTGAAGGAAATTTCTCCTGACCCGTTTTTCAGCGCTTCTTGAATTTTTCCCAACCTATAGGGGGTCAATCCGACGCCGTCGTCAATAATTTCCAGGAGCACCTGATTTTTATCGGCCCGGTGCGCTCGTACAGTGATTGTGCCGCCGTCGCGTTTAGCCTTGATGCCGTGGTAAATGGCATTTTCGACCAGCGGCTGGAGGGTGAGCTTCAGGATAGTGCCGGAGAGAATCTCGGGGTCGATTTCAAATCGGTAATTCAGAATATCGTGGTATCGCATTTTCTGAATGGCCAGGTAGCAGCGAACATGTTCAATTTCCTGCTCGATGGGAATCCAGTCCTGTCCTTTGCTCAACCCGATCCGGAAGAAGTTTGAGAGGGCCTGTACAATTTCGATCACTTTATCGGTCTTCTGGTCCTGAGCCATCCATAAAATAGTATCCAGCGTGTTGTACAAAAAATGCGGGTTAATCTGAGCCTGGAGCGCCTTCATCTCTGCTTTCTTTAACGATTCCTGTTCTTTCATTTTGGCGTCCAGGAGTTGACGAATCTTGCCAATCATAATGTTAAAGCTCAACCCCAGTTCGGTGATTTCATCCACGTTATGGCCGGTGATCAGAGCCTGAAGATCGTTTCGAGTGATTGTGGTGGTGACGTCATGAAGTTTTTTAATGGGGGTGTAAATACTGGCCGATATGAGCCAGGTAGCAGCCACCGAAAATCCTACCACGCAGGGAAGTAGAATTAGGTAGAGGATCCCCAAACGAGAAAATCGCTCTTTATTTTGAATGTACTCGGCTTTAGCCTGATTGACTTCGAAGATCATATAATCCTGTGTGGTCGATTCGACCACTGCGGATACACCGCGGATGTCGTTGAGTACTTTTTCGTTCTCCGCCACCCGGCTACCCTGTTCCATCTGGCGCCCCAGTTTGTCTACGTACTGGGTAAGGGTGTCCATGGTACGGCGGATGACATCCAGCTTAATGCGCGATTTATCGGAGCTGGTGTTCGCCATCATGGTCTGGAGTTGCCGGTTGACCTCGTCAATGATCTGATACTGCTGGCCTTCAGCGAAACTTTTCTTCCCGGCAACAATGTCCCACATTTCACGGTCGATGGCAGGTTTAATGTAACCATTAATGCTGTTGGCGGTGGTGATATTGGTGATGATGGCGTCGTATTTACGATTGAAATTCATCAACTCCAGGGCGAGAAGACCATTCATCGCCGAGAGAAGGATGATAACGGTGAAAAAAGAAACGAGGATCTTCGTCTGTAATGAGATAGGGATGCGTAAAAAGAAGGCGATGAACCTCTCCAGATAGCCGGGAATGTTCCGGGGGATAGGTGTTTCGATATCCATGGTCACCACCCTGTTGATTTGAGGTTGTTTGTAAACAGCTCAGGTTTTCGTACGGTACTGTTGCGGTGTGAGGCCGGTTTTTTTGCGGAAGATGAGGCTGAAGTAATGAGGATCGTTGTACCCAACCTGGCAGGCAACCTCTGAGCATTTACAGTGCGACATGCGTAGCAGTTTTTTAGCCTGTTCGATGCGCAACTGTGTGAGATAGTCTTTAAATGTACTGCCGGTTTCTTCACTGAATACCACAGAAAAGTGGTTGGGGCTAAAATGAACGTGCGCTGCAACCTCGGCGAGAGATAAATTGGGATCGGTGTAGTGGGCTGCGATGTAGGCTCTGGCCGCCTGGATTATGGAAGAGCGATCGGTTTTAGCCAGGCTGTCACGAAATGCGAAGGCGGTTTCGGCCAGCTTCTGGAGCCGATTTTTAAACTGATCGGGCGTTGCAGGAGATATCGATTCTCCCGTAGTAAGGATAGAGTCAGATAACTGCCCCACATTCCCCCCAAGTTCACTTAGGAACTTGGCTGTAGCCAGCGTGGCATCTATAAGAAGGTAATGGAGCATCAGGCCAGAAGGAGTAGGGGGCTCGATCAAAGGACGGTAAACAGCATCAAAGAATGCGTCAAGCTCTTCAATATTTCCATGCTGAAGAAACTGGAAGAGTTGAGAAGGATCGGCTTTCTTAATCTCTTCAGCTGGAGGTGCAGCCGGGCCACTTTCGGCCAGCATCCAGGCCTGGGCAAAAGAATGGTACAGGTCGCCCAGACGGCGCTGGGGTGAACCCGCACCAAGCGCAACACTGCAATCGGTAGATTTTTCAATCTCCTCTCGCACCAGTTCGGCCAGAAAAGCGCTTTCCTGTTCGATTTGCTCCATGCTTTCGGCTTTAAAAAGGAAAACAAACTGCCCCGGTCCCACCCTGGTGAGTAAAACCCAGGGATTGCCGCCGATCACCCCGTTGATGATATTTTCTACCTGTTGAGCTGTTTCGTAAGGGAGGGGGCGAGAGCTGGCGGAGAGATGTACCGAGAGAACGTAGACCTGGTAGCATGGTGCCATGAGGTTAAGCCCCAGCTCTTGCCCCTGTTCGATGGCCGAAACGGCGCTCTCTCCACCTGTCAGCAGACGCAGGAGAAATTTTTCGCGCTGGAGCTGCAGGGTATCCTGCACCTGGCGGCTGAGCTGCTTGAGGTGGGCACGTTCCACCTTTTCCTGATCGAGGATGAAGGCCATCCGGGCAAGGATGGTTTGCAGGTCTTGTACACTGACCGGCTTTAGGACGTATTCGCTGACTCCCAGTTTAATCGCGCTTTGAGCGTATTGAAAATCGTTGTAGCCGCTGATGATAATGATCTTCATCCATGCCCAATGCTGGCGTATGATGCGGCACAACTGGAGGCCGTCCATGAAGGGCATTTTAATGTCAGTGATCAGCACATCGGGCTGGATAATTTCGATCTGCGGTAGGGCGACCTCGCCATCGGAAGCTTCACCACACAATTCAAATCCCACCGAATGCCAGTCGACATTGTCGCGAATGCCTTCTCGGGTAGTTACTTCATCTTCAACGAGAAAGACTTTATAAGACACGGCAGAAACTTTCGGGTCGAACCAGGGGTGTGTAGTTTCATTTTAGCATATTTCTTTACTGTAGTTGGTAGATATAATAGATCGATTTGTATTACACAAAAAAGCCTGGCTATGTGCCTAACTACACACGGTTCGGAATTTCTTCAGCAAGACGCAGGACGCAATAGGTGCAGACCGGATCATATCTACGCAAAACACAATCCTCTTAAGAACCAACTCTCACCAGTTCAATCTCACTCAAATCCCCGTAGAGTACTTCTACTTGCTCTTCTATCTGCCCCTGGGAATTAACGAACCGGCTATAAACACCCCAGCCTGTTCCGGCAGAGAAGAAACAACGAAAGTGGTTGGCAAAGATGCGTGGAGCAAAGGAAATCTTCCGGCGGGGAAGATCACACTGAAAGCCAGAAAGCGCCACCAGTACCCCGTAGCTGGCCAGTGAGCGCATGTAATGATGTCCGCACTCAATTTCATCCCACGGGTTGCGTTTGATACCATCGTAGCGGTCGCGTACAGCCTTCACCAGTGTCAGCCCTTCACGCAGATAACCTTCATAGATCAGATGGGTAGCTACCTGATATTCAATGCCGCTCCAGACTTCATCAGAGTAAGGGAATGGCAGACGAGGGCGTTCTCCATTCGGCCATGTACACAAAAGCAGGCCTTTCTCATTATTGAGGGCATAGGTGCGCTGGGTATTATGGTGATCTGAGAAATCAGTCACAAAGTTGTGGTCAAAAATTGCCCGGACAGCCTTCTTCACATGTTCCTCTGGGAGAACATAACCCAGGCCCGTTAAATGGGCAAGAGTCTGACCGAAAAGCTGGTCAGCCAGGCAACCAGCACCATACTGGTAACGGAACTGGTTCACGTCATCCAATTTCTGAATGTAATAGTCGCCTCCCCAGAGGAGGTCATCCATGCGCCGGGAACCCACTTCAAAGGCGGCGCGGTAACGTGCGGCCTGGTCTGTCTCGCCCAGGTATTCGGCCATCTCAGCGCCAGCCAGCAAGGCGGCATAGAAGAGGGAGTTAATCATCGAAGTGGGGCCCTGAAAAGCAATATCATAGGTATTGAAAAGGTCCGTGTCGAGCACAAGATCTCCATCACGGTCCCACACTTCAAAGGCAAAATCTAATGCCTTGCAGGCTGGTAGCCACAGCGATCGAAGAAAATCGTCATCTCCCGAAAGCTTCCATTCGCGATAAAGACGCACAATCGTCCCAAGCTGGCCATCTGCGGCGGGCATGTGCTTCTGACCTTCCATGCCGAAGAGCTTATAACTGCGAAAGTTCATCTTGCCAGAGGGTTCAGTTTCTGTGGCAAATTCTACCCGGCGCATGGAGCGTTCCAGTTCGGGGAAAAGATAGGCTACGGTTTGCGCATAGTTAAGGACGTGGGTACAGTTACCCTCACAGCACCCCTCTTCATCGAAGCACCCTTCCCAGGCCATAAGTGTACCGTCTTCCAGCCTGAAACAGGTTGGGCTGCGTAAAACAGTGATATTGGAAGCCACTGCGTCCAAAACATAAGAGGGTAGGGTAGAATTGAAAAAGGCATCCCTGAATAGTCGGCTGGTGCCTTCCAGACGCTCCAGGTTGGTCATGGTGTAATGGGCAACGTTCCAGGCATCGCTAAAGCGAGTGGCATAATACTGCCGGATGAAAGGGATTTCATCACAAGAACAATTCTCTCCACCGCAAGCACAGGTGGCTACCTTCTCTCCGCGGGCACGGGCTTCGCGGTACATTTGAACACTCCAAGAGTTCACCCGGTAAGGGAAATACCAGCTAATCTGAAATTCAAACACCGTTTCTTCGTGAGGAGGCACCTCGTGGTAAATAGCCAGGGAACCCACCTTATCCGGAAAGGTTGCGGGAGCGTCTTTTTGAGTGTAGTGCGCTTCACGCTCCAGGCAGCCATCCTGGCGGAAATCATCCCAGAAATCTTGCAGACCATCCCACCAGCCACCATTAAGCCAGGCACGTTTGTGTGAGACAGAGGTATCGCGGGTGGTAAGCGCCATGGTGCCGTAATAGCGGTGCCCCGGATGAAGATTCTTTGGCCTGAAAAATAGCCCGCGGATCAACCCATCGTCGCGGTATTCGTTGACTACTTCGTCGGCCATTTTTACAGCTTTCCAGGTGTGGTGTTCATATCCCTGGAATGTCGAGAAATTACATAGTGAGCCAGCTACCGAGATCGATAGCGAGTGATCGGTGATATTTTTCACCCGGTAACGCAGGATACCCGTGGGAATACCCGAGTCATCCGCGTTGAGGGGAATGAACGGGTTGAAGGCCTCAAGCGTGACGGTCACCGGAAGGGTTGGGTCACTCAGCTCAACAGTAACAAAAGGATATTCCGCTTTGAGCCGGGAATGCCCGAAGCGCGGCAACCCCCCGACTTCGTAATCTACAAATCCGTGTGAGCGGCGGAAGGGTGGGCGGATCTGACTTTCGAGCACCCGGGCAACAGGCTGGTGCTCTGGTGAGCATATCCAGATGGCAAAAAAGGTGTTGGGCAGGAGATTGCCTTTGGCTGGAGTACCAAACAGTTCCCAGTCGCGCAATTCGCCGCGTGCACCGATGGAAAAGTTTCCCGTGCCAATACCCCCAATAAGGAAGGCCGCCTCGCTACAGGAGGCATCGTACCAGCGCTGGGAAGATATATCAAAGAGGACTTCATCGGGAAAGACTTGGGCCATTGTTCTCTGCTCTTGTTAGATGGGGGTTTTCTCAATCATTCATTATAGAATAAATTATGTATTCTGGTGACAGGCCAAGAGAGGTCAGAAGGAACCTTGGGTTGGTTGAAAGCCGATAAATAGCCCAAGATAAGATCAATTATATTGGGCTTGTATCGCTGCCAGATTTGAGCTATACTTACCTTAAACAAGCGTCTTTTTTATATCGTTCTCTTCACCATATTCATATTGTTTTAGTTGAAATAAGAGCGAACATTCCTGAAATATTGATGTTTCTTGAACCAATCTTGCCTGGGAAAGTCCCCTCCCCCACCCCACTCGAGAACGGTTGTTCTAATATATGATCACTCTTCAGCAAGCAATGGAACGCTTTCTATCGGTGAAAAATGCCAGCCCACGCACCCTGGCCTCATATCGCAATGGCCTAAATGCGTTCTTCGATACCTTGCGCCTCGGGAGAACGCTTTCCGATGGTTCTCATGTCTCTCTTGACCCAGCCACAGCCGAAACTGCCGACCTGGATGAAGACTGGGTAGCTACCTTTATTGCCAATCTGCAGGACTTTAGCCCGGCCACCCAGAACCTCTATCTTGCAGCGGTCAAGGGTTTCTATCGCTTTCTTCTTGCCGAACGCCTTGCGTCTCCTCATATTCCACGTATTGAACAATGGATTGCCGAACGTGCCCGAAAAGTACCCCACCGCCGACCACAGTTTCCCCGGGAGGAAATCGAGCAGCTCATCACCTACGCCGAGTCCCTTTCTACCATTCCCGTGGACACTATCGGTGCCTCTCTAAAAAGTGAAGCTGCCCGTCGCGCTGCCCAACAACGCGCTCGCTTGCGACATTTACGCGATCGTGCGCTGATCCTCCTCCTGGCTGATACCGGGTTGCGCGTATCTGAAGCCTGTTCCCTCACACTTGAGGATGTTAACTTCTTCGAAGGACACGTACATGTGTTGGGTAAAGGGAACAAAGATGACCTGGTACGTGTTTCTCAACGTGCGTTGAACGCTATCCGTGATTACCTCAATGCGCGCCAGGAGGCTATATCATCTACCCCGGCGCGCCGGGGACGCCCCCTTTCTGCCGGGCATCACACCCCCTTATTCGTACGACATGATCGGGCCGCCAGAGCAGCTTCCCCTTCCCCACTCGACCCTTCCTCAGCGTGGGACATTGTCCGTGAACGCGCTGCTGAAGCTCTCGGACAGGAAGCCGCTCGGCGTATTCATCCTCATTCCTTCCGGCATTATTTTGTTACTATCGTGCTGCTGGCTACCAATAACATTGAAAAAGCCCGCCGCCTGGCACGTCATCGCAGCATCACTACCACCCAGCTCTACGCCGAAGTCGACCCGGAACTCGACCAGGACTACCACGAAATCTTTAATAAACGACCGGATAGGAAAGCGTAGTGTAGAATGAAAAACGCGTCACCCTTGCCCGGTCAACGAAGCCGGACCAGTGCTTCCTCGCAGATTAACCTCATGATCATCCCTGAGGGAATAATTCCTGAAGCTCCTTCCGCATCTGCTGGTACTGCTCGCGGGTAAGTTCACCCCGGGCGTACCGCTGTTCAAGAATCTCAAGCGCCGAGGTTGGCGTATGAGCGTGGTTGTTCCTTCCTGATGAGCCCGACTGGAAAAGCAGCCGCACCACTAATACCGCCAGACCAATCAGAAGCAGCCAGAACAATGCCATACCTCCAAGCATTCCAAACCCCATCATGGCAGCCTCCTGTTTAATGATTCAAGTCTGACAGGATTTGCTGATACTCTTCTCGGCTGATCTCTCCCCGGGCGTACCGGAGCTGAGCAATCTCTTTAGCCGAAAGCGCACCCTGGCCAGATGAACCAGCAGGCAAATGTGGTCCGCTCACCCGACGAACCGTCCACACTACCAGAAACACCACCCCCAAAATCACAACCAGGGTGAAAACCAAATTCAGGACCATTCCGATCCAACCAAAACCAGTATTCCATCCGCCAAAACCAAAGAGACACATACGCATCTTCCCTTTCCGGTTACAAATCCTTTTTATTTTCAAGGCAAGCATACCAGGGAAGAATCAAGAAACTTTAAAGGCTATGTAAAGTTTTTGTAAATGGGCTATTCAGATTTATTGGAAGGGTAAAATGAAATGTGCTACCCCGGCCTTCGCCTTTGCTCTCGGCCCAGATGCGCCCTTCATGCGCCTTGACCAGTGCCTGGGCAATGGTTAAACCGATACCGCTTCCGCCGCTGGTACGTGTTCTGGAAGGATCAGCACGGTAAAACCGATTAAAAATGAACGGAAGATGTTGCGGGGCAATGCCAATACCCGTATCAGCAACTGAAACATGGATTTCGGACTTATCTCGGAAAGCATACACCTGTACTTTACCGCCAGCAGGAGTGTATTGCAGGGCGTTTCCTACCAGGTTTGTTAAAACCTGCAGGATGCGGTCCGGGTCTACCTTTATCTCGGGAAGCCCGGCTTCTACCCGGGTTTCCAGTACCACCCCTTTTTCCTCAAACTGTCGTTCGAAGTGTCTTCTCACTGTTTCGACCAGGTTATTTATGGAGACCGGTCTTGGATTAAGTTTGAAAGCCCCCGCCTCCACACGGCTGAGTTCCTGCAGGTCATCCACCAGGCGCTGAAGCCGCTCAATTTCCCCATGCATTAACTGGTAAGTTTCTGGCCCCGCCGGAAATACCCCGTCCATCATTCCCTCGATATACCCCCTGACCGCCGCCAGAGGGGTACGGAGCTCGTGAGTGACATCACCAATCAACTGCCGGCGCATGGTTTCGGTTTTTTTCAGCTTCTCGGCCATCTGGTTAAAGCTCAGGGCCAGCTGGTCCAGTTCATCCAGCTGACCAAGTTGTCCTCCGCCTGACAGGTTCAGCCTTTCATGAAATTCTCCGTCAGCAATACGCTGGCTGAGACGCATCATCTTCTGGATTGGGATAACTACCTGCCGGCTGATAAAGAAGCTGGCCAGCACAGCAGCCGCCAGTGCGGCAAAAGTTGCCAGTGTGAGCGCTTCTCTCACCGACGCGGTGTAGTTTGTAAACAATTCCGTCTGTGTTAGGCGCCCATTTCCCATCATTCCCCCACCCGACATCATTGCCCCCATCCTTGCCATGTGCCTCTCAAAAGCCACCGGTGCCGACCAGCGGATGGCAGTGGCCAGAACTACCACCCCTACCAGAACGACCACCACATACGAAAGAAAAACCTTCCACGCGAGACGCGAACGTAAAAAACGGATCATCCCGGTCACCTACCTGTCTTCAAAACGGTACCCCACCCCACGAACGGTTTCAATAAGGTGGTCGTCCCCCAGCTTCTGCCGAAGATGGCTGATATGCACATCTACCACCCGTGTGTCACCATAAAAATCGTACCCCCAAACCTTCTCCAGCAGTTGTTCACGGCTCAACACCATGCCATGGTGCTGAGCCAGCGTTAACAGCAAATCAAATTCAATCGCTGTAAGCTCGACCTGTCTCTCACCCATCCACACGCGGCGTGAAGCTGTATCAATTTGGAGATGGGGGAACCTGAGTATCACGGGCTCCTCTGTCGGGGTAGTCGGGCTCTGGACTCTTCTCAGGGCTGCCTTAATGCGAGCAACCAGCTCGCGCGGGCTAAAGGGCTTGGTGAGGTAATCATCGGCCCCCACAGTGAGCCCCACAATCTTATCGGTCTCTTCGGAGCGGGCTGTGAGCAGGATGACATACACGTTTGATTCTCGTCTCAGCCTGGCCAGAAGTTCGATACCATCCATACCGGGCAGCATTACATCCAGGATAATCACATCTGGTTTAAAGGAACGGGCTGCCGCGAGACCTGATGGACCGTCCATAACCGATTGATATTCATACCCTTCCGCCTTTAAATATGCCGTAATCACATTGTGGATTGAAGGCTCATCGTCAATCACGAGAATCTTAGGTGCAGGCACTTTCCACTCCTTACTGAGAGCATTTCCTTGCCTATTGTACCCGGAAAACTTTCCTTCCTTTACTCAACCGTTTGCGAGAAGCCATTGAACCTTACCGATTTACGATATCCAGGGTAAGCCAGTCGATAGCTCTCTCGACCATCGTGTTATTTCAATGCAGTTGGAGCAATTGCGTCGTACTGAGCGTTCGGTAGGCATTGCAGGCGGGCCCCGCAAGTACCAGGGCATTCTGGGAGCACTTAACGGCCGTTGGATCAATGTGCTTATCACCGACCGTGCCACCGCCGAAAAACTGGTGCATGGTGAGAACTAACCACAGAGTCCTCAATTTTGCTTGGGAATCCTCTCCAGGCAAAAGAACTCCTTCTGGCCTGTCATCATCCGCACTAAAAAAACGCCCTGGAGTTCTGAAGGCTCCAGGGCGGTTTTTTTAGATAGCCTTTCGTTTTCCTTTAGTTGGAATGCGAAAGGGTACAGACAGAGCTTTCAGGAAGGCGATGTCTCCCCACTGCCCTCGTAAAGATGGCACTTTACAAGCACATCTCCCACAAAGAGATCGCGCGGAACCTCTCTCCTGCAACGTTCCATTACCATGGGGCAGCGCCCAGCAAATTTACACCCCTCCCGCAGGTATTCATCGTGTTCCAACTCTGCAAGCGTTACTGTATCGGACCAGGTTTGCCGGGGATCGGCCTGTGGAATCGATTCGCGCAAAAGGCGGGTGTACGGATGACGGGGATTCATCAGCACCTGCTCAACCGTTCCCATCTCAACGATATTCCCACGGAACATGATCGCAATTCGGTCGCTGACGTAATAGGCTGTAGCCAGGTCGTGGGTGATATAGAGCACACTCACCCCCAGTTCATCCCGTAGCTTTTTAAACAGGTTGACGATAGCCATGCGCAGCGAGGCATCCACCATAGACACCGGTTCATCCGCAATGATCAGTTTCGGGTTGGTCATTAATGCCCGTGCGATGGAGATACGCTGTAACTGTCCACCGGAGAACTCGTTGGGGTATTTTCCGGCGAACTCGCCATATGTGAGTCCTACAGAGCGCAATTTTTGGTCGATCAATTCAATAGCATCTGTCTTGGACTCTGCCAGCCGGTAATTTTTGACCGTTTCAAAGAAATAGGAGTCCACCGTGCGCAAAGGGTTAAACGTACTGAACGGATCCTGGAAAATGGCCTGTACACCCTCCGTAATCCATACCTTCTCCTTTCTCGTTTGTGGCTTACCACTGTGTAAAATGGTGCCAGAGGTGGCCTCTTCAAACCCCAGAACAATCTTCGCGGTAGTGGTTTTACCACAGCCACTTTCGCCAGCCAGGGTGAAAATTTCGGCTTGGTCCATATAGAAGCTGATACGGTCAACAGCGGTGATCAGGATTCTGGCGATCAGACTGCCCAGGGCATATTGTTTGGTAAGGTCTTTAACCTCAAGAAGCTTTTCCATGTTCACCCTCCCCAATCAGCCAGCATGCAACACGGTGTTTTTCATCCGGGTAGGAGAAACCTGGCATGCTTTCTCGGCAAATATCCTTTGTATATGGGCATCGCGGGTGGAAAGGGCACCCTCTGGGCAAATCGGCCAGAGAGGGTGGGCTGCCGGGCACGCTTTCACGCATCATCTTATCGCCAAACTTGGGTAACGAATTGATTAAAAACTGGGTGTAAGGATGCAGAGGATTGTCAAAAATTTGGATCGTAGTACCTTCTTCCACAATTTTCCCTGCATACATGATCCCGATTCTATGGGCAACATTGGCGTGTACACCCATATCATGGGTTACCAGTATAATCGTGTTTTGCAATTTCCTCTGAATCTCCTTTAACATCTGAATAACCCCGCGCTGCACTACCACATCCAGGGCTGTGGTGGGCTCATCACCGATCATGATGCGAGGGCTGAGCAGCGCCGAGAGGGCAATGGTCACTCGCTGACGCATACCGCCGGATAACTGATGCGGATACGCATTCAGGATATTTTTAGGGAGACCAAGTTCTACAATCTGCTTTTGAGCAAGCTCCATGGTCTCCTTTCGGGATTGTTCCGGCACGTGACTGGCGATGAAATCCTGATAACTCTCTTTGATTTTGAGAACCGGGTTCAGAACGCTCATCGACCCTTGTGGGATGTACGATATATATTCCAGGCGAAGCCTGCGTTTCTCCTCAGGGCTGAGCGAAGTCACTTCCACTTCTTCCCAGTTGACCCGATAATAGATTTTTCCGCCTATCAATCGCAGAGGGGGTTCAATGACATTGAATAGCGCTTTTAGTAAAGTAGTTTTGCCGCACCCGCTCTCGCCGGCAATTCCATAAATCTCGTTCTCTTTGATCGCCAGGTCTACCTCATTGACCGCCTTAACGATTTTTTGCGTGCCGTGCATATCCAGCACGTAGAACGCCTTCAAATTCTCAGTGCGCAGAATGGTTTCAGTCTGTATCTCCATGGCTCCCCCTATGATGCTCCAACCCGTTGAATGCGGGTACGCGGATCGAGATATTCACTGATACTGACAGACATCCAGTACAGAGCAATGAACAGGAAGAGCGACAACACGACCGGCGTTAAAATCCACCACCAGCGACCTAACAGGATAGACTGGTAAAACAGCGCCCAGTTCAACATCGTCCCCAGAGTGGGAACATTCAGGTTCACTAACCCCAGAATAGCCAGAGTAATTTCAAGGCCAATCGCCCAGGCAATGTTGTTAATCAAAGTAGAAAAGATCAAAGGCATGGCAAAAGGCATGTACTCATTCAACACCAGTTTCACCGTTCCTGTACCAGAAAGGATGGCAGTTTTCGTAAAATCTCGCTCTCGGAGGCTTAAGATCATCGAGCGGATCACCCGCGCATCCCATGCCCATCCAAAGAACGAGAGCATCAATCCTAAAATTACCAGATTCATATACTGCCGCACCAGCATAGCCAGCATGACCATGATCAGGAAAAGAGGGATCACCAGCAGGCTATCTCCAACGAACATCAACACCCGGTCTACCATCCCTCCCTGATACCCGGCGATCATGCCTACCAGGATAGCTATCACTCTGGAAACCAGTCCGGCGATGAGTGAGATGATCAACGAATTGCGCACAGCGAAAGTGGCCTGCCAGAAGATATCCTGCCCGTTGGAATCGGTACCGAGCCAGTGTTCAGCCGAGGGCTTTAGATCCTTGGGTACCACATTCCACAGGGTTGGGTCGTATGGTGAGAAGATGGAGAGAATGGCCATAACCACAATAATGACCAGCACTCCGAAACTAAAAGCAAAGCGATAATCTCTAAAAAGGTCTCGAAGGGTTTTCACGGCTCTGACCTCCTACTTGTATCGGACCCGTGGATCGAACAATGGATACGTCAGGTCAACGATCAGGATCGCTGTAGTAATGGCGATGATCGAAAAAAGGGTGATTCCCATGATCAGGTTGTAGTCACCGTTGACAATGGCACGGTAAAGCAACATGCCCAGGCCCGGGTACCCATAAACAATTTCAGTGATCAGCGCCCCACTGAAAATTTGCCCGATGGAAAGCGCAAGGCCAGTGATTTGCGGTAAAACGGCATTTCGAATGACATACTTGCCAACAATGCGATCCTCGGTGACTCCCCCCATCTTGGCATACTGGACAAAATTCTCCGCATTCACATTCTGCACGATTAACTTCATTGTCTGGAAGGTAACCGCTCCTCCTAGAACACACAGCGACAGAGCTGGCAAAAACGAATGCCAGAGAACGTCCTTGATATAGGCCCAGGTGAAAGTAGGCACCGCCCCAAGAGAAGCCCCACCGGTAATGGGGAACCAGCGAACCACGTATGCAAAAAGCAAGAGCAATGCAAAAGCAAAGATGTAATATGGCAAGGGGCGCACTACCATGGCGATGGCGTCCAGAATACGAGACCAGCTTTTCCGTGAATAGTACCCTGCCAGCCCGCCAATAATATTACCCACAATCCACGAAATCGCCGTGGTGGTGAGTAAAAGGCCCAGCGTCCATGGCATGGCCACAGCAATTAGCTGGTTCACACGAGCAGGGAATTGAAAGAATGACACGCCCAGGTCACCACGGAATAGTCTGCCCCAGAACGCCCAGTACTGATCAAGCCACGATCCCTCCAGGCCATATAACTGCGTCAGGTCGCGGATGATTCCATCCATAGCACCTGGTTCCAGGGTGGAACCGCGCCCCCGTAGTTCTCCGATCACTCGCATAATTGGGTCATTGGGGGTGAGCCTTGGGATAAGAAAAACCACGGTTATACCCAGCCAGATTACCAGAAAATATTGGATCAAACGGGGAATGAGATATCGTTTTACAAATGCCACGGCCTTACCCTCATTAAGAAGAAAAGTTTGAGGAATTCAACCTTGTGTTCTCTCACAGTATACCCCTATTACCTCAGAATAAACCTGCGATCTCCTGGGCGGGTTGTCCGCCCAGGAGAATCGTAGAAAGGTTCTAGGTCAAACCTGCCAGATCGCTACGCGCCGGTTGGCTTCAGGAAGGGGGTCGTATACTTGAAGTTTGGCCAGTGAGTATAGGGTTCATTGTAGGGATTTTCGCTGCCGGGCCAGTTGGTCCAGTAGTATTCATCCCAGCCCACGAACCCGATATACCCGTATGTAGGAATGCCGGGCATATTCTTGACAGCTTCCTTGAGGCCTTCGGTGCCAATGGCAATAACGGCTTCGGTGTCGAAGGGGTCGGTCTCGCGTAGTTTCTTGATGATCGCGTCCATCTCCGGGCTGGACCAGCGCGAGTAAATTCCCTGAGTCCGTTCCCCAACAGGCCGCTTGTAAGCTGAATTCCAGCGGTCGAGCACACGGTAAAGGTCGGGGCCTGCACCCCATGGCTCCTGTGCCGGCCAGGCACCACTCACATCAAAGTCTCCAGTGGCTCCAAGGCCATCGCCGTTCTCGGTGGTGTACATCTCGGCGTCAATGCCAAACTTCTTCCACTGCTGAACTGCCGCCGCCGCGTTGCGTGCATCGTGGTTCGAAAGCACCGTGCCACACATGAAGGAGATCTTCCAGGGCGTACCATCGGGCTTAAGCCATTTTCCGTCCTTATCTTTCTTGAATCCGTTCTTCTCCAGCAATTTAGTAGCCACATCGGGGGCATACTTGTACCAGCCAAGCCCGAAAGCTTTTTCGATGAAGGCCGGATCGTCCGGGAAGACATATCCTCGGCTTCGGGCGTAGGCCGCCACGCGCTTGGGGGCTTCTGGGTCGTAGGGTGCAAAGGTCTCGCCATTTCCGATGTCAATAGTGAAGGATTTCAGCCAGTCCTGCATGGGGCGGATGTAATCCTCTGGGTACGGGCCAAGATGCGGGATGTGCACCGGACTCAATGTACCCGAAGAATCGACTGCAATGCTCGTGTATTCCACAATGTCGATGGCTAACAGCAGCGCCCAGCGGACATCCACATTATCGAAGGGCGGGCGAGCAGTGTTGAAGAGAATACCCGTGATGCATGGGTCATTGTTGACCACAAACGGGAATGTCGGCTGGTAGGCACGGGAGGTCTTCGACTGCGCCAACAGAGCTTTGAGACCATCAGCTGAAAGCTCAGCCACATCCAGTTGGTGAGTCAGTTGAGCCAGAATTTGCGCACCCTCATCGGCAAAGTACTGATAGATAACGTACTTGGGTTTGGGCTCGCCGTACATGATACCGGTAGGACTTTTATCCCAGTCCTCACGTTTTTCCCACGCCGTCCAGCTTCCTTGAGGATCATAGCTATGAAGTTTGTATGGGCCGCACCCTACATAGGGGTTGAACGGGAACTGCACAGGATCGTCTACTTTCTCAAAAATATGCTTTGGGAAGAAGCGAGTGCAACCCCAGCGATCGAGGAAGGTAGTATGGAAGCGGGAGTTTGGCTGTTTCAGCTTGAACTCGACTGTATAATCATCGACTGCGGTCACGCTTTCCACGTTATCCACAAAGAAGGAGTGGGCATTGAAGCCCTCGTATTTCATTATGGTTTCTACGGTGTAGACCACATCGGCCGCAGTGAAAGGTTCTCCATCTGACCAGTTAACTCCCTGGCGCAGTTTAACGGTCAGGCCGGTGAAATCAGAAGTGTAAGTTGGGTCTCCATCGGCCACACCGGGGATAATCTTGCCTGTAGCAAAATCTACCGACCAGAAGGGCTCATCGGCCAGATTCTGCATGCCACGATCCTGCCACTTCCAGCCCACCCACTGGTTGAAGTTATCGGGAGTGCCCACGCGCCCGGTAAGAATGCGTGCAATGAGAGTCTCGCGGCGGGGGAAGGTACCCAACACATCAGCCACGGCCTCTGGGGGTTTCGTCGGAGCTGGCGTGGCGGTGACCACTTCCACTTTGGGCGTACCCTGAACCTCGACAATGCGGGTGACTTCAACAGGCTTCTCAACAACCTGGGTGGCGGATGGCGCGCAGGAGGCAAGAACTGCTCCTGCAGTCCCTGCACCCACCATCTTCAGAAACTTTCGGCGGTCAAAGTTTTTTTTCATTTCCTTCTCTCCCAAATCAACAGAAAGGATGACAAACGATCGGGTTCAATACATGAACGTTATACAGAAAATAACCAGGCCTTGTTCCGTTCCACCTCCTTCCTTCTCAACAAGCACCTCAGCACACTCTCTCACCGGCAGAATGGGCACAAAGAAGACTCTCAGAGAGCTTCTAGCCTCTAAATGGATAACTGAGTAACTTTTTCAGTTGGTAAAGTACAGGATTCCCGCACAATCAGCTGGGTTTGAAATACTCGCAAATTCTCCGATAAAAGTTCTTCGTCCACCAGTTTCACGATCATCTCAGTGGCGACAAACCCCATCTCTTCGATAAACTGGTCTACCGTAGTCAGCGCAGGCACCATGAGCGCCGATTCACGAAGGTTATCAAACCCGACGACCGACAAATCTTCAGGAATTCGTAATCCCATCTCTTTAGCAACCTGGTAAACGCCGAGCGCAGTCATGTCGTTGGCTGCAAAGATAGCCGTTGGGCGGTCGGGCAGCGAGAGCAGCTTTCGGGCACAGCAGATGGCTGTATCAGTGTTGTAATCACCAATGGCCACCAGGTTTTCGTCAAAGGGGATACCTGCAGCTGCCAGGCCGTCTTTATATCCCTGCAAACGCTGGTGAGCACTAATTAGGTTCAACCTGCCAGTGATGTGCCCAATTCGCCGATGCCCAAGCCCGGTCAGAAAATTCATGGCAGCCAGAGAACCTTCACGGTTAGTCGCAATGACGGCTGGATAATCGGGGGTTTCAGTATTGGGGTCAATAATAACCACCGGTGCATGTGTGGCAAAGTCAGTCGCGGTAGGTGTAACAACAATCAACCCATCAGTAATTCCCCCATTGAGCAAAGAAACATAAGAACGCTCATTTTGAGCAATATTCTCTTTGGGCCAGTTACCACTCGTGTAAATAATGAGGTTCTTTTCTAAACGGGAAATGGCCCGATTAACCCCCAGCATAATGTGCTGACAATAAGGGCTGGCCACGTCGGGCATTACCAGCCCAATCACATTGGTGCGACGGCTACGCATACCGCGCGCCGCCAGGCTGGAGGCATACCCCAATTCATGAACGATGCTCCGTATTTTCTGAACGGTTTCTTCCGAAACATCATCCTTATGGTTCAGAACGCGGGATACGGTTGAGACCGAAACACCGGCGGCTCTGGCAACATCGCGGATCGTAATTTTCTTCGAGTTTCGTTTCATGTTTTTGGGGATAACGTTTCCGGTATTGGTACCGGAAACGTTATAGTCATTATTGCAAAAATTCACTATAATGTCAATAACTAAGTTACACCCAATTTTTTGATCCTGCTTTGTTTCTTTTTCGGAGGGATGCCGTATGAGTGCTAAAGCCAAGTATCATGGCCCTGCGTTTGGCGGGCTGGAAATCCCCGAGCCATTGAGCGATGCCCAGATCGATGCACGATCTCGCGAACTCCTGGGGCAGCTCACCCTCGAGGAAAAAATCAAAATGATGTCAGGCGATTTGCCTTTCTGGGTGGGCATGGCCGATATGCTCGGCGGTGGTTATGCTGACCATCCCTGGGTGGCCGGGGCAATTCCACGTCTGGGCATTCCCGGTGTGCGTTTTGTGGACGGCCCACGCGGGGTTATTCTTGACGGCGCTACCACCTTCCCGGTCTCTATGGCGCGGGGGGCAACCTTTGACCCGGAACTGGAAGAACGCATTGGAGATGTCATCGGGCGCGAACTGCGTGCCATGGGGGGAAACTTCTTTGGCGGTGTATGCATTAATCTCCTACGTCATCCAGCCTGGGGACGCGCTCAGGAAACCTATGGTGAAGATCCCATCCATCTGGGTGAATTTGGGGCAGCTCTGGCCCGTGGCGTACAGAGGCACGTGATGGCTTGTGCAAAGCATTACGCGCTTAATTCCATGGAAAACGCCCGTTTCACCGTGGATGTGAGGATCGAACCCCGCCCCCTGCATGAAATTTACCTGCGACACTTTAAACGCGTGGTCGAAGAGGGGGTCGCCTCTATCATGAGCGCCTACAACAGTGTCAATGGGGAATATTGTGGACAGAATTACACTCTGCTCACCGAAATCCTCAAGCAACAGTGGGGCTTCCAGGGCTTTGTAATGACCGACTTCATATTCGGCATGCGCGATTCCAAAAAGGCTGCCCTCGCCGGGCAAGATGTAGAAATGCCTTTTGACATGATTCACCGGCAACACCTCAGACGTCTGGTGGAGGAGGGTGAGGTACCACTGGAGCGCATCGAAGACGCAGCATTTCGCGTACTCCGCCAGCAGGTGCGTTTTGCCCAGGGGCGCGACCCCAAAGCCTACACCCTGGACGTGGTAGGATGTGAAGCTCACCGCAAGATTGCCCGCGAAGCTGCCGAAAAGTCCATTGTCCTGCTCAAGAATGACGGCGGGCTTCTACCCCTGAAAGGGGTAAAGAAGTTGGCTGTAATTGGTAAATTAGCCGCCACCCCCAACACCGGAGATGGAGGGTCTTCCAACACCCGGCCAGAATACGTCATCACCCCGCTCGAGGGCTTACAGGAAGCCCTGCATGGGCAGGCAGAAATCCTGTATGCTGATGGCACTGATCCGAACGAAGCCACACGCCTTGCTGGTGAAGCCGACGCGGTTGTGATGGTATTGGGTTACACCAGCCAGGACGAAGGTGAGTTCGTCTCGCCCGATTCGATGGCCGAACTTGCGAAAAACTTTCCCCCACCCACCCCTGAAGAGCTACCCATTGCCCAAAAATTAATGGCCAGCATGACCGCCACCAATAGCGTGCCCAACGCTATGCCCCCTGGTGGAGACCGCCGATTATTAACCCTCCACCCAGAAGACGAGGAACTGATTCGCGTGGTAGCGGGTGCGAACCGGCGGGTTGTGGTAGCCATGATGGGTGGCAGTGCTATCATCACCGAAAACTGGCGCCATCATGTCCCTGCCATCCTCATGCTCTGGTATCCGGGTATGGAAGGTGGGCACGCCTTTGCCGACATTCTACTTGGCAAGATTAACCCCAGTGGTAAGCTCCCTTGCGTTTTCCCCAGACGCCCCGAAGACCTGCCGTATTACGATATTAACGCCCGCACTATCACCTACGATCTCTGGCACGGTTACCGAAAGCTGGAACGCGACGGGGTTATGCCGGCCTTCCCGTTTGGATTTGGTCTCAGCTATACAACCTTCAGCCTGTCTAACTTGAAACTGAATGAAACCGCTCTTAGCACCCAGAGCACTCTCCAATGCACCCTGGACGTAACCAACACCGGCTCCCTGCCCGGTGCCACCGTGGTGCAATTCTATGTGGCAGTTCCCGGCTCGCGAGTAGAGCGTGCCCCCAAAGAATTAAAGGCTTTCAAACGGGTAGAACTTCAACCCGGACAGACGCAAACCGTGCGTGTGGCCATCCCGGCGAGAGACCTCGCCTATTATGACCCTCACTCCGGTTGGACGGTAGAACCCGCTACCTATCGGTTGATTGTCGGCCAGCACTCACTGGACCAACAGGCTCTACAGGCTGAATTCAACATCCACTAGTCTCTTCGTAAAAGGTGCATAAAACGGTAGGTCTCTGCAATTACCATGCAGAGACCTACCGTAGAAACATCCTTATCAAACCATCACGTTGAGGGCATCTCGTGTTCAACAGCAAACCCGCCAAAGAGATTCTCTAACCAGACGGCACATAGTTCCACCCATCGTGCAACCCCTGCATGGACCAGTTCCTTAAACCCGCTCGAGGTGTGCGGCTTTGCCAGAGAAAGCCCATGAGCACCATCCTGGAAAATATGCAACTCAAAGGGTACACCAGCCTGATCGAGCGCCTCGGCAAACTTGAGCGAGTGGTTCACCGGTACTACAGAATCATTAGCAGTAGTAAAGATAAATGTCGGTGGGGTTTGGGAATCTACGTGCTTTTCCAGGGAAGGGATAGAAACAGCCAGAATGTGAGAAAGGCTGTCAAGAATTACAGGGTAACCTAAGATAAGCGCATTTGGGCATACACGTCCCATCGTTCCAAGTGCCGCAGCAAGATGCCCACCTGCCGAAAAACCACAGACAGCGATCTTATCAGGGCGAACACCCCACGGCCCCGCATTGGCGCGGATACACTCTAGCGCTTCCTCTGCATCTCGAAGAGGAGCAGGGAAGGCTGCATTTTCTTTGATCGAATAACGCAACACGAAGGCATGGTACCCCTGAGCCAGAAAAGCCATTGCAACCGGCTAGGCTTCCCGGTCTGAGCACATGAAGTACCCACCCCCGGGAAAAACTAATACCGCAGGCCGTACTTTGGTATTGGGCATTTCTGGTGAAGTATCGAGCAAATAGGTAGTAAGCGTAACATTGGGGTTACTCTTCAGAGTAATTGTTTCGGTTTTCATGAGTTTACTCCTTATACAAACTGCTTTTCATCTGTGATCTTAATCTCTTTTACCACAGGTTCTGAACCACCGCCATTGACATGCATCCTCAACTTTTCAGCCAGCCCTGCTTTAACCGCTAAAAAACCGCTAAAAGAGCCTTCCCATAATACGTGGTGTAACTTCTGCTATTGAAACGCTCCTCAGTGCAAGGGTTAGCACTGCCAAAACCCAGAAGTTCCCCCCTCTACTCTCACCGAAGGTTCTCAGTTGTCGTTGCTTTCTACTACGCAGTTTTTTATGATGAGGTGGACTTCTTGGATTTGGGATTCTTCAGGGATAATGGCTATGCGCAATATGCCCGTAGCAAAGTTCACCTCACTTTCACCCAGGGAATATCTGTTTCGGTCATAAGCCACAGCTCTGAGCGTACCGGTAATATACCGCGTCTTTCTTGAAGACGGTTTTAAAGCCCTGATCCGCTTTTTCCCCAGAGATTTTCCATTGAGAAACAGCTCCACAGCATAGGCATCAGCATAAACCTCGATCTCAGCTCGGTTTCCCTCACAATGTTTCCAGGCCCAGCCTACTAAAGCGTTCGTGCCCCACCAGATAGCCCCGGTCACACGCCTGCCAGGATGGTTAACAGTCCGCACACTAATGACGGGCTTTTTCTCAAGTCCCCAGACTATTGTGGCATACCGTGCTGTCACATCCACATACATTCCTCAGAATGTCCACTGCGCCACAACCTGCGATCAGGTACGGATAGGGTTTCTCAAGGCCCCGTAACCGTCATAGTTCCACACACCCATGCCTGCCTTTTCCAGAACGTCTAGGCAGGGATGGCTCACCCTATCCGCAGTCCGAGAATTGGCTATGCGATTCATCTGCGTTCCAACTTCCAGAAACCTATTGTATGCTCAAGGTGAAAGCCACAAAAGACAGCGGTGGAAGAGAAACGAGCGCTTTTCCATCAACCACTTTACCTGCCCCAAAGGAACGGCTGATGACGCGATAAGGCTCCTCGTAGGTATTTCTATCCTGTGGCGACGATCCAGTCACCACTTCGGCTGAGAGAATTGACTCGAATTTACTGCCCCCGGGGTTAATCTCTACTACCGCATCCTCGTTCAAAGAGCGATTGATCATAAAAACATGCATGATCCCATCACCGAGGATCGCGCTCACGTCAATATATTTAACTTCTCCATACGAAGGACTCTCATATGCCGGTCCGTTCACCACCGGGTGAAGAGCTACTTCTCCACCCTCTCGCCGATTTGAAAACATAGCCAATGGATAGTAAATGCTTTGCAGAAGTATCTGATCTCCCCGGGTATGAATAGGTGCAATGACATTAACCATCTGGGCAATGTTGGCAATTTTTACTGCATCAGCGTGACGGATAAAACTATTTAGAAAGCCAGCAACCACCAGCGCATCCTCAAGGTTGTAGAATTCTTCAAGTAATGGTGGAGCCACCTGCCCCTTTCCTCTGGAATCCTCAACCCCCGTCGTTCGATACCAGACATTCCACTCATCAAAACACAGATAATGTCGTTTCTTACTGCGTGTTTTTGCCTGTACGAACCGGCAGACAGCGTCCAGGTCTTCAATCCGCCGGTCGATGGTGTTGGTAACAGCAAGATAATCAGCTGTATCTCCGCGCGGGTTACCCACATAGCGATGCAGGCTAATATATTCTACCTGCGGTCCCAGATATTCCAGCACAATGCGATCCCACTCCATATATGTTGGCCCGCTCATGGTAGACGAACCACAGGCCACCAGTTCAATGGTCGGGTCGATATCCTTCATCATTTTCGCCGTTTGCGAAGCGAGAAGAGCATACTGTTCTGCAGGTAGATGCCCCAGTTGCCAGGGGCCATCCATTTCGTTCCCAAGGCACCAAAGCCTGACCCCGTAAGGATCAATAGAGCCATTCGCGACCCGCAAATCAGCATAGCGCGTTCCTGCCGGACTATTGCAATATTCAACCCAGTTACAGGCTTCTTCTGGTGTACCTGTGCCCAGATTAACCGTGATCATTGGAAGCCAGCCCATCCTTCGAGCCAGCCCGAGGAATTCATCGGTGCCAAACTGGTTGGGTTCAATACATTGCCAGGCCAGTTCACGCGCCCTTGGGCGCTTATCTTTTGGCCCAATGCCATCCATCCAGTGATAGCCCGAGGCAAAATTACCGCCGGGATAACGTACTGTCGTAAGGTGTAAATTGTGCAGGGCAGCCAGAACATCCTTGCGAAACCCATGCTCATCTGCGAGGCTCGACTGAGGATCAAATATCCCCCCATATATAGCCCGACCCAGATGTTCTAAAAAACCCCCGAAGATTCGGGGGTCAACCGGAGCGATAATATAACCAGGGTCTAGGAGGACACAGGTTTTTTCCATCGTAGTATTACCTCCATACCATGAGGGCCGGCCCGGCAATAACCGGCCCTCCTCGACTAGCCACTTTACCTCATGATCCAGAAAACGTCACTTCATCTCCTCAATCACTCAAAAACCTGAAAGCACCACGGTGATGGTAACCACTGAAGCCGGTGGTAGGACAACATGCAGCTGCTGGTTTTTTACATCCACCGTCATGGGCTGAGGGACCACCTGGTGTGGTGCATCAAAAGTGTTGTGAGCATGAATTTCACCACTTAACACCCTGGCCTGTGCGCGCTCTGCTCTGGCATCTCCAAGGAGGTTCACTACAATCTCGGCCTCTTCATGGACATGACTATTGGTGAGACTGATGAAAAGTACATTCTCCCGTATAGAGGCACTTCCCGACACAGCGGGGATATTCCCTTCCATTTTCTCGCCTTTTTGCAGGGCGCTCTGCCACGAGGTTTGCAGAATCTTCGTTTTCTGGAAGTGAATCTCGGGCGTCTCAACCCGCAGACGTAGCGACTGTGCCCCCTGATGAGGAGCATACATTTCATACACATACCCGGTAGGAGTGACTAGCATATTCTCCCCTTCGGTGAGGATCACTGCCTGAAGCACATTGACCATCTGAGCAATATTGGCCATCACTACCTTATCGGCATGGCGATTGAAGATATCCAGTGTATTAGCCGCAACAATCGCATCGCGTATGGTGTTTTGCTGATAAAGGAAAGCCGGGTTGGTTCCTTCTTCCACAGGATGCCACGTTCCCCACTCATCAATAATGAGACCAATCTTTCGTGTAGGATCCCAGGCATCCATTGCCGCCCGTTGTTGTACCACCAGTTCTTCCATTCGGAGCCCCTTTTCCAGCAGGCGGTACCATTCTTCTTCTGTATACTGGGTAGCCGTGCCAGCTGTACCGCAGTAATAATGAGCAGCGAAGCCATCGATATTGTTGAAAGGCCAATAATCCTTATGGAGTTTTCGGAAGAATCGATCTGTCCATTCCACATCGTTATTAGCCGGGCCACAGGCAATGACATTCAGTTTCTTTCCGAACCCGCGTATAAATGAAGCAAAGCGCCGAAACTCGGTGCAGTAATCTTCTGGCGAGAAATTGCCACCACAACCCCAGTTTTCATTTCCAACACCCCAGTAAGTCACATCAAGCGGTGCCGGGCTTCCATCGGCGGCACGCTGTTGCGCCCAGGTAGAGCCAGATAGGTCAGATACGGGAAAGTTGCAGTATTCAATCCAATCCCGCAGTTCGCGAGGTGTGCCGGAGCCTACATTACCACAGAAATATGGCTCTGCACCAATCAGACGGCAAAATTGTACAAATTCTATCGTACCCACCTGGTTGGTTTCAATCACCTCTCCCCAGTGGATATTAATCCGGCGCGGGCGTTGACTTCGTGGCCCAATACCATCCTGCCAGTGGTAGTCATCAGCAAAACACCCGCCAGGCCAACGGATCACAGGGACTTTCATCCGCCGCAACGTTTCAATAACATCCTTGCGAAATCCATGAATGTTCGGAATCGGCGATTCCTCTCCCACCCAGATGCCATCATAGATACAGCGGCCAAGGTGTTCTGCAAAGTGACCATAAATATTGGGATTGATTGTGGCAATGGTGTCGGTTGGGTTTATTGTGATGCGTGTTGTAGACATGGAAAATCCTCACTGAGTATTTCGTTGGGAGAAGGTTGATATTGCGGCCAACCAGCCAGGGTAATGGCGGAGCATCTCAGCCTGTCTCCATGGTTTAGAATAAGTTACTTCCTGGCCTCTTCCATCTCAGGATGTCCGGCAGCTTCCCGAGCTTGTTCTGTATACAGGTAACACTTCACCGTTCTTGGGCCCACTGATATATTGGGTGGGTCAGCCTGGCGACAAACATCCATCACATGGGGACAACGACCGGCGAATTTACACCCGACCTGGTTATACTCATTGACTTCCGTAACCCCAAGAGAAATGTGCTTTACCCATGCATCTTTTTCTTCTGGCTCAGGCTCAGGTACCGATTCTTTCAATAACTGTGAATAGGGATGCATCGGGCGCTCAAGAACCTCCTCCACTGGCCCCGCTTCGACAATATTTCCACGGAGCATAATGGCAATCCGGTCACTAATGTAGTAAGCCGTAGCCAGATCATGAGTAATATAAATAACACTCACTTTCTCTTCATCGCGTAAAGTACGGAAAAGATTGACAATTTCCATCCGTAATGATGCATCTACCATGGAAACGGGCTCATCCGCCAGAATGACTCGCGGCCTGGGTATGAGTGCCCGAGCGATGGAAATCCGTTGAATTTGTCCCCCCGAAAGCTCATGCGGATAACGTTTACTCACCTCTGCCAGCGACAATCCAACTTGTTGCAGGGCATGATCCACAACCATCGCCGCCTCTTTTACATTGTTTGCCACCCCAAAATTGATGGCTGTGTCAAACAGATAAGCTTCTACTCTTCGAAGGGGATTAAAGGTTTCAAATGGATTCTGGAATACCGGTTGCACCTTTTTTATAAAAGACTTCAATTCAGCCCGGCTGCGGAACTCCGATAAATCCCGGCCTTCAAAGAACACTTTTCCTGAAGTAGGATGGAGATCACCAAGAAGCAAGCGGGAAAGGGTCGTCTTGCCGCTTCCACTTTCCCCCGCAATGGTAAAAATCTCTGCCTTTTCTCGTGAGAGGGTGAAAGAAACGTCATTGACGGCCACCAGTTTTACACCCCCAAGCAATCCGCCAATCTGAAAAACAACCGAAACATTTTGAACATCGAACAGGTTTCCATCCACACTCATAGCGCACCTCCTTTTACCAGATGACAGGCTACCCGATGCCGGGACTCTACATCAACCATTTCTGGAATTTCAGTCCGGCACACTTCCATGGCTAAAGGACAGCGAGGATGGAACCTGCAGCCACTTGGCGGGTTAGCGAGGTTGGGAGGGCTTCCACGCAGACTGGTTTTAGTGGTTCGGACACCGATCATAGGAAGCGAACTGATCAGATGTTTGGTGTAGGGATGCAAAGGCGACTTGAAAATCGTTTTGGTAGGAGCCTCTTCAACAATCCGACCTGCATACATAATCATCACCCGATCAGCCACGTTCGCATGAACAGCCATATCGTGAGTAACAAGCAAAACTGTATTCTTGCTTTCGGCCTGAATCTCCTTTAGCATTTGCAATACACCACGTTGGACCACCACATCGAGCGCAGTAGTTGGCTCATCAGCAATAATCAGTCGCGGCTGGAACATGGTTGCAAGAGCAATTGCTACCCGCTGCCTCATTCCACCAGAGAGTTGATGCGGATAGGCATTGAGCACGTCAGTTGGGAGACCAAGGCGATTAATATGCGCTTCAACCTGCTCTCGAAATACCTTCTTATCTTGTATTCCTCGATGCGATTCAACAATATCTTCAAAGGTCTTAATAATTTTCCGAACCGGGTTGAGAACGCTCATCGAACCCTGCATGACGTAGGATATTTCTTTCCAGCGAATGTTCCGCCGCATTTCTTCAGGCGAGATGGTCAGCATATCCACTTTCTGCAGACCATTGTCATACTCTACACTCCCCGAATAGGCTTTTAACGGAGGTTTGACATTTCCAGAAATTACCTTAATGAGCGTGCTCTTACCACAACTGGATTCACCGGCCACCCCGTATATCTCGTCTGGGTGTAGATCAAAAGAAACCCCATCCACGGCGTGTACGGTTCGAGAAATCCCGTAAGCTTCAGTCCGATAATAGGCTCGGAGATCACGTACACTGAGAATGGCCACAGTTAACCTCCAATTAAACGTAGACGTGTCCGTGGGTCAATATACTCGTTGATGCTTGAGAACAACAAGTAAAGTCCAAGGAAGAGGATAATAGCGATCAGTGTTGGTGCCGCAATCCACCACCACACCCCTGCCACCAGTGCTCCATGCTGATTGGCCCAGAAGAGTGCCGTACCAATTGTCGGGGTGCTGACATCCGAGAGGCCAAGCACACTCAGAGTAACTTCCATTCCAATCGACCACAACATGTTATTAATAGTAGTGGCAAAGACTATGGGCAACACAAAGGGAAGATGTTCGTGAATCGTAATCCAGAAGGGGTGAGTACCAGAGTAAACCGCTGTCCGTGTAAAAGCCCGTTCCTTGAGACTCAGCACCTGAGAACGAATTAATCGGGCGTCCCAGGGCCAGCCGAATACCCCCAAAATTAATCCCAGAGTGAAGAAATTCATCTTGCCGCGTAGCAGAAAGCCGAGCAGGATTAGGATTGGCAGCAAAGGCATGACGACAAAACTGTCGTTAATGGCCATGAGGACTTTGTCCAGCCACCCGCCTTCATATCCGGCTATTAACCCGACAATGATCGCAATGACGCGGGACAGAGCTGCTGTGACCATACCCAGTAGAAATGAATTTCGCACTGCAAACGTCATCCACCAGAAAATATCCTGTCCTCGTGAACTGGTCCCAAACGGATGCTCAAGAGAAGGCGGGGTATCCATAGCAACTACGAAAGTCTTGTTGGGATTGTATGGAGACACCAGCGAGAGGAGCATCATGATAAGAATGGTGGACAAAAATATAAACGCAAGACGAAATCGGCTATCGTATTTTAGAAGGTCACGGATAATTCGTAGAATGGTCATGGCTAACCTCCCTATTGATAACGAACCCGCGGATCAAATAAGGGGTAAATCAGATCCATCAGAAATACCGAGGTGGCAACCCCGATAATGGAATAAATCGCAATACCCATGATAAGCGAATAGTCATTACGGAAAATCGCCTGAAGGGTCAACATCCCCATGCCAGGATATTGAAAAACCACTTCCATAATCAATGCCCCACTGAACACCGTCCCAAGCGAAAGACCCAGGCCGGTGATTTGCGGGAGCATAGCATTCCGCATCACGTATTGCGTGAGAATTTTACGCTCCTTAATACCTGTGGTCTCTGCATAAACCACATAATCCTCAGAAATAATGTTTGAGGTAAGTGATTTCATCCCGATAAACCACCCGCCAAATCCTACCAGGATCAAAGTGAGTGCCGGGAGTGCCGAATGCTTCAAGTAAATTAAAACGAAGCTGGGAGTTAAACTGGGCCGGGTGCCAACCGGATATGCCCCACTGAAAGGAAAAATGGGGATCAGGTAAGCAAAAACCACAAGAAGTACCAGAGCCACCACATAATAAGGGATAGGGCGAACAGCCTGGCTCATCAGGTCGATAGCATAGATGAGCTTACTTTTTGGATAATAACTGGCCAGGGCACCAAGAACATTACCGATAATCCACGATAAAATCACCGCGGTAAGCATGAGGCCCAGAGTCCATGGCAGAGCCTGGCCGATCAGCCGTGTTACAGGGGTTGGGAATGTGGATAGAGAAGGCCCAAGATCCCCGCGTAACAGTCGCCCCCAGAAAGCAATATACTGCTCCAACGGGCTACCTGATAGGCCATACATCTCCGTGAGCGCCTGTCGCATATGTTCAATAGCCTCCGGGTCTACAGCAGAACCACTTGAAAGGATCATACTCACCTGCGCTTCAACCGGGTCCGTCGGTGAGAGTCGGGGGATGATAAAAGTTACCGTGATTCCTATAAAAATAACCGTTAAATATTGTGCTATTCGGGGAAGAAGATAATGTAACAGGAATTTTCGCATTTTGCGACCTCCTAGAAAAATAAACCCCCACAATATTCATGGGTTAAGAAGCCATTTGTGGGGGAGAAAATTCAAGGGATTGTTTGTTTTAAGTCGATCATTCCTCAACGAGGTCCAATGGTTTTTGTGAAATTTACTCCTCATCTCAGGATTAGAACTACCAGCAACATAACTTTCCGGAGATGAATAGTCAATAGCCTTTAAGGTTTTTGGCCCTCCCCTCCCATGAAATGAGAAGGGAGGGCCCGTCCATGGTCAAACCAAAATCGCGCTACGCCTTTGGCTTGATCTTAATGAACATGTACTTGGTATTCGCCCAGTTAGGTACTGGATCGGTATACGGATCTTCCGCAGTAGGATACCCGGTGAAATACGTGGTATCGCAGACCGTAAATACATTATACGCCATCAGCGGAGTTATTGGCATCTCCTGAGCGGCAAGTTTAATAAACTCCTGCCCAAGCTCGATTCCCTTGGGATCATCGAAATCGAGTTTCTGGATGCTCTCAATGATCCGGTCTAATTCCGGGTTCTTCCAGCGCATGCTATTGCTTCCAGAAGCGCGCGTTCCACTTGGCTGATAGAACTTGGAATGCCATGAAGAGAGGAAGAAGAACAAATCCGGGTGACCGCCCCAGGTCTCGATGGTCCAGGCCAGGTTAGCGCTGTATTCTCCCAGGCTCATAATATCCCAGGGATTATCGCGGGCATCCAGCATCGTATCAACACCAAACTCCGACCAGCATTCAGCAACCATGCTGGCACAGCGGTTCATGGTTGGGTTGCTCTGATTCATGCTCATCATGGGAACTTTCCAATCAGAACCATCGGGGAGTTTCCACTTACCGTCACTACCCCGTTTCATGCCAGCATCCAGCATGAGCTGTTCAGCGGCTTTCAAATCATATTTCCACCAACCAGCCCCCAGTGACTTGCGAATCTCAGCCGGGTCGGTAGGCACCAGGTCCCCCAGGGTCTTTCGAGCTTCTTCAGCAATGCGGTTGCATGCATCTGGGTCGAATGGTTTGTAATCCTGGCCTCCCACTTTAATGGTAAAGTTCTTCAGCCAGTCCTCCAGGGGTTCGAAATAGTACTTGGGGTACATTCCCGTAGGCGGAACATGGATCGCTGATATGGTTGCTGCCCCCTTGTATGAGGCCATAGCCACCCGCACGATATCAATCGCCAGTGTCAACGCCCAGCGGACCTCTCTCTTATCCAGGCCGGGTTTCTCGTTGTTGTAAATCACCGCGGGGAGGGTTGGATCAGGATGCGCCCAGGGGAAGGATTTGAACCAGCCAATAGAAGACGGGCTCTTTTGTGCTAATGTGATGCGCCCCTCAGGAGTGATGTCGTGAATGACATCCAATTTGTGTTCCATCTGAGCGATCACACGCTTGTCACTCGGGCCAGGGGCAATATACATGGCATATTTCACCTTGGGTTCACCCAGGAGACCCAGAGAAGTCCGTTGCCAGTCATCACGCCGCTGCCAGAGGAACCAGTTGCCATTGGGGTCAAAGTCTTTCAGAGTGTATGCACCAAGAGATACAGGAGGGTTGAACTTGTACGCCAGCGGATCTTCCTGTTTCTCGAAGACATGCTTTGGCATCATAAAGCAGGCTCCCCAGCGCACCGTGAAGAAGGAGTGGAAACGAGAGTTAGGAGCCTTGAGATGGAACACCACAGTGTATTTATCGGGCATTTCCATCGACTCAATATTCCCACGGAACTGGCCCGTGTAACTCCATCCATCATTTTTCATCTGGACATCGACGGTGTAATACAGGTCCTCTGCGGTGAATTCCACGCCGTCACTCCAGTACAATCCCTGGCGGAGTTTGACCGTCATCGTGGTGAAATCTTCGTTGTAGATTGGCTTCTCAGCTGCAACAGCGTTATCCCATACCCCATTGACACCTGCATCTGGATCAATATACCAGAGAGCATCAAGGGCTAGCTGTTGCAGGCCAGTAGAGTAGGTACGTGTACCGGGGCGCCAGCGGTTGAAGTCGTCCGCCGGGGTTGCAGTGCCGGTTGGGTCTTCCAGGATAAGGCATTCTCGTCGTAAAACCCCCGGCTGAATCTCTTCATCTCCAGCACCCGATGGTTGCGCCGCAGCGGGTTGAGTGGCCTCACCCTGAGGGGGCGCCTGCGTGGTTGTGGCCGGTGCGCAAGATGCCAGCGTGGCCCCAGCAACAAACATCGCGGCCTGCTTTAAAAACTCACGTCTCGTCTTTGGATAGTTACTCATTTTTTCCTCCATCAAGGTTCAAAAAGGAAATGTGTAGGGCGGAAAGTTATGACCTGTGTGTTTGTTCGTTCTGGACAAAGCCGGCCGTTCTTTGCTGGACGAGTTACTGGCAAAAACCACCGGAGCCATTGGAACAAGCACCCGTGTCACCTGTGAAAAAGATTGAAAAGCAGTTACCATTAAGTGCCGGGGAGATGGTCGTTGTTAATAAAACATTAATCAAATTATAGCACGAACAAATTGATGATGTCAATAAAAATATCAAACAAAAACCTGAAATAAGTTTAAAAACAATTCCATATTTTTGGGGATTACCGCCCTTCACAGGGCTAAATTTACCCTTGATTCCCGGAAATACCCGGGGTTGACGGCTCCGCTATCCAGATCCCAATACCATTGGTTTGTAACTGCCCTGGAATTGATATTGAAATTTTTAGAACAATCTATTAAAATGTAAACAAAATTTTACATTTTTTATTTTAATGATTTTTGCCCTTCGGTTTTGTTTTGTTGTTTGGTATCATATAATCCATCACTCTCATAAAGAAAGATTGACTTTCTTGTGAATATCAAAGTTGGCCATAAATCCCCCACCATGCGTGATGTTGCCGCTGCGGCGGGCGTTTCCCTTTCGACAGTATCGCTGGTTTTAAATGGAAAATCAGGTGTTGCCCCTGCCCGCCGTGAGCGAGTCCTCAAGGCCATGAAGGACCTCGGCTACATTGCCAGCAGCCGTCAGAACCTGGCCGCGGGAACCAGGGTGCTCGGATTGCTAATGGAATCACTATCCGAAGCATCTCGGAGTGAGGGTTTTTACACACGTATAGTTTCAGGAATTGAAGACACAGCTTATGAGCTGGGGTATCAGGTACTTTTACACGTTTACCGTCCTGATGTTGACCCCTTAAACTCTCTGCGTGAGCTGATGGGCCGAGATATTGATGGGCTGATCGTAGCCAACGACGGAGACGTTACCCCCCAGGTCATCCAGAAAATTACAAATGTCGGTGTGCCCATTGTACTCATAGAAAACTACCAATCCTTCCCTATCCATTCTTTGACCGCCGACAATTTTACTGCCGGACGAATGATGACGGAATATTTGATCGGACTGGGTCATCGGCGGATCGGAGGGATTGGTGGGCCATTAAAATATAGCAGTCTTCGCGATCGAATGCGTGGCCATCGGGTTGCTCTACTCGAGCATGGTATAGACATCGATCCAGCCCTGCAACCGCCACCGGTTTCGGGTAACCCACGGAAAGGCTATGTTCAAATGCAGCAATTACTGGCTCTGCCGGAACCACCCACAGCAGTTTTTGCAGTCAGCGATCGGGCTGCCTTTGGCGCGATGGATGCCATAAAAGATGCTGGCCTGCGAGTTCCAGAGGATATTTCTGTCGTTGGGATTGACGATGTCCGCGATAGCGCTTTCAGCACACCACCCTTGACCACTTTCAGCGTGCCGAAATACGAACTGGGTCGGTCGGCAGTATATATGCTCCATGATCTGATCCATGGGAAAGCCATTCCTCCCTGCCGCATGGTACTTCTGGGCAACCTGGTAGAACGCAGGTCAGCATGTGCTCCTCGGGCCTGACGTTTATCAAAACTGGCACAATGAAAAAGCCAGAGGCATGAAAATCATCATTGCACCCGATGCAAAGGCGCTTGCCAGAACCGCGGCAGAGCTGTTTACAGCCCTGGCACGTACCTCTATTGAGGAACGAGGGCAATTTGTGGTGGCTCTTTCGGGTGGCAGCACCCCTCGTCAGCTTTACATCCGTCTTGCAGACCCGGAGTTTTCTACGCAAATCCCATGGAGAGCTGTTCACCTGTTCTGGGGTGATGAACGGTGTGTACCGCCAGATCACCCGGAAAGCAACTACCGCATGGTGAAGGAATCTTTGCAGGTTTCCATCCCCAGCGCAAATATCCATCGTATCGCCGGGGAACTTTCCCCCCATGAAGCCGCCGCGCTTTACGAGCAGGAATTACGCACTTTCTTTGGCAATACACCCCTTTTTGACTTGGTCCTCCTCGGCCTTGGCGAGGACGGTCACACCGCCTCACTGTTCCCTTCCTCTCCAGCGCTCCATGAACAATTCCGCTGGGTAGTGGCTGTCTCTCACAACGTGCCACCGCCACCACTTGTACCGCGCGTCACCCTCACTCTACCCGTCATCAACCGTGCACGCGAGGTTCTATTCCTTGTCTCCGGCGTTGCGAAGGCCGAGCGGGTTGCACAAATCCTTGGCCATGCCTCCTCATCCACCGAATTACCTGCCGGGGCTGTAAATCCGTCTGATGGGAACCTTACCTGGCTGCTGGATGCGCCAGCCGCCGCTCTGTTGAAAAACAATTCCTGAAAGCTCCCCCTTTTTCCTCTTTCAAACCACCACAGTCAGCGTTTATCCACTATCATGGCAAACCTGCTCCACAGGCTACAAGTTAACCCTTTGTATAGAATCCCCTTGCCTTTGCTACGAAATCGCCTCTCCGCATTACTTCTCGCCACGCATCCTGGGGGGTCATCTGACTTCTCCTCTTTTTTGATGTACATCCAAAGGGCTTACGATATCACTGATCACCTTTTTGGATTTCTGCCACTTTTACATAAGATACCTAGCCAAGGTGGAAGCCAACGGGATCATACCACGTTGGTTTGCTGGACTCTTTTTGAGGTACTTTTTGTTGACCCTGTCATTAGGCAATATCACGGCATCGAAGAAATACTCGATACTAGGTTTACTAATCCAAGAGAATAAGCAGAAATTCACTGATTAGCCAGATAACCTCAATGAATTCATCCCCATACCTAAAAACAACTAATAAATTTTTTCCTCGTATTTTGTTAATTCTATCAGGGTGCCTATTAGCTATTCTTCTGGTTGTTCTGGGCTCTCTCTATTTGCCTGATGGGATTGATTGGCATTATACATATCGCCCGGCAGCACTTGCATTTTTATCTGGAAAATCACCGTACAGCGTAGATATATTTTTTAGCGCCCCATGGAGTCTTCTTCCTCTCATTCCCTTGGCGGTGTTACCAGAAAATATAGGTCGAGCCATCTTATTTTTACTTGGGCTAGGATTATTCACTTTTACCGCTCGCCGATTGGGTGCGACACCTTTATCCTGTGTTGCTTTTCTGCTTTCTCCTCCTGTATTGCATTGTTTATTAAATTCGAATATTGAATGGATGCCCTTGTTAGGCTTTGTCCTTCCACCCCAGATTGGATTATTCTTTCTCTCTATCAAGCCGCAGATCGGAATTGGTGTGGGCATATTTTGGCTAGTAGAAGCATGGCGAAACGGTGGTTTCAAAGAAGTTGTACGCGTCTTTTGGCCGATATCTCTCGCTCTCCTGGTCTCATGGATTGTATTTGGTTTTTGGCCACTACGTTTTTTTGATACCCTATCGCTTACACGTACCTATAATGCAAGTTTATGGCCTATAAGTATTCCGGTTGGCTTAACATTACTCGCCAGTTCAGTCCGCAAGCGAAACATACGGTATGCCATGGCTGCATCACCCTGTCTTTCACCCTATGTATTATTACATGCGTGGGTAGGAGCATTGGCTGCCATCATTTCCCTACCCATTGAGACGATAGTTGCCGTGTTCGGCCTTTGGATCTTGGTCCTTCTTCGCGCCATCGGCGGCAGCTGAAATTCTCTATTTCAGGAAATCAGAAACCCAGCCTTCTTTTCTATTCGTCAAAGCGAAAAAAGTAGAAAGCGATTTTCACAATAAGCGGTGGGTTTGGTTGGTAACAGAGAGCAGACACCTTTCTAGAATGAGTTTGGAAAAACAAGTCATAGAAAAGGAAACCTGCTCATTATCATTGTGACGCTTCATTTTCCTGAAGTCAAAGCTGCAGCCGAAAAACGAGCGAGTCAATTATATAATGAGTGTTCGATCTTACAGCAGTGGGGGAATGTCAATAAGCCGGTGTTCGATCCACAGGTGATATGGGTTGTGATATACCGCTACTGGTGCACACAATATCGAAGAAATTTTCGAGACTATCCATAGGGGATCAGAGCGAACAGATGCGCTTTTTATGTACCTCAATCTGGAAAATCGGAGCCAGTCTGTGATAAACCACTGGGATTCTGGGGGTCCGGCAAACACCTGTGTGTCACATGACGGTTTGACGTGATATGCAATGGGCTGCCTTGCAACATTCAAAGAAGAACAAAGTGCATATGGTGGGTCTGGATGGGTTTTATACCAAAGTGAAAGGGAAAGACAATGGCTGATGGTCATACTTGGACATGGGAAATGGTCAGCCGGTCGAACTAACCGAAGTGCAGGAAGCCAACCCGGAGAGCTTGCTGGAATGGCTTCAGCCCTTAGTGACCCAATGCGGCGTAGAGGTCATCGTCACGGACGATCTGGTCAGTTATCCAGTCGTAGCTCATGAGCCAGAGATCAAACAACAAGCTTGCCGATTCCACGCACTGCGACGTATGATGTTGAGGCTCAAAGAATGCGAAACGGCGTTAGGTGAAGCCTGGCAGGTCACTATGGATGAAGTCCGCCGGATCATCCGCAACTTGCCCGATAACATCCCCCATTTGCTCTATTGCCAGTCTGGGTGGTAAAAAATATCGCTGGAGAAAACACCGCCTTTAGCAACCTGAACGAAGGGCTGGGAAGGGTGCTCCGCTTTGGCGCGTATGACGCTGAAGTGCTCGAACGCCTGCGGTGGATGTCGAGTACACTCGCTCCAGCCATGCACCGCGCATTACAGGTTCTGGGCGGTCTGGAGCTTAAACCGATCATCGCTCAGGCCTTGCACATGGGTGATGAATGCCATAATCGCAATGCCGCCGCCTCATCCCTGTTCTTTAAACGCCTGGCGGGCCCTCTTCTCCGCATCGGTAGTGACCCCACCATAACAGCCAGTTTGCTTGAGTTCATGGCCACCAATGACCACTTCTTTCTTAATATCTCCATGGCAGCATGTAAGGCCATGCTCGATGCGGCTCATGGAGTGGCTGGTTCCAGCCTGGTGACGGTCATGGCTCGCAATGGCGTTGAATTTGGCATCCGCATGAGTGGCACAGGAGATGCGTGGTTCACTGCTCCAGCACCGGTGGTAGATGGACTCTTTTTCCCTGGTTATACGAAAGAAGACGCCGCTCCCGATCTCGGGGACAGCGCTATCACCGAGACCGCCAGTATTGGTGGTTTTGCCATGGCTGCAGCACCAGCCATTGTGCAGTTTGTCGGTGGTACTCCGCAAGACGCACTGGCCACAACTCGCGAAATGTTCCATATCACACTGGGAAGTCATCGCAGTTTTACACTACCTCAGCTAAATTTTGGTGGTTCACCCGCCGGCATTGATGCTCGTCGTGTGGTCGACACAGGTATTACCCCGGTAATCAACACGGGTATTGCTCACCGCAAAGCGGGAATCGGCCAGGTAGGAGCCGGTATCACTCGCGCCCCTCTGTCCTGCTTTATCGGAGCTATCCTGTCTCTTGCGGAACAGATTAACGTTATTCCGGAGTAAATATGAATCAACGAAAACGTCCTCTCGCCGTAGTTGCCGTGGGTGGTAACGCCCTGATCCGTGAAAAAGGCCGCGAGACCCTGCCTGACCAGTACGCGGCAGCATGCCTGACAATGCCCCACGTGGTCGAATTGGTAGCCAGTGGCTGGGATGTGATTGTTACCCATGGAAACGGCCCTCAGGTAGGGTTCATCCTGCGTCGGTCTGAAATTGCCGCCAGAGAATTACACGGCATTCCACTGGACTATTGTGTCTCAAATACGCAGGGGTCCATCGGATATATGTTTCAGATGGCTCTGGAAAACGAATTTAAGCGGCGGAATATGCCCAACCGCGCGGTCACCGTGGTTACACAAACTCTTGTTGATGCTCAAGACCCGGCCTTCAACCGCCCAAGCAAACCCATTGGCTCATTTATGGACGAAGCTACAGCCTTGCGACACCGCAACGAAGACGGCTGGGCTGTAATAGAAGATGCTGGGCGTGGTTGGCGGCGGGTCGTTCCCTCCCCCCGTCCTATCCGCATCGTTCAACAGGAAGCCATTTTGTCACTGGTTGAGGCGGGTTTTACCGTGATTGGCGTGGGGGGCGGTGGAATCCCAGTGATAGAAGATGCGCAGGGGAACCTGGTGGGTGTGGAAGCCGTAATTGACAAAGACCTTGCCTCTTCTCTCCTGGCTCATACCATCCAGGCCGATTTATTTCTCATTTCCACCGAGGTCGAAAAGGTAGCCCTGAACTTCAACCGGCCAGACGTTCGCTGGCTCGACCGCATGACAGTGGCTGAAGCCAGACAATACCTCGCTGAAGGACAGTTTGGCAAAGGGAGCATGGAACCAAAGATCCAAGCCGTAATCCAGTACCTGGAAAATGGTGGGAAGCGTGCGCTGATCACCAATCCAGAGAATATGTTACGCGCTCTCGCCGGGCAAACCGGTACACAAATTGTGCCTTAGCTCACAATCCACCAAGAAAGCCGGGACGTCGGAGAGGGCATCCGGCGTCCCGTTTGTTTTCAAACGTTTTGATCGCCTCAATATTTGCTTCATCATCTGCCACGTTTCGTCCAATATACCTTCTTGTGTAAAATCCTCCATACCAGACCACTCCCGATTGACAGGGTAGGCACTCAAAACCTAACGGTTCTATTACACACTCTCGAACATGATATACTCAAGCAATCCATCCACCGAGGTTATTTATGCAAATATCGGAAAAGATCGCATCCGGAATTTCCAGCATACGGAGCTCAAGGAAATTCACCATAAGCCTCCTGTTTTTTGCAGTGGCTCTTTATTGGTCAAGTCTATACTTCTACCTACCCACTTTGCCCGTTTATGTGAAGAGTAAAGTAGAAAACCTTGCGGTTGTGGGTGTTATTCTATCCATGTACGGGCTCTGGCAGGCATTAATCAGATTTCCTCTAGGGATTCTATCCGACTGGGCGGGTACACGAAAACCTTTCATCATTGGTGGCTTTCTCCTCTCCGGCTTGGGCGCCTGGGTGATGGCCTCTGCTCAAAACGGTTTTGGCCTGGGGGTTGGTCGTGCGATCACGGGACTGGCAGCTGGGACGTGGGTTCCTTTGACAGTATTCTTCAGCGCGTTATTTCCACCCGAAGAAGCCATTCGGGCTACAGCAATGTTAACGGTCGTGAATTCAGTGGGGCGATTAACGGCAACTGCATTAACAGGCTGGTTGAATGAGATCAGTGGCGGTTACCTGCTGGCTTTCTTTGTCGCAATAGTATTTGCTCTGGTGGCTGTTCTGGCCATTATCCCGGTTCCTGAAGCTCGTCGCACCGGTTTCTCCCCCTCGCTCTCTTCAATCTTCTCCCTGGTGAAGCGCCCGGATGTGCTACGCCCATCATTGCTTGGAGCCCTTGCCCAGTATGTAACCTGGTCTGTTACTTTTAGTTTTACTCCCATCCTGGCAAGCCGATTGGGTGCCAGTGGTTGGGTCCAAAGCGGGCTCACCAGTGGCAGCATCGCTGTTGTCATGATCGGAAACATGGTGGCAACTGCAGTAGCCCGGTTTGGACATCGCCGATTGACCACCGCGAGTTTCACCTTCCTCGCTGCAGGCACCATTTTAGCCGCTTTCTCACCTTCTCTGGGCTGGCTCTTTCTCGCTCAATTCATCTCAAGCCTTGGAGCAGGGATTTCTCATCCTCTGCTCATGGGATTATCCATATCCAGGGTAGACGATCAACAGCGTTCCACCGCTATGGGATTACACCAGGCCATTTATGGGTTTGGAATGTTCGCCGGACCCTGGATCAGCGGCGCTCTCGCGGATGGGATTGGCATCCAGCCCATGTTTGCCGCGACTGGCATTTTATGCCTTATTCTTGGCTTTTTAGGAGTTCGCTGGCTATCTTCTTCAGGGCTTTAATTCTGTCATTGCATTGTATAATGATTCAGATGAGGCACATTACCCTTTTAACCGATTTTGGTTACCTCGATGGTTATCCAGGGATCATGAAAGGGGTGATCTATCGCATTGCCCCCTCTGTTCAGGTCACCGATATCACTCATTCCATCACACCGCAGAATATTCAAGAAGGAGCTCTGGTCCTGTTTCGCTCCTATCGGTATTTCCCGACAGGTACCATCCATATTGCTGTGATTGACCCAGGGGTTGGTACAAACAGACGTCCGGTTGCCTTAAGACTCGGAGATTACTATTTCGTCGGACCGGATAACGGCCTTTTTTCTCCCGTGATCCTCGAAGCCAGAAAATCAAACGATCCTGTACAATTCATCCACCTTAACCGCCCACAATTCTGGCTGCCGCAACCCAGCAATGTTTTCCATGGACGAGATATTTTTGCCCCAGTAGCTGCTCACCTGGGATCTGGTGTTCCGCTTGAAGCATTGGGTGATCCTATCGACGATCCTGTTTTGATTCCATTGGACGAACCTGTTCGTACTCCAAAAGGCTGGATAGGCAAAGTTATTGCCGTAGACCATTTTGGCAATCTGAGTACCAATATCATGGACACTCACCTGGCTAAGATGGAACAAATTACCATATACGTGGCCGGGCACACGATTAATGGGCTCGTTAAAACCTTTGGAGAGCGCCCTCCAGGAGAGTTAATTGCTCTAATCGGGACCGATCACGATCTATCCATCTCTGTCGTTAACGGTGATGCAAGTTCTTTACTCGGTGTCAAAGTCGGCGACACAATCACTGTTGAGGGAAAGTCAACAAAATGAGCCTCATCACATTAACGACCGATTTTGGCCACGGTGATTATGCCTGTGGTATCCTCCACGGGGTAATTTGGTCTATTGCGCCTGAAGCAAAAGTGGTTGATTTAACTCATGATGTGCCCCGTCACAATATTTTAGCCGGGGCACTGGTTCTAGATCGTGCTCTCCCCTACTTTCCTGTTGGGACAGTCCATGTTGTGGTAGTTGATCCCGGTGTCGGTACAAATCGACGTCCGTTGGCCGTGAGACTCGGGGATCAATTCTTCGTCGGTCCTGATAACGGACTGGTTTCTGTTGCAGCAAGGAGAGTTGAGAATAGAGGTCATCCTGTTGAGTATTTCCATCTTGACCAACCACAGTTCTGGCTCAAAGAGGTTAGCTCCATCTTCCACGGTCGCGACATATTTGCCCCTGCTGCAGCATACATTGCCCGGGGAATTTTGCCAGACCAGATGGGTACCCGGGTGTACGACCCTGTTCTACTGGCACTTCCCGAACCCGAAAAGACAGAGGACGGCTTTCTTGCTCATATCATTCATGTGGATCATTTCGGGAATTTATCCACAAATTTAGCCGGAGAATTGCTCAGAGAGGAATCAAAAGTCATCATTCTGGCGGGCACAGCCCGCATTGATGGAATTTCAAAAGCTTTTGGAGACAGGCAGCCAGGGGAGCTGGTAGCCCTGGTGGATAGCGCAGGGTTTCTTTCAATAGGCGTCGTTAACGGCTCAGCCCAAAAGAGGCTCGGCCTGGGCATTGGGGATCAAATCACTGTGAAATTTTCCTGACAATCGATAAACCACCATGCGGATGGACCAAGAACTTCCTCTGTATATCCAAAACCTGACTTTCCGCTATCATCGGCGAAACACACCCTCCATCACAAACATTAATCTGGAGGTAAAACCAGGTGAGCTTCTCCTCATTGCTGGTACCAGTGGATGTGGAAAGACCACCCTGTTACGTTGCATCAATGGACTTGCTCCCAGAGTATATTCGGGAGACTTAACGGGAGAAATTGCCATTTTCGGTAAATCAGTTCAACAGCTCAGTATGTCTGAGCTCTCACAGCTAGTAGGCACGTTACTTCAGGATCCTGAGCGACAAATTGTCTCCAGTCATGTATTTAACGAAGTAGCTTTCGGTTTAGAAAACCTGGCAGTTCCACGCCAGAGGATCATTTATCGGGTTGAAGAAACCTTGGAATACCTGAAAATATCTCACCTGAGAGATCGTGAAACTTTCAGTTTATCGGGTGGAGAAAAACAAAAAGTAGCCCTGGCTGGCATTCTGGTAATGCAACCGAAAATTTTATTATTGGACGAACCTCTTGCAAGCCTTGATCCTGTCTCTGCGGCTGATGCATTACAAATGTTCCGGAAACTTGCAGACGATGGAATAACCATTATCATGGTAGAACATCGCGTTGAAGATGTGCTGGCAATCCATCCTGATCGTGTGATGTATATGGAGGATGGTCAGGTTATATATTCTGGAGATCCCCAGGGGATGCTCGACACAATCGAAATAAACCGGGTAAAGCTTCCCGCTGAGGTTGTGGTAAAGCGGTTGAAACCCGGTTCGTTCCCATCAATTTGCCCACCTTTACCCCCGACAGACACCAAAGAACTGGTTCGCTTTGATCATGTGAATTTTAGATACAAACCAGAAAGCGATCTGGTTCTGAAGGACGTCAATTTTTCCGTTCGCCAGGGAGATATTATTGCGATTCTTGGACCCAACGGTGCCGGGAAAACCACGCTGGTGAAACATGCCATTGGCCTTCTCAAACCAACCCGAGGTACCGTTTTTCTGGAAGGAAAGCCCACACAACAGCTCTCGGTAGCTCAGGCAGCCGCCACCCTTGGATATGTCTTCCAGAGTCCTTCTCAGATGCTTTTTGCTCCTACCGTGCAGGAAGAACTTGAATTCGGCCCCAAAAACCTGAAGCACCCCCCCGAACAGATTCGGAAAAATGTTGATTGGGCATTAAAGAGTGTGAATCTTCTCCATGAAAGGAAATCTCCTCCGCTGGCGCTTTCATTTGGCCAGCAAAAACGCGTAAGTATTGCTGCCATTCTGGCCATGCGTTCCAGAATTTTGATGATGGATGAACCAACGACTGGCCAGGATTACTGGAACTATCTCTCTTTTATGGATGCAATCATTCAAATGCCGGGATTTGATGCCATCTTATTTATCACCCATGACCTTGACCTGGCCTTAATTTATTCCAACCGTATTCTTCTTTTTAAAGATGGCCAGATCATGGCCGATGGACAACCAGAAGACGTGTTAAGTGACACAGAGTTGCTTCGCAGTGCTCATGTGTTGCCCACTTCTCTCTTACGGTTGAACCTTGAGCTCCTTCCGCGGACCGGGCGCTTCATGCGGGCGGAAGCTCTGGTTAACTATCTTTGATCCAGTTCTTCAAATTCGGAGGTGTTACGATGAAAAAAACCTTGTGGACTTTTGGTACTCGTGAAGTCGTTTTTGCAGCCATCGGGGCTGCTCTCTACGGAGTTCTTTCTTATGCAACCAATCTACTTCAGATTCCCGGTGCTGGTAACGTCTCCCTTCGCCCCGCAGTAGCCATTCCGATGTTCTTTGGTGTAGCTTTTGGGCCAATCGTCGGGTTTCTTTCTGGAGCCATTGGGAACATCCTCTCAGACTTACTTTCAGGATATGGTTTTTGGCCCTGGTGGGATCTTGGAAACGGCCTGATGGCCTTGGTTCCAGGATTAATTTACCTGAGCATCAAAGATTTTCGCAGCTGGGGAGACCTCTTAAAAGCAGAAGGCATGGTTGTCCTCGGGGTTGCCCTGGGAATGGGAGTTGCATCTCTCTCGGAAATTTGGGTTTCGGGGATAGATCTGGCAACCGCGATTTCGCTCAATTTCGTCCCTGCATTCATTACCAACGTCATCAATGGATTAATCCTCGTTCCCATCCTCATGGTTGCATATAGTGCCATAGTAGCCCGGTCCGGCCGTTAGCTTCCAGGCCTTACGCTGATCCAGTTTCCACAATTTGTCCTGGAAACTGGATCAGCAGGAGGTTTCCATGCTTGTTAGTTTCAGTTACCGCCCAAGGCATAGCCTCATAGAACGCTTTGATCCACGCGCCCGGTGGATCATGTCTCTTGCGTTGTTATTTTCCATTGTTCTTTTCTGGGACATTCGTATTCTATCTTTTTTCTTTGTCTTATCCATCTTCCAGGTATTCCTGGCACGTTTGACATGGCAGGAAACTCGCCGGGCATGGTTATTTATCCTCGTACTCTCCACAATGATGATTCTGGTCAACACCATTATCACCGGCGGTGGAACGATCGGAGGAGTTATTAGCGGTGGAAAGCCCTTACTCCAGTTCCAGCTCAAAATTCCGGTCACAGGGTGGGTCATCCATTATGTACTCACCCGAGAACGGGTATGGTTTGCATTAGCCCAGTTTTTACGCATTATTTCCATTGGTTCGTTGTTCTTGGTGATTCCATTCACCATGGATCCGCGAAAGTACGGGGTTACTTTTCGCGGGATCGGATTACCCGACAAACTGGCCTTTACCATGGACTTAGCTTTCCGTTTTATACCAACACTCGCCCGGGATTTTCAAATTACACTGGACGCTCAACGTGCTCGAGGTTACGAGGTGGAAAAAATAGAAGGTAATCTTTTTACCCGGATTCGCAGAATGGCTCCTTTGTTTGTTCCCGTGACCATGAATGCCATTTTAGCCGGAGAAGATATTACCAACGCCATGGATTTGCGTTGTTTCGGATTAAAAAAGAGAACCTGGGTAGAATCCCTGAAATACCAGGAGATAGATTATCTTTTGATTGGGATATCGATACTCATCCTGGTGGGGAGTCTTCTGTTACGGTTTGTTTTTCACACAGGCGATTTCTGGTTCCCCATGTAAGGTCTTGAGAAAAGCTTATGTATCCACAACAAAATCAAAACCACGATTGGAATGCTGAATTGGAGATAAAAGGGCAGCGTTCAGAGCGGTTGATCGCCAACCACATTACCGTGCGACAGGGCATCGTGCAATCCGCCGAAGCGAATACCGCAACTTTACGACAGACCGCGCTGATAAAACTAAACGCAGAAAGTGCCGATGTGAATGGAAGTAAGCTGGGCCTCGTTCAATCCCAGAAAGATGCCCATCTGAGCAACTCCTCTGCCGGTGCAGTGGTAGCTGGAACAGGTGTAGTCATGGATCAGTCTTCCAGCAAAGTAATCGTTGCCGGTTCCGATGTTAACATGGACCAGAGTGCTGCAGCAGTGATGGTTACCCGAAATGCTGTCTTCAAAGATAGCAGTGTGGTTTTCCTGATCGCCCAAAACGTAGAAGGTGAATTGACGCCGCTTTTTGGGTCTAGAGAAGCACTTCTCTTCGGGGCTGCAGCGGGTTTGGTTGGTGGAGTTATTCTCTTACTCGCTCGAAGCATTAAACGGCGATAAGACGAGTTAATTTTTATGTCCCTCCCCCAGATGGAGAATTCTTTCTGGTAAAATGTCCGCCCATTCCTCGCCACAGACGTTGCCACTCTTCCATCGCTTCGCCTGACTATCATGGTTGTTTTCTTATACTACATAGGAGAATTAATCTGCTCATTTAATAGCGGGAAATCACCTGGTGTATTTCTTGCACGTTAGGATATGATTATAAAAACTTCCTATATAATCAGGTAAGGGAACGGATGAAGATTGTAGTCCACATGAGGATCTGGCTATGAAAACATCAGTTTGGGATATACTAACTTTCCTCCTGATCATTGGAATGATTGGGATGGTAATCATCTTCTTGGTGATCTTCATCAACCCCAATATGCCGTTCAACCCTTTTCCGCCAGACGGAGGTGGGATCACCTCTTTGTTCATTCCAACCTTCACTCCCACCCCTCGCCGTTTACCCCCTACCTGGACTCCCACATCCCTCCCCACCGAAGTATTTACTCCCACTCGTCGACCAACATCAACGCCTCTGGCAACTTTTACACCTTTTGTTCTCCCAACATTAACCCCGATTCCCAAAACCATTTATCCCACGAATGAACGTCCACCACTGGCTGGAAAATGCAAAGTCATTAATCAATCACCAGCAGATGGTTCCAGTGTCGCTCCAGGTGCCTCCTTCACCACGTTGTGGACTCTGCAAAACACCAGCGACCGCGATTGGACGAAAGATAATATTGATGTCAGGTTCGGGGGAGGTACGCCAATGCATACCAGCAAGAACCTGATTGATTTTCCAACCAACGTGGTCTCAGGTAGTAATTTCGACCTTACGATATCTATGGTTGCCCCCAAAGACCCCGGTTATTATCTTACCTACTGGACACTCACCGAAGGCTCCCTGGTGCGTTGCACATTTTATGTAGAAATTTTCGTAGATCCCAAGCTTGCGCCTTGAGCCGGGAATCGGGCAATAGCCACAACCAGTCAACTCAATAGAGGTTATATACTTTCCACCAGGATGGATGGGAAAGTATTAGAATATTTTTATGTTAACTTTACCGTTACTTCCAATAAATACCGTATTATTTCCTGGAATGCCCATACACCTGCACATTCACGAAGAAAGATACCGGTTAATGGTGCAAAAAGCAATGGCAGCCGATCATCTCCTGGGCACTTTGTATCAAATAATAGAACCATACCCCATACCTCCCCTCACCCCATCTGAAATTGGTTGCATTGCCCATATTATCCACTTAAAAACACTTCCTGACGGGCAGATTGATCTCATTGCTGTAGGACAGGATCGGTTTCGAATTTCCGAAGTTATGAGCTACCATCCTTTTCCTGTTGGGAAGGTCGAAGTTCTCCCCACGGAATCCCCCCGGACCCTGGAAGTGGTCAGGGGAGCAAGCCTTCTTTATAAAATGGTAAAATCCTACATCCAGTGCATCAGTGAAGCAAGTAACAATAGGGAGACTGAATCCATTCAAAACCATTTACACCAGTTTCAACTCCCAGATGACCCGACTTTGTTGATTTTTATGGCCTGTGAAATACTACAAATTCCTGCTTTTGAAAAACAAAAGCTGCTGGAAATATTACCTGCTCCTCAGTTACTGCGAACAACTCTCCGTATTTATCGAAGAGAACAGGCCCTCCATGCTCATTTCAGTAAGACCTCCTGGGAGGTTGCTCAGGGGTTAACCGAGCTTAATTAACCATTCCCTGCGGTAAAATAAACCCATGGCTCTATATTCATTACCTTTTGGTAAATCATTTCAACAACTCGATATTTCTGAGGATTACCCTCAGAAGTGGATCGCTCCTCCGGCGCTCGAACCAGCCTCCGATCCTTTGGAATTGGTAAAACAGGCATTACAAGCCCCTCTCAGTTTATCTCCCGAAAAAAATAATTTTTGGGCCTCTGTTTTTCAAAATCAAAAAGTAGCCATTGCCATTAATGACAAAACCAGACCAGTCCCCAACCATTTACTGCTTCCTCCATTGCTGGAACAGCTGCGCTCCATAGGTATTCCCCGGCAACAGATTTCGATCTGGGTTGCCACCGGTTCACATTTACCAATGACAACGGAAGAATTTTTTTCCATTCTTCCTTTATCCATTGTAGAGCAGTATCCAGTCTTTTCTCATAATATCGAAGATAAAGAGAATCTGATCTATCTTGGAACAACCAGCCGGGGAACCCCTGTCTGGGTTAATCGGCAGTTCTATCAGGCTGACCTCAAGATAGTGGTTGGCGACATTGAGCCTCATCACTTCGCCGGGTTCTCTGGAGGATATAAAACAGCAGCGATTGGCCTTGCCGGTTGGCCCACCATCAATGCCAACCACGCTCTATTAACCCACCCTGATGCGTGGATCGGCAAATTTGAGAAAAATCCACTGCGACAGGATATCGAAGAAATTGGGTCCAGAATCGGGGTGCATCTGGCAGTCAATGCCATTTTAAACCACGATAAAAAGATCGTAAGGGTTTTTGCCGGTCACCCTGAAGCAATCATTCGTGAAGGGATTACCGCCTCCAGAGCTTTATGGGGGGTCGATTGCCCTGAACTCTTTGATCTGGTAATCGCCTCTGCCGGGGGATATCCTAAGGACATTAACTTTTATCAGGCCCAAAAAGCCATCACCCATGCTTCTATGTTTTGTAAACCTGGCGGCACAATTGTTCTTTTAGCCGAATGTTCTGAAGGAATTGGCAGTACAGCGTATGAGCAGTTTATGGAAGGGAAGCAATCCATCCATGAAATTTACTCTCATTTTCAAACGCTGGGCTTTCAGGTAGGTCCCCATAAGGCATATCAGGTTGCCCGTTTATTGGAAAAATTCAACATCATTCTGGTGTCGAACATCGATGAAAAACGCGTGCAACGTCTTCTCTTACAATCTGCGCCGAATATTCAGATTGCATTCCAAAATGTGCTTAAAAGCTATCCTTTCTCCCCAAAAATTGGGATCTTACCTCATGCCACGACTACTCTCGTGTTTCATCAAAGCACCGATTGCTCCCCTTCTGGCCCAGAATGAGTTAGAATATACCTAAGGAATTACGTGGATATGAATACGAATAAACAACCTCCAGGGAAAACAACCATCGCGCCAGAAGTCTTGCTGTCCATCGCTCGATTGAGCGCACTCAGCGTGCCCGGCGTACATCGTCTGGCAACCCCTCCTGCAGACGTAAACCGGATTTTTTCCCGGAACCCCAATGAAGGAGTGCGAATAACTGTGGACAACGGCGTGGTATACGCTGATATTTACGTCATCATGAAAAAAGATGTGAATGTCCGTGAGGTGGGGCGAGCGATACAGGCTAAGGTCTCCCGTGCCATCTCCGAAATGGTGGGCATGGAAGTAGGTAAAGTTAATATCCACGTTGAAGATATCGAATACAACATACCTGAGAATTGACCCATGAAATTACGCACCAAGGCCCGAAGTGTGGCCTTGCAGGTTCTTTACGAAGTTGATCTAACAGGCCATCCGCCCCTGGAGGCTTTAAACCAGCGGTTGATGGATGAACCATTGGATGATAAGCTTTCAGATTTTTGCCGAAAAATTGTTTTCGGTGTATTACCCATTGCATCAAAACTCGACCATCTGATCGCCCAGCATGCACCTGAATGGCCGCTGGATCAGGTAGCTGTGATTGACCGCAATATTCTCAGGATGGCCCTTTGGGAATTTGCTGTAGAAAAATGCACACCTGTTAAAGTTGCCATTAACGAAGCTGTAGAGCTCGCCAAAATTTTCGGTTCTGATAGCACACCCCGATTCGTCAACGGAGTGCTGGGCAGTCTGGCTGATCATCAGACTGAAATCGAAAACGAGTTTGGAGCCCAACCCACTTAACTCATCCCTACTAAACACAGGAGCACCATGATAAAGAAAAGAAGAACTTTACTTTTCACCCTCTTTGTGGTGTTTCCTTTCCTTGTCAATGCATGCACGTGGGTAGATATTCCACAGGTGGCTCCTCCACCCTCCGAAAATCAAATCCCTGCCAATACCTCAAAGCTTGTCGAGTTGGAGTTCATTGTCAAGCTTCCCTCACCCGTAGAAACCGGGCAATCGGTAGCACTGGAAGTACTGGATGAAGTTACCGGACTTGCTTTCAATCCTACCCGGACGAAAATGAATGTTCAAAGCGCTGATACCTATTCATTAAAGTTAACAGTGAGTGCGGGCTCGGTTATTAAATATCGATATGTTCGAGATGGGAACATTCCTGTTTATGAGTACAACAGCCTTGGAAAACAGGTTCGATACCGTATGGTGCTGGCATCCGCTCCGGCAGTCATTCATGATACCATTACCGCCTGGAGTAACCTGCCCTATGAAGGACCGTATGGTCGTATTATTGGCAGAATTTTAGATCAAGGGACTGGAGCGCCGGTTTCTCCCAGCCTGGTTACTGTCTGCGGACAGGAGACCATTTCGGCATCCGATGGAACTTTTACCATAGACCATCTTCCACCCGGCATTCACAACCTGGTCGTTTATAGCCTGGATGGCAGTTATCCGGTATTCCAGCAAGAAGCTGAAGTGGCAGAGAACTCAGCCACACCGGCTGATATTCGCATTGCTTCGACCCCACTTTCAGAAGTTACATTTATCGCAACCCCCCCAAAGGATAGTTTATTGGGTTTACCCATTCGATTGGTAGGTAATATTTATTCGCTGGGAAACACCTACGCCAATCTTCGTGGCGGAATGAATGTTCTGGCGTCTCGCGCGCCACTTCTCAAACTGCGAGAAGATGGTAAGTACGAAATTAAATTACGCTTGCCTGTAGGTCTTGATCTTCGCTATAAGTACACCATTGGAGATGGCTTTTGGAACGCAGAGAGAGATGGATCAGGGCAGTGGGTAACTCGTCAGCTGATCGTTCCATCCACTCCCGTCACCATTGAGGACCAGATCTTCAGCTGGTCTTCTCCAGGAAAAGGCTCTGTTACTTTTCGGGTTGAAGTCCCGGGCTCTACGCCACCCGGCGAGACTATTTCCATTCAATTTAATCCATACGGGTGGACTGAACCCATTCCCATGTGGCCTCTGGGTAACAATCGCTGGCTATACATCCTTTATAGTCCGCTGGACATGATTGGTGAAACTTCCTATCGAATTTGCAGGAACGAACAATGCGGGATCGCCGATGATCTTCAAACGAAAGGAACAGAAGGGCTTAGTCGAACCTTTATTCCTCAACCCGATTCACAGGTATTTGAAATCAAAGTGACCGAGTGGAATTGGATGGCTGGTGCGGTAGACCCAGTCACTGTACCGGGAGGAAGTATTCCCCCGAAGCCAGAAACATTTATGACCGCCGTAGAATTGAGCCCAGATTACCATCCTTCGTGGCAACCATATTTTTCGCAAACCTTTGAAGGCATATCAAAAATAAACGCCAGGCGGGTTATCCTTTCACCCACCTGGCATTACAGCGGGAATGTGCCCCCCATGCTCCAACAGATCGCAGGAGTCGATGCCTCATGGTATGATATTTCCGAGCAGATCAATTTGGCCAAACAGAAAGGGTTAGAGGTAGCAATTCATCCAACTACCTCCCTGGATAAACCCGCGCTTTTATGGTGGAACGAGGCCCCTCGGGATAGCAATTGGTGGCAGACCTGGTTTGACCGTTATGAAGCCTTTCTCCTTCACCACGCAGATCTGGCTCAGCGAAACCATGTCGATATTTTAATCATTGGTGAGTCAAACATCTTACCTGCTTTTCCGAATGGAGTCCTGCCAGACGGAAAAGGTTCGAATGCCCCCGGAGATGCAGACCTGCGCTGGCAAAATTTGATCGCAAAGATAAGAGAGCGTTATAAAGGTCAAATCGGTTGGTTCATGCCATATCCCGAAGGGTTTAAAACCATTCCAGCTTTTCTCAACGAGGTCGATCAACTCTACGTACTTCTCGATGCACCTTTGAGTAACCAGGACCCTCCTGAAGAGGCAGAAATCGCTTCGAATGTCGAACGCCTCCTCGAAACGGATTTGCGTAGCCTGCGGGATCGGTTTGACAAGCCAATGATTCTTGGTATTGCTTACCCCTCTGTTCGGGGAGCCGCAAGCGGTTGTGTTCGATCTGCCGATACCTGCCTTCCGGCTACAGTATTTTACCAGGGAGGGCTGGAGATTCCTTCTGTAGAGACGGATATTCGTACCCAGGCTGTGATTTACAATGCCATACTTCACGTAATCAGCCGTAACGATTGGCTTGCGGGTGTTTTCTCGGCAGGCTTTTATCCACCGGTAGGAATAGCCGATCAATCTGTATCCATAAACGGGAAACCAGCGGCAGATGTATTATGGTTCTGGTTCAACCAGTTTCACCCAAAATAAAAGCGATACAAGGAGCATTGCATGCAAATAGACGGGATGCCTGGAAAATACCCTCTTGAGCATCACGGTTTGTACAATTTAGGTAGAGTCTACTGGAATCTTAAACCATCCGCTTTAATTGAGAAAGTTGTACAAAAACAGGAAGCAGTCCTTTCCAGTTCCGGTGCCATTGTAGTTCGAACCGGTAAATTTACCGGACGATCTCCCGACGACAAATTTATTGTAAAAAACCATGTCACCGATAATATTTGGTGGGGCAAGGTCAATCAGCCATTTCAACCCGAAAAGTTCAATCTGGTTCTCCATAAAATTCGGGCATATCTTCAGGGAAGAGAGGTTTATATACAGGACCTCCAGGCAGGAGCCCACCCCGATTACGGTTTTCCCATTCGAATAATTACCGAAAAAGCCTGGGCTGCGTTATTTGCTCATAATTTATTTATTCGCTTACCACAGGATAAATTAATTCAACATATACCCGAACTGACTATTTATCATTGCCCCGATTTTCAAGTCCACCCATCTTTTGATTCAACGCGCTCGAATATTTTAATAGCCCTGGATTTTGAAAAGAAAACTTTAATCATCGCTGGAACTTCCTATGCCGGGGAAATTAAAAAGGCGGTATTCACCGCTTTAAATTATTTTTATCCTCCACTGGGGATCCTGCCCATGCATTGTTCAGCCAATCAGGGTTCTGATGGAGATGTGGCTCTGTTTTTTGGCCTGTCGGGAACAGGAAAAACCACTCTTTCCTCAGACCCTGAGCGTTACCTTATTGGTGACGACGAACATGCCTGGTATAACGATGGGATTTTCAACCTGGAAGGTGGATGTTATGCAAAAACCATTCATCTTAGAGAGGAATTAGAACCACTGATCTGGTCAGCCACCCATCGGTTTGGTGCAGTGCTCGAAAATGTCACCTGTGATCCAATCAGTCGAGAGCTCGATTTCGATGATGATCATCTCACAGAAAACACACGTGGAGCCTATCCAATAACATTTATTCCAAATCACGTGCCTGGCGGAATTGGCAATCACCCCAGGCATATATTTTTCCTGACCGCTGATGCTTTTGGCATCCTTCCACCCATCGCGAGATTAACCCATGAACAGGCGATGTATTATTTCCTTTCCGGATACACCTCAAAACTGGCCGGTACAGAGACAGGGTTAGGGGCAGAACCACAAGCAACGTTCTCAGCCTGTTTTGGTGCGCCATTTCTTCCCTTAAGTCCAACAGTATATGCCAATCTTTTAGGACAGAAAACCAGGGATCATTCAGTTAAAGTGTGGTTGGTCAATACCGGGTGGACTGGCGGAGCTTACGGCGTAGGCCAGCGAATTTCCCTTCGCTATACCCGGGCCATGATCAAAGCGGCTCTTAACGGGTCTCTTGATCATGAAGAGTATCGTAAAGAGCCGTACTTTGGCCTTGAAATCCCCCTGCACTGTCAAGGTGTCCCCGCAGATATCCTCGATCCACGCCAGACATGGAGTAACCCGGAAGAGTATCACACCCAAGCCCAACTCTTATTGAGTAGATTCGAAAAGAATTTCATCCAATATGCCGATATGGTCGATGAAAAGGTGTGGAAAGCCGGCCCTCATCCGGATAATTTAAACAAAACTCCAACCTAAGGGCGAAATAACAGAAATAATGTAGCGAACAGAAGAAACGGGGCATACGGTAAAGCGGTGAACGCTTTGTATTCTCGTTTAATAGTCATAATGATCAGGAAGAGTGCGCTGGCAATTCCCCCCAGCAAAATGGCCACAAAAAGTCCCAGGGTTATTCCCGGCCACCCCAGAAATAATCCCAGAACCCCGCTAAGGTTGACATCACCAAACCCCAGAGCCACTTCTTCAATGGGCTCACCTCTGCGTTTCGACAGATAGCGAGTAAATAATTCCCCTATCCAGTAGAGAATCAACATCATGACAAATCCAGCGATCCCTCCCAGTAAGGTGCTACCTGGGCCATGTAACCGAAAGCCTGTAAATAATCCCAAAAGGACACCCATGTAGACCACCGGATTGAGAATCAAACGATGCTCAAGATCAATGATCAAAACCAGTCCAAAGTAAGCAAGAATAAAGAGGGCTTCCAGAAGTAAAAGGCGGTCAGGTATCCAGAAGAGGCTTCCAATAAAGAGTAAGGGGTATACGATTTGTACCGCTTTAGATCGACCAGTCTGGGTAGCACCACAAATTGGGCAATCTTCCCGAAAGAAGAACCCCAACCAGGGTTGTAAACCGCTGCAGCGCCAGCATCTGGGTTGATGGAGCGATCGAAAAAAGGGAAGTTGATCTGCCAGGTAATTGACCATTAACCCGGTAATCCACCCCAAAATCAACATAAAAATTCCTCTGAGTAAAATCATTGGTTTGTCCCTTCAAAATCTCAGGTTCATCTCCATCAATCCAGTTAATTGTATAACACTCTCATTTACAGGGAAAAATCCTTAAAACCTTGATATTTGTTCTAAGTTCGGGTACAACACACTTATGACTGAGCCATTAGAACATCATTCAATAGAGCAACCTGTTGAGCACGTCTTTCGTTTATGGAATTCTGATTCGACAATCTCACAAAACATCTGGAAGGTGTTACGCGTTCCCCCCAGGCCTGCTATCTATGTACCTCTTCCGGATGAGATACACCCCCAGTTAAGACAAGTATTGGAGAGAGAAGGCATTCATGCTTTATATCTCCATCAAAAACACGCCTGGGACGAAGTCCTGGCAGGAAAATCAGTTGTGATTGCCACAGGCACAGCCAGTGGAAAGACATTATGCTTCAATCTACCGGTACTCAATTCTTGCTTTTACCAGGGAAAAAGCCGTGCATTATATATCTATCCCACAAAAGCCCTGGCGCAAGACCAGTATCATAAACTCGTCCAGTGGCTAGAGGGGTCTTCCATTACTACAGCAATCTACGATGGTGATACCCCAACCCATCAGCGGAGCGCCATTCGCTCAAGGGCAAACATCGTACTTACCAATCCCGATATGCTCCACATGGGGATCCTTCCCCACCATACACGCTGGGAGGCTCTGTTTCGGGATCTTCGCTTTGTAGTGATTGACGAGGTTCATACGTACCGGGGCGTATTTGGTTCTCATCTTGCAAACCTGTTACGCCGACTAAAACGCATTGCCCGATTTTACGGCTCCTCTCCCCAATTTATATTCACTTCAGCCACCATTGGAAATCCCGCAGAACATGCCAGCCGTTTAGCCGAACAACCTGTAGCGATGATCGATGATGATGGTGCTCCACAGGGCGAGAAATTATTTCTCATCTACAACCCCCCTGTCATCGACCCTTCTCTTGGAATACGTGCCAGTGCCATGCAGGAAAGTCAACGACTGTTACGCGATCTACTTTCCTGCGAAATTCAAACCATCGTATTTGCTCGGACCCGCCGGTTAGTAGAAATTCTTAGAAAATACATTTCTGATCTCAATCCGCAAACCAGAAATCGAATCTCCGGGTACCGTAGTGGTTATTTACCCAACGAACGCCGTAAAATCGAAAAAGGCCTCCGTTCGGGAACTCTACAAACTGTCATTACGACCAATGCCTTAGAGCTCGGAATTGATATTGGCTCTATGGACGCATCGGTTATAGTGGGTTTCCCGGGAACGATTGCCTCATTTCGCCAGCAGGCAGGGCGAGCCGGGAGAACCGACGCGCCATCCATCGCAGCGCTGGTAGCTTCTTCTGATCCCATCGATCAATTCCTTGCCAGACATCCGGATTACCTTTTCAACCGATCGCCAGAGCAAGCCCTGATCGATCCCAACAACCCATTAATCCTTTTTCAGCAGCTCGAATGCGCAGCGTTTGAACTCCCTTTCAAAGAGAATGAGAGGTTTGGAAACCTGGATTCCAAAACATTGAAAGAGATACTTGAAATTCTCTCCCATTCCGGAAAGCTTCACCTTTCTGGAGGAAGATATTTTTGGGTTTCAGAACAATACCCTGCCAGCCAGGTATCTTTGCGAAATTCCTCTCCAACCTCAGTGAAATTACAGGTTGAATTAGATGGTAAAGTTGAAACCATTGGTATTGTAGACCGTGAAAGCGCACCTTGGATGGTTCACCCTGGAGCCGTGTACCTCCATGATGGTTCGTCCTATCTGGTAAATACCCTTGACCTGGAGCAGAATATTGCCTGGCTCACGAAAAAAGAGGTTGATTATTACACCAAGCCTCAGATCCATACAGAAATCGAGAAAATTTCTGAAATCCAATCCGAAACCATTACCGGTGGCCAGAAATTTTATGGAGAGATTAAAGTGACCACTCAGGTAATCGGATTCAAGCAAATTCGATGGTATACCCATGAAAACCTTGGGGAAGGAGCTTTAAATTTACCCCCTTCTTATCTATATACAACCGGTTATTGGATAAGCCTCAACACAGAGACTGTTGATAGCTTACGTAATTCCGGCTTATGGAGCAATGATCCTAATGATTACGGCCCCGGTTGGAACCGAATCAGGAATGAAATTCGCGCGAGGGATCACTTCACCTGCCAGATATGCGGCGCGGTTGAGAAGAATGAGGCTCACCATGTGCATCATAAAATTCCATTTCGGAGCTTTTCTTCAGCTGAGGAAGCAAACCGACCACACAACCTGATTACTCTTTGTAAAAACTGCCACCGGTTGGTTGAGGCGAATCTCCGCATTAAGAGCGGATTGGCCGGGATGAGTTACCTTTTCCACCATCTGACTCCTTTATTTCTCATGTGCGATGCTGGAGACCTTGGCGCAAGTTCAGACCCACAATCCCCTCTTGCCGGGAATCAGCCGGTTGTAGTCATTTATGATCAGGTGCCCGGGGGGATTGGATTGTCTCAAAAACTCTTCGAGATAGATCATTTTGTCATAAAAGACGCCATAGATTTAATTACTTCCTGTCCATGCCAGAATGGGTGTCCATCCTGTGTAGGGCCAGGTGGAGAGAATGGCTCGGGTGGAAAAGAAGAAACCCTGGCTATCCTCCAGAAATTGATGGATAATGAGGACGGGTGATTATATGTCTTCCTTGCTGGATCGTTTAAAAATCCTGGGTGTTCCTTTGAAAGAACAGGAAGGGAGAGTTCCAGAATCCGTCCCTGCCTTTCCTATTACCAAAGTAATAGAAGGAAACGAATATCCAACAAAGGACGGAAATATATTTTTTGTTGAGAAGACATTCCCTCAAGAATATCTCCATGGTGTTCAAACCCTTTCCAGTCGGCCAATCCTTGAAATCATTCACCACTACCTTGGCATCGGCCCCGAAGTGGATTACCCGCAAATTGTTTTTCTTGATACTGAAACCTCAGGTCTTGCAGGAGGGTCTGGGGTTTTTGCCTTCATGATTGGTCTTGGTTTTTTTATAGAAAACGGCTTTAAGGTTATACAGATATTCATGCGTACTCCGGTTGAAGAGCCAGGGCTCCTGACGGCGCTCGACGAGTTTCTCAACCCATTTCAACTCATGGTTTCTTTTAACGGCAAATCTTTTGATATCCCACTGCTCAATACCAGATATGTCCTGAACCAGAAAACATCGCCTCTGGAAGCTAAATTTCATCTTGATTTACTCCAGCTGGCTAGAAAAATCTGGAGAGACCGGTTGGTAAATCGCTCACTGGGAGAATTAGAAAGGGAAATCCTTGCATTTACTCGCGAGGAAGAAGACGTTCCAGGCTACCTCATCCCTCAATTGTATTTTGACTATTTGAAAACCGGAAATGCAACCCCTCTCAGGAGCATTTTCTACCACAATGCTATTGATATTGTTTCCATGGCAGCCCTCTTCCTCTTCATCACACAAATTATAGAGAATCCACTGCAATACAATATTCCCTCTCTGGACGTTGCCGCATTAGCCCGGTTGTTTGAAGGTCTTGGCAAGCTCGAGGAGGCAGCCTCTCTATACGAATATTGTATTGATCGAGGACTCCCTTCAACTGCTTATATAAAAACCATCGAACGTTATGCTCTGATGCGTAAAAAACAGGGACACATTGAACTATCATCGATTTTATGGATGAAAGCAGCCGAGCGTGGATACATTCCTGCTCATATTGAACTCGCTAAAATTCACGAACATCATTCTCAAAACTTATCTCTGGCATTGGAATGGGTAAACCGTGCGATTGAGCGAGTTCAATCTGACGTTTCTCTCCCAGGATACTTGCGTAAGGAGTATCTGAATGATTTAAACCATCGCAATGCCAGATTAAACACAAAGATAACCAGGAGAACCGATCTTTGTTGTGATAAGAGGAAACAGGAAAGTCAATGAAAACTCCCAAATTTGTACCGGTTTATACCGCGGAGGGGAATCTGGCGGGGGAAATGATTCGACTCATGCTGGAATCATTCGGCATCCAATCTATACTTTTACAAGAAAGCGCAGGGGCCGCCTATGGATTCACAATTGGGCCAATGGGCGAAGTCACCGTAATGGTAGCCGAAGACCAGGCTGAGGATGCCCGCCAGCTCATTCTTGCTATGGAACGCGGAGATCTGGAACCCCCACCCCATCCTGAAGACAACGATGGGTGACCATGATCAGAACAGTACCCGGTTAAATCTCTTCTGCCAGAGAATATATTTTTTGTTCAAAGGCCTGGATTATTTTTCGAGTCATTTCTCCAGGCCGTCCATTCCCAATGATTAAGCCATCAATCTCTACAACCGGCAGTACTCCTCGGCTGACGCTGGTAATAAAGGCTTCATCCAGAAACCTGAGGTGATGACAACTGAAACCCTGTAAATGTATCGGGATTCCCGATTCATGCAGGACTTCCAGCACAATTTCGCGTGTCGTTCCAGGTAAGACCCCTTTTCCAGCTGTCCATACTACTCCACTCTGAACAGCGAAAAAATTACTGCTCAAGCCTTCAAGCATTTCCCCGGTCTCATCCACCATGATAATCTCATTGAAACCATTGATCCATTCTTTACGAAGCGCTTCAGCAACGGCAATAAATTGCGTGGATTTAGCTTCGGGATGTTCCCTTTTCATGGATTCAGTCTTTACTTTCACCCCCCGGGTATATGCTTCAGCCGGAGGGGTCTCAAGAGGCTCCACAAAAAGGAATGTTTGTCCTGAATGATCTGCCAGGTCGATATAGATTCGAAATCGTAATTCACCCTCATACTGTTGAGTCTGGATGATCTGCCGAAGGGCGTTCCTTATCTCCCCCTCACGAACCGACACAACCTTTCCTAATCTTTGCGCAGAATCCACAAGACGTTTTATATGTTGCTCGAAAATGATTACCTTTGTCTTCTGGTACGTTCTTAAGGTAGTATATACTCCTTCTGGAAGGCTCATTTGAATATCATTCAAGGAGGTCTTGTCAGAGAACAGGTGGGTAATATCCTCCAGTTGTCCTCCCGGGACGGTTCGAAAAACTCTAATCCATTTCTTTTTATTGGGGGCGTTGTTGGGAATATTCATCTGGGGTATCAATGTCGCTCAAGATAGAAGATGTATCAACAGAAATATAATGGATCAATTCGTTGTGTTGGTTTAAAAAATCTCTCAAGGTAAACTCTTCTGGGAGCCTGGTAATTTCCTGCCACAGGCTTTTTTCTACCAACCAGGGATGGCCTCTTCGCATCCGGTAACTCGGCACTACCAATGACGAATGCGTAGAGTGAAATGCATCGATAATGGCTTGAACCACCGACGGATGAATTTGCGGCTGATCTCCAAGGACAATCATCACCGCATCAGTTTCAGGTGGCAGAGAATTTATTCCTATCTTAACCGAATCCACCATTTCTGATGCTTCATACCGAGTATTCTTTACAAACAGAACCGGTTTGGCAGATATGACTTCCCGAATTTCACGATCGTTGCCACCGGTTACCACAACAATCGGATGGAGGTTACATTGAATCAGTACCTCAACCACCTGTTCAATAATGGTGATATTTCCCCATGGAAGGGTTAATTTGGGTCTTCCCATTCGCCTGGATTGACCCGCTGCAACTACCACAGCCGCAAGATTTGCGTTATTTTTCCTCATGATTGAAGGTCATCAGGATGGCTTCCAGAACACCACCACCCACAGCCAGAGCTTTATCAGAGACGAGTTGACATAAACGAGGATCTTTTCTTGGATCGACATCTCCAATTTTCATCCCGCGAGTAACTTGTACCCCCTCATGGACTAAACCTCGTAACACTCCCGGGAATGGGCTCAATACTACCTGGCCATTAACTTCAGCAATGGGGTCTCCCTGATCTACCAGATCACCGATACGCGCTATTGGAGTCAAGATTCCATCCGTGGGAGACCGTAATACACGTGTTTCTCGCATGCCATTAACTGGGTCAGGTAAACCGGTATCTGCCTCTGCTGCCCCTTCCCAGATAACCCGCCCAAGAAATGGTCCTCTCACTGTTTCGATCACAGCATGGCAATTCTTACCCGCAACAAAACCTGGCCCGAGACCAATATACAAAGGAACTTCGTCGAACGGGAAGAGAGGATCTTTCTTTTGCATCCTGGCGTCCACAATTACATCTGGATGAAAGAATTGACGCATAGTACATTCAGGATCGATGACTACAGGTAAATTGCCAGATGCAATCACCCGATCGACCTCATCCATCGATTCAACCCGAACCCCCTGTACCTCTTCCACAAAGGAAACCAGGTCATAAATCGCCTGGCCGAAAGAAACCAGACGTCGCACCGCCAGAGGTTTCTCCAGTTCTGTAACCAGCACCTTCCAGCCAGCGCGGAAACAGCGTAGAGCCACTCCGCTGGCCAGGTCTCCACCTCCGCGCACAATGATCCGAAGCCGCTTCATGAGTGTATATTATACTGCGCTCAAGAAGCCTGATTTTTTTTAATTGCCGAAATCATCTTCTCAGGCAACACCGGAAATTCATGAAACCATATTCCCGTGGCGTGGTGAATCGCATCGATGATCGCAGGAGTCAATGGAAGGTAAGGCATTTCACCCATTCCCCGCGCCCCATAAGGGCCTATAGGATCAGGATATTCTAATATTAAGGACTCCACCTTCTTGGGTATATCCAGCACAGTCGGGATCAGGTAAGTAGATAGGGTTGTTGTTTTCGGCACCGCATTTTCCTGGATAAAGTTTTCCATCAGGGCATATCCTGCGGCTTGCACTACAGCACCCTCTATTTGCCCTTGAACTTGTTGTGGATTAACCGCTTTTCCGACATCATCCGCACAAATAACTTTATCCAGTGTAATTTGCCCGGTTTCCATGTCAATGCTTATTTCCACCGCTTCGGCTACATAACCATAGGCAAAGTTGGGTTCCGATTTACCCGTTTCCGGGTCGTAGGGAGTAGTTTTCGGAGGCCGATACTGATAAGTAGCTCTGGCCGGTCTCTCTTCGTCCTTCCATTTAGCCAGGGCCGCCTGTGCCGCACCCCGAATCGCATTGCCGGCCATGAAAGTCATCCTCGAAGCTGAGGCTGAGCCCGACGTCTGGGTGAATGCCGTGTCAGAAACGACCAAAGAAATCTTATCAATTGGCAGGTCAAGCGCCTCTGCAGCCATTTGTAGGAATACAGTATGAGCCCCTTGCCCGCAATCAGCCCCCGCGTGGTAAACAATGGCTCTTTCTATCTCATCCCGTCCTTGAAGTTCAACCGTTGCCCAGCATTGTTCCGGCGCGCCGAAAGAAAACCCCACATTCTTAAACGCACAGGCGATTCCCAGTCCTTTACGTATAACAGGATTCGTTTCGTCTCGGGTATTGAAATCGGTTTTTTTCCATCCCTCCCTGGTATGTTTCCAACCCGCCGCCAGAGCGCACTTTTCCAAAACCTGAGTAATACTCACTCCCCGAGGTAAGGGTGTACCAACCGACAGCAAGGATCCTTCTTTGAGTAAGTTTCGCATTCGAAGTTCTACCGGATCCATGTCCAGAGCCAGAGCTAGTTTATTGATCTGCATTTCAGCCGCAAAGGCTCCCTGTGGCCCACCGAAACCCCGAAACGCTCCATTGGGGATGTTATTGGTATAAACCGCGTAGGAATCTACCCTGACATTGGGAATTTCATAAGGGCCGGTGCACATCAAGGTTGCATTTCCCAATACTTTCGTAGAGGTATAGGCATAAGCCCCGCCATCAGCAATACACTTAACCTCAGCGGCGGTAATTTTTCCATCTCTGGTTGCCGCCCAACGAGTCTTGAAATAATAAGGATGGCGTTTATGGTGGCCGATGATCGATTCCTCTCGACTCCAGATTATTTTTACCGGACGATCCACCCCTTTTTGATGTAAGCGCCACGCTGCCAGAGCAAGTACAATTTGAACCGACATATCCTCTCGACCGCCAAAAGCCCCACCAATTGCTGGATAAATCACCCGTACACGGTCAAGAGGGAGATCCAATGCATGAGCAATTTGTTCCTGGTCCTCATGCGTCCATTGACCAGCCACATAAATGGTAACCCGCCCCTCTTCATCAATGAAACCCAGACCGGCTTCCGGTTGCAAATAGGCATGCTCTTGAGCTGGAGTACGATACTCGCCTTCTACAATAACATCGGCTGTTTCAAATGCGCGATCAATATCCCCCTTCCGGATACGATAATGACAGAAAGTATTCGTTCCCCGGTCCGGGTGAAGGATAACATTATCCTGGATAGATTCGAAAATATCACTGACAACAGGCAGATCTTCATAATCCACGCGAATTAAATCGCGGGCTTTCTCAGCGATTATTTCAGTGTCTGCAATTACCAGGGCCACCTGATCACCGACAAAGCGAACCCGGTCTGCAAAAGGCTTGGTAGATCCCGGCCCACAGAGAACAGGTTGATCGGGGTATATCAATCCGTATTCATTGTTAGGCACATCTCTGGCCGTTAAAACCGCGATCACCCCCTCCAGACTCTCAGCTGCACTGGTATCGATGGAACGAATGATGGCATGAGGTCGCCCAGCGAAGAGAATCTTCATGTAAGCCTGATTGGGCAGGTTAATATCCCCAGGGTACAGGGCCTGTCCGGTTACTTTGCTGAGTGCATCAACTCTTGGAATAGATTGGCCAACGAATTTCATCCGATCTCCTTAACGATCGATAATGAGTAGTTATCGGGCGCGCTTTCGAACCCTGGCTTTAATCGGCGGAGCATCCAGCGGTCCATATCGTGGTGGAGCGAACAGGCTGTTTACAATGAATGTCACCATGGTTAACACTGCATAAAAAATGAGCATGAGAGTAATGGTAAGGATGATCTTGAAATACAACCATGGATCCCCGTTATAAAGAAAATCACCCCTTTTCGCAACCAGATCATAGGGCATTGGGAACCATTGATTAATCGCATTTTGTTGCAGAATAACCTCGGTTGCTGCATACGACAAAATCGGTATCAGGATAATCAAGGCAAATCCCACCCCCCTCCAGATTGGGTGTACCTGTCGTCGTGCTTCTCGTTCCTCGCGGCTTGATTCTTTCTGGTATGCACCATATTTTGGCATCCTTCACCTCCCTGATTTATGAACCATTTTTGGTTGCCGCCAGTTCGATTGCTTCAATAATTTTATAATATCCTGTACACCGGCATAAATTTCCTGTGATTGCCTGTTTTATAGTGTCGATCTGTGGTCGATCTGTTTCCTCTAGAAGCTTAACTGCTGACATAATAAACCCCGGAGTGCAATAACCACATTGAACTGCACCTGTTTCAATAAAAGCTTCTTGCACCGGGTGTAGCCGATCGCTGGAACCAATCCCCTCGATGGTAATAATTTCTGCCCCATGGGCACGTCCAGCTGGAACCATACAGCTCATCACCGCCATCCCATCTAAAAATACAGTGCAGGCCCCACATTCACCTTCTGCACAACCTTCCTTGGTACCAGTAAGCCAGCCGTCTTCTCGAAGCAACCGCAGGAGAGACTTTTGGTGGCTTCCACGGAACTCTTTAATCTCCCCATTAATAGAAGTCACAATAGTCGAAGATGGGTTGTTAAAAACATGGACTTTTTGAATTGCAGGCGGTTGAAAACTTTTTCCTCGCAACAGGGGGAGTTGGATTGTTTTATGAGTAGAATTTTTGGCAATTTCCAGTAAAGCTCGTTTCCCAATCACCTGCGTCATGAATTTCCTGTAACTCGCAGAGGCCCGAACATCAGAAATGGGCATGGCACTTGACGCAATATATTCAGAGGCTTGTTGAATGGTGGCTTCGTCAAGGGTCTTTCCGCAAAGAAATGCCTCAGCCTCAGCCGCATGGATAATCGTAGGTGCAACTGCCCCCAGAGTGATCGACGCTTTCTGAATGACCTCCGCCTGGTCGAAAGTTATGATGGCAGCAATATTTACGATAGAGATGGCCTGGGCATTCCGTAAAGCTAATTTAATAAAAGTTCCTCGTTGATTGTTTTGCATGGCAGGAAAAATGATCTCGATGAGCATTTCATCCGCATTCATGACTGTCTTACGGACTCCAAGATAAAAATCGCTCAAAGAGACGATCCGTTCATGCTCCCTCGACCTTAATCGCACTTTAGCTCCAAGCGCCATGAGAGGAGTGATGGTATCATTTGCCGGCGATGCAGTGATAATATTGCCAGCTATGGTACCTCGATTCCGAATTTGTGGAGACCCAACCTCGCTGGCCGCCTTAACCAGGGGGTAGGCATATTGTTGAAGGAGTGTCGAGGCAATACAATCGGCATGCGTTACCAGGCATCCCAGATGAATCATTCCCTCGTGATCTAGAGTGATCTGGTTCTGACCCGGGATTCGGGAAACATCGATGATCGTCTCTGCGGAACGCACCCCCCGTTCGATCTCCAGGATAAGATCGGTCGCCCCGGCAATTAAACGACTGGTGCCAATACCATTCCCCAGCAACTCCAGGGTCTCTTCAACGCTTGGTGAAAGGATATAATTTTTCCACATGCTTTTATGAAAAATCCTTGTATTGTTTCGGTTTTCCAGAGGCCTGATTTTTAATCATTAAAACCTCAGCCAGAATGCTTACGGCAATCTCTTCCGGAGTCTCAGCCCCAATGTCCAGACCAATCGGAGAACGAATTTTCTCTAACAACGCTGAATCAATTCCCTGCTCTTGAAGCGCTTTGACCGTCGTTAGCCAGCGTTTTTTCGAGCCAATGATTCCCAGGTATGACGGGTTACATTTTAACAATGCCGGTAATCCCTCAACATCTACGGACACCCCCCTTGTAACAAGGATTAAGAAGGTTTCCGGACCAATCGATGTTTTTGCTGGAAGTTCTCGAATTGGCACTGGGTAGAACTCGTCTGCTTCTGGTATGTTCTTAGAGTTGCATAGTTCTATGCGGTCGTCTGAAATGGCTACGCGAAATCCAAGCCACTTTCCCAGGTGCGCAACGGCCCGTCCAACATGCCCTCCGCCTACAATTAACAACCTCGCCTTGGGGAAAATGGGTTCCACATAGACTTCCACCGTCCCACCACATACCCCGGGATCTCCTTCCGATGGATTGACCATAGAATATACCAGCCTCTTGGAAATTCCCTCCCGGTAAGCTTCGATGGCTTCCTGAATAACCCGATTTTCCAGTTCACCCCCACCTACTGTGCCAATGATCGTCCCATCCGGATATACCAGCATCCTGCTACCAGAGTGCCGTGGGGTCGACCCCTGGCTGGATAGAATCGTACAAAGAACTCCCCCTTGCCCCTTTTCTTCAAGCTCAGCCAGCGCCTTAAATACGGACATTTCCTATCCTCTACCCAGCACCTCTCAATGCCCGCCAGACCTTCTCAGGAGTTACAGGTGTAGAATTTACTTCTGCACCACAGGCATCAACCACCGCATTTCCCACTGCCGGAGCTACCCCATCCATGGGTATCTCAGCTACCGCTTTAACCCCGTACGGATGAGAAGGCTCATAGGTCTCAACGAAAATGGTTTTCAACTCAGGCATTTCATTCGCCCTGAAAATATGATAGTCCACCAGATCGCGCTCACGAGGGTTCCCATAAGTATCATATACCATTTCCTCGCAAACTGCATACCCCAGCGCCTGGGTCATCCCCCCTTCTACCTGGCCGGATGCCGTTAATGGGTTGACAATTACGCCAGAATCAACTGCCATCACCAATCGTTCTACCGTCACCTGGCCCGTTTCAATATCCACACAAACCTCCGCAAATTGAGCGGCAAACGGAGGAGGAGAAACCGGAGACATATATGAGGCAACCGCCATTATTTGCTCCTGGTTCTCGTGGTGCAGAGCATTATGGGCAATGTCCCTGAAAGAAATGGATCGACCATCAGGTGCAAACGCGGTTCGCTCCCTCAACACGATACTCGACGGGTCTACACTCTCAGATTGGCCAGTAGAGAACATTGCCGCAGCCCGAATCCGAATTCTTTCCGCCACCTGTTCAGCTGCCTTCACAACTGCCGCCCCGGAAATATATGTAGTACTCGATGCGTATGCCCCTTTATCAAAAGGTGTAAAATCGGTGTCTGAGGAGTAAACAATAATATCTTCCACAGGCACTCCAAGGGTTTCAGCCGCCATTTGTGCCAGAACTGTATCGGATCCTGTTCCCAAATCGGTGGCACCGACCAGAAGGTTAAAGGATCCATCATCATTCATTTTTATACTGGCACCGCCCATATCCAGGTAAGGGATTGCTGTGCCTTGCATTACAGCCGCCATTCCAATACCTCGTCGTAGATGGGGCTTTCCGGGCACTTTATGCCAGTCCGGGTTTCCAAATTTTTGATCCCATCCAATAACTGCTTTTCCCTGACGGATACATTCCTCCAGTCCAACGGTTTGGATTATTTCTGGTCTTGGTTCTCTACCTTCACTCCAGGCAGTACTGAAAGGATGTAACTCACCCTGCCGGATCGCATTTTTCATTCTGAACTCAACGGGATCGATTCCCAATTTCCGGGAGATTTTCTCCATATGGCGTTCCACCGCCCAAAACCCCTGGGGCACGCCGTACCCCCGAAATGCCCCCGCGGGTGGAGTGTTGGTATATACCACATCCGCATAAAATCTGATATTTGGCGACTCTCGATATTTCCCATCACCTACATACAGAGCCATTGCTTTATGCCCTGTATTTCCAGTGACTGTTAATGCATGGCAACCATAGGCACCCGTATCGCTCAGCACTCTCATTTCATTCGCTGTAATTGTGCCATCTTGTTTAACCCCTGTTTTCATCCGAATTCTCATCGGATGCCGTGACCGTGCTGCAATGAATTCTTCTTCGCGAGTGTATTCATATTTCACCGGCCGCCCTGTAGCTATGGTCAGATGAGCAGCCACATCTTCAATTAAAACCTCTTGCTTACCACCAAATCCCCCGCCAATCCTCGGCTTGATGACCCTGATCCGTTTAACGGGGAGATTCAGTACAGGTGCAAGTATTCTGCGCACATGAAAGGGAACCTGGGTGCTGGTACGAATGACGAGTCGATCATCCTCGTCCCAGTAAGTGATAACAACATGGGGTTCAATATGCGCCTGTTGTACTTTAGCAACCTCATATTCTTCTTCAAAGATGAAATCTGCTTCCCGGAAACCTTGTTCCACATCTCCAATATCAATACGAATCTCGGCGGCTAAGTTTCGTGAAGGATCGGATCCGGCAAAGTTCTGGTACTCGGGTTCATCATGAATCACTGGTGCATCGGGAGACATTGCCAAACGCGAGTCCAGAACAGATGATAAACACTCATATTCCACCCGGATTAACCCAAGCGCTTTTTCAGCAATCTCTTCACTTTCAGCCGCCACGAAAGCAACACGATCGCCCACAAAACGCACCTTGCGATCGAGAGAAAACGTATCCAGTGGCCCCGGAATCGGGTCAGACTGACCTGCTGTTGAATAGATGACTCGAGGAAGGTCCTGCCAGGTCAACACAGCCGCCACTCCAGGAAGTGCTCTCGCCTCAGATACATCGATCTCTTTTATTACAGCGTGTGGATGCGGACTGTGCAATACTTTGGCAATTAACATTCCGGGTAAATCAATGTCATCTGTAAAGGCTGGTTTCCCTTGAACTAATTTAATCGCATCTACTTTTCTCTCGGGTTTTCCAACGGTTACACGGGTCTTTACCTCGGGAGAAACCCAGATTTTCGGTAAAACCCTTTCCTGAACCTCTGTAACCCGATTGGATGATTCAGAAATTCCCTCCAGATGATCTGGCATATCTGTTGGTTCAAATGGAAAAACGGGTAAACCATCCAGCGGAGGGACAACCTCACCTCGAAGAATCGCCGCAGCGCGTAGAATGGCCTGAACAGGCTTGACATATCCCGTACAACGGCAGAGAATGCCGCTCAACGCATCTCGCACCTGTTCCTCAGTTGGATTGGGGTTTCTCTCAATGAGGTTGATCCCTGCCAACACCATAGCCGGAGTACAGTAGCCACATTGAATGGCCCCTACATCAATCAATGCTTGTTGAACAGGATGAAGTCCAGCGGTTTTTCTCCAGCCTAACTGGGGGTGTTCTCCAACCGATTCTGTAGTCCTGACCTCATGACCAGCTACCTGAGCTGCAAGAATACAGCATGAGTTAACCAGTTTCCCATCTAAGAGCACAGCACACGCCCCGCATTCTCCACTTTTACAGCCACCAAATTTCACGCTGAAATAGCCCTGTTTTCTTAATAACTCAAGCAAAGTCGTCTGTGGAGAAACCTCAAATTCACAAAGGACACCATTGATTCTGAGTGAAATGTTCATGAGATTTATTCCTCATTGAGTGAGTTCATTAATCTTCTGAGAAGGATTGCCCCAACTTCCAATCGATATTCTCCAGAAGCCCACTCATCATTTGCCTGGCGTAGAATACTCCTGACCGCTATTTCTGCTCCTTCGCTGGTTGGCCCATCCAGCACTAACTGAGGCACATTACCAAATCCCCCAACAACAATCCTTGTTCTTCCAGAAGGCCAACGACAAACCGAAACCGATATTAGGGGTTGATCAACGGGGGTTCTTCTCACAGAATCACTTCGGAATTGTACATTTCCAGGTAAATGAATTTCATTGAGGAGACTCCCCATTTCCCAGTGATCCCGTAAGGCTAAATAATCTCCTAAATGGCTCTCATTTAAACCCGGTAACCAGATCAATTGTACGTCAAGGGCTAACAACCCGGCGAGCAGCTCGGATCTTCCATCTCCACCCAGGATGACTCCTCCAACCGTGGCCATGTTTCGAATATTATGAGAAAATTCTCTCCTGATAAGCTCCTGGAGCGCTTTTCCTCCAATATTTTCCTCAATAACACGAGAAAGCCGAACCATCGAGCCAAGGACAAGGGCATTGCCGACCATTTCAACCTGGTCAAGAGGTAAATTCTGGAGATCAACGACCGCAATATCTTCCCCAGGCAATGGGTTAACCCTGGTGTTACCTATCAAAGGTATAGTTTTTGGTTTTTCTCGCCCGAGCAACCGTATGGCTTCTTCCACCTCATTTGGTCGATGATATTCAATAATCATAGAAGCTCCTGTATCAAACCAATGGCTGAGAAAAGGTATCAATCAACAATTGAACATCTCCCCCAACCGGATACAAAATTGGGCAGGTACAACCATTGGCAATATACTCCTTCACTTTTGCTCTGGCTTCTTCAGGGGTTCCCGACGCCGTAATCCGATGGATTAAATCTTCCGGGACAAGATGCTTGGCCCGTTGAATCTGTTCATGGGTAGCTGGCCATCCCAAAATGGACTGTATCTCATGAACAACATCCTCTGAAACCCCCGATGCTTTCGCAATGTGTGGTTGTTGAGCAAGATATTGGGTTAATAACTCACGGGTAGTGTCGATGGCCCGATCATGATCTTCATGTACCGAGCATACAATCAGCTGTGGGCGATCAATCTCATCCAGAGAACGGCCTGCTTTTCTGGCACCTTTATCCAGCAATTCAAGGGCTCGTAGATTATATTCAGGAGCCACACAGTAATTTAAAACCACCCCATCCGCTATTTCTCCGGTCAACTCCATCATCAGGTCACCGGTTGCACCAATCATGATAGGGACGTGGCGGGGTTCCCTTCGTCCGTGAACCACATCCAATTCAATACCATCCACATGGATGAATTCTCCATGAAAAGTGACTCTCTCCATAGCCAGAAGACGTTTTAAAACCAGAACCGTCTCTCGCATGGCTACAAGTGGTTTTTTACGTTCGATCCCAACATTTCTGGCCAGTGGATCCCACCAGGCTCCAATGCCACAAATAATTCGACCCGGAGCAAGATCATCCAGGGTCAGAAAAGTGGCAGCCAGCAATCCAATATTCCGCGTCCAGTTATTAATAACACCCGAACCCACCTTGATACGTTCTGTAACTGCCGCATATGCTGCCATTGGAACAATAGCATCTCTCACCAGCCGGCTTTCTGCCTGCCACACCGCCTCAAACCCATGCTCTTCCGCGTATTTCACATATTTCAACCCTTCTCGTAAATCATGGGCATCCTGAAGGTATAAAGCCACCCGATTCGCCATTTCTCCTCCTGCCTTTTTATGAAAATGCTCCAAGATTGTGCACTTTACTTAATTCATCAAGGTCTTCAGGGACATCAAGGTCTAACATCACCGATTCGATTTCAATCGTTACCACAGGTATTTGATGCTTTCGGGCTTCTTCCAAATGAGCCTGGAAGGAATGGGCCCCATAACGGTATTCCACCAATCCAGGAGGTGCAATATACATCAAATTTGTCCCTTCTCGGTGCCTATCTGGTACGATCACCATTAACGGTGAACCCCTGGCATCTCTAAGAATACTTTGAATATGGGACGATTTCAATAGCGGTAAATCAGCCGGAATAATCAACAAAGCAGTCGCTCCATAATACTGAGCTACCACAGTAGCCCGAGAGAGCGCTATATTGAGGTCCGAACTTTCATCATCTTCCTGCAAGGTTTTATAACCAAACTCCCTTGCCAATGAGAGGACAGCCGTATCTCTGCTAACAACTAATACCTGATCGATTCCATGAACTGATTTCAACGCTGTCAGGGTATTAGTGAGTAACTGGTAATTCAATAATGCCCGTTCCTCTTCAGGCAAAATGTTCGCCAAACGTGATTTTCCCTTCCGTAGAGGTTTCACCGGCACCAATGCCCAGAGGCTCATGATTTCACTATCTCCCTGGAGAGTTTTTCAGAAAATTCAAGGACAGCCTGTGCCAGTTCTACACGTTTTTCAACATCTGTCATAATAGTGTCCGTTAATAGAACTTCAACCCCTAACCTCATCACATCATCTCTTTCCTGCTGGTCCAGCACATCCATTACGAACCCATGAATCCAGGAAGAATAATGCCTGGCAACAGTAGTTGCAGAAGGTTGGATTCCCATCTCCGCATACATTTTCGCTGCCGGTCCTTTAATGGTTTTACCCTGGATAATTGGAGAAACGGCTATGCGAATGGCATCGCTTCTGGTTATTTCTTCCATGATCCCCGGAACTTCCACAATCGGGGTAATTGAGACCCATGGATTTGATGGACAAACGATGATGCTATCTGCTTTCTGAATTGCATCCATGACCCCTGGCGCAGGCCTCGCTTTTTCACGCCCCCGAAACTCAAACCCCTTTACTTTCAATTCACACCGATGAAGGACAAAATACTCCTGAAATGGTATCCACCCCGCCTCCATAGTTTCAACCCAGGTTTCCATTTGGTCATCACTCATCGGCATTACCGAACACTGGATTCCCCAGAGATCGCAAAACTGACGGGTTATTTCACTGAGTCTCTCCCCTTGTGCAAGCCTCCTGGTCCGTTCAAGATGGGTAGCTAAATCACGATCGCCCAGGTTGAACCACGTGGGGGCGCCAATTTCCCGTAAATGTTCCATCACATTCCAGGTTTCGTCTTTTCGTCCCCATCCCGTTTGTGGGTTAGCCATCCCTGCAAGGGTATAACAGACCGTATCCAGATCAGGGCAAATTCGTAGACCAAAATGGGAGAAATCATCTCCCGTATTGACAATAATCGTAAGCTCTGCAGGTTTTAACACCCGTGCAAGGCCATCAGCAAGCTTTGCTCCCCCCACTCCTCCGGCAAGCGCAACAACCTTCATATTCCCATTTCTCCACCTTCCAGAGAATATTGGTTAAAAACACCACTGCCCGATGGGTCTTTATACAGAACAGCAATATTCGTCGCCACTAACTGAAAATCCATCGACAGATATGCCATTTCAGCGACCACTTTACAGATCACTTCGCGGTTAACCTCTCCAAAATTAAGAGAGACATGAGGAATCCATATCACAGGATCATAATTAGGATTCACCTCTGAAGATATCGCACCCAGCTCAGTCCACAACAGATGATGCAGCCTTGCAATACCGGGTGTCTTTGTGACCGTTAGATAAATGACAGGACTCTTCCCACTAAACACTCCTACTCCCACTACTTTTAATGGGATGGGGCCAATTTTGCCCGCCAGACGGCGCAGGTATTCGTCGAGCAAATCCTGGTCGTAATGCGCCGCCACATGCCATGATAAGTGTGGGAGGATAGTCAACGGCGCCTCTGCCTCATGGAAAATTCGGCCAATAACCTCCCAAAGGACTGCATTCGTTTGAGTCCCAACAGTATCTACAATGGAAGCAACCGTCAACACCCGAGTCATCGGAATAAGTCCTGCTCCTTAGGCCTGAATATCTCGCTTAAACTGGACTCTCGTAACGGATAAGGGAACCCTCGCGCCAGGACTGCGGGAATCTTTTCATCTGCCTGCCCCATTACCAGAGAGGCCGCAGCAGCCAGTTCGTCTGCTGCGCCAATTACTGTGACTCTCAAGTGATACCCGAAAATGTCGGGTTTCCCTCTTAAATCCACCAGTCCAGGAACGCCAGCCAGCCCGATCGTCACCCCTACCGTACCCAGACGCCAGGCTCTCCCATGGGAATCGATAATTAAAACCCCAATTTTTTTACCGGTGCGGGAGAAAACTTCACTTTGAATCAACCTTGCCGACCGATCCGGGTTTTCTGGTAACAACAGAACCCAATCTTCTGCATTTCCTGAGAGCCCTTGCACATTGGAATGATCAATGCCTGCATTTGCACACACAAAACCCAGTTTGTGTTCCACAATTAATGTTCCCTCTCGCGCCCGTAAAACGCTCGAGCTTTCCCGTAAAACCAGTTCTACAAAGCGCGGATCTTTTTTCGTCACCTGGGCTAATTCATGGGCTTTTTCAGAAGGAATCACTGTATTCAGGTTGACAAAACGGCCTTCAGACTTGGAGACAATTTTTTGAGCAAGAACAAGAATATCTCCATCCTGTAAGGTTAATGCGTTCTTTTCTAAATGCTCCAGAATGATCTCCGGTAATGAATCCCCCGGACAGATGATTGGAATACCCGGAATTGGATGGATCGTCAAAGTCATGAAATCCCTCGCACATTACTCCCGTGGCACACCCGTAATTCGGATACCTGCCGACTGTGTGCCAAATTGTTTATTGATACCGATGAGAATGGAAGTGAGCCCTTCCACCACCATGGAGTTTTCGATCGGCCCGGCATCCCATCCATGTAAACCCGCTGCCCGAACCAGTTCAAGCACTGCTTGTTTGGCCGCTTTCGACCCTCCGCATATCAGGACATCACAATCAATTTGCTCATCACGAAGCAAGTGCTCGTAAGATATATTCTGGAAGGCCGAAACAACCTGAACGTTGGATCCCAGGATCATCTGAGCGGCCTGTGCCGCACTTCCTTCAGGGGGCATTTGCACCCGGGTAACTTTTGGAGGTACCAGAGGGACAGTTACGTCGATTAGAATTTTTCCTGAAATGACTTCTTTTAATTCCATAAGGGTTTCGCGGTGGGCACTGTAAGGAACGGTTAGAACAACAATATCCGCTTTTTGGGCCGCTTCACGATTTTCCATCCCAAGGATTGTTCCTGCAAGCTTTCCCTGAAACAACGTATTCAGGTCAGACGCTACCTGTTCCGCCTTTTCCCGCACTCTTGATCCCAGATAAATGGTGTACCCGGCTTTTGCCCAGCGATACGCCAGGCCTTTTCCTTCTTTTCCAGTTCCACCTATGATACCTATAGAGAAACTCTTAATTCCATGCTCTTCCATAATTTACTCCCTGTATGTCAATTTACAATATTCCTGATACCTTTTCCATACCTCAGGAATGGTCTTTTGAATCTGGTAATTCACCTTTTCTTCGTCAATACCTACCAGTTCACGGTTCAACATTAAGACCTTTCCCTGAACCATCGTTGTGGTAACCATACTCTCATGAAAGCCAAAGACGATATGCCATGGCAGGTTTTGATTATCCAGGGGCGTATAGGGATGATAATCCACAAAAATGAGATCAGCCTGAGCTCCTGTATTAATAACCCCGATTTTTTTACCAAACAGGGCACTTGCCAGTTGAGCGTTATTTTGCAATGCAATTTCCCGCAGCAAAGCGCCATTCATTTTTTGGGGGTCTCGATGGTAAAGTTTATGAGCCAGATACGCAGTCTTCCATTCCTCCCACATCGCATTCGAAAAGCCATCGTTACCAAGGCACACCTTAACTCCAGCGCGAACCATCGATTCAACTTCTGGAAGCCCCACTCCGTTATTCATATTAGAGCGGGGCTGATGAGTAACCCACGTTCCTGTTCTTGAAAGAATTTCGATTTCTCTGGCATCCACATGTACCGCATGTACGGCAATGGTACGATCTCCAAGAATCCCATATTGATTTAAGCGATCCACCACCCGGGTTCCACTTTTCCTTACCGAGTCGTATTGATCTACCGGGTGTTCAGCAACGTGCACGTGAAAACCCTGTCCATCATGTGTCACCTTCCGGCATTTCTTCAACGTCTCATCCGATAATGTCAGGCTGGCGTGCAGGCCGAATAAAGCGGCCAATTTCCCATTCAAATCATCACCAGACTGGATTCGATGGATAAACCGGATGTTTTCTTCAATACCGGCCTGGGAACGTGCTTCTCCATCTCGATCTGTCACCTCATAACACAGGCACACCCGCAAGCCTGTCTCCTCAGCCGCCCGGGCAATTCTATCCAGTGACCCATGAATGGCATTTGGGGAAGCGTGATGATCGACCAATGTGGTAGTCCCATGGCGAATGGCTTCCAGCATACACACCAGGGCTGAGTGGTAAACATTATCCAGCGTTAATGCTTTATCGAGATTCCACCAGAGTTTCTCTAAAATTTCCGGGAAATCTTTCGGAGAACTTCCAGGAATGGGCATGCCTCTGGAAAATGCCCCATAGAAATGGGTATGAGCACAAATATTCCCCGGCATGACGTACTGTCCCCTGGCATCAAGGACCTCCTCACGATCATATCGTTTTGCCATGTCGCTCGTGGGGCCAAGTTCTTGAATGATTCCCTCTCTGATCAAGAGGCTGTAATCCTCCAAAATAGGGGTATGGGCTGTATTGGAGATAATCTTCGCATGGTTAATTAACATATTCCTCTCCCGAAGAATCCAAACCGGCGAGGTCTAAAAAACCACGCCGGTAAACATTAAATACAATATCCCAGTTGACTTGTTGAATCGTTGGATCGGTGGATCTCACAGTAAATTTCTCCAGTCAATGGAGGTCTTCAGGGGCGGTACTTTTCGATGGATAAAACGCTATCCAACGCCGGAAAAAACTTCACTTTTCCGACCACCGAATCCTTGATGATATTTTAACACAATCCCATCTAGAGGGCTAAAGCCACCCGTAAATTCATGGGTAAAAACCAGAACCATGCGAAATACAAAACACTTTACATTATCATGGCAAACTCCAGGCCATAACAGCCCACTCAACTTTAAAAGTATCCAGAACTTATTCAAATTAAAAAAACACCAGTTCTGGGCTAATCTTAAATTGGCTTGACACAATTCTTTGCCCGGATACAATGAAACCAGATTAAATTTCAGCCTCACCGCGGAGATTGGCGAGGCTGAGATGGCAACTATAGTGCCCCGAAAGGGTATGCGGTTGCGGTGCGTTGCGGCAAAAAGAGCATAGCAAACTTTTGCCGCCCGCGCAAGCGAACCGACTGCACGGGCATTTGCTTTTACCGATGGCAAGGGAGGTGTGTCATGACGAAGAAATATGACCGGTTTTCGCAATCTCATTATAGAAAGGTACCTGTTCTCTGTTACCTGCTAAACCCACTGTTTAAGTGACAATCTCCTTCAGTCAGCGGGATAGGGTCAACTGAATGGGTTTCTCTTAAACCAGATCCAAATATTTTAAAGAGAAAATTACCGGAATTTTATTTTCGTTCATCACAATTCTTGAGCCATTAAACAAAAATTGCGACTGGCGTTAGAATGCCAAGAATGTCCAAAAAAAGCGCTAAAAGAGGCAAGTATTCCGATACTGTTTCTTAGTGATCCACCTCGCTCACTCGCTGAGCAGCGCCGCATTGTTGCCTATCTGGACGGCATTCAGGCGCACCAAAATTGCTTGAAGCCGATCTGCGTGCCATTGAGCAATTGGAGCAGTCTATTCTGGCGGCGGCGTTTCGAGGGGAGATATGACGCATATGGAAGTAGATTTGTTTGTTCAAAAAGTCCATCGAGATGGGGAGTTTTTTGTTTACGATGAAGAAAGCGAACCCCAAGCAAATAAAGGTTGGTTATTAATTCGATTGCTCTTTGTAAATTTGAGAAATTATGCAAATGTTATAAGTGTTTTGGAACACCACAGGAAGAAAGAGAATTATTTCGGTGAAATTCACTTTTGCGAATTGCTAAAAAGTATCAACGGCGAATTTGGAGTGAAAGCGCGAGTAGCCAGGGGGTGGATAACTTCCTGCCAAAATGGATTGTTTCATGATGCTCATTTCAATTGTCTGGCAGTAAACTTGATCACGCTGGCTGGACTCACACCCGAAGACTGGAAAGTTAAAGAGGAGTAAAGAATAATCACAAGTTTGCGCTGAAGAGAATTACCCATTCTTACTAAAAAAATAATTGCATTTTTATAACCCTTACGGCGCTTTTAGTGTGGGTATCGAGAAGAGCAGTTGGCATGCCTGGATGTTCAATCGCACTAGCTTCTCCTTGTAAAAAACGGGAAATCCAAAACTCGCTAACATGAGCCAGCCGAATGACCCTGTGGTTCACCAATATAAAGGACGATGGCAGATTAGTATTTATTCAGGGATAATTTCTATCTGTCGCGGGATAAAAGATACTGCAACTCAAATGGTGTCATCATTTACAAAATGCCAAAAGGGCATGTGCCGACCGCAAAACCACAAGCCGGGCTTACCAGAGCTCGGCTTGTTGGTACACTACCTGTTACGCACTCTGCCTGTTCACTAGTCTCACCGCCTTTTCGCAGTGCTTTCCACAATAACAAAAGAAGTAAGGGGCCTCACGATTCAATGTGGGGTAAATCAGATCTTAAACTTTTTCTTCATCTTTCTCGTTTTATTGAATAAATGCGAGGATGCTTTCTCGACGTATGGAGTGAATAATGGAAATTATAGTGGAGAATTTGACCAAGGATTATGGCCAATTTCGAGCGCTAGACCATATTTCTTTACACATCACAGGCGGGATGTTCGGCTTGTTAGGGCCAAATGGCGCAGGAAAAACCACACTGATGCGCATTCTGGCAACGTTACTGTTACCAACCAGTGGAAGGGTTGAGATTGGTGGTTTTGACGTCCTTCGTCAAGGCTCCAGCATTCGTCAGCGGTTGGGGTATTTGCCACAGGAGTTTGGTTTTTATCCAGGTCTGAAGGCGTTTGAATTATTGGAATATATTGCCATCCTGAAAAATGTCCCTCCCAAGCAACGTAAAGCGCAAGTAGAGGCGGTGCTGGCCGAGGTGAATTTACTCGAACAGGCGCAACGTAAAGTAGGCACCTTTTCCGGCGGTATGCGTCAACGGTTAGGAATTGCTCAGGCGTTGTTAGGGAATCCTGAATTGCTGATTGTAGATGAACCAACCGCTGGATTGGACCCCGAAGAGCGCATCCGTTTTCGCAACTTGCTGGTGGGCCTGTCTAAACGAAGTACAGTATTGCTTTCAACTCATATTGTGGCAGATGTAGAGTTCTGTAATGGTCTGGCAGTGCTGGAACAAGGCAAGGTGGTTTTCATTGGTAGTCCATCCGAGTTGGCAAATCGGGCACGTCACGCAGTGTGGCAGGTAAAAGTTCCTATGGAGCAATGGTCGGAAGTGGAAAGACGCTATACCGTACTGGCTACTCAAATGACAAATGGTATGGTACAGGCGCGTTTGCTGGCAAGCGACCGGCCGCTGGCGGATGCACAACCGCTTTCCCCCCGCCTTGAGGACGGATACGTAGCGGTGATCCAGAATCATCAAAAACAACGAGAGGAAAGCTATGCTTAAAGCAATGTTTTCTCGTTTTCTGGTTTCTTTTCGTACCGAACTACGCCTGCTGACGCTCAACTGGCTATATCCTTTGCTGCATGTACTTTGGGGCGCCTTGTTCTTTCAACTTTTTATTGGGAAGGATAACCGTTCGGCGCAGGCCTTGCTCGAAACAACAGTTGGACGACTGACAATCGGGTTGATATCGCTCATAGGCTTGTTCATGGCTGGTGTCAGTATTTCTCGATCGAAGCGGTTTCAATTTCAGGAAATAGAAGAAACCTATCCAACCGGCTTTGAGGTGATTGGGGGACGTTGGATGGCGGTGTTTGTTACGCTCATCCTTTTCCTGATTGAACCTTTGGTGATTGCTGCCTATCAAGGACCACTCACATCCTGGGTGGAAGGTGTTTCCGTTTTTCTCTTTGATGCCGGGCTAACCATTGCATTTGTCAATGCGCTGGCATGGATGCTTTTGCTCAGGAGAAATATTGATCGTTGGGGGTATCTGATTCTAGCCGCGGTTTGGCTGGCTTTTCTACTTGGTCCGAGTATGTTATCCAGCCACTTCCCACCTGCTAGTTTGTTGAATTTCATGCGTCAAGGGGTTAGCTTCTATTCTGACGTTTGGGGGCGCTTGATATACGGCACTCAACCAATATGGTTCAATCTCTTCTACTTTGGATTATTCCTCTTTTGTCTGGCAGGAATGATGCAAATCGTTTCTGTGCGCCGTTTTCACAGCACATCAAAAATCGCAATTGGATTAATAGTCATCGCTTCGATTCTGGCAGGCTGGGGAGGAACACGTTATGTGGGTGGCTTTCAGAAGGCATCCTTTCAGAATAGGAATGAGTTAACCCTGAACGAACCAGTTCATGTGCGCATCACAGGCTATCAGGTGGTGATGGATTTGGCCAATCCGCGGATTCCCCATTTCCATGTCGTTTTAGAAGTCTTAAACCTATGGGAAAACAACCTGGAACAATTTACCTTACGACTCAATCCTGTATTTTCGGTAACCCGCTCCAATGTTGAGGTGAAACACGATGGAGATTGGATTGATCTCCATTTGTCACGCCCGTTAGCCCCTGGAGAAAGTACCTTGGTAATACTGGAATATGAAGGTGCTTTGCGTGTGGAAAACATTTCCGATGGAGTCGTGGAGACAACGGATTTCATTGACCCACAAGGCATTCGGCTGACAACTGGTGTAGCATGGTATCCGCTAGCTGTTTCTAATGGTCAACTTGCTGATCATCATGAACCAGCGCGCTTTTCTCTGCATATCGAAAACAATCCTGGCCTGCCGGTGGCTGCCAATATCCCTGCAGTTGGGGAAAACCATTTCGCAGCCGAACAGGTCAGTTGGGTCTTTCTAGTGGCTTCTCCCCGCTTGGTGGTGGAACAGATAGATGATGTAACGTTGATCACAGCAAGTGCCGACCTACAGCCAGGTCGGGAGATGGCTGTTGATTATTCTCGTGCACTTCGCGCTATTGTCCCTTTCTTCCCAAATGCCAATGTTAAGGGGCTGATTCTTATGGTCTTGGGAGAAGAAGGAGGTCTGCCTGCTTATACACCTCCTGCAGAGGGTTATCCTGTAATTGTAACCCAGCGGTACGTTAAGACACCTAACACCTGGCAGTCTTTTATAACCCGCACCATTGCAAGTGATCTATGGTTTATGATAGGAGGAAGATTAGAGGATACTTACAATCGTCCCGTAACTAGTTTGGATCAGGCTTTCGAAGCAGTGGTCGGTTTTCTGAATCTGTATCGAACTGAGCAAGGCAATGCCGAAAAGATGCTCACCAGATTCCAAAACATTAATGAGAGTGGCATGGTAGTCAATGAAAACCTCCAGGCCCTGCTGGAAATTTACCAACAAGGCGGTGAACCAGCCATTGCCACCATTGTTTGGGAAATGACACGGAAGTCAGCCGAATTGGAAGAACTTCCTTACGATGCACTCCCTGCCTGGATTCGTTCGATAGGTACGATCCGATGAAATCACTGCTCAGTTACGAAATTATAATCAGCGGACACTGGAGCGCTCTGTTGAGTTGTCTGGGTATACCGGCATATGCTTTGATGACGCGCCTTCTGTGGGGACGGTATGAAGAACTTTCCCCCGGAATATTTCTTGAATCTTTTGTGATCCTTCTGCCCTTGTTTTCTGGTCTGGCGACGGCCCGTTTGATGTCCATCGAAGGCGAAAACCGCTTTGAGGAACTGCGCCTGAGCTACCCAGAATCGCGTTTCCGTCTACCACTTATCCGTGTGCTGATGGCATTAGCATTGATAACTCTGGCGATGATGCTGGGAATACTAACCTTTTTTGTGCTATGGGGAATACCGACATTCAATCCCGTCCCCCTTGTGATACTTGCCATTTCCCCAACGATCTTTCTTACAGGAGTTTCTATGCTGATTAACCATCTTTCCCGCTCGTATTGGGCGGCAGCTGCCTCGGTAATGATGTGGTGGTTCATTGAATTGCAGACGCGCGGGAAACTCAGCGGAGTTTTGTTTCTATTTTATCCGCTTTGGCCTACAACAGATACCTCTGCGGTAATTAATCAAATGCTGCTTTTAGTAGCAGGTGTGGGAGCATTTACACTTAACCTGTTTTGGTACAACTGGAAAGTTAAGTTGGGCATGAGTGAGCATGGATGACGAACCCGATGAAATGATTTATCAGCGCGTACTTTGTGGAGATCACCAGGCACTTACACTGCTGGTGGAGCGTTATTACCCATTGCTGTTAGCCTTTGGGGTAAGGATCACAAATGATAAACAGATTGCTGAGGACCTGGTTCAGGAAACATTTGTACGATTGTTGAAATACCATGGTGAGGTGCCGGATGCCTTCCGGCCATGGGTCTTTCGGATCATCCATAACTTGATGCGAGACCATTTCCGTTCGGCATTTATTCAGCGGGAAATGCAATTTGACCCCGATGAAGAACGGCACAAAAAGTGGCAAGTCGAGGAAGAAACAGTTGAAAACGTTGTATTTCGCGAAGATCTGAAAACAAAAGCCATTTTCCTTTTACAAAACTTACCCTTGCCTCAGCGCGAGGTGATCATTTTACGTTTTTACCACGATTTATCGCTCGAAGAAATTGCTGGGGTGACGGGTGTGCCGCTTGGCACGGTCAAGAGCCGCCTCTACCGTGGCTTGCAAATGGCTCGCAAGGTTTTAGAACGAGAGGAGGTAAAATATGATCAAAGAAATCAATCGGCGGCTAGTAGCAGATTTGGACGAGGGCCAGCGTGAGGCGCTGGGAGATTTGAACGAAGTGGTGAGGGTTTTGGAAAGTTACACCCTGCCTGAGCCAGACAGCGAGCAGCGCGCCCGTCTGCTGGAAATGCTTAAGCACCATCTTTCCCGCTCTGTAGATCTTCCAAAACGAAACTGGAGCTGGTGGTATCGCCTGATGCAGAGCCAGTGGTCTATGTTTGAAACCTCATTCTGGGTAGCCGGTTTGTTCGTCTTGCTGCTTGGTTTGCTGATGACCCTTCTAGAGGGAAACGAGTTACTGCCTTTGTTACTACTGGTTCTTAGTCCACTAATGGCGGTTGGCAGTGTAGTTTATCTCTTCCGCCCTGAGACTCGAACGCTGCATGAATTAGAGTTACTCACTGCAACACATCCCGTCGAATTGCTCATCGCACGTCTAACCATGGTATTGGGCTGGAATATGCTGATTGCTTTTATTCTAATGCTAATCATTCATCTGGAGAGTACACAGATTGTGCTGTGGAGGTTAGCCCTGGCATGGCTGGGCCCATTGTTGACATTGAGCGGTCTGGCGCTTTATATCACCTTGCGTTGGGGTGTTTTGCCTGGAACTATTCTTCCCCTTTCATTGTGGGGTGGGATGGTAATACTGGGCTGGCGCGAGATACTCTTGCGTTCTACTGAAGGAATACTCAATCCTTCATGGCTGACTTGGTTGATTACCTCTTCTAAGGTGGTTTTGGTAGGTTCGGGCGTGTTGATTTTGCTCGGTTTGCTTCTCTTCTTGCTGGTTTGGAAAACCATTACGGACGAAAGATACGCATGGAACTAAAGATCGAGAAATTATCAAAATCCTTTGGTACTCGCTTTGCACTCAAGAATGTTAACTTGGAACTGACTTCCGGTTGTGTAGCCGTTTTTGGGCCAAACGGATCGGGGAAAACCACCTTATTGCGCTGTCTGGCAACCGTTTTACGCCCTGATAACGGCCACCTCTGGTTCGATAAGCTTTCTTATGCGCGAAATATGCAATCGATACGTAGCCAGGTGGGTTATTTACCACAGGAACTACATTTTCCTAATTATTTGAGTGGACGACAGATTCTCAATTACCTTGCGGCACTGAAAGAATCCTGCACTGCAGAACAGATTGAGGATTTGCTTATTACACTGGGATTGCAGAAGATTTCTAATAAACCGTTGTCATCCCTCTCTCATGGTGAGATGCGCTTGATAGGCATTGCTCAAGCTCTTTTGGGAAAACCGCGGTTAATTTTGCTGGACGAGCCCATCCGCGGGTTGGATGTAAAAGAAAGGGACAGGGTGTTTTCCCTGTTGCGGCGTAATCAACAAGGCAGATTGATTCTTTACACTACCCATGATGTGGAAGATATTACCAGAATAGCAGATCGGGTTATTCTCCTATTTGGAGGAGAAGTTGTTTTTTATGGAGCGGTAACAGATTTGTATTTTTCTGCTCAAAATGGAAAAGAGGGGCACAACAAACCTGCGAGTATTGCCTGGTTCCTGAATGCTGTGGTGCCTGATATTAGAAATGGGGATTCAGTGAGATTTGAATAACTTAAATTTACACCCCCTCCACCGCATCCTGCATCCGTTCAGCG
>AMZC01000297.1_pt1 | contig 110220 bp, 98 predicted proteins | sample 948551 | NCBI WGS metagenome assembly AMZC01 (sample SAMN01120625, study PRJNA171369) | bioreactor sludge metagenome | biome: sludge; isolation source: anaerobic thermophilic cellulolytic sludge from lab reactor | place: China: Hong Kong, Shek Wu Hui wastewater treatment plant | collected... | reverse complement strand
ACGACAACGAATGGGGCTATTCCTGCCGCACGGCTGATCTGGCGGCTCTACTTGCCAAGAAACTCTAAACGAATGAACAGGCTATCCAGACAGCCTGAAGGATGATTATCTGGCGGTTAGGGTCGGTTTCCGGACTGAACTAACCGCCAGGTTTTCGTTCGCCAGGGGCGATCTGATGAAATCGAACCCCTGGGTGTAGAAACATCCGTTGAGGGGAATCTCGACGGTCCAACGGGAGGGTCTATGTTCAACAAGAAGTCTGTACGGGATATTGACGTAAAAGGCAAGAAAGTGCTTGTGCGGGTCGATTTTAACGTCCCGATTAAAGATGGTGTGGTTCAGGATGATACCCGGGTGCGTGCCGCATTGCCAACGATTGAGTACCTCCTCGAACAGGGTGCGGCTGTGATCCTTTTCTCGCATTTGGGCCGGCCCAAGGGTGGCCCTGACCCCAAATACTCCATGAAACCGGTGGCGGAATATCTGGGCAAGTTGATGGGTAAGCCAGTCGCCTTTGCGGAGGATTGTGTGGGCGAAAGCGCAGAAAAGGCAGCCGCCAGCCTGAAACCGGGTGAGATCCTCGTACTGGAGAACACGCGTTTCCATCCTGAAGAAGAGAAGAACGACCTTGAACTGGCCCGGAAGATGGCCGCGCTGGCCGATATTTATGTCAATGATGCGTTTGGAAGCGCACATCGTGCCCATTCTTCTACAGAAGGGGTGGCGCGTTTCCTGCCAGCAGTTGCCGGGTTCCTCATGGAGAAAGAAATCCAGTATCTTTCTCAGGCGATTGAAAACCCCAAACGCCCATTTGTGGCCATCCTTGGAGGCGCCAAGGTGAGCGACAAAATTGGGGTGATCAAGAATCTCCTGGGCAAAGCCGATTCGATCCTGATCGGTGGTGGTATGGCCAATACCTTCTTCAAGGCGCAGGGCTATCCGGTAGGTAAGTCGCTGGTGGAAGATGATGTGCTCGATCTGGCGCGCGAGCTTCTCTCCTCGGGCGGCACGAAATTACGTCTCCCGGTAGATGTGGTCATTGCCCAATCCATGGAAGAAGGGGCAGAAACGAAAGTGATGCCGGTTGGACCTATTCCAGACGATTGGATGATCCTGGATATCGGCCCGGAAACGGTGGAGGCCTACGGCAAGGTAATCGGTAGCGCGGCGACGGTTGTCTGGAACGGCCCGATGGGTGTGTTTGAGGTATCTACTTTTGCCAAAGGTACTTTTGGCATTGCAGAAGCAATGGCCAAGAGCCCGGCAGTGACTATCGTGGGCGGTGGGGATTCGGCTTCGGCGATCCAGAAATCGGGATTGGCCGATAAAATCACTCACATTTCTACCGGTGGTGGAGCTTCTCTCGAAATGCTTGAGGGGTTGGTTTTACCCGGTGTGGCCGCCCTGCAGGATAAATAGGCCTCAGGATTAAAAAGGCATGAGCCCTGAATACCGAGTCAGGGCTCATGCCTGCAAAGTGCAGGTCTGCGGTAAAAACGTTCACTGACCGGCGGAGAACTGGACAAAAACACCACACTGCGGTAAAATCTGACCTCGCGATTGTGGAACTTATCTGGAGGATTTGTAAGTTGGCGAACATCAAGTCACAAATTAAGCGAAATCGACAGAATGAGAAGCGAAGGCTTCGCAACCGGGTTTACCGGGGGCGTGCCCGAACTTTTGTAGCCAAAGCCCGCACTGCCATCGAGACCGCCTCGCCGGAAGAAGCCAAAGAGGCTGTCATTCGGGCGGTCAGTGCCCTCGACCGGGCTGCCGAGAAAGGTGTCATTCATAAAAATAACGCCGCTCGCCGCAAGAGCCGCCTGATGAAGCGCCTTGCAGCTCTGGCAAAGTAATCCTTGTTCGATCCCCGGAGGTAATCTTTCCGGGTGAGCTTTGTCGCTACAAGAAACGCCCTTTCAGTGGGCGACGGCAGCGGGAGGATTGACTCCCGCTTTTTTCTTTAGGGCATAGCCAGCTGAGGGAACCGCAGCGGATGCCCAAGGGGTTTCAGGAGTACCGGATGTTTGAAGCCGAGCAAAAGCAGGTAAATCAGCGCATCCTCGCCTTCTGCAGGGAGAGGGGCCTGCCTGAGCCCAGGCTTTCCTGGGGATGGATACCATTCGATGGGCATTGGGGCATTTCCACCTCGTTGTTTCAACTGGCGGCTCAGGAAATTCGCGCAGCCGGGTTGAAGGCCAACGTTCAAGAGCGGGCAACTGAACTTGCCGAACAGATTGCTGCCTTCCTGGGCACGCCTGAGGGTTTTGAGCGGGTTGAAGCGGTTCGGGGGTATCTTAACCTCTATTTTTCAACCGCCACGTATGCTCAAAGGGTGATCGATGCTGTTCTTGAGCAGGGGATCAATTTTGGGCGGGGTGAGCGTCTCCATGAGCGGGTGATGGTGGAATTCTCTCAGCCCAATACCCACAAGGCGTTTCATGTGGGGCATTTACGCTCAGCCATTCTTGGAGATACGCTTTGCCGCATTCTTGAGTTTGCCGGTTATGACGTGGTGCGTGCTAACTACCCCGGGGATATCGGTTTACACGTCATTAAGTGGCTCTGGAATTACATGAAATACCATGCCGGTGAGCGCCCTGAAAAGGATATTACACGCTGGATGGGTGATATGTATGCCGAAGCCGTCCGGCGATTGGAAGAAAACCCCGAACTGGAAGCGGAAGTTCGCGCTCTTTATGCCCGCTGGGACCAGCGCGATCCTGAGGTGGTGCGCCTCTGGCAAGAAACCCGACAGTGGTCACTGGATGGTTTCGATGAGATGTACCGGCAGCTCGACATTCGTTTTGATGTGTATTATTTCAATAGCATGGTTGAGCATCCCGGTAAGGAAATGGTTGACGAGCTTATCGCCAAGGGAATCGCTCAGGATGAACGCCCCAACGGCCCGGTAATTGTGAAGATTGACGAACTGCTTGGACTCAAGCAAGAGAAATACCGTGTGCTGGTCGTCCTGCGTTCTGATAACACCGCGCTTTATGCTACCGAAGACCTGGCACTGGCCAAAAAGAAATTTACCGATTATCCCGACCTGGTCCGCTCTTATTATGTGGTGGATGTGCGCCAGTCGTTGCATTTTCAGCAGGTTTTTAAGACCCTTGAGCTGGCAGGTTATGAGTGGGCCACTCGCTGTCAGCATGTTCCGTATGAGATTGTCACCCTGCCCGGTAATGTAGTGATGGCCTCACGCGAGGGAACGGTGGTTTTGCTGGAAAACCTCATTCGAGAGGCCATTCAACGTGCACTTCAGGTGGTGGAAGAAAAGAATCCTGAGCTGTCTGCCGATCAGAAAATGGAAGTGGCCCGGGCGGTTGGTATTGGGGCCATTAAATACCCCATGCTGGCGCGGGAGAATGCCAAGATTGTTACTTTTGACTGGCAGGCCGCGCTTGATTTTAATGGACAGGCGGCGCCTTATATTCAATACGCACATGTGCGGGCGAACAGTATTTTACGTAAGGCAGGCGTCGCCAAAGTGGAAGACCTGCCTGCTCCAATGCCTTACCGGTACAGCCTGGCGCAGGCCGAGATTCAACTCATTGATCTTCTTTCGCGCTTTCCAAGAGAAGTTCAGCGTGCGGCGGCTGAGCTTAAGCCATTGCACATCGCCAATATTGCGTATGATCTGGCCAGGGCTTTTACTGATTTCTATAATGAATGTCCGGTTCTCTCGGTAGAGGAACCGGTGCGCAGCGGGCGTTTACGCCTTGTAGCTGCGTCACGGCAGGTGATTGCCAATGCCCTGCAACTGCTCGGTATTACTGCCCCGGAGGTTATGTAAGTGAAGGGTAGGTTCTGAGCCTGAGTGGCTCGGAAGGAAGATCAATGGTTGATTTTGTAACTCGATAAAGGAGTGATCAAACACATGACACCGATTCGAACCATTATCATGGGGGCCGCTGGACGCGATTTTCACAATTTCAATGTCTATTTCCGTGATAATCCTGATTATCAGGTGGTTGCTTTCACGGCCACGCAAATTCCTAACATTGAGGGAAGGAAGTATCCTGCTGAACTGGCCGGTAAACTTTACCCGAAAGGGATTCCCATTTACCCTGAGACGGAACTGGAACGATTGATCCGGGATTTTGAGGTCGATCAGGTTATTTTTGCCTACAGTGATGTTCCGCATGAATATGTGATGCATAAGGCATCGGTGGTGCTGGCTGCCGGGGCTGACTTCCGGCTGATGGGAATGAAAGAGACACAGCTGAAATCGAGCAAACCGGTGGTTTCTGTTTGCGCTGTCCGCACTGGTTCTGGAAAAAGCCAGACTACCCGGCGGGTATCTCATATCCTTCGCGAGCTTGGTTACCGGGTGGCGGCGATTCGCCATCCCATGCCTTACGGTGACCTGGTGAAGCAGAGTGTTCAGCGCTTTGCCGATTACAGCGACCTTGACCGCCATGAATGCACCATTGAAGAACGGGAAGAATACGAACCTCATCTGGATAATGGGGTCATTGTCTATGCCGGAGTCGATTACGAGAAAATCCTTCGTCAGGCAGAGCAGGAAGTGGATATCGTGCTCTGGGACGGTGGTAACAATGATTTTCCTTTTTATAAACCTGATCTGGCGATCGTCGTGGCTGATCCGCATCGCCCGGGGCATGAGTTGACGTATCATCCGGGTGAAACCAACGTGCGTTCGGCGGACGTCTTTGTCATCAACAAAGTAGATACTGCCGCTCCGGAGAATGTGATTCGAGTGCGTGAGAATCTCTACTCGGTCAACCCGGATGCCATCATTGTTGAAGCCGCATCACCGCTTTTTGTGACTGATCCATCCGCCATTCGCGGAAAGAGGGTGCTCGTGATCGAAGATGGTCCGACCCTGACCCATGGAGAAATGGCCTACGGAGCAGGCTGGGTGGCAGCCCGGCGATTTGGTGCGGCGGCAATTGTTGACCCCCGGCCGTATGCGGTTGGGACGATTGTTGAAACTTATAAGAAGTATCCGTCCACCGGGCCGATCCTTCCGGCCATGGGGTATGGCGAGGCTCAGATGCGTGATCTGGAGCAGACCATTGCCAATGCCCCGGTTGACCTGGTCATTTCGGCGACGCCGATTGATTTGACGCGGGTCATTCGCATCGATAAGCCCATTCAGCGTGTCCGTTATGAGCTGGCAGAGATTGGCCAGCCCGACCTGGCGAGCATCCTGACCGAAAAGTTCGGTCGTAAGTAATCTTTTCTGGAGAGAAATCCAACCGCCTGGGGAGCAATCCCGTCTGCGGTTGGATTTCTCCGTTAAAATAAGCGTATGTTTGTAGATGAGACCATCATTTTTGTGAGAGCAGGGCGGGGTGGAGATGGCATGGTGCACTTCCACCGCGAAAAGTTTGTACCCCATGGTGGCCCCGATGGCGGAGATGGCGGGAGGGGAGGGGATGTCATTCTCGAAGCCCGGCGAACGCTGAACACCCTGGCGGCTTTTCGATATCGGGCCCGGTACGAGGCGGAAAACGGCGGGCGCGGCGGGCCCAATAATATGACCGGAAAATCGGTCCGGCCGTTGATTATTCCTGTTCCGATGGGCACCATGGTCTTTGATGAGCAAACGGGCGAATTGCTTGGCGACCTCACACGGGATGGTCAGCAACTTGTAGTAGCTCGCGGGGGGCGCGGCGGGCGTGGCAACCAGCATTTTGCCACTCCCAGCAATCAGGCCCCCAAAATGGCTGAAAGAGGTGAGCCGGGCGAAGAACGCAATCTGCGGCTGGAACTTAAGCTAATCGCTGATGTGGGCATCGTTGGAATGCCGAATGCGGGAAAGTCGAGCCTTCTGGCAGCTGTGACCAATGCTGATCCAAAAATTGCCGATTATCCCTTCACCACGCTCGAGCCGAATCTGGGCGTGGCTGAACTGGATATAAATACAACGATTGTTCTGGCAGATATCCCCGGCCTGATTGAAGGTGCTCATCGGGGAGTGGGCCTGGGAGATACCTTCCTGCGTCATATTCAACGCACGCGGGTGTTGATTCATCTGCTGGACGGAACCTCTGAAGACCCGCTGGCTGACTTTTCTCAGATCAATACTGAGCTGGCGCTATACGATGAGAAACTGGCCGAGAAACCACAGATTGTGGCTGTGAATAAAATGGATTTGCCCGAAGTGGCCGAACGATGGCCAGAAATTAAGAAAATGCTGGAGGAGCGCGGGTATCAGGCCATGCCAATCTCAGCACTGGCGCGCACTGGAACGAAAGAATTGCTCTGGAAAGTGGCAGAATTGCTCCAGACTGCTCCTGAACCAACCTTACCTCGCTCGGCTGAATTGCCCGTTTACCGCATGGGCGAAGATCCACGAAGTTTTACCATTGAGCGCATACCAGAAGGCTGGCGCGTGCACAGCCCGGCTCTGGAACGGGCGGCAGAGATGACTTACTGGGAGTATGATGCGCCGGTGCGTCGCTTCCAAAAGTTGATTGAGACGCTGGGGGTAGATAAAGCCCTTCGTGAAGCCGGGGTGCAGGAGGGGGATTCGGTCTTTATTGGTGATTACGAACTGGAATGGCAGGATTGAATCATGCGCTTAGGTGTTTTTGGAGGCACTTTCGACCCCCCTCATATCGGGCATCTTATTCTGGCCGCTGAATCTGCCGAGCAACTGGGTTTGGACCGGGTGCTGTGGGTCATCACCCCTGATCCTCCTCACAAGACGGGGGTACCGATCTCTCCCCTGGATGTACGGTTGCGTTTGCTGACCGCTGCTCTTGATGCTGACCCACGTTTTGAAATTTCGCGGGTAGATATTGACCGCCCGGGTCCGCAGTATGCTGTGGATACAATCCAAATCCTCAGGAAAGAGTATCCCGGGAGCGAATTGTTTTATTTACTGGGCGGGGATTCACTTCATGATTTACCTAAATGGCATGCCCCGCAACGGTTCATTGCTTCGCTGGATGGCATAGGGGTGATGCACCGGCCAGGTGACCGTGTTGATCTGGGGGGAGTGGAGCGCTTTTTGCCGGGCCTAGCCGTGAAAATCCACTTTGTCGAAGCGCCCTTGCTTGAGATTGCCTCGCGTGATATCCGTGAGCGCGTCAGACAGGGGCGACATTTTCGATACTTTGTCCCTGATGCGGTGTATGCCCTCATTCAAGACCTGGGCTTGTATCAGGCCTGACCCCAGTTAATGCCAGACAAACGTTTGCAACCAGAGGACGCCGATGATCAGAGAAAGAAACGTAATCACGGCGCCAGAACGGGTATATTCCCAAAAGTCAAGGTTGACCTGCCTGCGGGCGGCAATTTCGGCTACGATCAGATTGGCTACCGAGCCAAGTAGTGTCAGATTCCCTGCGAGGGTGGAGGCAACCGCCAGAGTCAGCCAGCCAGCGGATGGGTTTGAAAGGCTGGATACAAGCGGTCTCAGCAGCATCACTGCCGGGACATTGGAGACCAGGTTGCTGAGAATGACTGTGACGGCTGTCAGACTCCAGGCATTGGCTTGCTGTGAGATCGGTATTTGTTTGAAAATTTCTGTGGTCACGCCGTTGGTTTCCAGAGCGCCGGTGAGGATGAACAATGCCGCAAAGAATACGAGCAGGCTCCAATCGATTTCTGCGAGCACCTTTGCCGGATCAACCCGGCGGGTGAAAAGAAGGAGACATGCTGCCAGACAAGATGCGTATGCGATGGGCACGCCCGCCAGAAAAGCGGTCAGTAGCCCGGCGATGATCACCAGGGTTTTGGTCAGCATGGGGCGTATTACCAGGATGTTGGTGGGAGGCATTTCTTTGAACGGCTGGCCCCTGAATTCCTGCGGGTAAGCCAGCACAAGTACCAGCCAGACTCCCCCCAGCCCCAGCAGGGCAATCGGCGTGAGGCTGGCAGAAAACTGGGCATAGGGAATGCCCGAGGCGATCCCGATAATCATATTTTGAGGGTTGCCGGTAAGGGTGGCCGTAGAGCCGATATTGGCAGAACATGCCAGGGCGATCAGGTAGGGGATAGGGTTTCGTTCGAGGGTCAGTAAAAGGCTCAGCACCAGCGGGGTGAGCATCAGGCAGATGGTGTCGTTAAGAAAAAGAGCACTCAGAACCCCGCTGAGCATGATTTCAATGGCGAGGAAGGTGCGCGGATTACGGGTAAGCTTGAGAAGGCTGCTGCCCGCCAGCCGGAAGAAACCTGCCATTTGAAGGTTGGCATTAATAATCATCATGCTGAAAAGTAAAATCAGGGTATCGAGGTCGAGAAATTCGCGAATCTGATTGAAATGGATTTGTTTCAGCGCGAGAAGCATCCCCACCCCAATCAGGGTAAGGGTGGTGCGGTTCACCATCAGCCCGGGCCATCGTCCGATGGCGATGCCAATGTAGGTAACCAGAGCAATGATCAGGGTAAGCCAGAAATTAGTGCTCATAAGAAAGACTCAGGGATGCTGTGTGGTGCATCCCTGAGCGCCGATTATACCCAAAGGTTTGGTTTCTGTGCTGTTTTTACTCGCTGATCAGGTTGAGGTTACCCACGCCTACTTTGACCTCAATGCGCAGAAGGGGCCCTTCTCCGGTAGTGCGGTATTCATTATCGTTAACGATCCAGGTGCCTTCGGTGGAAATGGTATTGAGGCTGGAGGAAAGAATAATCCGGCAGTTGGAAGTCCTGGGGACGCGCAAGGTGATGTTGCCAAGACCGCCGTCTACATAAACCCGCATATCCCGTTTGAGCTGACCTGAGAAATCAAGGGAGAAATTTCCTGCCCCTCCGCGGAAGTTGATTACATCAGCATCGGTATTCCCGAGCCCTTTTAACTTAATATTAGACGCTCCAGTTTCATACGTGAGGGAATCCATCCGCACTGGATTGGGTGAAGAGAACACAAGGTCAGCCTGACCAGCGCCATCTGATATCTTCAACCGAACCAGTGGAATACCTGTGAGGTCGAGTTTTCCTTCGTAAGCACCTGCTTCGATGGTGAGATCTAAAGGCTGATTCCCCAGCCGTAAATCCCAGTCATTGATCACGTTCCCTCCTGATGGAATACTACCGACCACCTTCTGGTCAATGCGAACTTCGCGGCCATCCCGGGAGATGGTAGGTTTCCAATCGGTAACGTTATATTCCACTGTGCCCTCAACCAGATGTTGCGAACCGCCCTGGAGGGTCAATTTTCCTCCGCCCATGCGGAGCACCAGCTCGGCGGGGCGTAAATCGGGGTAATCTTCTTGAATAGTGACGGTTTGTTTTTCACCGACCTTTGCGGTAGGAATATTAACGGTGATGGAACAGGCCAGAGAGAGGATCACCAGCAGGCTCAGCAAGATAAACGCAGGATTTTTCATAGGGCATCTTCTCCTTGTAGAAGATTCAGGAGGCGGGGGATTCAGGAGTAATCGAACCGGCATCGGGTGGCGGCACAGGTGAAATCGATGAGGTGGAAGGTGGTGGATAGGAGGTCATTCCAAAGCGGGTCAGGATAATACCTCCAAGACTGATGATTATGACGAGGAAAGGAACAATCCAGCCGATGCACGGAATGATCCCGTTCGCTAATGCGGCGGCAAGCGAAAGGATCAGGGTGCCGATCCCGGCGCTTACCGGGGGGCTCCAGGATGTTTTAAACGCTTCAGCAAGTCGTTCGCCCACCAGCAAGCCGGCAGAGATCCAACCAAGGAGAAGAGCGATGGCCAGACCGAGGATCCCCAGCAGGCTAACCGGCAGGAGGATGATGGTAATGGCCACCAGCACTAGGAGGATGGGTAACACGACGATTGAGAGCAGTCCTAAACCACCGGCCAGTACCGGTTGCGTCAGCATCGTGGTGCGGATGCGTTCCATGGGGCGCAGGGCAAAGAGCGAAACCAGAACCGCGAGGGTGGCAATTGCCATCGATTGGAAGATCGGGGCGATCAGCCGCCAGAGAAAATTTACACTGTTGGAAACCTGTGAGCTCACACTGGGGAGGTTGATTCCGGGACGTCCCGCGCCGATATTCCCGCGAATGATCGCTTTTTCAGATTTTGAGATGGTAGCCCCGAGAGAGAGCACATCCCCATTAATGATGGCGGTATCTCCAATCGAAACGACTCCACCCATTGCCGAGACGTCGCCTGTGATTTCACCATCAATAGACAGAGATCCACCCAGGATGGCAACATTGCCATTGACTGTAGAGCCCGTCTCAAGAACTGCCGAGCCGCCAACTACAGTGAGGTCGTTATTGAGGGTTTCACCTGAACGCAGACGGTAACTTTGCCCGACGACCAGGCCATCTCCTTCGCTGCGGAAGGTTGGAGCACAGGCCGAAGCCAGAGCCAGTGTGGCGATTAAGATTGCCAGAAGAAACCACCATTGTCGTGTTTTCATCGATTCCATACTCCTGTTAGTGCAGTTTTCCAGATAGCAAAAGTCCAGATCAAAACCAGGATGCTGAAAGAAAGGCCCAGAGCGATTCCTATAATGATGTTCAAACTGGCAGGTGCAAGGCTAAGCCAGGTAAAGGCCAGGCCGCGAGCCGCGGCGAATGTGCTGGCGGTTGTTGCCAGGGTGTGAACGGCAGCCTGAATCCACTCGGTGGGCGAGGTGGTGAGTAATAGAATGCACACGAGTGATAAGAAGACCAGAGTCGTGGCGGCCACCAGAAAGAGAAAGAATCGCCACGCCTGCCGGCGTTGTTCCCGTTGACGGCGTTCTATCAGGCTGTGGCGCCAGCGGCGTGTAAAACCCGGTTGTGGTGCCAGCATCACTGGAGAGGAAAGGGCTTCTTCCTCCAGTTGAGACCACTTCTGGCGCAACCGGGCGCATTCCTTGCAGGTGGCCAGATGTGTGGCCAGGGCCTCCTGCTCGGCGTGGGTTAAAGAGTCGGATTCGAAGATCCACCGTTCATAAGGCTGGTGATTCATTTTTTCTCCTTTCGGGGAGGGCGCTGGCGGCGGGAGCCTCGTAGGCCTGAGCCAGCTCGCGGCGGGCACGGAACAACCGGCTTTTCACCGCGCTTATCGATAAAGAGAGGCTCCGGGCAATTTCTTCCTCCGAAAATTGGTACCAGTAACGCAGAATAATGGCTGCCCGGTCAGGAGGACTGAGACGGGCCAGCAGACGTTGAATTTGTCCCTGATGTTCAAGTTCAAGGAATACCTTTTCGGGATTGGGAGTGGCATCGGGGATGGTTTCCTCGGGGAGTAAATCTAAAGCCAGGGTGGGGAACCGGCGCTTCCGTTGCTGGTCGATGCAATAGTGTGCCGCGATTGAAAGTAACCAGGTGGCGAATGGGCGCTGCTGATCGTAACGATTCAGCGCCTGGTAGGCGCGCCAGAAGGTCTCCTGAGCGGCATCTTCAGCCTCCTGAGGGTCACCCAGCATGCGGTAGCACAGGTTATACACTGGCCTCTGATATGTCTCCACGATCAATGAAAAGGCGTTGTCATCGCCATGAATGGCCTGTTGGAGCCATTCTGCTTCCAGGTTATTCACCCGCGCGCTCCTTGTCTTCTATCTATCTCAATATACGCATGGGATGGAGGTAAGTTGCAAAAAAGATGGGCTTTGGTAATTTTCTCTCCAGGGAGAAGTGCTTTCATTATACTCATCTACCGGGTCTGTTTCGATTGGCGATTTCTTGAGTTTTCTACTATACTTTACCGGTAAAAGATTGCGGTTGGGAGGATGGAGATGCAAAAAAGGGTCAGCCAGCAAGGGATTTCGGTGCGGGCAATTTCCGGTACACACGTGGTGACCTTGGGTTTTAACGCTACAGAAGATGCCCGACACGGATTGCTGGGTTTTGCGATCAGGCGTACCGATCACACCGAGAAGGAAAGTTACTGGTTGAGAGGATTTAAAACTTTTCGATCGGTGGTGCCTGCTCCACAACCGGGACAGACCTACAGCCTTATGGAACACCCGGTGCAGGCTTTTTTGTGGGGCGATTATACAGCCAAGCCTGCGCACGATTATACCTACGAGGTGGTTCCGTGTTATGGTGAGCCAAAAAACCTCCGGCCGGGGAAGGCGGTGCGGGTGCGCATTCACACTGACCGGGAGGATCGCGGGAAACATGCCATTTACTTCAATCGGGGGGTTGCGGCTTCTCAGGCGTATGCCTGGAAATTCGGCAACCGGTCACCTGACGAAGTTCCCGACCGAAAGGCCTATATCTGGCTCTCTCGAGGTCTGGAGGAAGCCTTGCTGGGCTTCATTGCTCAGGCAGATGGGCCGGGGCGGGGATTGTACGCCTCGGTGTATGAATTTAACTACCTTCCGGTGTTAAAGGCATTCAAAGCTGCCTATGAAGCGGGCGCTGACGTGAGGATCATCTATGATGCCCGTCAAGATCCCCCTCTCCAGGCTACCCGTGAGGCCATCGATGCTGTGGGGCTGCCGGCCTCCATATTGATTCCCCGGACGGCTTCAAAATCGTACATCTCTCATAATAAATTTATCGTGTTACTCAAACGCGGGCGTCCGGTGCAGGTGTGGACCGGTTCGACCAATTTCACCCGGGGAGGGATTTTCGGGCAGGCGAATGTGGGCCATGTGGTTCGAGATAGCCGGGTTGCGCGCACCTACCTGGATTACTGGAATTTGCTGGCGAGTGACCCTGATGCAAAAACGCTGCGCCTGCGGGTGGCAGAGTTGACTCCCAATTTACAAGAGATGCCCGACCCGGGGTGTACACCGATGTTCAGCCCCAGACCAGATCTCCACCTGCTAAACTGGTTTGCTTCCCGCCTGGAGGGCGCATCTCAGGCTGCATTCCTTACAGCTGCCTTTGGGGTTAATCCGCTACTGGCATCTGTGTTGCATAAAGATCGCGATATTCCTCGCTTTTTGTTCCTTGAAAAGGAAGGCAACAATATGGAGGTTTATACCGCTGACCCGGATGTGCATATTTCTGTGGGTTCACGGCTTGGCCCCGATCCATTGTATCAGTGGGCGGCTGAACGCCTGACGGGTTTCAACCTGCATGTGCAATACATTCATACCAAGTTCATGCTGATTGATCCTCTGACTGATCTGCCAGTGACAATTACTGGCTCGGCGAATTTCAGCGAGGCTTCCATAAAAAACAATGATGAGAATACCCTGGTCATTGCCGGAGACCGCCGGGTGGCTGAGATTTATCTGGGGGAGTTCATGCGCCTTTTCAACCACTTCTATTTTCGTTATCAGGCGAACCGGGTTCGCCTGCTGGCAGAGGGGGAGGAGTTGCCGGGGGTTTTCCTCCTGGAGGATGACTCGTGGACCCGGCGTTATTACAATCCTGAATCACCACGCTTCAGGTTGAGAGAATTGTTTGGCTGAGCCCGATTTGCGGAATCAGAAAATACAGGATGAATTTCCTATTGACAAGGTGAAGTAAATCTGGCTATGATCTTGATTAAGATTGTTAATGTTCAAGATGACTGAATTGTTTATCCTGGGGCTTTAATTTCCTCCGATTCACTGATTCCCACCGGGATAGGTGAACGATAAGGCATGGGGAGCAATCTCCATTGCCCGCCATTGCGCAAAGGAGGGCTTGCTGTGGCACAGACTACCACGGTGAGTCCTCTTGTTGCTTTGATGAGGGGACTGGATCATAAGTGCGAGAAAGGAGGTGGCCCGTTCCGGATTGTTGATCCTTCATACTCTCTTTCCACAGTTGGTTGGAGTTCTTTCTCGCTTTCCGTTCTTTCGCAGGAGGAAAACCTATGTATCTCGTACGTGTCAACATGACTGATCGAACCTATCAGGTGACGGATATTCCGGAAGCCTATCGTCACCTGGCAGGACGGGGGTTCACATCCAGTGTTGTGGCGGCTGAAGTTCCGCCCCTGTGCCATCCGCTTGGGCCGAACAATAAACTGGTGTTCGCCCCAGGGTTTGTTACCGGAACGAGTGCTCCTACCTCGGCACGTTGCTCGGTAGGTGGAAAATCTCCTCTCACGGGTGGGATCAAGGAGGCCAACGCTGGTTCCTCGTGGGCGGCGGATTTAGCGGTGATGCAAATTGGCGGATTGATCATTGAGGGGAAGCCCTCCAAGAAGGATGAATACTGGGGTATTCACATTACTTGGGATGGCAAACCAAAGGTTGAGTTCTTCGATGCCACGCAGTACACTGGAAAGCAGCTTTCTCAGGTTTTCCCCGCCATTTATGAGAAATTTGGTGAGCGCATCTCCGTGTGCAGTGTGGGGGCGGTTGCGGAGCTCGGGTATTCGAACGCCGGTGTGGTTTTCAATGACCAGGAGAAGCGCCCTACCCGCTACGCCGGGCGCGGTGGTCTGGGATCGGTAATGGCTTCTAAAGGTTTAAAGTTCGTGGTGCTCGATCGTGCCGGGGCACCGGGGGTTGAGATTGCCGATAAAGCGCTCTTTGAAGAAGGGCGCAAGAAGATGATCGATGCCCTGCGATCTCATGCCATTACCAAACCCAAGGGTGGGCTGAACACCTATGGTACAGCGGTATTAATTAACATCATGAATGAGGCAGGCGGGTTACCCACGCGCAACTTCTCCAGCGGGCGTTTTGAGGGAGCTCCAAAAATTGCCGGTGAGGCCATTTTCGAGACTGTGAAGACACGAAAGGGCAAGGAAATTTACAACCATGCCTGCAGCCCGGGGTGCATTATTCAATGCTCCAATACGTATTACGACGAAAATGGGGAGGAAATCGCCTCATGCGTGGAATATGAGTCGGACTGGGCGCTGGGGGCTAATTGTGGCATCGATAACCTCGATGATGTGGCCAGAATGGTGAAACTGTGCAATGAGTATGGCCTTGACACTATTGAAACCGGTACGACGATCGCTGTGGCCATGGAAGCCGGGGTCATTCCCTTTGGAGATAGCAAGGGTGCGATTAACCTGATCCATGAAATGGGGAAAGGTACGCCGCTGGGTCGCATCCTGGGCGCGGGCACAGCAACCACCGGTCGAGTCTACGGGGTTACCAGGGTGCCAGTGGTCAAGGGGCAATCGATGCCGGCCTATGAACCGCGCGCGGTGAAGGGCATCGGAATTACTTATGCCACCACCACGATGGGGGCCGATCACACCGCCGGGTACACCATTGCACCCGAAATTCTGGGCGTGATGGGCAAGCAAGACCCCCTCAGCCCGGAAGGTAAAGCTGCTTTAAGCCGCGCTTTCCAGGCGACCACTGCATTCATCGATTCAACCGGCCACTGTCTGTTCATTGCCTTTGCCATTCTGGATATCGCAAGCGGTTACCAGGGTATGATCGATGAAGTTAACGGGGTGCTGGGCACCCATTGGACAGCGGATGATGTCCTCAAGCACGGAGCTCAGATCCTCAAGACGGAGCGGAAGTTCAATGAAGCGGCAGGCATTGGTAAAGAGGCTGATCGGATGCCCGAATTTATGAAAACCGAACCGCTTCCTCCGCACAACCAGGTCTTTGATGTTCCCGATGAAGCCCTTGATTCGGTTTTCTCTGAGCTGTAAAGGGTTGTGAAGCATGTGGGGGGCCATCAGGCCCCCCACAGAAACCGGGTTGATGTATGCCGAAAATTAAGATCGATGAAAACTATCGGGTCATTCTCCCGGAAGATTTCTGGGAACGAAGGAATTTCCCAGAGGGGGTAGACTTCTGGCTCAACGAGCGGGAAGGCGACATCATCCTGCACCCACGTCTACCGGATGTTCATAAGCTGTACATCGAAGCCACTACAGGGTGTAATTTACAATGCCAGACCTGTATTCGGAATGTCTGGGAAGATCCGGTGGCGCTTATGCCACAGGCTCTTTTCGATCAGATTGTTTCACGATTACCTGAATTACCCGAGTTAAAACGGGTTGTGTTCACCAGTTTTGGTGAACCGCTGACTCACCCCCATATTCTGGAGATGATTGAGGCCATCCGCAGACAAAATATCGCAGTAACGGTTGGATCAAACGGCTTACTGCTCTCGCCTAAGATGGCAGAAGAATTGATTCGCCTGGGAGTGGATCGCCTGGTGGTTTCGATCGATGGGGTTACTCCTGAGACCTACGCCGGGGTACGAGGAGCAGCCCTTTCACGGGTGCTGGAAAACATCCGGCAATTGAATGCGTTAAAACGCCGGTTTGGCTCGTTAACACCGGCGCTAGGGATCGAATTTGTAGCCCTGCGTTCGAATGTGGGAGAGCTTGCTCAATTAACCGGTCTGGCCTCTCATCTGAACGCCTCCAGGGTGCTGGTGAGCAATGTGCTTCCCTACACCGAGGCCATGCGTGAAGAAGTTCTTTATGGGCATGAACCTCAGGAGCCGATGAAATCTGGGGGGTTCCCGGTGAGAGCAGATGCCTGGGTGATGTGGGGAACACTCGACTTGCCGCGCATGCACTGGGGAGCCGAGCGCCGCTGCCGGTTTGTCAACGACCGTACGATGGTGATTGGCTGGGACGGTGGGGTATCACCCTGCTATGCCCTTTCGCATAACTATACTTACTTCACCATCGATGGGCGCAAGAAACGTGTCAGCCGGTACCTGCTGGGAAACGTGAGCCGGGATTCGCTGGCGGAAATCTGGATGTCGGAAGAATATGTTCGCTTTCGCAGTGAGGTACGTATGTTCCATTTTCCCTCCTGCCCGGATTGTGATCTTCGAACCACATGTGATCTGCGAGAGAATAACGAAGGATGCTGGGGATGGAATCCTTCCTGTGCTGATTGTCTGTGGGCGCAGGATATTATTCGTTGCCCATGAAAATCCAGGTTAAGCTGTTTGCCTCGTTTGGAAGATATCGCCCGGGCGCTCTGCCCGGAATGCCGTTTGAACTGGAGCTCCCGGAGGGAGCAACCCTGCGTGATTTGATCCATCAACTGGGACTTCCAGTAGAGGAAGTAAAGGTTTGTTTTGTCAACGGACGAGTGGAAGAGCTGGATTACACCCTTTCGGAAGGGGATGAAGCTGGAATTTTTCCGCCCATTGGAGGTGGGTGCCTACCATGATTCACATTGACACATGGCTGTACGGTGAACTTGCCCGGTATGGGGGTGATAAGAACGAACGTGTTTTTGCAAACCCGCAGGTGGAACTCCCTGATGGGAGTTGCCTGGCTGATCTCCTAAAAGCCCTGGGCATGGATACCAATGAGCGAGGAATTACATTTATCAATGGAAACCTGAGTGCGATGCCCGGTCTTCAGCCTGATCTCAACCATCCGTTGAAAGATGGCGACCGGGTGGCCTTTTTCCATTTGCGTTCGATGTGGCCTTTCCAGTACCGGCACGGTGTGACCATGATCCCCGAAATGCAACAGGCCATGTTACAAAGCGAAGATCTGGGCCTGCACCATGCTTACGATGCAGAGGAAGAAGGGCAGGGATAACCCGACTTTTGTAAAATATATCTATTCTTTTCTGAAGAGGCTCTTGGGAAAGCCTTTTTCTTTGGTGTTGGTATGTCATCCCGGGTTAACAGGTATAATTAACTCTATCCTATCTAGTTTGGAGGTATTATGGCAAGCAAGGTTTTTTGGGGATCGCCGCGTCAGGCGAAACTGGACGCAAACGAGACGCTCCCGGCAAAACTGGATTTGATTCTGGAGCAGCTTCATTTGCGTGATCGAGTCAAAGATGAACTGGTAGTTCTCAAAATGCACACCGGTTCGAATATTGGTTACTCGACTGTGCACCCCTTATTCGTGCGTAAAGTAGTGGATGCGATCAAGGAAGGGGGCGGGCAGCCAGTGGTGGCTGATATTGAGTGGGATGTCAAAGGGGCTGAGAGGCGCGGATATACCTCAGAAACACTGGGTTGCCCCATTTATCCGGCAGCCGGGCTGAAGGAAAATTACTTCTATCCGCATCACCGCCCTTACAAGAACATTGAAGAATGGCACTTGGCCGGAGCCATCCAGGATGCAACCTTCCTGGTGAATTTCGCCCATGCCAAGGGGCACCCGAGCTGTGGCTACGGCGGGGCGATTAAGAATCTTGCCCTGGGTTGTATGGCCGGAAAGACGCGCTCGGCCATGCACGATGCCATGCATTTTGATCCCTACTGGTTCCCTGAGAAGTGCCCGGACCCGGCGGTACGTAAAGCTATTATTGAGTCCTGCCCCTTTGGAGCCATTGTTCAGGACCGTGAGAATGAAAGCGGGTTGCATCTGCATTTTGAGGGGTGCAATCAGTGCGGGCGTTGTTTACAGGTGGCGCCTCCGGGGAGCCTGAAAATTGATCCGGTCAATTTTCACACCTTCCAGGAAGCCTGTGCCATCAGTACCAGTATTACCCTTTCCACATTTGAACCTGGCAAGGCGGTGCACCTTGTTCTGGCGACTCATATGACTCCGGTATGTGATTGTTTTGGCTTCACCAGCATGCCCATTCTTCGCGATGCCGGGATTTTTGGTTCCGATGATATTGTGGCCCTGGAACAGGCCGTGCTTGATGAAACCGCGAAATATCCGCTCATTGAGGAGAACATTCCCACCTCGATGGAGGTTCACACCCGGGTGGGGCATCCCTTGCGCTGGCTCCATGGGCCGTACAAAGACCCCTATAAAGTGGTCGAATATGCCGAGAAACTTGGGCTGGGAACCCGCGAATATGAGCTGGTTGATGTTTTGCCGGTGGCTTCCTTCCAGAGGACTTCGGTTACCTACATTCCGGCCAGCTGAAGGTTTTAAGTCCGTGGTCAATTTCAGGGGTGGCTTTAACAGCCACCCTTTTTGATTACAGGCTGTTACCGCAAGTTTCGGGCGTATTCTTGCAGCTTGATTTCATCGGGGGTCTCGGCAGTGATGATGACACCATGGGGAAGGGGTTTCCCATCTTGATCTACGTGCACGAAAGTAATAAAGCCATCTACGATCACGTCTTCTTCACTTTTCCCTTTCATCTTGACATGGGCCACCAGCCGTGAGCGCCCGGCAAAGACGATCTGGCTTTCGAAACAGATGACCTCACCCCGTTGCACGGGACGGGTAAAGGACATGCCGTGGATTTTTAAACAGACGATATTTTCCGGGCGGGCAAGGGCAGAAGCCGCAATAAAACCGGCTTCCACAAACCATTCGGCGTTACGCCCGGCAAAAAGGGTGCCGTGATGGTTGAGGTCTTCACTCTTGACGAGATGATAGGTGGTGAGGGTTTGAATGGACATGGTCGCTCCAGAAATTAAGATAAGCCAACTTTACTTCCGGGTGAACTGGCTGTCAATGCTGAGCCCTGAGCGTTCCGCACTATAATTGATTAAGAATAAGGAGGAACCCCCTATGATTACCATTCAAGAAGCTATTCATCGCATTCAGCAAGAAGTGCCGGGAGAGATCCCCGCTGATACGGTGGATCAGTTCAAGATCGGTGACCCGGCTCGCCCGCTGACGGGCATCGTCACGACTTTCATTGCGACCTGCAAAGTGATAGAGGAAGCCGCGGCAGTGGGAGCCAATTTGATCATCACCCACGAGCCTACCTTTTTTAATCATCGGGATGAGGTGGAGTGGCTTCAGAAGGACGTGGTGTATCTCTCGAAGCGGCGGCTTTTAGAGGAGAAAGGAATCACGGTGTGGCGCTTCCACGACGGCTGGCATGCCATTCAGCCGGATGGTATTCTGGAAGGAACATTGCGTAAACTGGATTGGAAGCCCTACCAGGATGGGTCTATACCCTATTTGCTTCACCTGCCTGCTCAAACGCTGGAGGAACTGGTATTCTTTTTGAAGGAAAAGCTGTCTGCGCCAGTGCTGCGTGTGGCTGGCCCTCGAGAACTGGTTTGTCAAACAGCGGCGCTGATTCCCGGTTCGGTTTGGGGAGAAATGCAGGTTGAAGCCCTTGGCAGGCCGGATGTTGATGTGTTGATTTGTGGAGAAGCTCCCGAATGGCAAACGGCTGAATATGTGCGTGATGCGGTTGCCTGTGGTCATCCCAAAGGCCTGATCATCCTGGGGCACGAACGAAGCGAGGAAGCGGGTATGGCTTACCTGGTAGAATGGCTGGGAGAACGTTTGCCTGACGTTCCCATTCACTACCTGCCAGCGGGTGACCCAATCTGGTTCCTCTAATAAAGTACAGGATCGGGAATCCTCTATCGTTCCTGACGGCGAAGCGAACGGAGAAAGATACGGAGACGAAGGTTCAGATCCATCAATCCGGCCTGGATTTGCCAGATGGGACTGGTGATACGCCAGGTCCCGGGTTCCGTGAGGGTGATGAGAAACCCGCTGAAGCGGAAGAAGAAAATCATCATCCGATACAGGGGCATGAGGAAGATGGTGGGCCATATGCGTCTGACGTAAGCTCTGGTGGAAGTGTCTGCAAATGCGTAAGCGGCAACTGCCCAGGCGGCCTCAACCGATAGGTAGAAAAGATACATGAGAATGTAAGCGGTCAGCAACAGGGTTAATGAATACCCAAAGGTCATGAGAACAGGCAGGAAAAACATCCACACCAGTCGGGGAAAAGCGAGGGTGTGATCTACCAGTAGTGTGCGGGCTGGTGAAAAGCCAAGCAGGTTCCGCGCACGTTTGCGAATCAGGTTTCTGTGGAGGGCACTGACTTCTAACTGGCCACGCTGCCAGCGCACGCGTTGAGAATAAAGCGCAGAAAGGGAGGTGATGGGTTGTACGAAAACACGCACATCCGGGAAGTTAGAGACCCGAAAGGACGGCGTTCTTTCGTATAGCTGAAAGGTTAAATCGGTATCTTCACTGACTGTTTCAGCGTTGTAAAGGAGTGTGGCAGCCAGGGCTTCACGCCTGAAGGCAGTAAATGCCCCGGAAAGGGTATAGATGGAACGGAAAAGGGACTGGTAAGAACGCCCAACACCGAAAACCGTGAGGTATTCCAGGTATTCACAATTGAGGATCTGTTGAAACCAGAAGGGATGATCGTTATCCTCCGGTAGGATTTCGATAAAGCCGGTAATCGCCCCCAGGCTGGGATCGCGTTCAAAGTGAGCCACTGAACGCTCGATAGTTGTGGGGTGGAGAATAACATCGGAATCAATATTGAAAACATACTGCCCCTCGGCCAGGTGAATGCCGGCATTGAGAGCCCAGGATTTCCCTGCTACCTGGATGGAATGCCAGTAAAGATTGAGGCGGCTGGTTGCCTGAAAATCCATAAACACTTGCTGGGAATTATCAGTACTTCCGTTGTTGATCAGAATGATCTGCATCAGGTGGAGGGGATAAGTTTGCTGTTCCAGCGACTCCAGGCAATCACGCAGAGTGTCTGCCGAGTTGTGTACCGGGATAATAATGGAAACAGAGGGGTAAAAATCCAGCTCGAGAGATTGCCTGCGGGAGAGCCATCGGCTGATCACTGCTCCGACAAGCCCCAGCCCCATACTCACCCCGTCTACCAGGATGGGCACAAGGAGCCATACACCCCAAAATACTGCCAGCGCCAGAAGGTACGGATTCATACCCGAGTAAACCTGTAACGGGTCAGATGAATTTCGATATCTCTCAGCGAAGGAAAGGTTATCAGTGCCCAGTAGATGGCCAGAGTCAGAATGAAGAACACCAGTTTACCCAGGAAAGTATGCGCTAAGACGAGCACTTCTTTCCCGAAAAAATGTAACAGGGTAGCAATAATCAGCATCCGAAACAAATTGGCCCCCCAGGTGAGGATGAGGCCTGTAGCTCCACGGATGATTCGGCGGGTGGCTGGCCAGCCTGGATAAAAGGAGATCAGGCTGGAGAGGACGATCATTTCCAGCAGGCCAGAGGATTCTACCCCGATGTGGAGGACCGTCCAACCGACTCGCTGGGTTAATACCAGCACGAGCAATGCACCCGGGGCATTTTCTACCACGCGTGTCTCAATGTGAATCAAATCGAGAAGAAAGTGAACACTCATAGCCACAGAACCGGCCAACGGGCTACGCATATCCCAGAAGCGGGTGAGGAACAGGGTGAGTAAGTAGGCCAGACCGGCGGTACCCAGGACATAATACAACAGCCAGATCCGATACCGGCGAAGAAACCAGATGATCCCCAGGTAGAGAAAGAGGAGGAGAAAAAAAACGTAACCGGGCATTGTCAAGCTCGAACACTTTGGCGTTGATAGACAAACCAGGCTGAACCCACCAGTAGAATCCCGGCAAGAATGGGAATGCCCAGAGCATTGGCCGGGCTCCATTGCACTTCGACCGTAGAATCAGAAATGGTTCCACCCAGCATGGTTTGAACAAACATGCGGATCGGTTGCCCGGCTTGAAGGCCAAGGCTGTCGAGAGATACACCCCACTCGACTCGCCCTCCGTTATCGTGCATGCTTTCTCCCCAGTCCATTCCAGTGGCGATATTTCCTATAAAATTTCCTGAACCGGTATAAAGGGATACATCGACGCTGGAATGGTTCCCCTGAGGCTTGTAACTGACCCGTACCCTTCGATCTGTAGCTTCCTGGTAAAGACCGTTATTATTAGTATCCAGGTAAAGCCAGATTTCCATCCAGCCTTTGCTGTTGGGACGTTCTACCATGAAATAGGCTGTGGGATCGTCAGGGTTGTTGGCAAAGCAGAAATTGAGGAGATCACTTTCCTGGCTGGCAGCATCTCCTGCAGGATCGGGAATGCATATTTGACCGGCCCAGTCTCCAAATGCACCATCCAAAATGATATCTGCGGCAGCCTTTACAGCTCCAGGGCTGATCAGGCTTGCCCAAATAATAAAAATAATAACCAGTGAGAACCTCTTACCTTTTGTTTGCCTGTTCATCAATGCCTCTGCTTTCGTCCTGCAGGCCGTAAAAGGATCAACCCTGCACCTGCAAAAAAGCTGGCGAAGGATAGTAATTTACCTTTCTGGTAAATGGAGGTGGGACGGTAACCAATTTCAACATGGTGGCGTCCGGGGGGGGCAGAAAACAGAATCAGGTTTTCCACCGAGGTTAAGGGCCAGGGTTGACCATCCAGCAGGATGAAGGTGCCGTCGTGTCTTGCGATGGGGATAACCAGTTCCTGCGAATGATCCAGGAGATAGTCAAAGGAATAACCGGAGGCCCCGGCATGATAATTTTCAAGCGGGATTGGCTGGTAAGCTGTGGGTTGCTCGGCCGGAAGACCGATCAGCTCGCTTAATAAACTGACAGCCGCCTCATCTTGATCAACCAGCGCATGGTAGGCTAAATTGACCCCCAGGAACCAGACTTGCCCACCTTCTATTTCATTATATCCAGCGAGCACGGCACGCTTGCCGAGGTAATCAAAGGTAATGACCTCATGTTGCAGGTTCTGGGGAAGGAAAGTGTGCCAGAGTTCTCCCTCTGACCCAAAGGGAGCTAACTGAAGAGGCGTTCTCCAACCCGATAACTGTACAGGATCGGGGGAGAGGATGACCGTTTCTCCCCAAACATCCAAAAACCGCGGAATTTGGGAAAGGGGATCTACCGGGGCAAGGGTGAGATCTACAAAAACGCGCACACCATGCTTCACTGCTTCGCGAGCGGCGTTTTCAGCAGAGACTCGGTTGTGCCATTGTGCTCCAGCGAGGATCAGTATCGGGTAACGGGTAAGATCTTCAAGAGAATAGTCGTCCAGATAGGGAGAATTACCAAGGATGACCTGTGGGAAAAGGAAGGTGTAATTTTGAGCGCTTCGGCCAATGGCCAGCGCGTGCCAGGCGGTGCTGAGAGCCCGGGGTTGTCCTTCACGATGGTAATAGACGAGGTGGTCGGATCGTAATGCGAGGGTGAAGCCTTCGCGGGGAAACAGATTTTCCAGCTCTCTGGCGTGGGGCAGAGTATCCAGAATGACCACGTCATCCACTCCGTAGAGGTTGAGCCGGTCGAGAAGATAGCCAAAGCTGCCATGAGACAATGCCTCATTCAGACTGGCGACATTGAGAGCGGTACGCGCTCCCTGATACCCCCACCCAAAAATTTGCTCGCGTTGTGCCTGGTCGGTAAAGACCCAGGAAGCGGCTGAACCGAGGCGGCTTTCATCGAGGGTGGCTTCTCGCCAGCCCGATCGTGTAGCCATGGTTTGTCCGATACTGGCCAGGTTGGGATTGAGGGGACGTAGAAAGATGAGTCGCGTTGAAAGGCCACAGTCGGCCATTACCAGTGCGATCAGGAATACGGTGACCGGGGGTGATTTTGACCACCATGCACGGAGGCTGGCAGCGAAGGCGAAGAGGAGGAAAAGGCTGGCCATTCCGAGGAAGCGTATTGGCCACAGGAGGGAGGAAAGTGGCAAGGCGCTCACCACCCGGGTTAGCTGGGGGGTAGCGAGAAAGGCTAACAGGATGCCGCTCAGACCGGTTGCAAGCACCAACCGACTGCGTGACCATGGGGCGAGGAGACTGATGAGGACTGCCAGAATCAGCACAAGACTGACATAAGGGGTCTCAATATTTTTAAGTCGTGAGAAGGGGTTAAGCAAATCAGCCCAGGGCACCGAGGCTAACCCGCGGCTCACGGCACCGGCTTCCAGTTCGGTGATCCCTCCCGTAAGGCTTGGAAGCAACCATGCGCCGGCCAGGCCGATTCCGAGGATCATCCAGAGAATTAGCCGGCCAACCCGATGCAAAGAAGTCCTGCCTGAGACCCATAAAAGGATAGCCAGCAGGGTTAATGAGACCGCAATCACGGCAGCGATCATGGCGTGGGTAAGAGTAAGGAGGGTGAGGAGTAAAGCAACTCCTATCTCTTTGGGACGTGGTTCGTCGTACAGGAGAACCGAGAGGGCAAAAAATAAGAGCAATGGCGTGAGGCCCGAGGCCATGACCCGTGGCAGGTTGCCCTCGGAGAAAGCAACTCGAATGAGATCGGGAAGTAAGGTAAACAGAATGCCGCCGACGACCGCGGAGGTTTTTCCCAGAAAGCGCTGGAGGGGGAGCCATGAAAGGCTGCCAAAAAGTGCCCAGAAAATAACAAATCCATGAAGGGCCGCAACCGGGTTTCCCAGAACTGTATGCAGAAGGAAAAGGAAGTAATAGGGGAGGGGGGCGTAATACCGTAATAACTGCATTCCCATGTACCATTCAGGCATGATCTGAGGAAACCAGTTGCCATCAAGGATATTTTGCTGGATGAACTGGTATCGCAGCAGGTGCCCCAGGGTATCGGATCCCCAGGGAAGCAAATCGGGCCGGTTCATGGCCTGCCAGAGAGGCCAGTAAACCAGCAGGATTACCACGGTGATGATGGAACCCCCTCTCAACACATATCCAAACGCACGATGAGGTTGAGAGTTTGACGGCATGGCAGTTTTGCTTATGATGGATTTAATTGAATAGAAACTCCCTGGGTAGGCGATTCCATCACGGTGACTTCAATAATTTTGATGGGTAAATCACGTGCCAGCCGCTCGATTTGCTGGGCCACGATAGCCGCAAGAGCCTCTGTGGTAGGCTGGATGGTACGAAAAGGTGGCAGGTTATTGAGAATCGTACCTTCATATGCGGCGGTGATTTTTGTCATGATTTGCCGCAGGGTTTCGTATGGCACCAGGCTATTATCGGGCGCGAGGGCAGAAGCCATGGCAGTAACCCTCAGGTGATAGGAATGCCGATGTAAATTTCCCCTGGAAGGCCCGAAAGAGACCGAATGCGCCGCATTGAAAAAAGCACTCATGATGAGTTTATATCGGGCATAGGCCGGCGGCGGGTTGAGCACAAGCGTCGGGTCAATTTGCCAGAAGGGATCTTCTTGCATCATAGTGGGTTCAATAGTCTTACGGTCGATTGTCATTTTTTTGGATTGATCTGACTAACCATTTTATTTGGATTATAAAGTGTGAAATCATCCTTTTTCATTACAACCGCATAACAAAAATGATCTCTCCAGCAGAGCTGGCTATGAAAAAGGGTATGGTTTCACCTTTCAGAGCGAGGATTGCAAGGCGCGTGCCAGTTGGTCGGGGCAGGATGTTCCACGGTTGCCACAATCGATACCCCGGAGGCGTTGAATGGCTTCTGTGGCGTCCAGGCCGACCAGAAGGCGGCAAATGGCCTGCAGGTTGCCGTCGCAGCCGCCTTCAAATTCAACCTGACGAATGGTTGTACCTTCCAGCAGGATGTGAATCTGCCGGGAACAGGTTCTTGTGGGGGTAAAGTGAATCTCTTTCACGGTTGGTTCCATGGTTTTGCTGACCTGAAAAAAGATGTGGTTAAGAAGAGAGCTCAGGCGGCTTTACGGTGCGCCAGAAGAGAAACAGGCTGATCATCCGTCCGATCCCTGAGAGGAGGAAAATTGCGGGGAAGCCCCACTGTTGTACTATGCCACCCCCGAGGGCGGCCCCGATGGCCGCAGACACCATGATGGCGATCTGGTAAAGGGCAGAATATCGCGGCCGTAATTCAGGAGGGGTAATGGCGAGCAGGAGATTGAAGGAAGCCAGGTTGTAACCGGCCCAGAGGAAACCGGAGAGGATATTGATCGGCAGGGGGTGCCAGGGAGAGCTGGTAAAGATCCACAGGATTGGGGCAAAGGGGATGAGCATACCGGAGAGGAGGGTGACTCGATAAGCACCAAGCCGATCATTGAGGTTGCCAAAAAGTCGCAACGCTGGAAGACCGGCCAGGCTGGACACGATGCTGAGAATGCCCACGATAGCCGGAGTGGCCTTGAGCTGTTCTACCTGATAGACCGAGAAGAACGGCCCGGCAATATTCAACGAAAAGTTCCAGGCCATTTGAGAGATGCAGAAATTTCTGAAGTTGGCATCTTCTCGCAGAGATTGGAGAAGGGCGGCAGGCCTGTAGGCATTTAACGTCACAGGAGCAGGCTGGCGGGGAGGTTCCAGGAGGTGAGCAAAGCAGAAGGTGGAGCCTAATCCGAAGAGAAAGGCCAGACCATAAACTGCCTGATAGCCGGACAAAGGCGAGGCCGCCATGGTTATGATCTGACCAGCCAGAAGGGTGACCGCCATATTGGTTATGCTCATGACCATGTTGCGGTTCCCAAAATAACGACCTCTCCAGGAGATCGGGACAATATCAGCAGTCAGGGCTGTCCATGCGGGCAGGCTGAAGTTCCCGAACCCGTCCATCATCACTTTAATAGCGATAGCGAGGGTGACGGCGACCGGCCCCTGGGTGATGAAGGGTAAAATGGCGAGGGCTAAAATGCCCAGCCGGGTTATCCCCCCGCCAGTGGCAATGACCACCCATTTTCTCTGACGGGCTCGCTCAGCCGCCATTGCACCAGGCAGTAACAGGAGTACTGCGCTGAGGCTGGCGAGCGAGGACATCAGGCCAATTTGAGCTTTGTTGGCTCCCAGAGCGAGCACAAAGAGGGTGAGGTAGGTTACATGGATGGCATCCTGACCTGAAGCAAGTACACCATCCATAAAAAACCAGCGCAAATTACGCTGAATGGTGTCTGGGAATTGCGCTGCCCAGGCTCCCCCAGCGATGAGGAGTGCCGTGTTACGTTTTAATCGTTGCCAGGTGTTGGGGAGGGATGCGTGAGGAGGCATGAGGATGATTTAAAAGGTTTCGTAGTGTTCTACCTCAAGGGTAAACACGTGGGCAGCGCCCACTTCAACTTCGATCATCAGGGGGGGAAAGGATTCGGGTATTGCAAGTGTGCTTCCGGCGGGGATAAAGCGTCGATGGGTATGACAGATGGAGCCAATCAGTTCGATCAGCACGTCGTACCGTGAACGATTAATCCCGATGAAGAGGCAGGTAATGCCGCTTTGTAATAATCCTCCACTGGCGTTCACCAGGGTAACGCGGAAGTTGTTCTTGATGAGTGCGCCAGAGAGCTCACTTACCTGCTCCGACGCCAGGAATACAACCACTAACAGGTCTACCTGTTCCTCTACGGACCGGTTTTCGTCAGGCAAAGTTTCCCTCCCGGAGATGAGAGATAATCGTATTATATCGCGAATATCTTTAGAGCTGAATTTCTCTGGAAAGCAGCTGAACGTTTCCTGGTGTACAATGGACAGGGAGACAGGCAAGAAATTATGGTTGAGTCTATATATTCTGGGAGCAAGATATGGCTAAACGATTGATCCTGGTTGCGGGGAACATCGGCTGTGGGAAAACCTCACTCACGGAGCGTCTGGGTGAGCGTTTGGGCTGGCGAACGGCTTATGAATCAGTCGGTGATAACCCGTACCTCTCGGATTTTTATGCAGATATGAAAAAATGGTCATTCCACCTGCAGATTTTCTTTCTTGGCCATCGGGCTGAACAACACCTGGAAATGTGGAATGATCCGCGCCCGGCGATCATTGACCGGAGTATTTATGAAGATGCTTATATCTTTGCCCGGGCGCTTCATCACCTTGGAAATTTGAGCGAGCTGGATTACCGGTCGTATCGTCGGGTTTTCGACCTGGTCGTGCGCAGTTTACCGGCGCCATCGCTTCTGATCTACCTCAAGGCCCCCATAGGAGTTTTAATGGAAAGGATTCGCCGCCGGGCGCGTGATATGGAAACCGGGATCACAGAGGAATATCTGATGCTTCTCGAAAGCTTTTATGAAGATTGGATTCAAACCTTCGATTTATGTCCGGTGTTGACTCTGCGTTCCGACAACCTGGATTTTGTCCACAGCTCACGTCACCTGGAACTGGTGGTACAGCGGATTGAAGAAAGGCTGGCCGGGAAAGAAGAGATGGTACTTGATTGAAAAAATTGCCCTGGTGCGTTGCCAGGGCAGTTTTTGATCAGGACAGGGCTGGCTTGATTATCGCAGGCGATAATGGGTGGAGGGAAGTTCACGCAGGCGCTGAGCGGCGGTTTCGGGAGTTAAATCTCGCTGAGGCATACCCAACATTTCAAAGCCTACCATAAATTTGCGCACCGTTGCCGATCGCAACAACGGTGGGTAATAATGGGCATGGAAATGTTGTTCGGGGTGGGGTTTTCCGTCAAAAGGAGCCTGGTGAAAGCCCATGGAGTAAGGGAAACTGATTTCGAAAAGGTTATCATACCGGGTGGTAACCTGGCGCAGAATATCGGCCAACCCGCTGACCTGGCGAGGTGATAGATCAGGCATGGATGCGATATGATGGTTTGCCAGGACGAGGACTTCAAAAGGCCAGATCGCCCAGAAGGGCACCACAGCGGTAAAGTCGTCATTGACGGCGATGATCCGTTCTCCAGAACGGCGTTCGGCTTCGAGGTAATCGCAAAGCAGACATGAGCCGTGTTCTGCCAGATAAACCGCCTGCCGTTCCAGTTCCGTTGCTGGCTCATTGGGAATGTGTCCGGTAGCCCAGATCTGACTGTGCGGGTGTGGGTTGGAAGCGCCCATCATGGCGCCTTTGTTCTCGAACACCTGCACATATTGAATGAAATCCTTTTGACCCAGATCAAGGGTCTGGTCGCTCCAGGTTCGCACAACGGCTTCAACCTCTTCCTGAGTCATTTCGGGGATAGAAAGATCGTGACGAGGAGAGAAACAAATGACCCGGCAGATGCCATTTTCTTCTTCGGCAACGAAGAGGCCCGTAGTGCGTTGATCATCGCCGTTTTCTTCGGGAGTGAGCAGTGCGGCGAAGTCGTTGTCGAATACAAAAGTGCCTGTGTAGGGCGGGTTGACGACCCCAACCGAGCGTTTGTTCCCGGGACACAGGTAGCAGGTGGGGTCGTATTGAGGAAGGTTCTCAGGGGGAACTTTTTCGACCTGACCAAGCCAGGGGCGTTTGGCGCGATGTGGAGAAACCAGCACCCACTGGCCGGTCAGCAGGTTTAATCGGCGATGCGGTCGGTCAAAATTCATTGGGAATTACCTCAGAGAAAGTGTGCAGCTGGCACAATTATAACCGGGTTTTCTGCCCGATAAGCTTTTGACGCTCAGGGGTGGCCATGTTGCGATCGGGCAGAGAAATTACCTTCTCTAGGGGTGAAGTAACCAGGTTTCAGCCGATTCCACATCGGGGAAAATCCGAAACTGGTTTCCCCGGTTGGTCTCAAGGGCCATTTCTCCAAAACGTCCGCGGGAAGATTTCACCGGATCAAGGATGGCTGCCACACGGAGGCGGTAATTGCTGAATTTAAGCAGAATGGCTCCGGCAAACCCTGTACGTAGATCATAAAAGGCTTCGGGGAGATTCTCGGCGTGGATGAGCAGGTTCGATGTTTCGTTCTCGCCGCACGCAGCAATGAGATCGAGCGCATCGGATTCGGTCTGGATCACCCCGCCTTGAGGTTCGCATTCCAGATAGGTACCATAAAGCTTTTGGCGTAAAACGTAATTAATCAGGGGAAACCTCCAGAAAGGAAAGAGTTGGGTTATTGGTCAGGTGTTGACTGGCTCGCAGGTGGCCAGGGGACTTCGACAAAGGCGGTGTAGCCGTGTTTTTCGGCAGCCGTGAGGCGGGCACGTGAAGGTTGAGTGCAGCCGGGTTCGTCGATGATGTCCACTGCATTCCGGGCTGTACCAGCCGGGAGGAAAATGTATTTCCCTTGCTGACAGACCCAGGCTTCAACAATATACGGGGTTTGTTCCGAGTCGTCACCGGGGCGAAGGTCGATGCCATACCAGCTCACGGTGACCACGCTTCCGTTGCGTCGGGCGGTCACCCCGGTGGGTGGCTGGTAATAGGGGGAGCGAGGCAGGACGACCTGATCGGCTGATACGGGCTCGAGATCGAGCCAGTTCCCCTGGATTCTGAGGTAATCCACTTTTACCCAGCAGGCATTGGTTCCGCCGATTGCACGAACTTCTACGTAGTTGCTCCCTTCAACGCGGCGCAGAATTTCGAGGTTATTGCCCTGATACACTCCATACTTGTAGAGATAGGGTGCGCCGGGACCATAATGGCAGACGGCCTGCTCGACGATGACTTCTCCACGCAGTATTTTATATGCTGGGGTAGGGGTCGTTGTCAACGTTGCTGTTGGCTGGGGAGTGAAGGTGGGGGTGGGCGTGACAGTGGTTGGAAAGGGTTGAGGCGTGGGGGAAGAGGTCCACTCTACTGTAAATGTCAGGGAGGGAGCGGGAAGAGAAGGAATGCCGGGAGTTGGCTGTGCAATTTCAGTGGGGGTGCTGTGACAGGCGTTCAGTAGCCCGAGGAACAACCCAACAAGCCCGGCTTTAATCATTTTTGACGGGGACGGAATGATGGATAAGTTCAAATAAGGATATCTCCTGGATAGAGTTCAGGGTTATGGATTTTGGGCAGGAATTGGTCTATATTGCAAGGTGACTTCTGTAGATTGTTCAGGCAAAGCCCAAATCAAAACGAATTGGGGCCACCGCGAATTCTCTCCCATGGAAAGAATTTCTCCATCCATTGTAACTCTGGAGTTGGGATAGTTTTCTTTGACGAGGTATTCAAGATATATCGAGGGAGGGTCTTTCTTCCATACGGAGAAGATACCTTCCATAGGCTCATTGCCCCAGTAGTAATTCCCGGAGAGGGGGTCTTGAATCCCAACGGGTGAAAAAGACCGGTTTTGGTCATCAACTAATTCTAAAGCGGTTGGATCCATGACAGCTCCGGGATGCGGGTTGTATATTTCGACCTGCACTATATAGAAGACCAGCCCATTGTCGGGAGCTTTTAGCCGGCCGGGTTGACCACTGGCCGAGAAAACCGGAAGGGTTTCCCGTCGTTCAGCAGAGATCAGGCGGGCTTCCCACGCCCGGTCGATGGGACGGGGGATCATTCGGAGGGCGGCGGTGGTATCAAGTTCATAGATCTGGGTGACAAAGCCGGGATCTTCATGGGCGATGACCCATAACGAAGTTCCTTTACCCCAGGTCATCCCGGTGATGTTTTTGACCGGCGCCTCGAAGGTACCCAGTGTCTCACCGGATGGATCGATCACCTGAAAAGAATCCTCTTGCATGGGATGACTGAATGCCAGCCAGAGGTGACTGCCGTCCCAATCGAGGCCGGTAATATTCTGCGGGAATGCCAGATTTTGGATAACCTCACCTGTGGTGGAAAATTCATAGAGATTGTACTGATTGGCATACCAGAAGTGTTCGCCATCCCATGCCAGATCATGTGTAATGCTACCCCCGATGACGATGGTCGGGGCTTTGATGGATCGGAGGGAGCGAATGGTTGGACCTCCGGTATCCAGCTCGTACATAAAAGAATAGTTGGTGGTGTATAACCAGAGATGGGCACCATCCCAGGTCATGCCTCCAGGGGTAACCTCCGGGGCAGGCCGGGCACTGAGAATTTTTCCGTTTTCATTAAGGTTGAAAATGGTAGTCGGCTCTGAGATCCACAATGTCTCACCATCCCAGGCGATTCCCTCGGCAGAAGATCCCGGCCCCTGAAATTGCTGTAAGATCCTGATGGGATGGCTGGCTGGAAGGGAAGGTGTCTTCAGAGCGGGGCGTGTAGAGGATTGGGTCAGGGAATTGGCAGGAAGCCATGGTGGAGTATCTGTGTGGAGCATTCCATCCGGCTGGGGCAAGGAGGTAGATGCTTGTGCCTGGGTGGGGGTTAGAATAAGAATGGGCTTGGGGCGTGAGTAAAAGAGATCGAGAAAAAAACCAACCACCACGGCAAGGATAGCACATAATCCGGTGATGATGGCCGCCTGGAGGGTACGCTCCCTGGGAGATTTCACCCGGTGAGCGCTGCCTGCCCGTTTTTTGATCGTTTTAGGTTGAATGGCCATGGTTGAAGAACTCTCAGGCCACCCTCTGTGGTCTTTGCTTTAGTATAGGATACTTACAAAATGGTTTCAATAAGAAGAAGCCATGAGTTACCTCATAGAGTTAACCAACCGGACGCGGTGCCTGGAAAGGCATAAAAAATTCTTCAGATAGAAAAGTGAGAATCGTGTTAGCCACATAAAACTGCCAGCAACCCCAATTCCTTGAGTGCTGGCAGTTTTTGAGGGATACAGGACGGTCAGCTTATCGAAGCCGGATCAACACTCGCTATAGCCACAGGAATAACATTTTCGGCATCCCTCTTCGTTGACCACCGAGGCCTGCCCACATTCCGGGCAAAGATCTCCCAGCGGGGTGAGCAAAGGGGGTTGCGCGGCGGGTGTCTGGCCGGGGTGGTGTTCGCTTCCATTGCCATGGGCCATGGGTGGATGGGTAGCGCCTGCCTCGCGCCGTTCTTTCCATAAGTCCAGATATTTTTCCAGTGCCTGGGCAATGCCGTCCGGCAAAGAACGAACGCGGTTAGGGCCAAATCCGAGGGAGCGCCCGCCGCCAATGCCGCTGAGCTGGCGCACCACCTCACGCAGGCGTTCCACCGGTTCTACTGGAGAAGCCATCCGCAGTATGTAACTGATCAGCCTGCCAATGGCCTCGGTGACGGCGGCAATATCGGAACCAGCTTTGGCCGAATTGAGGAAGACCTCGAAAGGTTGCCCCCCTCCGTTTTCATTGACTGTCACAAAGGTTTTTCCAAGCGGGGTGTCTACATGGAGGGTGTATCCCGGTAAAATTTGGGGGCGGGGTTTTTTACTCTCATGCCAGATCGGCAGCTGCTGGGGAGCAGGGGATTCTTTTTCCTGTTTTTTACTGGCTGTTGCGCGTGTTTCCAGCACGACCTTTTCGCGTGAGCCAGTAACATATACCGTAATGCCCTTGCAGCCCAGTTCCCAGGCCAGCATGTAGGCGGTGGCCACATCTTCTTCGGTGGCTTCAGGGGGGAAGTTAATTGTTTTTGAGAGGCTGTTATCGACGAAAGCCTGAAGTGCGGCCTGCATGCGCACATGTTCTTCCGCAGTGATGTCGCTGGAGACGACAAAAACTTCGCGGATGTGAGCCGGGAGCGCCGTGACGTGCTGGCAGGTTCCTTCGGTCATAATTTGTTCGAGAATTTCTTCGCGGGTTTCAGGGTCAATGCCGGCTTTTTGAATGGCCTCCTCAAAGGCTGGAGAGGCGTAGAGTAATTGCAGGTCTTTTCCGTTGTCGTTGACATGACGGATATACGCCAGGGCAAAAACTGGTTCGCACCCGTACCCTTCGCAACCGGCCACGGTGGCAATGGTGCCGGTAGGGGCGATGGTGGTCTGGGCAGCGTTACGAATGCCGTATGTACGAATGCCCTGCACGATCGACTCCCAGTCCACTGATGGACGGCCGTAGTCATGAGTGTAGGGAACAATGGATTGTGGAGGGGTCCAAATGAGATGATCGGGGTCATAAATGGAGCCGCGGATGGCGGGGAAGGCACCCCGTTGCTGGGCCAGTTCGATAGAAGTTTTCATGGAATGGTAGCGCACGAACTCCATCACCTGAGCACCAAACTCCTGGCCTTCCAGAGAACCATAGCGGATGCCACAGTGGTACATCAAATCAGCCAGCCCCATAATACCCAGCCCGATGCGCCGGGCACGGTGAGCGGCTTCTTTCAATTGAGGAACAGCAGGCACATAAGCGTTGGCCTCCACCACGTCATCGAGGAAGATGGTGGCCAGAACGACCGATTGCCGCAGGGTTTCCCAGTCCACACTGCCGTTCTTGCCGAGGTGCTGGGCCAGGTTAATGGAGCCAAGGCAGCAGTTTTCATACGGGCCAAGCCATTGTTCTCCGCACGGGTTCGTCGCCTCCAGCGGGTAAAGGTGGGGAACAGGGTTGGAACGGTTAGCAGCATCGAGGAAAAGAACGCCCGGTTCACCGTTATGATGAGCCTGGCGTACAATTTTATTAAATAAATCGCGGGCGCGTACTTTCCGGTATGTGCGGATGGGCAATCCGGCGGCTTCGGCCTGTTCCAGTGTGCCTCTGAAAGTACGGTATCTTGGATCGGTCACGTCAGGGAAACGCAATTCCCATTCGGTGTCATCTCGTACAGCCCGCATAAAAGCATCGGTGATTCCAACGGAGATGTTAAAGTTGGTAATGGCATTTTCATCGGTCTTGCAGGTGATAAATTCTTCAATATCTGGATGGTCAACCCGTAAAACTCCCATGTTGGCTCCGCGACGCGTGCCACCCTGGGCGATTTCTCCGAATGCATGATCGTAGACCCTTAAAAAGCCCACCGGGCCGGTTGCCTGGCCTGAAGAAGTTTTAACGACTGAGCCTTTGGGGCGCAGGCGAGAGAATGAGAACCCATTGCCTCCGCCCGTTTGCTGGATGAGGGCAGCATCACGCAGGGTTTGAAAAATGCCTGCCGGGTCACGGCCCATGTCATCAACGATGGGTAAAACAAAGCAGGCTGCCAGCTGGCCGAGGGGTGTGCCAGCACCGGTGAAGGTGGGAGAATTGGGAAAGAATTTTTTGCTGGTGAGCAGAAGATAAAAGGCGCGAGCGCGTTCAAGAATATCGGGGTTGCCCCAGGTTTCTTCAATGCGGGCAATGTTATAAGCGACCCGCCAGAACATTTCTTCCACGGTTTCGGCCAGCGAACCGTCGTCATTACGGCGGACATACCGTCGGATAAGTACCTGTCGGGCATTTTCGGTTAGCTCAACCGCTGGAAGATCGGGCGGGAGAGGGGGGATGGGAATCAGGCCACTACGTAATAGATCAGATTGTTCGCTTGTTTCCATTGCTTGTCTCCTCATCTTTGAGTAATCGGTCGATCTCGTTGCGGATGGCGCGGAGATCATCCAGCTGTAAATAAACAATCCCATAACGGATGTACGCGATGTGATCCAGCTCTTTCAGCCCATTGATGACCATATCGCCGATGACACGTGAGCTGACCTCAGCGCGCCCCATGCGTTGAAGTGACGATTCGATCTCTCCAACCAGGCGCTCAATAGCCGAGGCTGGCACGGGACGTTTAGCACAGGCAATACGAATGCCGCGTAGCAGCTTTTCCCGGTCGAATTCCTCACGCGAACCGTCTTTTTTTATGATCAATGGGGTCGCCAGCAGAGGGCGTTCTACGGTGGTGAAACGTTGATGACAGGTAGTACATTCGCGACGGCGGCGAACGATACCGCGGTTATCATGCGAGGTATCCAGCACTTTCGAATCTTCACCCTGGCAGTAAGGACACCGCATTTATTTCCTCCTGGTGTATAGCGGTTTTGGGTCGAGAGAAAAAACCACTACCCCCATATCTGGCGGTAGTATTTGCGAGAAGCCGTATATATACGACGTGAAGTTATTCTAGCACAAAAGATCGATCGGTTCAAGCGGTTTTGTGCATTCTTAACCTTAATATTTGGTTGAGATTTCCTGTGGCTTCAGAGGGGCGGACTGAGCTGAAATGAGTCCATAGAGAACCCAAAAAGGCCGGGTATATAAAGGGAAAAATACGCAGCCGGGGTGGAATTTCCCAGATGTAGGGATGCCTGAAAGAGGTTGGCGCCAGAAGAAAAGAATGGCTTAAAGAAAAATCAACCGACTGGGCTGAGCCATTCAATCTGGCGGGATGAAACACCCGGCCAGAGAAAAGCCACCCCCTGACAATAACTCAGGGGGTGGCTAGTTACAGTTAAATGGGAAAGACGGGTAAGGCACTTTACCCGTTGATTTTCCCCGGAAGGGAGAAGGGTACCACGGACAGAACCTGTTCCCGGCGGCCCCCTACCGCTCAATGAGCTGCGTTACCGCTTGCGGTTCCGCAGGAAGGCCGGAATATCGAAGTCGTCGGTATTGACCACTCGCTGGAAATCAGATTGGGCCTGATTGGCAGGGGGAGTGGTAGCCGAAGGACGTTCGGCTGGCTGTGGAGTTCCGGTGTTCGAGCGGAGACGCTGCGGGGTCTGCATATCCTCGAGCTTGATCGGCCGGTCAGCTGGCCGGACCCCGCTACTATCAAAACCCGTGGCGATTACTGTAATGCGAATCTCATCTCCGATCTTTGGATCGATCACTGCGCCGAAGATCAGGTTAACATCGGGATGTGCCGTCTCCTTAATGATGGCCGCGGCCTGGTTGACCTCGAAGAGGGTGAGATCGGGACCGCCGGTGACGTTGAAGAGGATACCGCGGGCTCCATCGATGGTGATATCGAGCAGGTGGCTGGAAATGGCCATTTCTGCCGCAACCCGGGCGCGCTCTTCCCCGGAGGCATGGCCTACGGCCATGAGGGCAGCGCCGCCTTCGGACATAATAGAGCGCACATCGGCGAAGTCCAGATTAATTAAGCCGGGAACGGTGATGAGTTCGGAGATGCCCTGAATGCCCTGGCGCAGAACGTCATCTGCCAGGCGGAAGGCGTCCTGAAGACTGGCGCGTTTATCCACCATTTGGAGCAACCGATCGTTGGGGATGACGATCAGTGTGTCGGCGTGTTCTTTCAGGCGCATGATGCCCTCTTCGCTGGCTTTGGCGCGGCGAGCCCCTTCGAAGGTGAAGGGGCGGGTGACCACCCCGATGGTTAAAGCGCCGACTTCCTTCGCGATCTGTGCCACAATGGGAGCCGCTCCGGTGCCTGTGCCTCCACCCATGCCAGCTGTGACGAACACCATGTCGCTGCCCTTGAGCACTTCGTACAGCTCTTCGGCGGATTCCTCGGCGGCTTTGCGCCCCATTTCGGGGTTACCTCCAGCGCCAAGGCCGCGGGTGACCTTTTCTCCGATGCGTACACGCGTTTGAGCTTTCGAGAGCTGCAACGCCTGTCCGTCGGTGTTGACCGTGATGAACTCTATGCCCTGCAAGCCTTCTTCGATCATGCGGTTGACAGCATTGCAGCCACCTCCGCCGACCCCGATGACTTTGATGCGGGCGAATGATTCGGGTAGTGGTTGATTCATGTCCATGGTATGTGCCTCCTCGGTAATTTTACAATAGAAACCGATTTTCCTTTAGATCGTCCTTTGGTCGAATTACGGTAAAAGCCGCTTCAGGAAGTTGATGAATTGATCTCCCCAAACGGAACCTCCTTTCTTGCGCGGGCGATGCCCCACCGAAGGGGCGGCTTCGCTCATCATCATGGCCCAGTTGAGCAGGCCCACGCTGGTTGAATAGGCTGGCGAATGAAGCTGGTCGGTCAGCCCCACCAGGTTTTCCGGGCGGGCAACCCGAACCGGTAAGCCCAGGACTTCACTTGCCAGAGTGCGAATGCCAGACAACTGGCTGCTCCCGCCGGTTAAGACCATCCCGGCTGGTAGAAGACCATCGTACCCGGAGCGTTTGATTTCCTGTAAAATCAGATCGAAAATTTCTTCAACGCGGGCTTCGATGATCATGGCCAGATCACGGCGGCGAACCTCCACCGGGTGGTCTTCTCCAAATATGCGGGTGGAAAAGGTCTCGTTTTCTCCCACTTCCCTCTGGATGGCGTGACCGTACTGTTTTTTCACCTCTTCGGCCTGAGAAATGGAGAGGCGCAGACCGTGGGCAATATCTGAGGTGATATGATTTCCCCCGATCCCGAGCACCATGGTGTGCCAGATATCGCCATCAATGTAAATGGCCATATCGGTTGTGCCTCCACCAATATCGCACACCACAACTCCCATCTGGCGCTCTGTATCAGAGAGAACCACTTCAGCAGAGGCAAGGGGGTTGAGGACAAACTGTACTACTTCAACACCGGAAGCCTGGACGCACTGACGCAGGTTTTCGATGGTGGAGGCTGAAGCGGTAATGATGTGGGCTTCCACTTCCAGCCGGTATCCATGCATGCCAATGGGCATGTGTATGCCATCCTGACCGTCTACCACGAAATTGCGCTGGATGACGTGGATAATTTCCCGGTTGTGCGGGATGGCCACGGCCTGAGCGGCATCCAGTGCGCGAAAGACATCTTCCTGATCGATGACCCGCCCGGAGATGCCCACCACGCCCCGGCTATTGACCGATGATACATGCGAACCGGCCAGGCTGACGAGTGCCGAGGTGATTTCCATCCCTGAGGTGCGTTCGGCTTTCTCAATGGAGCGGGCGATGGCCTGTGAAGCCGCCTGGAGATCCACGATGGTGCCTTTGCGGATGCCCTGAGATGGTTCAATGCCCACGCCCAGGATGCGCAGGTTGTTCCCCCCCTCTACACGGGCTACCAGGGTACAAACCTTGGTGGTACCGATGTCAATTCCAACCACAATCGTTTCATCCGCCATACGTTTATTTCTCCGCTCGATAATAAGGTGCGTCCAGGTTGCGGGCGTTGATTAACTCGGCAACAATCCCCTGTTTGTTGAGCTCGGCTTCAATGGCCTGAACCGCGGCCAGTTTCACTTCGAAGCGCGAAAGATCACTGCCGATGAAAATGTCACAGCCGGAGGGAGCCTCCCAGCCGAGTCCTTCTGAGGGAAGGTAAACGAGGGGAGTGCCAGCCGGAAGGTGCGCGGCCAGTCTCTGGGCAGTTTCGAGGATGGATGGATCGAGCCGTGCCGGGCCAACAGCCACGGGTTTGGCAAGCGTTCCACTGCCGTTGGTTTGCCTGGTTTCAGCTGTTGCATCTTCAGCTCCAGGTTGATTCTCAGCCTGGGGAAGGTTCACAGGAGGAGGCTCCGGGGAACTGATCGTTACCAGGCCGTCTATAGATCCAGAGGCAGGAAAGACCACGCCACTGGCATCGATCCATTGCACCTTATCGCCCTGACGCCAGGCCAGGATGGGCTGGCGTTCTTTGAGCTGGATGGTAACCGTAGCAGGCAGGGCAACTTTCACCTCGACCATTTCCAGCCCGGGGAAGTGCGAGCTGATCGCTTCTCTGACTTCGCCAGGGTTGACTTCAATAATGGACAGATTTTCGAGATGGGTCACTGCCTGAATTTCGGTAGGCGCCAGGCGCTCTAATCCCACGATGTTGACGGCTCCCAGGCGGAAGAAAGGCGAGAAGGCCAGAGAAAGAAAGCCAATGCCTGCCAGGATGGCAATGGCTGCTGAAAGCAATCTCCATCCGGGATGAAAGACTGGCATTGCTGGAAGCCGAAGCTCTGCCCCGGTTGTGTTCAGGGCAACGTAGTACGTGCGCCGTGGATTGGATGTGGCCACCTGGCGGTGAATGGGTGTGCCGAAAGTGGTATTTCGAACCACCACCGGGCGAGAGGGTAATGGGGTGGTCGCGGTTGCTCTGCGGGTTCGTCCAGAAACGCCCGGTGTGGCGGGAATGCGCTTTTGCTCCTGTTCGAGACGCCGCCGCCGTAGTTCTTCAGCACGACTGGTGGTTGTGTTGGTATTGCGCGTCATGATCCCCTCCTGAACACCCGCTCTGTGCGGTCACGTTCGGCTTTCCGTTCAAGAGCAAGGGCGATCAGCCGATCGACCAGCGTACCGTAAGGAAGGCCGCTGGCTTCCCATAACTTGGGATACATACTGATTTGCGTGAAACCAGGGATGGTATTAATCTCACTGATCCAAATTTCTCCGGTTTGCCCGTCCATGAGGAAATCTACGCGAGCCAGACCAGCACAGTCAATGGCCTGGTACGCACGCACGGCCAGTTCTTGCACATGAGAGGTGGTCTCTTCAGGAAGAGGGGCCGGGATGAGCAATTCAGAGGTCTCCATCAGGTATTTGGCTTCATAACTGTAAAACTCATCGCCCGGGCGAATTTCTCCCGGGACAGAGGCGACCGGTGTGTCGTTCCCAAGGACGGCAACCTCAATTTCACGTGCGTGGTTGACCCCACGCTCAACAATCACGCGCCGATCGAACCGGGCGGCCTCCAGTAACCCTTCGTGGAGGTCAGCCCGTCCTCTGCAACGAGTGATCCCGACCGACGATCCCAGATTGGCAGGTTTGGTGAACAGGGGATATCCCATGGCTTCAACGCGGGTGATGACGTCCTGAATGTTCTCCTCAATGTCCCGTCGAAGCACCAGGATCGAATCGACCACTGGCAGGTTATTGGCGCGCATCACATCTTTAAAAAGCGCTTTATCCATCCCCACAGCAGAGCCAAGCACCCCGGCCCCCACATAAGCAACATCGGCCATTTCAAGTAACCCCTGGAGGGTACCATCTTCACCAAAAGTACCGTGTAAAACGGGGAAGATAACATCCAGTTCGGTGACAGCTTCTAAGGTTTGTTGTTTAAGGGCATAGAGGACAGCCTGTCCTGGCTGGGGAATCAAGACTGCGGGGGTGAGGTGCTCCGTTTGGCCTGATTTTAAAGCCGACCATACATCCTCTCCAGTCACCCATGCTCCCTGACGGGTAATCCCGACCTGAAAGACCTCATATTTTTCCGGATCGAGTACTTTCAGGACAGAATGGGATGACATGAGAGAGACGTCGTGTTCTCCAGAACGTCCACCGAAGATTACTCCCACTCGCAGTTTCTTTTGCATCGTTGTCTCCATCAATGTTGTTCCTGGCCTGTCAGGGCCGGCCAGTGCCCGACCAAGATTACTTCCAGCTCCAGAGCAATTCCAAACTGTTCTTTTACTTTCCGATAAGCCGTAGTAATTAATTCTCCGATCTGTGCGGCGGTAGCGTGGCCATGGTTGATAAAGAAATTCGCGTGCACCGGGCTGATTTCAGCATCTCCGCTTCGATATCCTTTCAATCCCGCCGCTTCAATTAATCGCCCGGCATAGTCTCCGGGAGGGTTCTTAAACATCGACCCCATGCTTGCTCCCGGGGGCTGGGTACTGCGCCGTCGTCTGGAAAATTCATCCATGCGGGCCTGAATCTCAACCGGGTCTCCATGGCTTAATTTCAGTGTGGCGGAGAGGATAACTGCTTTCCCGGTGGCTGATTTCAGAGCACTGCTGCGGTAGCCATAGGCCATGCGTTCGACCGGCCAGACCTCTTTCCCGTGTGGGTGCAAGATTTCTGCCAGTAAAAGATTCCCCGCCATATCGCCCCCGTGAGCTCCGGCATTGCCAACCACGGCTCCTCCCACTGTGCCGGGGATGGTGGAAGCCCATTCCAGTCCACTGAGTCCGCGCAGGGCGGCCTGCCGGGCAACTGCGCCCAGGTTTGCGCCTGACTCAGCCCAGAGGGTTGGGGGTTCATGGTGCAGATCAATTTTGACATTCCGGGCACGGTTAATCACCACCACACCAGGGTAGCCTTCGTCACTCACCAGGACGTTTGAGCCGCTGCCGAGAATGAAAAAGGGAATTTCCATTTCCCACAGCATACGTACAGCCAGTTCCAGCTCCGCGGTGGTATGCACCGGCAGCAAGGCGGCCGCTGGCCCGCCTACACGCGCGGTTGTGTAGTTGGCAAGGACTACATTTTCCTGTAATTTCTCGCCAAAGGCGTCACGAAGTCTGGAGAGGTATCGAGGCGGTACCTGGTTCATCATGATCCAATCGGGTTAAATGCTCTGAATCTTCGAAATAATCCGGCTTAACAACTCGCGCTGGTTTTCCGGGGGGTGTTCCACGGCCCGGGCTGGCGTGTTTTGGTTTACCATCGGTTGGGCTGGCCTGGGGTCGGGAGGGACCAGCTGCACCGGCAATGCCTGAAGCTGGCTCTGGTAGGTTCGTTCGAGGTTCTTAGGGTTAGTCATGCGTTTTTTCTCCTGAAACAAAAGCCGAACCATTCTGGTAATGGTGTAAAACCTCGGCACAGACACGGTCAGCATCTCCGGCGGAGAGCACCATAAGTACATCGCCGGGCTGAAGCTCTTGGAAAAGGTATTCGGTAACTTTATCGAGGGTGGGGAGAAAGATTGCCCCGGAATGAAGCATCTGGCTTACCACCTGACTGGCTGAGAAATCTTCCTGAGCCTCGCGGGCGGCATAAACCTCGGTAACAATCACACGGTCTGCGTCGGAGAAGGCGCGGCAGAACTCGTTAAAGAGCGCGCGGGTACGAGAGTAGGTATGGGGCTGCCACACGGCCCAGATGCGCCGCCGGGGGTAGCGAGCCCGGGCCGCAGCAAGGGTGGAACGAATTTCAGTGGGATGGTGGGCGTAATCGTTGATCACCAGAATACCCTTCTCTTCGCCCAGGACTTGAAACCTCCGGTCACTGCCAGAGAAATCATGCAGTGCTTTAGCGGCTTCTTCAGGGTTCATTCCCAGAAAATGGGTGGTTGCGAATGCGGCAAGGGCATTGGCCAGGTTATGTTCACCGGGAATTTGCAGGTCGAGCCTGGCAAGGACGCTACCGCGAAAGAGAATCGTGCCGCTAAACCCGCCCTGTGCATTGGGAGAAGCATCGGCGATGCGGTAATGGGCGGGGGTGTGTAACGCGTAACTGTACGCCTGGACCTGTTCTGGAGCAGAAAATGCCAGTTCAAAGGTTTCGGGGCGGTCGCCGCAGACCAGGAGTGCTCCCCCCTGGCGAATTTGGCCGACAAATTGCTCAAACGCTTCGCGATACGCTTCAAAAGTGGGGAAGCAATCCGGGTGATCGTGTTCCATGTATGTTACAACCGCCACCCAGGGATTGATACCGAGGAACATACGGTCGTATTCATCAGCTTCGATGACAAACCAGTCGCTTTTTCCGGCATGAGCGTTTTTCCCCAGGTTGTGAACCACGCTCCCTACAATGAATGAGGGATCATATCCCAGGGCTGTGAGCACCCAGGCGAGCATGGCGGCGGTGGTGGTTTTCCCGTGTGTGCCGGCCACAGCCAGAACGCGTTTGTCTTTGAGAAGGCGGGGGAGAAAATCGGCACGTTTGAGCACGGGAATGCCTCTGGCTCGGGCAGCAAGGACTTCGGGGTTATCGTCTGGAATGGCTGAGGAGCGAATAACCAGGTCTGCGCCAGTGACATTCTCAGCGGCATGTCCCAGGGCTACCGGAATGCCAGATGCGATGAGCTCCTGTGCAAGTGGGGAAAGGGCACGGTCAGAACCCGAGACACTCACACCTTGCTCCGCAAGGACGCGGGCGATGGCGCTGAGTCCGGTACCGCCGATACCAATGAAATGAACCCTCTCCATATTGCTCTCTGGTTACGCTCCCTTCATAGAAATACCACGATGACAAATGCAAAAGCCAGGGCTACTGCAAAAAACACCGTGGGTGGTTTAAGCCAGACCGGGGGCATACGTTTGAGAAGATCTAATGCTGCCACTCCAGCAGGGGTATTCGGATCGGGCGGGATAATGAATTTCCACGGGTAACCGGCATCGTTCATAAACCACCACAGTGTTCCAATAAAGATATAAGCATTCACCATGCCAAGGATGAAACCCAGTAAATAATCCTGGAGCTTCTCGCGGGCGAAGCGGTTGGTAGAAGCCAACCGCTGTAAGTTGGGTGACTGGTAGCCAAAGAAAACCAGCCCGGTGAGGAGAATAATCCGCAACCAGAAGAGAGTTTCAGGATTCTGCCGCAGGTTCTGGCTAACAAACGGCACATAGGTCTCGATAACGCTCAGGATGAACAAAGCAAGAATACCGCTGAAGGTAACGAGAATTTCTTTCGCCCAACCACGCATGGCGCCGATCAGGCCAAACAAAATGACGAACATCCAGAAAAGGGCATTGAGACCGATCATGGGACGTCTCCGGTGGTTGAACGATGCCGAACCATTTGCTTCACCAGTTCGGCAATTTCATCGGCTGCCCGGGGCCTGGCCAGTGCAGACATCCGATCGCGCATCTGTTGCAGCCGGACATCGTCCTTGAAGAGTTCAGCGACTCGGGGCAGCAACTGCTCTGGCAGAGCCTGATCCTTAACCATCACTGCAGCGCCCTGGTTGACAAGATAGTCGGCATTGACTTTTTGATACCGCCAGGCAAAAGGATAGGGAACAAGGATGGCCGGTAGACCAAACAGGGGGTATTCACCAAGGGTTGAGGCGCCTGCTCTGGAAATAACCAGATCGGCGGCAGTGAGGGCAGCGCCCATTTCATGAAGATAGGGGAGGGGGTGATATCGTGAGACCAGGTCCTCGGGTAGCTGAGCCATGACCTGGCGGGTCTCTTCCCAGTGAGCCTGGCCAGTAAGGTGAACAACTTCGGCGAGCTGGAGCAGGCGGGGGAGTGTGTTCCATACAGCCCGGTTGATTGAGAGAGCACCCTTACTTCCCCCGGCAACCAGGAGCACCTTTGAATCGAGTGAGAGCCCCAGGTGGTTTCGGCCCTGTTCACGATTCCATCCGATCAGGTCAGGGCGAGTGGGGTATCCGGTTACCTGGAGGTGGGCCTTCGTTTTGGAGAAGTAAGCCCGGGAAGGTGACGCAACCAGGGCGATGGTATGGGCGAAACGGGCAAGGGTTTTTAACGCCAGGCCAGGTTCAATGTCTGGAACAAACAGGAGGCTTGGAACCCTCCGAGCGGCGGCCAATGCCATGGGGACGGCTACATACCCGCCTGTGAAGAGAAGCACCTGAGGGCGGAATTGATGGAGAATGCGGCGAGAGGCAATCACACCCCGTGACAGGCGAAGGAGATTACCGGGCAGGGCGCGCAAACCCACTCCGTGCACTCCGGCAGCAGGCACGGCAGTGAAGGGTACTCCAGCGCGTTGAACGAGGTCTGCTTCCATACCACCCTCGCTGCCTACCCAGAGCACCGCTTCTACATCCTTCTCAAGAGCGCGGAGAACGGCCAGGGCGGGATACACGCCGCCACCCGTTCCGCCAGCGCAAATCAACAACCGAAGCAAAGGTATTTCCTCCTTGGGTATTACTTTTCTCAGAGAGTCGTCCAATGTTGAGCAAGATTCCCACCCCGGCCAGCGTAACCACCAGGCTGGAGCCGCCGTAACTGATAAATGGCAACGCATTGCCCGCATGAGGTAAGAGATTGACCATAACGGCCATATTGATAAAAGCCTCCAGCGTGATCCAGATGCTGATCCCGGCGGCCAGGAGTTGCCCCAGAAGGTCTGGGGCCTTGCGGGCAATACTCAGGCCGCGCCAGAGGATCACCAGATAGGCTATCAACAACAACCCACTGCCCAACAATCCGGTCTCTTCGGTTACGATGGCGAAGATAGAGTCGGTGTGAGCCACTGGCAGACCGGTGAACTTGGTACTGGAGTGCCCAATCCCCACTCCAAAGACCCCGCCATTGATGATAGCTTCCAAAGACCGTCGGACGTGGTAGGAGGCATTCAACGGGTTTTGCAACCCGGCCATATAATCGGTCACGCGGGTGCGGCCGGTAGGATAGATATTTATCACCAGCCAGCCCACCAGCACAGCCACCGCAACCACCAGAACGATCTGCCGCCAGGCCCCCCCTGCCAGGAAGAAAAGCAGGCCACCGATGATCATGATCGTAATGGCAGCCGAAAGATCTGGTTGCGCCAGAATCAGAATGGCGGTGATCCCCAGAATGAGACCAAGGGGCAGCAAACCAAGAGAGATGCTGTTCAATACCTCTCGTTTTGAATTGAGCCAGACCGACACATAAATAATCGTGACCAGTTTGGCCAGCTCGGAGGGGCGCACCGAACTTCCGAGGATGGAACGGGTAGATCCAAGGGTGCTTTCACCGAGGAGCATCACGACGAATAATGAACCAATGGTCGCCAGCATCATCCAAACACTTAACTTCCGGTAAAAATGGTAATCAAAGAAAGCAGTGATACCAACGGCAACCATCCCGACCCCGGCCCAGAGGAGTTGTCGAATAAGAAAGTAGTCGGGGGGTTTTTCTGCGAAGACGGCGAACTTTGGGCCTGCGGAGTATACCATCAGCAGACCGAAGAGCGTTAAAGCGACGGCTACCCCGAGCAGGACGAAATCGATGCCCTGGCGTACATTACGAAGCTGTGAAGAGGCTCCGCGCAAGTTCGACTGGTTTACGAAAGTGCTTTCACCCATTGTCTGAACCGCTCCCCGCGTTCTTCGAAATCTTTAAACTCGTCGAAACTGGTACCACCCGGCGAAAACAGCACCACGCTACCGGGCGAAGCCACCTGTGCTGCCGCTCTGACGGCGTCTTCGACGCCGCTACATACCTGGAGGCTGTAAGGCCGGGTGCCTTCCTTCAGAGGCCCAATGGCCCGGCGAATTTTCTCTGCGGCTTCACCAAACACGATCACATGGTCAACACGTTCGTGGATCATCCTGGCCAGATCATCCCATGGAAGGGCTTTGTCGCGCCCACCCAGCATTAATACCACTGGTTCGTGGAATGACCGCAGGGCCGCCAGTGTGCGTTCTGGCGCGGTGGCAATGGAATCGTTATACCAGCGCACCCCTTTCCACTCGCGCACCAGTTCCAGTCGGTGTGCTACGCCCCGAAAACCTTCGATCCCGGCGCGAAGAGCTCCATCGGGAAATTCCGCTGCCAGCCCGATGGCACAGGCGGCCAGCGCATTGAGCAGGTTATGCTCCCCGCGCAATTGATTGACGGTAACAGGAAAGAGTGGTCTCTCCCGGTACCCGTCAGTGGCATAAAAAGTGTCCTCTCGAATAAAGGTTCCTGCCATACCTGCCGATGGAGGCCGGATACCGAAAGTGATCAGCCGTCCCTTAATGTGTGTATGAAGTCCCCAGGCCCCGGCGTCCTCACGGTTGAGTATGGCCACATCTTCTTTGGATTGGAAATGGAGGATGTTCGCCTTGGCGGCGGTATAGGCTTCCATGGTTTGGTGGCGATCGAGATGGTTAGGGGTGATATTTAACACTGCAGCAACCTGAGGTGAACGGGTCATGAGCTCCAGCTGGAAGCTGGAAAGCTCCAGCACTACCAGGTCGTGGGGTTGAATTTCGGTTACGCGGTCAATGAGGGGGGTGCCGATGTTGCCGCCAACCCAGGCACGGCGGGGGGGCTGAAGAGCCGCCTGTGCCATGCGTCCAACGAGGGTGGTGGTGGTGGTTTTTCCGGCTGAGCCGGTGATGCCGATTACCGGGCAGGGTACCTCTTCCATGAAAATTTGCGAATCGTTCGTCAACGGAAGACCACGCTTTTTCGCTTCTACAACCAGGGGAAGAGTCAGTGGCACACCCCCGGAGATGCAGACCCAATCCACCTCATCCAGGAGTTCCAACGGGTGCCCGCCGGTGACCCAACGGATCGGCCATGGCGAAAGTAACTGGCGTTCTTTCTCAAGGGCTTCGGCCGGGCGCTGGTCGTTGAGGATGACATGCGCATGGTGCGTTGCGAGAAAACGCGCCATAGAAAGGCCCTGGCGGGCTGCGCCGAGAATGAGTACTCGTTGGTTCGACCAGTTTCTCATCATCGTTTTATACCAGCGCGAAGGCAATTCCAAGTAAGGCGAAAAGCAGGCCGACCAGCCAGAAGCGTTGCACTACCTGGGTTTCACTCCAACCGAGAAGCTCGAAATGATGGTGGAGTGGTGCCATTTTGAAGAAACGTTTTCCTTTCGTGATACGAAAATACAGAATTTGTATCACCACGCTGACCGCTTCGCTGATGGGAATGATGGCGATGAGCGGCAAGAGCAACCACTGGCCGGTCATCAGGGCGACCACAGCCAGGGTAGCGCCGAGGGGCAATGAACCGGCATCTCCCATGATCAGCTGGGCCGGGTGGACATTAAACCAGAGGAAGCCAAACAGGGCGCCTACCACCGTGAAACAAAATCGTGCCAGGAAGACCTGCCCTTGCATGAGGGCAATGGCGCCATATGCAGCGAAAGCCGTGGCAGAGATGAGACCTGCCAGGCCATCCAGCCCATCCGTGAAATTCACGGCGTTGGAAAGCCCGACGATGATGAAGACGGCGATAGGAAGATAGAGCGGCCCAAGCTCAATGGAACCTTCGACGGGAGGCCAGTAAAGTTCTGGGACGTCGAGGATATACTTCAGAGCAAAGGCCACGCCGACAGCCAGGAGAACCTGGAAAAGAAATTTCGTGCGGGCGCGCATTCCCAGGCCACGCCGTGGGCCGCGAATGCCTTCCCAGTCATCAATGGCCCCCAGAAGGGCGTAGGAAAGCATAACCAATAAGGGGACAAGCACCGAACGCCCCAGCACATTGAGTCCGATCAGAGAAGCAGCGTTCAGCAACCCGGTCAGTAAAACGATGGGTAGAATGAACATTACCCCGCCCATGGTGGGTGTGCCCATTTTTGTGATGTGGCTTTCCGGCCCCTCGACACGGACGATTTTACCGATGCGGAAATGGCGTAGCACGCGCACGAGCGGTCCTCCCCAGATCACAGAGAGCATGAAGCTGAGCATGGAAAGGGCGATGGCGAGGGTTGAGTCGTTCATTCCATTACCTCCAGGGCGGCCACCAGGCGATCCATGCGTAGGCCATGCGAACCTTTAATGAGGGCTACGTCCCCTTCCCGGAGCATGGTGGTGAGCAATTTGGCGGCCTGCATGGTTTCGGGCACCCAGTGAATACGTTCGGGGGGCATGCCTGCCTGGCGTGCAGCCCGGGCGATCATTTTGCTCAATTCTCCCACGGCGATCAATTCGTCGGCTACTTCAGCTGCCAGCACACCTACTTTCTCGTGGCCTTCACGTTCGTAGGGCCCAAGTTCAAGCATGTCACCCAGCACGGCGATGTGCCTGCCGGGGATTTCCCTGAGTAAGTTCAATGAAGAAAGCGTGGATTCAGGGGAGGCATTGTACGTGTCATCGAGGATGAGCGCACCGCTGGCGGTACGCACCGCTACCAGACGAAGTTGAGTCTGGCTCATGGTTAAGCCGCGGATAATCTCGCCCCACGAGAGACCTTCTACCAGCCCAACCGCCGTGGCGCGTAGCACGGTTTGCACGGAATGAAAACCGATCAGGGGAACGCGTACGTGCAGGCTTTCACCCTGGTAATGCATTCGGAAATGAATTCCTTCCAGGCCGAGGCTTTCGACCCGGTCGGCCCATAGATCGGCCGCAGGATCGAGCCCGTAAAAGAGCACCCGTGCGCGAGTTTGATCGGCCATCGCGCGAACCCAGGGGTCGTCAAAGTTGAGGATGGCTGTACCTTCAGGCGCAGGGGGGAGCGCCTGCACAAGTTCGGCCTTTCCGCGGGCGATGGCTTCCTGCGAACCAGCCCGTTCGGCGTGGACGGTTCCCACCAGGGTAACGACCCCAACCTGAGGCCGGGCGATTTCACACAGATGTGCGATCTCCCCGGGAACGTAAAATCCCATTTCCAGCACCACCCGTTGATATCCTGATCCCAGCCGGGTGAGGGTGAGAGGAAGCCCAATTTCATTATTGAGATTACCGGTATTTTTCAGGGTTCGGTAACGCTGGCTGAGTACCTCGGCAATGAGTTCCTTGGTGGTGGATTTTCCAACACTACCGGTTACACCGATGACACGAACCTGATGCCTGGAACGCCAGAAACGCGCGATCTGCTGAAGGGCGGCCAGGGTATCTTTTACCCGCAAACAGAGAGGTTGACCCAGGCGGAGAGCGTCTGGCAGGGTGGTTTCGGGTGAGAGGGTACCGACACTCAGATCAAGGGTGACAAACTGGGAGGGCATTTCGCGTTGAACCAGCGCCAGCACTGCCCCATTCTGGAAAGCCTCGCCCACGAAGAGATGTCCGTCAGTGCGTTCACCGGGGAGGGCCACAAACAGAGCTCCCGGAATGACCTGGCGTGAATCCACCACGGCCTCGCTGATGACCAGGTCAGCCAGGTGCACCCGTTGGCCGGTAAGGGCTTCCAGAATATCGGTCAGTGTCAGCATTCCTTCTCCATTACTGGCCTGCCATCCCCTGACGCACCGAATCGGGGGGGAGGTCCATTAAGATAACCAGGTTCTCCACAATTTCCTTAAAAAGAGGTGCGGCAACCACCGATCCCCAGGGGGAGGTTTGGGGCTGTTCGAGCCAAACATACACGATAAAGCGCGGGTCGTCAACCGGCCCCCAGCCCACGAATGAGGCGTTGGTAGCGCTGTCAAGGTAGCCGCCGGGGCCGGGAATTTCGGCAGTACCCGTTTTACCGGCCACGCGGTACCCATCCACCAGGGCTGCCGAAGATTCTTCCTCCAGAGAGGTAGCCAGCATGTTGGTGAGAGTTTCAGCGGTTTCGGCTGAAATGGGCTTGCCGATGATCTGGGGTGGGTTACTGTATTGTTCACCGTTTTCGATCACAGCTTTCAACACATGTGGAGCCATCATCTTTCCGTGGTTGGCAACAGCTGAAATGGCCGTGATCATCTGAATGGGGGTGGCAGCAATTCCCTGCCCGAAGGAATTGGTGCCCAGGTTAACCTCGTACCAGCCATTATCTCCAGGTACGAGGAAGGGTTGCGAGGCTTCACCGCCCAGGTCGACACCGGTGAGATGGCCGATCCCGAAATTGTTCAGGTAATTGTAGAATTTACTCGGTCCGAGCTGGGTGGCCACCCATGCCAGGCAGACGTTGAGGGAGTGCTGCATACAGCCGATCATATCCTGAGGACCCCATGCTCCTCGGTCCCAGTTGCGGATAGGTACACCCCCTACCATGATGACCCCGGTATCCAGAAACGGTGTGGATGGTTGCACTACACCGGCATCCAGGGCTGCCGCCATGGTGAGTACCTTGAAAACAGAACCAGGTTCGTAAGTGGTGCCGATGGCGCGGTTATAGGCGGTGATCCCCGGGAAGACCTCAGAATATTTCCAGTATTCGTTGGGGTCAAGGCGTGGCGTGACGGCCATGGCAAGAATTTCACCCGTTTCCGGATCCATCACCACAACCACTCCTGATTTGGCCCCACTCGATTCGATGTGTTTATCCAGAATCCGTTCGCTCATGGCCTGGATATCGCGGTCGAGGGTGAGCATCAGGCTGGCACCGGGGGGAACAGAAGGAATCTCGTTCATCTTATATGGATCCAGGGCTACCTCTACCTCAACCGGGGTGCCGGCCAGCAGTTGATTGTACTTTTCTTCTACCCCAAAGTAGCCGCGGGCCGTTTCACGCTCGCGATAAGCATAAAAACCAATGACGTTTGACCCAAGCGTATGCTCGGGATAGCTGCGTTTGAGCATGGGTGTCCAGATCAAACCGTCGAGATTGGGCATGACCGTGTTGCGCCGGCGAGAGGAAGCCTCTTCTCGCTGGCGATTAAGCTGTTTCTCGATGCTGTCCAGCTGGTCAATCTTTTCAGGGTCGATAAAATCGGCCAGTTTGACATACCGTGGAAGGTCGGAATCCCAGGGTTCGCTCACGCTGTCGTAAACGGTGTTGTAATCCAGACCCACCACCTGGGCAAGGGTAGCTGCAATGGTCTGGGGATCGCTGACGAAGCGCAGGTCAACCCCGATCTCATACGTTTCTACGTTACCGGCCAGCAGGTGGCCCCAGCGATCGTAGATGTTTCCACGCTCCGGGTAGATGGTTTTCCGGTAGGTTTCGTAGGTTGATCCGATTTTTCGGAAGACCTCAGCCTGCGGACTGAGGTTGATGCGGATCATCCAGAAGAAAATGAACAGGCCTACCGCGCTCAGCAGGCCTCCAACGAACCAGAATCGAAAGAAGGAAGCCTGCCTCATTGGGTAAATCCTCCGGTTTGCTCACTCATACGGATGATTCCCTGGAAGAGCCATTCGGAGAGAGATTGGGTGTAGCTGGGTTTGATCAGAACCCGCTGAGAAGGTGGGCTGGGGGGTGGAGCGATGATCTGGGGTTGTTTCCCGGTGTACCCCGGGATCACCACATAAGTGATTTCGTCCGGGTTGGCCTGCCTGAATCCCAGGTTACGTGCACGTTCCAGCATGGCTTCGGCAGATGTCTGGATGGCAATGTTGGTCCGGAGACTGGCGATTTCTCGCACCAGTTTTTCTTTTTCATTCTCAAGGCTCTGGATCTCAAGGCCGGCTGAGGCTGCCTGGACGGTCACGGTAAGCATGACCCACAGGATGGAGGCGGTGAGGAGCGCCAGTATCAGGAAAAGCACGCCTACCTGGGTGGCTCGTCTCCAGGGGGCTTGCCGGTAGGCCTGATGAATGGGGTTCCTGATAGTCACGATATCTCCTTCAAGAAAGCAGTTTTCTTTTCAATCCTGTGCAACACTCATGCCAGTCGGTAATTTTTCGGCTACCCGTAATTTTGCGCTGCGTGCCCGTGGGTTTTGCGCGATTTCTTCCTCCCCCGGTTCGATGGGGTGACGGGTAATTTCACGGATACTCGCTTGATGCTCGCAGGTGCAAACCGGTTGATCGGGTGGGCAAATGCAATCCCGGCTTTCCCGTCGGAAGAACTGCTTGACCAGACGATCCTCCAGGGAATGAAAGCTGATCACGGCCAGTCTACCACCCGGGGCCAGCACACTCACTGCCTGAGGCAGGGCGGCTTCGAGGGTTTGGAGCTCTTCGTTGACGGCAATACGTAAGGCTTGAAAGGTGCGGGTGGCAGGATGAATATGGCTTCTCTGTCCTTTGCAGGCACGAACGATCACTTCAGCCAGTTCCTGCGTTGTACGAAGAGGACGTGCCTGAACAATGGCGTGTGCAATGCGTCTGGCGAGGTGCTCTTCACCGTACTTCCAGATCAACGCTGCAAGCTCTCGCTCGGGTAGCTCATTCACCAGTAATGCCGCTGTAATGCTCCCCTCTGGCCCAAAGCGCATGTCCAGTGGGCCTTCAGCCTGAAAGGAGAAACCTCGTTGGGGGGTGTCCAGTTGCATGGATGAGACTCCGAGGTCGAAGACGATGCCATCCACAGAGGGCCAGCCCAGCCTGTCCAGCTCTTCTTTCAGGTGAAGATAGGAGCTTTGCCTGAGAAAAACCCGCCCGCCAAAGCGGGCGAGGCGATTCCGGGCGATTTCCAGAGCGTGGGGGTCAAGGTCAAAACCCAGCAGTTTACCATCCGGGTTGGAGGCCTCGAGGATGCCCTCTGCATGCCCCCCTGCCCCCAGGGTGGCATCGACGTAATGCCCCGCAGGGTGCGGATTCAAAGCGAGTATAATTTCCTGGTAAAGTACTGATCGATGGGGTGGGTTGGTTCCACTTTGAGGCTTATCCATCGAGATTAACCAATGGGCAGGCTGAAGGCCGCAAAGCGATGCTCATTGATTTCGGGATTCTGGAGCACCTCTTTTTGCTTCTGCCATTCGTCACGAGACCAGATTTCGAAGTAATCGCCGTTGCCGACTACCACGATTTGAACGGTGAGTTGGGCATATTCCCGTTGATATTGCGGGATCAGTATTCGCCCCTGTTTATCCAGTTCAAAGCGTTCAGCGCTGGAGAGGATCAGGCGTTTAAGCGAACGGGCATCAGGATCGGTCAGACTCATTTTATTGATGTAGGAGTAAACGTGCTCAAACAGCGCCGGGGTGAGCACCATGAGGTTGCGATCGAAACCCTGGGTGAGGTAAAAACCTTCCCTCAAAAATTCCCGGTAACGGGAGGGAACAGTCAGACGCCCTTTCTCATCCAGAGTGTGCTCAAAACGCCCAAGGAACATCCGTTCTACCTTTCGTGGATAGGGCGAACGCCGGGCAACCCCGGCGCTCGTACCACAATCTCCCACTTCCATCCACTTATGCCCACAGTATATACGAAAAATAAAGCAGATGCAAGCATTTTTGACACTTTTAACGAATTTGCAAGGAACAAGGAGCTATTCAATGATTAACTATCGGGATCTTTTCGTTGGTTCTGATACGCGTGTCCCACTTTTAGATGGGAGTGAACGGGTGTATACCAATCTCGATAATGCCGCTTCCACCCCGGCTTTGAAGGCGGTGGAGGCGGTGGTTTCTCGTTTTTTGCAGTATTATGCGAGCGTTCATCGAGGAACAGGGTTCAAGAGTCAACTTTCAACCCATGCTTTTGAATCCGCGCGGCATACGGTGATGGATTTTGTGGGCGCGCATGCATCTACTCACACCTGTATCTTTGGGAAAAACACCACCGAGATGATCAATCGCCTGGCGCTTCGGTTTCCGTTCCAGCCAGAACGCGATGTGGTTCTGGTCAGCCTGATGGAACATCATTCCAATGACCTGCCCTGGAGAGGGGTTGCCAGAGTGATTCATTGTGGCTTGTTGCCCGATGGACGCCTGGATGAGGCGCAATTTGACAGGCTTCTCGATCATTATGGAGACCGTCTGGCGCTTGTGGCAATCAGCGGAGCGAGCAATGTCACCGGCTACATCAATCCGGTGCACCGCCTGGCTGAGAAAGCCCACGCCGTGGGAGCGCAGATCATGGTGGATTGTGCCCAGCTGGCACCCCACCGACGGGTTCGGATGGGTGATCTTCAGGATGCTCAACATCTGGACTATGTGGTGCTCTCAGCGCACAAAATGTATGCTCCTTTTGGCACGGGAGCGCTGATCGGCAGAAGAGATCTTTTCGAGCAGGGTGAGCCAGATCATCGGGGTGGGGGTCAGGTGGAATTTGTTACGGTGGATGAGGTGGCGTGGACGGGCGCCCCGGAGAGAGACGAAGCAGGTAGCCCTAACACGGTGGGAGCTGTGGCTTTGGCGGCGGCGATCACTCAACTGGAGGAAATTGGCATGGAGGCTGTGGCGGCCCATGAGGCTGAACTGACCGCGTATGCATTGGAGCAATTAGGCAGGGTACCCGGGTTACGTCTGTTTGGCGATACCGATCCCACTCGCGCCTCGGAACGGGTAGGGGTGATCCCTATGCAGGTTGAGGGCGTTTCTCATTTTCTGGTGGCCGCCATTCTTGGGTATGAATTTGGCATCGGGGTTCGAGCCGGATGTTTCTGTGCGCATCCTTATTTGCTTCATCTCTTAAGGGTAGACGAGATGCAGGCACGCAGGGTGCGTGAAGAAATTCTCTCAGGCAGGCGCGAGTCCATGCCTGGCATGGTGCGAGCTTCTTTCGGATTGATGAACACCCGTGAGGATGTGGACTGGCTGGTGGAATCTCTCCATCGTATCCGCCGGGGAGAATACCGCGGGCGGTATATCCAGGACCCGGCAACCGGTGAGTTCTTCCCCGAAGGGTGGAAGGGCAATTACGAAGATTATTTCACTTTTAAACACATGGGTGAGAAGCACAGCGCGGGTTAATACACGAATTCGCGAATATCATAACGGCTGATATGAGGCACACCACGCACAGGGTCGAACTGAAGCCCCTGTTCGATTTGTTGCCCTTGAGTCAGCCGTTCTTCTGGCGAAAGGGGTTGGAGAGCGGCGGCGTGAGCATCGCGGGTATACTCCAGCCCTTCGCTTTCAATCAGTTCTGAGAAATAGAGCAGGTCGTCTGCGTCTAAGTTCATTCGATTGAGCACAGCAATAGTATCTGAGACATGATCAGCGGAAAAACGATGCCCGCCTGCGCCCAGCAGGACAATCACACCCACAGAAACGCCGGCTTCTTTCATCGCGTGGACGGCTTGAATCGCATCAGCGGCTTTACCGGGTTTCCTTAAAAACTGTAACAGGGGATCGTGTCCGGATTCGAGACCGATATAGACGCGTTTCAGCCCAAATTGTGATAAAGCTGCGTACTCTCTGGCTGACTTTTTATCGCCTGAAAATCCATCGAGAAAGGCGTATAGACCGCCCAGCAGCTCAACATCGAAATGTTGGTGCACAATCTCGAGCAGGGGAAAAAGGCGTGGGGTGGGAATGACCAGAGCGTTGGCATCTCCCAGAAAGAGAGTTCGTCGGAGAGAAAGTCCCCGGCCGAGGAAATCTTTCACCGCCTGGATGTGGGCGCGAAATTCATCCGGTGATTTGATGCGGAAACGGCGATCTTTATAAAACGTACAAAACGTGCAGGTGTTGAATGAACAACCCTCAGCGACCTGCAGCACGACGGCCATATACTGGTCCGGGGGAAGAATACCCACTGGCTGGTACACCTGATGGTATCGCTGTACGTCGGCAGCATATCGAGATGAATCGAAATCGGTGGCCTTTTCAAGAATGCTCCAGCCGGGGGAATCGAGCCCGGGATGAAGGCAGAGCGCTCCGCTTTTCAGATCGGCCAGTAACTCTGATGCAGTCTTCCGGGCGTTTTCCTGGACGGATTCAGTTTCGGATGGTGATAGCCAACGGCGTTCACGCTGATCGTGCCCTGTTTGCCATTTAGCAACGATTTTTCCATTCAGCCCGCGGCGGTAAGAGATGCCTGCAAGCATCGCCGTCCAGAGACGACCCTCTCCGTCGAACGAGAAAACTGTTGAAGTACCCGCTCTCTGAAGGGAAAGGGTAAGACAATTGGGCTTGGTGGACAGAGTGAGGGTTTGCCCACGCCAGGAAGAGAGAATGACCATGCCAAAACCATCCTGAGGAAAGAGGGCCTGGCGGAGAGTTCAACACCAGGCCCTGCTTCATCTGTTTATTGGCCGTATTCGTGGGTGTACCGATAATGAAGTTTTTCCACCATTTCTGGGGGAATCTCAGCCGGTTGTCCAAGTTGCCTGGCCAGCCAGATGGTTCGAGCCACATCTTCCACCATGACTGCAGCCTTGACGGCAGCTTTTCCACTCGAACCGATGGTGAATACGCCATGGTTTTTGAGCAGGCAGGCTACCGACTGGCCGATATTTTCTACCACGAGCTTTCCAATGTCTTCACCGCCAATCAACCCGAAGCCCGCACAAGGGATGGGTCCGCCAAACTCGTCGGCCTGGGCAGTCAGGTAGACAGGGATCGGCTCCCCAATGGCGGCAAAAGCCGTGGCATAGGGAGAATGGGTGTGAACAACGCCGAAGACATCGGGCCGGTGGCGGTAGATGTAGAGGTGGCTGGCGGTGTCGGAAGAAGGTTTGAGATCACCTTCGATGACCTTACCATTTACATCGAGGACGATGAAGTGCTCAGGTCGCAGATCTTCATACATGATGCCCGAAGGTTTGATCACCACCAGGCCGGTCTCTCGATCGCGGATGCTGACATTGCCGCTTGTCCAGGTGACCAGATGACTGGCAGGGAGAATGAGATGAAGCTTGAGTAATTCGTTTCGAATGGATTCGAGCATGGTTTAAACTCCCGGGTAAAAGATGCTTCTGCAGCGCCTGCGGTCTGGAGGGGACACGGCAGAAGGATATGAATCAAGGGTTTATTCTTGAGCGCGTACTTCCATTTTGAGGGCTTTCAATCGTTTCATGACCTCATTGGCGCCTCTACCGAAATAATCATGCAGGGTAAGGTACTCTTTGTAAAGACGATTGTAGAGGGTAGTATTTTCTGGAATTGGACGGTACACCTCATCGCGCAGGTGAGCCATTCTCTGGCTGGCCTCGTAGATTGAGTCATACCCTCCGACCGCTTTACCGGCGGCAACCGCCCCAAACATCGCTGAGCCAAGGGCCGGGGTCTGTTTGGCGGCTGCTATTCGGATTTCCTTGCCGGTGATATCGGAATAAATTTGCATCAGGAGGGGATTGCGGTCGGGCAGGCCACCTGTGGCGATCAGTTCATGGACTGTTACTCCGTGTTGAACGAATGTCTCGATAATCAGGCGGGTGCCGTAAGCGGTTGCTTCAATCAAAGCGCGATAGATTTCCTCTGGCCGGGTGTGGAGCGTCATACCGAGAATGAAACCGGTGAGGTCTACATCGACCAATACGGAACGGTTGCCGTTCCACCAGTCAAGGGCAAGCAGGCCGCTCTCACCGGGTTTCTGGCGGGCTGCTTTTTCTTCAAGCAGAGCGTGAATATCGATACCGCGATTGCGGGCTTCCTGGTGGTACGCTTCGGGAACGCAATGTTTCACAAACCATGCGAAAAGATCGCCCACACAGGACTGGCCCGCTTCATACCCGATAAACCCGGGGATGATACCGTCTTCCACATAACCACAAATGCCCGGAATGGCCTTTTCTTTTTTACTCAGCACCATGTGGCAAATGGAAGTTCCCATGATCATCACCATTCTTCCGGGTTCGATCACCGTTGACGCCGGTACAGAGACGTGGGCATCCACATTGCCAACCGCGACGGCCGTTCCAGGTTTGAGGCCGGTCCAGGAAGCAGCCTGCGGGGTAAGGAAACCGGCACATTGACCCAGAGGGGCCACTTCGCGGCTCATTTTCTGCTCCAAAACAGGTTCCAGCCGTGGGTCAAGTGCTTTAAAAAATTCATCAGGAGGGAAACCCTGGCGCTTTGACCAGAGGGCTTTATAACCCGCGGCGCAGGAGTTGCGTTTTTCTACGCCTGTCAGTTGCCAGACGATCCAGTCAGCTGCCTCGATGAGCCGTTCGGCGGCAACATACACTTCCGGATCTTCGTTAAGGATTTGCCAGGCTTTTGGGAAAAACCACTCGGAGCTGATCTTACCGCCGTAACGGTCGAGAAAGGAATATCCTTGATCCCGGGCGATTTGAGTGAGGATATTGGCTTCAGGTTGAGCCGCATGGTGTTTCCAGAGTTTCACCCAGGCGTGAGGTCGATTGCGGAAGGCCGGTAAGAAGCAAAGTGGCGTACCATCTTTAAGCGTGGGGAGCATGGTACAGGCGGTAAAGTCAATCCCTATCCCGATGACATCTTCAGGTTTGACACCGCTTTCTTTAAGAAGGGCGGGGATGGTTTGTTTCAGGGTCTGGATATAATCCCCGGGATCTTGAAGTGCCCAGTCAGGTTCGAGCCGAAAATTCATGCCAGGGAGTTGTTCATCGATGACCCCGTTGGCATAAGGGTGCACCGCTGTGGCAATCTCGGTTCCATCTGAAACATCCACTAGAACGGCGCGTCCCAATTCTGTGCCGAAGTCAATACCTATGGTGAATTTTCTCCCTGGCATGACACCTGTTACCTCATAATTTCGAATTGGGAGGATGAAAAGATCATCCTCCCAATAGATTACCCGGAGACCGGCTTACCCTTTATGATGATAAACACTCCATCCAAGATACTTGGTGAAGGCTTCATTAACGGCGTCAGCAACAAGTGCCGGGTTTACCGCCACATGGTGCTCGAACCCGTTTTCGCAGATGTATGCCAGAAGTTTCTGGAAGTTCGGAATTTGAACTACGCCGTAACCGCCGAAAGTTTTCAGAGTGTCATCGGTAAGGTGGCCTTCGCCGAGGTAGGCGAGAATGCGCCCGTTGTAGTCGTCCGTAGAGACCCGGCAATAGGTGAAAGGCACGGCTTTAAGTCTTCCAACGATGGTGCCGAAGGTGCTCTCTTTACCCACTGTACCGGCAATAATGGCCTGATAATCCATACGAGGGGCATCTTCAACCGATACGCTCGATTCAAGGAAGAGATCTTTGGGCAAATTGGAGCAGTGGAAAATAACACCTTTGTCAGGATCATCCCCGTAATTGTTGTTCCAGTCCACAATGGCGGAGGGTTTCCCGGAGGCAAGTGCCAGGGCAAGCATGCCCACCACGCCGGCGATGTCTGTCTCACAGGCTGAGGGCACCAGGTTATTGCTCATCATCGACATCAGGGTGCAGGGCACTACACCGTAAAATTCTTCCATGGCCGTCCAGCATTGGAGGGCAGAGGCGACGAGTTGATTTTCAGCCATCCAGTCATCAATGACCACACCCAGTTTGGCCATGCGTACCAGTGCTTCTGAAGGGGTGTTACCGGCGGGCACGTATGCCTGCATGGCTTCCAGTTTGGCTTTCAGTTTTGGAGAATCCGATTTAATGCGAGAAGCGCGGCCAAACACTTCGGACAAATCCAGGGTGTCTACACTGATCCCGGCGCGTTCCAACAGTTTTTCACTGTAGCGCACGGTGTTGAAGGCGGCTGGCCGTGCGCCGATGGCTCCCAGGCGTGCACCTCGCAGGCCGCGAACGACCCGGCAAACAGCGGCGAAACGGCGCAGATCGTTGCGGAAGCTTTCGCTTTCGGGATCGACGGTGTGCAGAGTGGTGAGGCTGAATTTGATACCGTATTGGGTCAAATTGTTACAGGTAGACATCTTCCCGCAGAATGAATCCCGGCGGTCAGCGATTGTCATGCGGGTGATATCGTCGGGGAATGCATGAACCAGCACGGGTACGTCCAGACCAGACCAGCGCAGGGCGTTGGCAATGGCGCGCTCCTCACCGAAGTTGGGAAGGGTGATCAGCACGCCATCAATCTCATCACGATGCTGTTTGAACAAATCTGCGCACTGTTGGGCATCCTGGATAGTGACGATAGAACCGGCAGCTTTGGTGGCATTTTCATCGAGGATGACGGTGCGGAACCCTTCCGCTTCGAGCACCTTAAGAATGGTCTTGCGGCCGGTGACACAGAGGTGATCGGGAAAGAAGCCGCGGTTTCCAAGGATTACACCAAGGGTTACAGGTTTCATGGTCAACACTCCTTCTGAAAAATAAATGGATTGAAAATCCCTCAGCCCGATGGGATAAGGGTTAGCGAGACGAAATGGAGCTGGAACGTACCACCAATTCGGATTGTAGCCAGATTTGTTCAGGCGTGGATGGTGATTCTGGAGTGGTGAGCAGGCGGTGAAGAAGCTGGACAGCCTGCCCCCCCAGCTCGATCAGGGGCTGGCGCAGGGTGGTGAGGGGCGGAGAGAAGTAGTCGGCTTCGGGGGTGTCATCGAAACCGACCACGGCCAGGTCATCAGGGACGCGCCTGCCGAGGCGTTGAGCGGTTTTGAGCACCCCAAGCGCCATGGGGTCGTTGAATGCAAACACGGCTTCGAGGGAAGGGTTGCGGGTGAGAAGTTCTTCCAGACCACGGCTCCCGCTTTCAGGGTACCAGTCACCGGCCACACACAGCTGCTCCAGCTCGTGAGCGGAGAGGAAACCGGCTTCTTGCATGGCACTTCGCCATCCGGCCTCTCTCTGCCGGGATTCCCACCACGTCGGTGGACCGGTGATGACGCCGATTTTTCGGTAACCCTGTTCCAGCAGGTGAAACACCGCTTTACGGGCAGCGTTGAAGTTGTCGATGGCGACAACGTTCAAATCGGGTCGGGGCTCCATATTAATGAAAACAATGGGAACGGGGATATTTCGAACTGTTTCCAGCAGGGCTGCGCGGTGTTCCCCAATTTCGGGCACTGCCCAGATGATGCCATCTACTTTACGCATGAGCAGGTTTGGCAGAAGAGATTCGCCGGTGGAGGTATCGGGGTCGCGCAGTAAACTGAGCAAAAGCGAGTAACCGAGCTGATTCGCCTGCCGTTCAATGCCGGTAAGGGTGCGAGAGGGGCCGTAATATCCGAGGCCGTACCCAACAACCCCTATGGTGTTGCTCCGTCCCTGAATAAGACTGCGGGCGATGATGTTAGGTGCATAACCCAGTTCGTGGATAATGCCGCGAATGCGCTGGCGTGTCTCATCTGAAACGTCTGGCCGGTCATTGAGGACGCGGGAGACGGTCTGAGCTGAAACGCCGGCCACCCGGGCCACATCCTTGATCGTCACACTCTTTTTGGGTTTCATCGAGCAGGCTCTGGTTGGTGAAATATCCGTTATCGTTCACGAAAGCTATGAATAGCATAGCACAAAAAATATGACGCGTCAATGAAACTTTTTCCGGGGTTCATCGTATACAAAGCATGGAGGTAAGTCATGGCTGATTCAAAGCAAGTTCCCTGGTATTTATGGCCGTTCTGGTTGATCTGGAAGCTGGTGGCAGGGATCATCCTGTTTACAGGCCGAATTGTGGGGGCCATTGTAGGCCTGGTTTTGATGATTGCGGGGGTTATTGTAAGCCTGACCATCGTTGGCCTGATTGTGGGTATCCCGTTAATCATCTTCGGGTTTTTACTCGTCCTTCGCAGTCTGTTTTGAGACTGAACCTTGAGTGAACTTGTTTTCTCTCCCATAGACTCACTCAGAACTCTACCCGGAGTTTTGTTCTCCGGGTAGGGCGGTTTACAGGTCGGGCGGGGCGATCTGAAATTCCTGACGAGACTGATGGATCTCTCCTTCCTCAGGGTAAGAAAGGCTGGCAACCAGAGTGTAGGCGCCCCCTACTTCGGAGGTTCGAAGGTGCATGGTAAAAGCCATGTCAAAATCCACGCTCTCAACGATGCATGTGCTGGAGACCTCATTTCCCAGGGCATCGATGATGACGGCATCCAGGTTGGGGCGCTTTTGAAAAGGAGTAACCGAGACCAGTACCCTGACACGCCGTCCATCGGCAAGAGGTTCTACCTGTAATTGGGTAATTCGTACCCCGGCAGGCGGCAGGGCGTCATCAGGTATGGAGAGGGGATTGAAATGGCGCATATTCTTTTCTCCAGAGAGGTTACCCAATCCGCCGGGCTTCCAGGTAAAAGCGCTTTTCGTGGGCTTCGCCCATCGAGAAAGTTTTTCTTGGAAGTGCCCCATCGAGGATCACGGTTTTGAATAAATCAGTTTTCGCCATGGCCGGGAGATAAAACCCCAGATTTCCGGGTTGTCTTCCGAGGTCGAAGACCACCTCGTCTCCGTGTACATAATCGATACGTTCAGCACCACCATCTCTGAGAAAGGTATCCAGAAAAGTCTGCAGACTTCCGACAGGCAGATTGGTCAACGGAGGTAGATCGAGAACGCTTATCCCACTGGCGCTTACCAGGCCTATTCGTTGCTTTTCAGGCGAGCCGGTTTTCACAGCAGCGATCATATCGCTGGGGGTTGCCATGGGCTGTGTGGCAATAGGTTCTCCGAAGAAACGTTCCATGGCTGAGAAAATCGAATCCCGAACGCCAAAGAGAACCCGGTGGATGGGTTCAAATGCCAGGCCGGGATCGTGGATATTCTCAATTTCGACCAGCGCATATCGGGCCGGGTGGTGCATGCCGACCTTGTCTTTTATTTTCTCCCAGATGGCCCTGGCAGTGGCAAGGGAATGGTTGCCATCGCCAACAGCAAAAAGGAGGACAGGCAGATTGGATTTCAGTCCGTATCGAGCGTTGAAAGCCTGAGGATCTGCCAGTTTCCGCAGAGCGGTCACAATTTCTGTTTCAACTTCTGGCGAGGTCAATGAAAAACCACGCACGGTGCCACTTCCGAGCATAAGTTCCGTCTCATAAAGTAAAGGAAGACGGTCTTTACGGGCCACGAGAGGTTCGATCACAGTACGGGCTGGATCATCGATCAAGACCAGAATGTGGGGCAATTCCAAGGAGGCTCCTTCGCGAATGCGGATCCGCGGGGGGAGACGTTCGATGATGGTGCCTTCGGTGGCGCGAATCAAGGTCTGAGCGCCTTTATGAAAGTCGTATTGCTCCAAATCCAGCGCTACCATGACGCCATGGCGAGTTTTTCCGTCTACGACGCGCTCCACCAGGATCATTCCCTCATGCGGAACGAGAAGGTTTTGGTCGAGATAGGCCCGCATGGTAGCCTGAATGGCGGCCACCCTTTCTGGCTCATCCGGACTCCCCAGGTAAACCTCTGGCAGAATGAGATGGAAAGTGGAGGGAGCGTTTCCAACAAAGGCTCGTACCTGATCCCAGTAATCTGGCTGAGAGGTAAACTGGTCACAAGCGATGACCGCCCATTTTTTCAGGTCAATATCTTTCCGGGGGATGAGAATCTCGTCCACCTGAAGTGCAATATCCGAATAGGTGCGCATAAACCTCCTGTTCTTGTTGATTAAAACATTATCGGGCCGGATTGACCAGCCCGAAAGGGTCATCACTTGCCAGAAGAAAAGATTACATCCCTGCAGTAAAGGTAAGCCCTACACAACCTGGCCCAGTGTGCGCACCAATTACCGGGCTTACGGGGACGATCGTGGTTTCACGAATGTCGTTTACGTTAAAGATGGATTTCACCCGTTCCATCAGGCGCTGCGCCTCTTCTTCGGCATTGGCATGTAACACGGCAATGCGCAAGGGTTTTCGCCCGGCAACGGCTTCAGCATAAATCTCCACCAGACGGTCAAGTGCTTTATTCCAGGTTCGCACCCGGTCGAGTGCCTCAATGCGTCCATCACGTAATTCGAGGATGGGTTTGAGGTTTAAGGCTGTACCTACGAAGGCCTGAGCGCCTCCGATACGCCCACCCCGATGCAGGAATTCGAGAGTTCTGACCAGGAAAAACACCCGGCTGTTGGCAAGAGCTTTTTCAGCAATGGTTTTACACTCGGCGAGAGTAGCGCCCTGTTCTGCGGCACGAGCGGCTTCCAGAACGGCAAAACCCATCCCCATGGAGGTGGAAAGCGAGTCGATCACTTCAATGGCAGCGTCAGGAAACGCCTGACGTGCCTGAGTGGCCGAATCGATAGTGCCGGACAGTTTTGAGGAAATATGAATGCTCAGAATGTCATTCCCTTTGTGGAGAAGGTCTTCGTATACCACCCGGAAAGCCGCCGGTGAAGGCTGAGAAGTGGTCGGCATCGTTTTCGAATGGGGCAGACGGGTATAAAACGCTTCGGGGGTAATGTCAATGCCATCCCGATAGGTTTCATCGCCCCAGATGAGTTGAAGGGGGACAAAGTGGATGTGAAGTCGTTCCATTAATTCGCGGGGTAGATAGGCCGTGCTATCAGTCACAACGGCAACTCTGGACATGCATTCCTCCTGAGCCAGGCGATTGAAATTTGAAAAATGTGGATAATCCGGGTTAAATCCATGCGTTAAAACCCATTTTTCCTGAAAAAGTTACGATAAAACTACCAGGGTGAGTGAGGAATTTACAGTTTCATATCAGAGGGAGCCAGAAGGATTGACCTCTGGCGGGGAGGTGATATAAAGGAAGTAATTATGAAAGGGGGGCGGGTTTAATTTTTCTTGACGCCCCGATGATCGGGATATATAATCCCATTTCTGTGTGGTGAGGATTAATGCGAGATTAATCTATGAATATCGAAGATCACAATGGCACTACCGTTTTACACCGGCCTAACCGCGAAGAACCTCCGCGCAATCTCTGGACTCTTCTGATTGGCAGGCCATTAGCTACGGCAGATGCTCCTCATCAAACGATTGGAAAATTGATCGGGCTGGCGGTTTTTGCCTCGGATGCGCTTTCTTCGACAGCCTATGCCACGCAGGAAATTCTTGCTATCCTCATTGTCATCGGCCCGGCGGCCTACGGGCTGGTTTTCCCGATCTCCCTTGTAATTGTAGGCCTGTTAGCCATTGTAACCCTGTCTTATGAGCAGACCATCCATGCCTACCCGAACGGTGGTGGGGCTTATATTGTCTCTCGAGATAACCTTGGTCTTCTGCCGGCAAAGATCGCAGCCGCGGCCATTTTAACGGACTATATTCTTACGGTAGCCGTATCGATTTCCTCCGGTGTGGCACAGATCATTTCAGCTTACCCGCAGTTTTATCCTTACCGGGTTTTTCTGGCGGTTGGGCTGGTGTTCTTTATTATGATGGTTAACCTTCGGGGGGTGAGAGAGTCGGGTGTGGTGTTTGCCATTCCGACGTATTTCTTTGTGGTGATGATGTTCATCACTATTATTGTGGGGTTGGTGCGCTACTTTACCGGGAACCTGGGAATGGTGGTTGATCCCCCGGCTTTGGAGCTGCTCTATGCCCCGCAGGCGCTGACGCTCTTCCTGCTGTTGCGTGCCTTCTCCAATGGAACCACAGCCCTTACTGGTATTGAGGCCATCTCTGATGGAATTCCCGCTTTTAAGGAACCGCGAAGCCGAAACGCCGGGATAACACTGATCTGGATGTCGTCCATCCTTGGGTCTATGGTCCTGTCTGTCTCTTTCCTGGCGGGACATATTCAGGCAGTGCCTTCTGAAGTAGAGACTGTTATTTCTCAGATCGCTCGAACCGTCTTTGATGGACGCGGCGTGCTCTACCTGATGGTCATTTCGGCGACAACAATCATTCTCATTATGGCGGCGAACACTTCGTTTGCTGATTTTCCCCGGTTGAGTGCTATTACTGCGGCAGATGGATTGTTACCCCGTCAGTTGACTTATCGGGGGAGCCGGCTGGTCTTTTCCAGAGGGATTGCTGTACTTGCTTTACTGGCTTCCCTCCTCATTGTCGTGTTCCAGGCGAGTGTTACCCGGTTGATTCCGCTTTATGCCATTGGGGTTTTTATCTCCTTCACACTTTCTCAATCCGGCATGGCGCGGCGCTGGTGGAAAATCGGGCACTTAAAGGAAAAAGAGGAACTCAAGGAGCGCGGTTCAGTGCTCCGCTACCAGCCCGGGTGGCAGGTGAAGATGGTTTTAAATGGCCTGGGTGCTCTGATGACCTTCTTTGTAATGATCATTTTTGCGGTAACCAAGTTCACCGACGGGGCCTGGGTGGTGTTAATCATCATTCCACTGGTGGTGATCCTTTTCACGGTGATTCAGAGCCATTATCAGAGTGTAGCGGCCAAGCTTTCGCTGGAGCATTATGGCAGTCCGGTGCCGCGTGTACCCCGTAACCGGGTGTTGCTGCCGATTGGCGGGGTGCATCGGGGGAGCCTGGCAGCTCTGCGTTACGCACGTACACTGACCGATGATATTACTGCAGTGCATGTTTCGATCAATCCAGAAGAAACCGAACGCATTCGAAAAAAATGGGAGCAATGGGGCGATGGCGTGCGACTGGTCATCATTGAATCGTCGTACCGCCGGTTTATGGAGCCGCTTTTGGATTACATTGAAGATATTTATCGGAGGCGGCAACCCAACGAGGTGATCACCATTATTGTTCCTCAATTTGTTTCAAAGAAGCGCTGGACGAATCTGTTGCACACCAAAACTGCAGAAGCGTTACAGCATGAATTGATGTATTATCCTGACATTGTGGTTACTAACGTTCCCTATCTGGTTGATTGAAGGGAACAGGAAAGGATCTATGAAAGCTATCGTAGTTGGATGTGGTCGACTTGGAGCTGAGCTGGCTTACCGGCTGTTTCAGGCTGGTCATGAAGTCTCCGTCGTGGATATTGATGAAAAAGCCTTTGCCACCCTGCCGTCAGACTTTCACGGGAAGTTTAATGAAGGGGATGCTTTAAACCGGGATGTTCTCCGTCGAGCAGGGATTGAAAACGCCGAATCGCTGGCGGCGGTGACCAATTCGGATGTTCTCAACGGGGTGGTTGGACATGTGGCTTTAACCGTGTATCATGTCCCGAATGTGGTGGTGCGTAACTATGACCCGCGCTACCGCCCAATTTTGGAAGCCTATGGTCTTCAGATGGTCAGTGCAGCCAGCTGGGGAGCCCAGCGGATGGAAGAGATGATGTACCATGCAGATATACGGGCTGTCTTCTCGGCAGGGAATGGTGAAGTAGAGGTTTACGAAGTAGCTATCCCTGAAAATTGCGCCGGGAAAAAACTGGGAGAAATTGTAAATGAAGAAGAATGTGCCCCGGTGGCCGTGACGCGGGCCGGAAGAGCCATGCTTCCTGACCTGAAAATGGTACTGCAAGCAGGGGATATTCTGCATGTGAGCGCAACGCTTGAGGGGGCGGAATTGTTGCGTGCCCACATTCGCGGGATGCATGGGAAGGAGGCCTGATATGTTTGTTCTAATTTGCAGTGGTGGCCGAACCGGCGCTCAACTGGCCTCGCTCTTAATTGCCATGGATCACGATGTGCGTGTGGTAGAGAATCGCCCTGACGTTTTAAGCCGCATTCACCTTGAGTTGCCCACCGAGGTGATTGTCGAAGGGGATGTGATGGATCTGAAAGTACTGGAGCAGGCAGGTATTCGGGATGCTGATGTACTGGCGGCTACCACCACCTCCGATGAAAACAACCTGACCCTTTGCTATCTGGCGCGTACTCTTTATCACACCCGCAGGACGATTGCCCGAGTGAATAATCCGCGCAATGCCTGGCTGTTCGACTCGAAATTTTATGTAGATGTGGCTGTTAACCAGGCTGAAATTCTGGCTAGTTTAATTCAAGAGGAAATGTCTCTTGGCGATATGATTACCCTGGTCAAGTTACGCCGGGGGAATTACTCACTGGTAGAGGAAAAGATCCCGGCAGGTGCGCGGGCGGTGGGGAAGGCGATTAAAGATTTACCGCTGCCTGAACATGTGGTGATTGCTGCTATTATTCGCAAGGGTGAGGTGATGATCCCTCGTGGGGTGACTGCCATCGAAGAAGGGGATGAGATTCTTGCGGTGGCTGACCTCGAAGGAGCCCGCGAGCTGGCCGAGTTGTTCAGCGCCCCCGAATATTCATCCAGGCCATCTTCTGGTCAGAACGGCGAGAAGGGGTTGGGGCGGATCATTCGGCGGTAAGCGGTGAAATCATGGTATAATTGCCCCTCGCGGGTAGCCTTGTTGCCCTGTTACACAGTGAAAATCTCTGGCCTGGACGAAACGAAGGGTCTGACAACAGTTCTTTCCTGACGCTTCGTTTCGCTCGGCGCGGAGTGAATCGACTTTAGAGAATTAAGAAAGGAACGTGCATGTCGACGAAACGAACGTACCAACCCAAGATTCGCCGCCGCCTGCGAGTACATGGTTTTCGCTCTCGGATGGAAACCCGAGATGGGCGCGAGGTTCTCAAGCGCCGACGGCTCAAAGGGCGCCAGCGCCTGACCGTTTCAATGAATAATCACACCAAGCGCATCCGCTGGTAACCCGGCGCAGAGAATGACTCGCTAAAGATACGGATCACCAGGCATTCAGGGAACAGGTAAATGGGTGAATCGCAGGTATCGCCTGAAACGATCCACCGATTTCGAAAGGGTGCGGCGTACCGGCAGGTCTTTCCCGCACCCACTTGTTGTTATGCTGGTTGCTCCCAATCAATCGGAGGAAATACGGGTAGGCGTTGCGGCCGGGAGGTCAGTGGGCCCGGCGGTAGTGCGAAACCGTGCCAAACGATTGTTGCGGGCCGCCATGCAATCTTTTTTGCCTGACCTGAAGCCCGGATGGGATCTTCTTTTGCTGGCACGAAAGCCTCTACCCGAAGCCGGTTACTGGAAAGTGCGAGCTGTGCTGGAAATGTTACTGGAAAAGGCGCACCTTTTGATGCGTTCTACGAATGAATCACGATTACGCGAATGAGCCTCGCCTGCGCGATTTGCCCCTTACGGTGTGGAATTTACCACGCCTGGTTTTGCTTGCCCTGATTCGAACCTATCAGGCGGTGGTTTCTCCGACACTGCCACCCGATACATGCCGGTTCTATCCGAGCTGTTCGCATTACGGTTATCAGGCCATTTATAAACACGGGGCGGTTAAAGGCGCGTGGCTGGCGGTAAAGCGCGTTATCCGTTGTAACCCTTTCAACCCGGGTGGATACGACCCTGTGCCTTGATGGCCGGGAGAAATCCAGACCGGTTTTTGTATTGTAGACGGAGACATCGGTTGCATACTTTCTCTTCTCCAAAATCTATCTGGAAAGTGATCTTTCTGCTTGCGCTGGCGTCACTGATGCTGGCTGCCTGCAGCGGAGTGGCGGTGAACAACTGGCCCGGTTTAAGCCACGCCGGAAATGCAGTCTATTATGCTCAGCTTCAGTTGATCAAAATCGACGCCACCAACGGCACGCAGATCTGGCGTTATCCGGAGAAGCCAGATGCGAAAAATTCATTCATTGCGGCGCCAGCAGTGAATGGCAGGCAAGTGATCGCCGGTAATATGAACAATGAGGTCATTGCCATCGACGATGAGAGCGGCCAAGAACTCTGGGCCTTCCGCGATGAGCAGGGAAAAGGCCGTTTCATTGCTTCTCCGCTGGTGGTAAACGATACCGTTTTGATCCCTTCTACGGATCGTTATCTGTATAGCCTGGATGCCAATACAGGGCAGCTTCTCTGGCGCTTCAAGGCGCGCGATGCGTTATGGGCCGGTGTTGCCAGCGATGGAAAATGGGTTTATTTGCCCGGTACAGATCATTACCTTTATGTCATCGATTTGGCTTCCGGAAAGCTGGCCTGGGAAATGGACCTGGGTGGATCGATGTTACATGCACCGGTGCTCGCACCTGATGGGATGCTTTACCTATCAACGATTGTTCAAGAGATGATCGCGGTAGATGCGGCACAACAAAAGGTGGTCTGGCGCGAAACCATCGAAGGGAAAGTGTGGAACCCGCCGCTGCTGGATGATGGACGCCTCGTATTTGGCACCGATAAGAACAAAGTGTATGCCCTGGATGCTCAGAGCGGAGCAACGCTTTGGACGGTGAGTACGACCGGGTCGATCATTGCGTCGCCGGTCAAACTGGGCGATGGTTACCTGCTTGGTGCTGAGAATGGTGAAGTGTTCATCGTAACCCGAGAAGGCGCGCGTGGGTGGACACGCACTTTAAAGGGAAAAATTTATTCCAGCCTTTCGCTTTCCGAAAATCTGGCCGCTGTGGGTGGTATGGAACTTGAACACCTGCTGGTCACCTTTGATGCCCAGGGGAAGCAAGACTGGACATACAATCCACCCGGGAATTAGTGAGCGTGAATTATGTGGGATACTATCATCATTACCCCTTTCACCAACGTTTTGCTTTTTATCTATACCTTGATGGGGCAAAACTTTGGGGTCGCGATTATTCTGTTTACCTTGCTTGTGCGCCTGATTACCCATCCTTTAATGGTCTCACAGATCAAAGGTGGGCAGGCCATGCAGGAGTTGCAGAATCACCCGCGATATAAAGAAATTCAGGAAAAGTACAAGAATGATCGTGAGAAACTGGCGCAGGAACAGGCGGCATTGCTTAAGGAATTGGGCATCAACCCCTTTGGTTCGTGTTTGCCACTTCTGATCCAGTTTCCGATCATTATTGGGTTGTACCAGAGCCTGTATAAGGCTATGCCGCATACTCCCTATGACATGCTGGTTTTAACGCGGCATCTGTATCCATTCCTGGATATTTCGCGTATTCTGCCAATCAATAACCAGTTTCTCTGGATGGATTTGAGCCAGCCGGAACGCCTGGTTCTCCCCTTCCTTCCTTTTGGAATTCCGGTGATGGCGATCATTGTGATGGCTACTACGTATATTCAATCCAAATTACTGACTCCGCCATCAACGAATCCCAAAGACCAGACGGCGATGATGTCGAATATGATGAACCTGTATATGCCTTTTCTCATGGGATATATGGGGTTGACCCTGGCATCGGGGCTTTCATTGTATTTCATCGTGTCGAACCTGTTCAGCATTGGCCAGTATGCACTGCTGGGTAAGGCGAATTGGAGAAATTTGCTACCCAAACCTAAAGCTGTGGAAGAACCGGAAGTAAAAAAAACAGGTAAACCTGTTCGAGGTAAGAAATGAGCGCTGAGAAAACCACACTGGAAGTAATTGCCCCAACGGTTGAAGAAGCGATTCAAAAAGGGCTGAACGAGCTGAATCTTTCGGAAGAGGCCGTGGATGTTGAGGTGCTGGACCCGGGAACCCGGGGGTTGTTTGGTCTGGGAAGCCGTCAGGCGCGGGTTCGCTTAACGGTGCGGAGCGAGCCTGAGAAGGTTATGGAATCATCTTTACGGCAGACCAGTGCCCTCTTTGAGGAAGAACAGGTCGCCCTGGATGCGAGAGATGGTATTCCTCAGGAAGACATCCTTTCTACCGCCCGCCAGACGGTGATGGAATTGCTGGAAAAGATGAAAATCAAAGCCCAGGTGACCGCCACGATCAAGCCTGCGGAAGAGAAAGACGATGAAGACACGGTACTGGTCAACATTGAGGGTGATGATTTAAGCATTTTGATTGGTCGCCGGGCTGAGACTTTGAGCGCTTTACAGTATATTACCAGCCTGATTGTGGGAAAACGTCTCAACCGCTGGATCCCTCTGATGATCGATGTTCAGGGTTACCGGGCTCGCCGTGAACGTCAGTTGCGTGTGCTGGCCAGGCGCATGGCTGAGCAGGCTATTCATACCGGGCGGCGACAGGTGCTTGAACCGATGCCCGCCAATGAGCGCCGGGTTATCCATCTCGAATTGCGTGATCATCCTCAGGTGGCAACGGAGAGCATTGGTGAAGATCCTAACCGAAAAGTAACGATCTTCTTGAAAAAATAATCCTGTAACATGGCGCGTTGAAAATCATTAAGGATGTTCGGACATGATGTTCGAACATCCTTAACTTATGGGCATCTTTTTCCTTCAGGTATGGGAGGGTTCAGAAAAAATTAAACTTCTACCTTTGGGTATAATGGGTTGGTATTTCCGCTTTTGTGACTACTGGGAAGAATCCTCTTGAGAAGACTTCTGGTGGTCATAAGCATGATTCTTCTGGAGGGGTCTTTTTGTTTCTGCGCGTTGACCTGGAATGGGCCCATCTGAGTCCTGGGGGGCGTTTAGGCGATTCCTTACCCGATTACGGTTTCCAGCCGTTATTTCTGGAACACCCGGCTTTCCAGGGACTGGTGATCATGGTTAATTTGGATCGTTCTGGTGGGCCATTCAGGAAAATGTAAAGGCTCTGATTCTCAGAAAGGACGGATGATGATGCGTGCAGTAGACGTCATTATAAAGAAAAGGGATAAACTGGCGCTCTCTCGTGAAGAAATAGACTTCTTTGTGCAGGGTTTCACCCGGGGTGAAATTCCAGATTATCAGGTAGCTGCCTGGGCGATGGCCGTTTTACTCAACGGAATGAGCGATCAGGAAACCACCGATCTTACCCTTTCAATGGCTTATTCCGGGGAGGTGCTTGACCTGAGCGGAACCGTGGATATCGTGGTCGATAAACATTCCACTGGGGGGGTGGGTGATAAAACTACCCTGGTCGTAGAACCCGCCGTGGCGGCATGTGGATTGAAGGTGGGGAAGATGTCGGGGCGAGGGCTGGGTTTCAGCGGGGGCACGCTCGATAAAATGGAATCGATCCCCGGTTATCGCACTGATCTGAGTACCGCTGAATTTATGAGCCAGTTAAAAAGCATCGGCCTGGTGCTTACCGGTCAGAGCGCTGATCTGGCACCTGCGGATGGTAAACTATACGCTTTACGGGATGTTACCGGCACAGTACCCTCAAAACCCCTGATCGCCTCTTCGATTATGAGCAAGAAAATTGCCGGTGGGGCCCAGGTGATTGTGCTGGACGTTAAGGTGGGCTCGGGTGCTTTTATGGAGACGCTCCAGGATGCCCGTGAGCTGGCGCGCTTGATGGTAGCCATTGGCCGTCTGAGTGAGCGGAAGGTGATTGCTTTGCTTTCGGATATGAATCAACCCCTTGGGGAGGCAGTAGGGAACGCACTGGAAGTACGGGAAGCCGTTGAAACCCTCCATGGGGGTGGCCCGGCAGACTTTCGGGAACATTGTCTGGTGGTGGGAAGCCACCTGCTGGTGGCCGGGCGAAAGGCAAAGGATCTTAACCAGGCGCGTGTGATGCTTGAAAAAGCCCTTGCTGAGGGGCAGGCCTGGGAGAAATTCCGCCAGCTGGTGATTGCTCAGGGAGGAGATGTAAGTTTCGTGGATGACGTAGAAAAGTTACCACGCGCACCGGTAATCCAGACACTTCCTGCGGATCGATCGGGTTGGCTGTCTCAGGTGAATGCCCGGACGATTGGAGAGGTCTCGGTGACCCTGGGTGCAGGACGTGAAAAGAAAGGGGATCCCATTGATCATTCGGTAGGGATCATGGTGCACAGGAAAGTGGGTGAGTATGTGGAACAGGGAGAACCGCTATTTACCATCCATGCTCGTTCAGTGGAAGAGGCTGAAGCAGCTGCAGAGAGGCTTTCTGGGGCGCTGCAATGGTCGAAAACCCCGGTTGCCCCTCTTCCACTTTTTTATGGAGTGATGGAATAGTGAGCGGGTTGATTCGCCGGGTTTCCCGAATGCGATACGAATGGGTGCTACTTTTACTGGCTGTCTTGCTCCAGGGGCACATCCCATTCAGCCAGCCAGATGTTCTCTTGAACTGGTATTCCACCGATGATGCCTTTTATTATTACAAAGTAGCCCAGAATATTACTGAGGGAAGGGGAATCACTTTTGACGGTATTAACCAGACGAATGGCTTTCATCCATTATGGATGCTGATTTGTATTCCAATATTTGCCCTGGCGCGTTATGACCTGATTTTGCCCTTGCGGTTGTTAGTGGTGGTCTTGATAGCCTTGAATACTGGAACAGGGTTGCTTCTGTACCGCTGGCTTGGGAGGTGGATAGATCGTCCGATTGCGGGCCTGGCAGCGGCGTTCTGGGTGTTCTGGCCGGCTATTCATGGCGTGACGACGCAAAAAGGACTGGAAGCCGGGATCAATGCTTTCTTTGTGGTGCTTCTTCTGGTGGTTGCAACCAGCGATACTGCTAATGATGGCGTTGACGGTTCTCTGAAGGTTGGGTTAATCGCGGCACTGGCTCTCTTTAGCCGACTTGACAATGTGTTCGTGGTTTTCTGTGTGGGAATATGGTACACCCTTTACAAACAACGGCTGGGTATCCCGGCCCTTAGTTTGATTCTGGTGGGGGCTATTTCGATTTTCTCAAGTTTTTACCTGCGCCTCGGCTTTGGACGGCATATCGCACCTTTCCTTGGATCCATATACGGGATGCTGGTGATAGGCCTGGGGGTAAAATTGGTAACCTTTTTCTGGATGGGAGTGGTTCAGGGTGCGGGCGGTTTGAGGAAGAGCCAGATATGGATGCGCTTTTCAGGGGCTGTGGTCTTATCTTCCCTGTTGACCGGTGGAATCATGGTTTTTCTTAATCTGGTCGGGGTGGTTCCGACTTTCCCACGGTTGGTGATCGTGTATGATCTGGGGATAACTCTGGTTCTGGGAGGATGGGTATACGCTGGCTTGTTGTATTCAGGCGCGATATCGGGACTTTCTCAGCCGCCCCAGGATTTGTTAAAAACTTCTGTTAACCAATGGTTGCGAAGGGGGTTGGGTTATTTTTTGCCTCTTTCAATCCTGCTTGGGGGATATATGATCTGGAATTGGGCGGCCTTTGGCACCCCCATGCCGGTTAGTGGCCAGGTTAAGCACTGGTGGGGTAGTGTTCCCGATACAGTTTATGGGCAACCGGCGGATTCCTTTTTGCGTTTACTGGGAATATCGAGCAACCCCAATGTGGGGAGTTGGTGGCTGGCTCTCTCACCATTTTCAGGATTCGTGAAGAGGTTGATACCGGGTATCTCTTCCATGCCCGAAGCTGTGGATGGGATCGCCTTTTTGATCCTTCTCGGAGTGGCCGGGCTGTTGTTTTGGGCTGGCCGTTCCCGATTGCTCCGTCGGCTTGGGGACTCAGGGTGGCTGGTACTTTTCAGTGGAAGTTTATTACAAACGCTCTATTATGGTGGCACGCTTTATGCCAACACACGCACCTGGTATTGGGTAAATCATTCCCTGGCGATTGTCGCTCTGGGAGGTTTTGGACTGGACGTGGTTTTCCGATTTATGGAAGAGAAGATAGGAAATCTCTTCAGGACAATCAGAATCGGGTTGCTCTCGGCGGCGGGGCTGACGGTGGTGATGATCTTTGTATTTCAAGTGGGCAGTGTGTATTATCCTCGTACAGCGGAGGGAGAAGGTTCGATGTATCGTCTGGAAGCTCAGAAATTGATGGCCTTAACGGAACCGGGAGCAAAGATTGGTATGACGGGTGGGGGTGCAGTGGCGTACTTCCTTCAGGGGCGCACGGTGGTTAACCTGGATGGATTGATTAACAGTTACGAGTATTTTCAGAGCATGAAAGCGGAAACTGCACGAGCCTTTATTGACCGGATGGGTTTAGATTATGTGTACAGCAACGCATATATTGTTACCTCAAGTTATCCATATTACAAAAGCCTGAAGGATAGGCTGGTGTATGTTGGGGCAGTCTTTGATACAGCGCTCTTTCGCTATGTTCAGGATCAGAGCAGCCCGTAAAAAGTATCTTTTAAGAGAGGGGTTCGGTGATGTAAAAGAGCAGGTGATCGGCGTTTATGGCAGGAATACGAGCCTCCAATGCTGGCTGGTGGAAATTACCTGCCCGTCAGGAGGAAGGGCCGATTCAGAGGTTTCCCTGGGAAGCAGTATGTAGTGCACATTGTGATCACGAAGCCAGCTGACATCGAGCCTGGACGGGGAATTATCGATAGGAAGAAGGTGGCGATGAAAATGCGGATCATAAAATGGATATTCCCACAGGCCTCCAGGCAATGCCAGTGAAGCATTTTCCGGGACAGATTGCTCTACGAGCCGGGCGGGTTCGCGAAGGTTAAAGTTCTGAAGAGTGAGTTTGTCGGCCCGATCTAAAACCCAGATAGCCTTCTGGCCGATGAGCGGTTTAGAAGTGTTGTTGAGCGCAAAATTAAAGACCATATACGCCGAAAGGGCAACCACAACCATAATGGGGATGTGGAAGCCGTTCTGCCGGGGGTAAACATATCCCAGAAAAGGGGTCAGGAAAAGAAGCGCCAGAATGAAATTCCGGCCCAGATAGGTATCCCAACCAGGGCGGACGAGTATTTCAAGCAGGGTAAAAGAAAGGCTCAGCATCCATAAACCGGCAGGTAAAGGATTCTTTGAATGAAAGGATCGGATTACCCCATAGATGGCTGAGGGGATAATAAGGAAGGGGGCAAAAATACCAAACCAGGTCTCATCTTCCTGAAGGGGTGGGCGTCGAAAAAACTGAAACGGAATGATCGTTTTAGGGTTGGTAGCAATGGGAGATTCGAGAGGCAGGTTCAGTCTCTGGTAAATGAAACTGGCCAGGTGGGCTTTACCGCGAAAGAGGTAGCCTTCGATCAAGGGCGGCAGGCCACTGGTATCGATAAACTGATACCCTAACCGGTTGAGGTTGATCCAGAGTGATTGCAGGACGGGAGTATTATCCTGTGGGCCGGCCTCGGTTTGTATGAACGCAGGATCTCCGAACGGATGAGAGTAGGTCATCAGGTTTTGAATGTAGATCGGCGCAGCAAAGAAAAGGCAAAACAAACTGGCGGTCGCCACCCAGTTTCTCAAGAGGATGTGAATGGGGGGTTTTACTTTCGAGAGTAAAAGGAAGAACATTCCGGCCAGTCCTGGAAGGAGGAAAAAGACCGTCTGTTTGGCGCCAAGAGCGAGGGCGATACCGAGTAAGGAGAGAATTCGGCTGGGATGATCGGTGGGATTGTGAAGAGCAATGACCATAAAGTAAACCCCGCTGGCTACAAAGGCGGCCGGAACAAGATCGTTCTGGGTAGTGGTTGATTGAAAGAACACCTGCGGGAAGGTGGCCCACATGAGCGCGGCGAAGACCGCCTGAGGTTTCGAGAAGTTCAACTGGCGTGCCAGGCCGTAGATGCATATTACCGTGACCCAGGCGGCTGAAAATTGCACAAACCCCACGAACTGATCGGACGACGAAAATAGAACCGTCCAGAAAAAGAGGCTCTGGACGTTAAATGGGTAGAAAACCTGGAGCGAAATGTGCGTATCGAATGGCAAATAAGTGCCAGTTTGCAACCATTTCACGACTCGTGCCATGTGCAGGTATAAACTGTCATTATTATTCGGGGGTACTACCAGGATAAGGTAGGCATTGATGGCGTAAGTCAGGTCAAGTGCAAGGGCGAGTAACCAGAGGATGGGATGCCGCCGCAGAGTTGAGCCAAGGTTCCCCCAGTTGAGATGCCTGAGATCATCCGTAAATGGTTCCAATAAAGGTGGTCGATTCTCTTTCCACCAAAGAAGGATGGTTATGGCCAGGAAAAGGGTCTGGACACCCAGGAAAGCTGTCGGGTTGTTGAGCTGGTGAAATAACCCGAGCAGTTCAAATGAAAGAACCACATTTGCACAGGCGATCAGATATACCGCCAGCAGGAACCCTACCCGAGTGCGGATAACCAGGATGGAAGCGGTAAACAGAGAAAATAATGTAAGGGTAAGGGCGGCGGGTAGTATCAGCATAGTTATCGCGGGCGGTAGAGTGGCGCAATATTATAACACGGGCACGTTGACGCCTTCTTGAGGAGTGAGTATAATACCTTCCAATAAAGCGATGATGGAAACGAGTACATTCATGAAGTGCTGTCAGCGAACCCGGGAAGGGTGAGAGCCGGGGCGGCACAATGAATGGAAAATCCTTCCGGAGCTGCAATCTGAACGCAGGGTAAGCTGTCAGTAGGTGAGCCGGTCTCGCCAGCCGTTATCGCAGGCGCGGGTATCTTCGAGGAGGACGTACCCGAAAGAGCGCCCGCCATTCAGGTGGGAAGCAGGGTGGTACCGCGAGTTCCATCTCGTCCCTGTGGGGTCGAGATGTTTTATTTAAATTCTTTAGCTGGAGGTTCAAAAGCATGGGCTTTCAAGAAGTACCCAACCGAGTGGATTTTCCTGCCCAGGAGCGAGAAATCTTACGATTCTGGAAGGAGAGCCGGGCTTTCGATACTCTGCGCACATTGCATAGAGGAGAACCCCACTGGTCGTTTATTGATGGGCCGATTACAGCCAACAATCCCATGGGGGTGCACCATGGATGGGGCCGTACCTATAAGGATGCCATGCAGCGTTTTCGCACGATGCAAGGGCACGAATTGCGCTATCAGAACGGCTTTGACTGTCAGGGCCTGTGGGTTGAAGTGGAAGTGGAGAAAGAAAAAGGCTTCAAGACTAAAAAGGACATCGAATCCTTTGGGCTCGAAGAGTTTGTGCGCCTTTGCAAGGCACGTGTATTAAAGTATGCAGCGGTTCAGACCGAGCAGTCGATTCGCCTGGGATACTGGATGGATTGGAATGAACCGGATACCCTGCGCTGGCTGGGAGAAAAGCTTCTCGAAAACCCCCGGCAGATCATTACCCTGGAAGGGGTGGAGGGGCCGGTAACCGGAACGGTGGAAGAACTCATCGGGCGGTTGGGAATGCCTGAACTGGGAGGAAGTTATTTTACTTTCTCCACTGAAAACAATTATATGATCTGGACTTTCCTGAAGCGCTGCTGGGAAAAGGGCTGGGTCTACCGTGGTGTGGATGTGATGCCCTGGTGTCCGCGCTGTGCTACAGGGATCAGCCAGCATGAAATTGTCACCGATGGGTATGCTGAATTAACTCACAATAGCGTTACCGTGCGCTTCCCGTTGCTCGATGAAAATGGCCAACCCAGGCTGGATGCCCAAACCGGTTTGCCCGAAGCGTTGTTGGTCTGGACGACTACCCCGTGGACGTTGACCAGCAATGTGGCAGCAGCGGTAGGGCCAGACCTTACCTATGTCAAAGTGCGGAATGGCGATCGGGTCTACTACCTGGCAAAAGGTACACTTTCGATGTTGCGTGGAGACTATCAGGTACTGGGAGAGTTAAAGGGCACAGAATTGGAAGGCTGGAAGTATGCCGGGCCATTTGATGATTTACCCGCGGCTCAGATCGCCGGAGGATTTTCAAAGATTAAAGAAGTATCGGCGGGGGTATCTCAGAGCGCGGCTCAGGCCCATCGGGTGATCCTCTGGGAAGAGGTGGGGGAGACGGAAGGAACGGGGATTGTCCATATTGCGCCGGGGTGTGGAGCGGAGGACTTTCAGCTTGGCCGCAAATATGGCCTGCCGATGATCGCTCCGCTGGACGAAGAAGGGGTCTTTGTGGATGGCTTTTTATGGTTAAGCGGGATGCATGTCTCAGAGGTAGCAGACCCCATCTTTGCCAATCTAAAAGAAAAAGACTTACTTTACCGTGTCGCCCCATACACACATCGCTACCCCACTTGCTGGCGTTGCCATAGTGAGCTGGTGTTCCGGCTGGTAGATGAGTGGTTCATCAGTATGGGCGAGGTCTATGATAAACCCCGCAGTGAATTGACCCCGGAAGAAAAGGCACGCAGTCTGCGTTATCAGATTATGGATGTGGTTGACCAGATTCGCTGGATTCCTGAATTTGGTTATGCCCGAGAGATGGACTGGTTGCGCAATATGCACGACTGGATGATCAGCAAGAAGCGCTACTGGGGTCTGGCTTTGCCCATCTGGGTGTGCAAGGAATGCGATCATTATGAGGTTATCGGGGACGAAAAAGAGTTACAGGCGCGCGCTGTGGAGGGGTGGGAGATTTTCGAAGGACACACGCCGCATCGCCCCTTCATTGATGCGGTCAAGATTCAATGCCCGCACTGCGGTGGGAAGATGGAACGGGTTCTGGACGTTGGCAATCCCTGGCTAGATGCGGGAATTGTGCCGTTTAGCACTTTGAGATATCGTTCCGATCCGGACTACTGGCGAAAGTGGTATCCGGCACAATGGATCACAGAATCATTCCCCGGTCAGTTCCGAAACTGGTTTTACAGTCTGCTGGCTATGGCCACGGTGATCGATCAGAGTCCGCCCTTCCTGCAGAATTTTGGTTTCGCCACGCTGGTGGCTGAAGATGGTCGCCCCATGCATAAGAGCTGGGGGAATGCCATTGAGTTTAATGAAGCCGCTGACAGGATGGGGGTGGATGTGATGCGCTGGCTCTATGTGACTCAGCGACCGGAGAATGATTTGCTCTTCGGGTACAACCGGGGTGATGAGGCGAGACGGCAATTCCTTATCCCGCTCTGGAATGCGTATAGCTTCTTCGTGACCTACGCTCGACTGGATGGATGGCTACCCCAGGGGACTTTCGATCGGGATTTTCCGGAAGGTGCCACGCCGCAGAGCGAGAATATTCTTGACCGATGGATTCTGGTGCGTTTGAACCAGCTTACCGCGCGGGTGACTGCCAGCCTGGACGACTCTGACTTTTATACCGCTTCGACATCGATTGGCGTTTTCATCGATGACCTCACCAACTGGTACATTCGGCGGTCAAGACGGCGATTCTGGAAGAGCCAATCGGATGATGATAAACAGGCAGCCTATGCCACACTGTACCACGTTCTGGTGAAGTTAACCCGCCTGCTTGCCCCTCTCACACCTTTCGTTACTGAGGCAATGTACCAGAATCTGGTGCGGAATGTTCGGGAGGGAGCGTATGAGAGTGTGCATCATACCCGATGGCCAGTTACTGATGAAACGGCGATTGATGGAGTGTTCCTGGAGCAGATGAATCTGGCGCGGATGGTGGCCAGTTTGGGACTGGCGGCACGGAGTGGAGCAAACCTGAAGGTTCGGCAACCTCTGGCCAGAGCGATGGCTTTCGCAGGGAATAACCGGTCACTACCGCCGGATCTGGTGGAAATAATCACCGATGAATTGAATGTTAAGGATTTTGAGTTTGTTGAAGAGGCCAGCCGGTTAGTGAATTTCAGGGTACTGCCGGATAATAAAACTCTCGGACCTCGTTTTGGCGCTCTTTTCCCAAAGGTGCGCGCGGCCCTGGCGGCTCTTGACCCGTCCTCGGTAGCGGCCCTGGTGCAGGCCGGGCAGGGAGTGAAGTTGAACGTTGATGGCCAGGAGATCGAGCTGGCCCCTGCTGAGATCATCGTGCAGACCATGCCGGTGGAAGGGCTGGCGGTTGCCTCTGATAAGGGCTTCACAGTTGCCATTGATGCGGTCATCACTCCAGAGCTCCGGGCTGAAGGGCTGGCGCGTGAATTTGTCCGCCGGGTGCAGGATTTACGAAAAACGGCCGGACTGGAAATTTCTGATCGCATTCGGCTGCGGTTTGTGGCCACTGGCTTGCTTGCAGACGCGGTGGAAAAATTCCGGGATTACATTATGAATGAGACCCTCACTGTTGATCTGGCAACGGGAGAGCCGGATGCTGAAATGGTGGTGGTGGAAGATCAATTCGATGGGGAGAAGGTGAAAATCGGCTTAAAGCGATACACTCCCTGATGATTTAAACAATTCCTGGAACGCCATGAATCCGCAGGCTGTACCAATCCCGGGCAGCCTGCGGATTTTTGCAATCCATGGGGGGAATTTTTTTTGTATCAAAAGATATAAACAAGAGTAAAATAACCTTAATTATCTTGTATGATCATAAAAAGTAAGGGATTCTGACAACACAAGAAAGAAACAGATGGATAGATTAAGGCGAGAGTGGATTCTTGTTGGAATGGCCTTTGGAGGTTTTCTGGCCGGGGGATCTGCCCTTCTGAGAGCTGGCTGGGTGAGCGAGAGGCATGTTCTTCAGTGGGGGGTGGTCGCCGGAGGACTCATGGGTTACATTCTCGCTCACCTCTGGAAGAATTTAGAGAAAAACTATACCTCTGGAGATGGAGGGTTGTATTCAACGCTTGGGCTGGCCAATTGGATTACGCTGGTGCGGGCCGGAGGGTTGGCCATGCTTGCCGGGTTCCTCTGGCTTCCACGTCCGGCAGGGATTGCAGAGTGGATTCCCGGCCTGCTCTACTTTGGAGCGGCGTTGCTTGATTATCTCGATGGATGGGTGGCCAGGGCAACCCGGCGTACCAGTCTGCTCGGTGAAACCCTGGATATGCACTGGGATGGATTTGGAGTGCTTGTTGGCAGTTGCCTACTGGTTCAATATGGTGTAGTGCCAGTATGGTATTTGCTGGTTGGTCTGGCCAGATATCTCTTTTTGTTGGGTATGTGGGTTCGCAACCGTATTGGGCTGGTGAATTATCCGATGCCACCCTCTATGACGCGCCGTGCTCTGGCCGGTATGCAAATGGGCTTTATTGCCGTGGTTCTGCTACCGATTTATTCTCCACCGGTTACACAGGGTGCGGCTACGTTGTTGACGTTCCCTCTCATGGGAAGTTTTATCAGAGACTGGCTGGCCGTCTGTGGGCTGAGATGGAATTGGAATACGGGTGTTCAAGGCTGGATTCAGACTACCTTGAATATGGTGTGGAAGTGGATCCCGTATCTGTTACGGGTGGCTCTGGCCTTAAACCTGGTGGTTGTCCTCTGTCAGGAGATCAGGTCTCCGGTCCCGCTCTGGTGGATGGTTGGCGGGACAGGACTGGGGTTGGTTTTGGTTGTTCTCGGGGTACTGGGACGTACCTCTGCGTTGGGTTTGATCCTGTTGAGCGGACTGGCTTTGAAAGGCAATGCCATGAACGGGTGGTTCTGGGGGGTACTTCTGCTGGGCGTGGCCCTGATGTTAACGGGAACAGGAAGGTACTCTTTATGGAAAGCGGACGAGTGGATGATTTACCACCGCGCGGGCGAAACCAGACCGCAAGGCTAAGATTCTTCTCCTTTTCTGTCTGGGGGGTGGTGTTCTGGCTGACGCTGGTATTGTTAGCGGTGGTTGTTTTTCGCTCTTTTCCACTCGATCCGGTGTGGGATGCCCTTAAGCGTCTAAGTTCTGGCAAGATTGGGGTGCTGTTGGCTCTCAATCTTTGGATATTGGGGTTGTGGACCTGGCGCTGGCAATTTCTTCTATCCTCTCTGGGGGTGCGCTTTTCTTTTCTCCCTTTGCTGGCTTATCGCCTGGCAGGTTTTGGAGTCAGTTATTTCTCCCCGGGGCCGCAATTTGGAGGGGAGCCGTACCAGGTTTACCTGCTTAGCTCCCGCCACAATGTCAAAGTTTCACTTGCGGTCGCCAGTGTGTATTTAGATAAAGCAGTAGAGGGGCTGACCAATTGGGTATTTCTGATACCTGGTTTGATTGGCCTGTCTGCTGGTGGAGTTTTGAGCCCTGAAGGTACCGGCTGGCTGGTTGGAGGATGGATTGGATTGGCTGGAATGGTCTTTGTTCATCTGATGGCGCTTAGCAGAGGAAAGCGACCGCTCACCAGGGTTCTTGAGATGATCTTGAAAGAAGAAAGACTCCGTTCTTTGCGCATACGCTGGGAAAGGTTAAAGAAGTTGAAGAATCCCTGGGAGCTGTTTTTCTCCAGAGGCCACAGGTTTTTCTAACTGGGCTTGGAATTTCGACGTTTGCCTGGCTGGTCATGGGCGGTGAGTTCTTTTTCATGTTGCGGTACCTGGGGGTGCCAGTTACCCTTTTGCAGATGGCAGGTGTTCTAACGGCAGTTCGGATAGCCTTTCTTTTGCCTTCACCTGCAGGGATAGGAACCCTGGAATTGAGCCTTTTCCTGGCCATGCGGGCAGTGGGGATTGATCCAACCTGTGCGCTGGCTGCCAGTTTATTAATCCGCAGCAGAGATATGGCCCTGGGCCTCACTGGACTTATCCTGGGCGGATCGGTTTTTACCTGGAGCAGTCACATCAAGGAGGTGTGAACATGGAACGGTATTCATATTCATTTCGAGCCATTCATGTGGCCATCATTCTGGCAGCGATGGTAACCACGGTGATTCATTTCTTTCTTGGATTGCGCTTTGGGGATGTTCTTTTCTTGCTCAATGCTCTGGGATACGTGGGGTTAACAGGCCTTTTCTTAATCCCTTTGAAATTCCTGGTGCCTTTTCGGGAGTGGATTCGCTGGATTCTGATTGCCTACAGTGCATTGACGATTGTTTTATGGGCGATCATTAATGGCACCCTCGATGCTCCCGGAATTACGGCAAAATCCGCCGAATTTTTACTGATTATTCTGTTGTGGGTGGAACGGAAAAAATCCTGAAAGGTGGGTGAACATGAAAATAAATAACCGATATAAGATTCATCGTGCAGCCTGTGCTCGTATTCCCACAGCGGAGGGGGCCTTTCAACTGTGCGTGTATGAGAATAATCAGGACGATAAAGAGCATCTGGCCATGATTATGGGAGATGTGGCTGAGAAAGAGAACGTGCTGGTGCGCATCCATTCTGAATGTTTTACCGGTGATGTACTTGGTTCACGCCGCTGCGATTGCGGAGAACAGTTACGGCGAGCCATGGAGTGGATTGCATCGGAAGGGGAGGGAGTGTTAATTTATTTACGTCAGGAGGGGCGAGGAATCGGGTTGAAAGAGAAGCTTCGCGCGTATAATTTACAGGATGATGGTCTGGATACTGTAGATGCTAATCTGGCGCTGGGGCATGTTGCGGATGCACGAGATTACTCTCCCGCAGCAGCCATTCTTAAAGATCTGGAGGTTCGATCGGTTCGGTTAATGACCAATAATCCCGATAAAATACATGAGTTGCAACGGCTGGGGATTGAAGTACGTCAGCGGATTCCCATCGAAGCTACGGTGTATCCCGATAATGCCGCGTATCTTCTCACCAAAGTCAATCGAATGAATCACCTTCTGAATAAGCAATTGCTCATGCAGATTCTCATCTCAAGGATTTGAATGGATGTATTGCATGGATTGACTCAGGATATATATCACCGAAGTGACAGGCTGGGGCGCCCGGTTGTAACACTCAGTTACGCCCAGAGCCTGGATGGAAGCCTGACCACACAAGCGAATATGCGGCTCATGATCAGCGGAGCGGAGAGCAAGCTTTTAACTCACCAGCTCCGTGCGGTGCATCAGGGTATCTTAATTGGTATTGGTACCTTACTTACAGATAACCCCCGGTTGACGGCACGATTGGCCGGAGGGCCGCATCCCCAACCGGTGATTCTGGATGGCTCTTTACGAACACCTTCAGATTGTGCATTGATGCAACGGGAAGACCTCAAACCATGGATTTTTTGTAGAGAAGATGTTCCGGTTGAGAGGGAGCAAATTCTCGCTGAAAAGGGGGCGCGGATATTTCGTGTGAAAAGTGAAGAAGAGGACGGGCGATTGAGCCTTGGTGAGATTTTACGTTCCCTTAAAAAGCATGGAATGTCCAGCGTGATGGTAGAAGGGGGGGCTGAGGTCATTGCCAGTTTTCTCTTGTCCCGGCTGGTTGATCAGGTGGTGATTACGATCGCTCCTTTCTGGGCAGGTGGTGTTCAGGTTCGGGGGAATTTTTTGCGGGAAGGTCAATTGCCTGAGATCATTGATCCGCAGATGATGCAGCTTGGCAGAGACATGGTCATCTGGGGTTTACTTGGGGAGGGGAACCATGAAGCGCAGGACGCTGTATTTCACGGCGCCAGAAGAAATTGAGGTGCGGGAAGAGTTGCTCGAACCGGTAAAGCCGGAGCAGGTTCTGGTTGAGACACTGCTTTCGGCGATTAGCCCGGGAACAGAGATGCTCGTTTACCGCGGGCAATTCCCTGAAGAGTTAACCGTGGATGAGACAATCGCTTCTCTGACGGGTTCCTTTCGGTACCCGCTTAAGTACGGATATTCCTGTGTTGGTCGGATTGTTGAGACGGGTTCGCGCGTTGATCCTGCCTGGCATGGGCGGTTGGTGTTCTCGTTCCATCCGCATGAGTCTCACTTTGTGGCCAATCTGACCGATTTAATCCCCGTACCAACTGATCTTTCACCTGAAGATGCAGTATTTTTGCCAAACATGGAAACCGCGGTAAATTTTCTCATGGACGGCAGGCCGATGATCGGAGAGTTTGCAGCGGTTTTTGGGCTGGGAATTGTGGGATTGCTCACGACCTCACTGCTTGTGAAGCACCCGCTGGCAGGAGTGATCTGTTTTGACCGGTATAAAAAACGGCGAGAACAGGCCCTCAGTCTGGGGGCAAGAGAAGCACTCCACCCTGAAGATCGTGAGGGGTGGATGCAGAGCCGTGAGATGCTCAGGCAACTGGGAATGGCGGATGGATTTGACCTGGTGTATGAGTTATCGGGGGTACCGGCGGCGCTTGATCAGGCTATTGGGCTGACGGGATTTGCCGGGCGGGTGGTGATTGGTTCATGGTATGGGAAGAAACCCGTTGCGTTAAATCTCGGCGGGCGATTCCATCGCAGTCGAATTCGGTTGATCAGCAGTCAGGTGAGCTCGCTGGATCCACAGTTGTTGGGGCGCTGGACAAAGTCACGACGGCTCGGAGTGGCATGGGAGGTGCTTCGCCAGCTGAAGCCGGCCCACTGGATCACCCACCAGTTTTGCCTGGAACAGGCCGGGCAGGCTTATCGGTGCCTGGCAGAACATCCTGAAGACACGCTTCAGGTGGTTTTTCGCTATGCTTAATCCTGTTATAGCCGGGCGTACCGGCAGAAAAGAGTGAAACGTGTACCATGTAGCGGTTATGCGAGATTTTATGGCCCGGCATTATCTCATAGGCGGGGACTGGGGGCCTGAAAACCAGGAACACACCCATCATTACCGTATAGAAGTTGAGTTGTGGGGCAAAGAACTCAATGAACACCAGTATCTGGTAGATATTATTGCCGTTGAAGATCACCTTGCGACTCTGTTAAGCTATTATCGCGATCGGGTGCTGAATGAACTGCCTGAGTTTTCAGGGGTCAATCCTTCACTGGAAACGTTTGCCCGTGTTTTATGTCAGTCTTTTGACCGCGCTTTTCAGGAGAAGAACATCACTGCAGTGACGGTTCGCCTGTGGGAGAATGAGTACGCCCGCGCCGGGTATACCGTGGAGCGTTGATTGCGGATTGGGCTGGTTATTTACGGTACTCTTGAAACCCTCTCCGGCGGATATCTCTATGATCGTCGGTTGGTAGCGTACCTGCGAGAGATGGGCGACAGGGTGTCTGTCTTTTCGCAACCCTGGAGATCAGCTTATTTCCTTCGTCTGGCGCAGAACTTTAATCGCAAATGGATTAGAGAGGTAACGCATCATGAGCTGGATATTTTACTGGAAGATGAGTTAAACCATCCCTCCCTTTTTCAGCTCAACCACCAAATACGTAAATTGCGCCATTTCCCGATTGTGACGATAGTACATCATCTATTAAGCAGTGAAGAGCAGCAACCGGTGCAGAAGGAGCTGTCCAGCCGGGTTGAGAAGGCCTATCTGGAGGGAGTAGATGGGTTTGTCTTCAACAGTGTTACGACCCGGCAAACGGTAGAAACCCTCCTCCTAAGGCCGGCAATTCCTTCTGTGGTGGCTACCCCGGCAGGGGATCGATTTGGCCCGGGGATGAATGAACAGCAAATCGAGGCACGGTGGGCCAGACGAGAGGGATTAAACCTTCTTTTCATCGGAAATTTAATGCGCCGCAAGGGGTTGCATGTTCTTCTCCGGGCACTGGGAGGGCTCAGGCAAGGGGGATGGAGATTGCGAGTGGTTGGGCGCACGGACGTAGATGGGCACTACGCACAGCAAATGGTTCATCTGGCGCAGAAACTGGGAATAGCCGAACGCGTAACTTTTCTGGGCAAGTTAAGTGATGAGGCGCTTCGCAGTGAGTTACAAACAGCGGATGTATTGGCTGTGCCTTCGCAATACGAAGGCTTTGGGATTGTCTATCTGGAGGGAATGTCTTTTGGGTTACCCTGCCTGGCGACCACGAGTGGCGCAGCAAGGGAGATCATCCGGGATGGAGTGGAGGGCTTTCTTATCCCACCGGGAAACTGGCAGGCTTTGAGCGGGAAAATTATGGAGTTGCTGGATGATTCCCCTGGGCTTTTGCAGATGAGCCTTTCTGCTCGCAGACGCTTTCAGACCTTCCCGCGCTGGCAGGAAAGTATGGCGCGTGTGCGTGAATTCCTGGTAGAAATGACAGGCAGCAGGAGGTCTTAAAAACAAAAAAGGGCTGGAATGGGTCTTTTCCAGCCCTTCGCGGTTGAATAGAATTACTTCTTTTCAATCTGCCTGGCGACGGCTTCGGCGGCGGCTTTGGCTTTCTCCGGATCACCCAGGTAGTAGTGGGTGATGGGGTGCAGGTTCTCATCCAGTTCATAGACCAGTGGAATGCCGGTGGGAATATTCAGCTCGACAATCTCTTCATCAGAAATATGGTCGAGGTGTTTTACCAAAGCGCGCAGGCTGTTACCATGCGCCGTGATCAGCAATTTTTCACCACGTTTCAGCCGGGGCACAATGTTTGATTCCCAGTAAGGGAGCACTCGTTTGAGAGTCAGCTCCAGCGATTCGCAGGCTGGCAGAAGGGATGGGTCTACTTTCGCATAGCGGGGGTCGAACCGGGGATGACGGGGATCGTCATAATCGAGCGGCGGGGGGGGCACATTGTAACTCCGGCGCCACAGGAGCACCTGTTCTTTCCCATATTTCTCGGCCATTTCGGCTTTATTAAGCCCCTGAAGGGCACCGTAATGGCGTTCGTTGAGTTGCCAGGCGTTCTCGATGGGGATGTACATCTGGTCGAGTTCATCCAGAGCAATCCAGAGCGTGCGGATGGCTCGTTTTAACACCGAGGTGATGGCCATGTCGAATGTGTACCCCTCTTCACGGAGCAATTTTCCGGCTTCGTGAGCTTCCTGGATGCCCTGCTCCGAGAGGTCTACATCGGTCCAACCGGTGAAGCGGTTTTCAAGGTTCCAGGTACTTTGTCCATGTCTGAGTAATACGAGTTTTATCATGCCAGACTCCTGAATACTGTATTCATCCAAAAAGCTGGATGTTTGTTCCTTAGCGTGTGTCTTTATTTTAGACCAAAGGAATTGAACTGGCAAGGCAGAGTACATTGGATGGAGATCGGTTATTTATAGTGCGGGATGATGGAAAAAGGCGGGGCAGGATCATCAACACCGGGAAGGCAGAAGATTAAAATGAGCTAAAATACTAGAATAAGTTTTCGAAAAGGTGTATAATCCAAAATTGCGCGCCTCATCGGGGAATTGGGTTGAGAGTTGTTTTCAGTATTAAAGGAGAGTTTCATTGACTGTCTCTGCTAAAGTCTTGAATTATGACTTGAAGAATGTGGTCACACCCAACCGGCTGACCGGTTTGTGGCGGATGATGAGCGGTTTCCGCTGGCATTATCTGGGGGCAACCCTCAGCCTGGGTGTTTCTGCGACTGCGAAGACCCTCACCTACATCCTGTTGAGGTTCTTCGTGGATAATTATTTCACGCCCGGGCCTAAACCGGTACCTCTTCCCGTCGTTGCTCTGGGTTTCATTGTTCTGGCTGCTTTTGAAGGAGGTTTTAGTTTTCTCAGTGGGCGGCTTTCTGCCCAGACGGCTGAAGGAATCACCCGCCGACTGCGCAATTACCTTTTTGATCATATTCAACATTTACCCTTTTCGTACCATCGTAAAACACAGACCGGGGAATTAATTCAACGCTGTACCTCGGATGTGGACGCGGTGAGGCGTTTTTTTGCGGATCAGGCGATTGGGGTAGGGCGGATTATCCTGCTGTTTGTGATTAACTTCGTGGCCATCCTGCGATTAAATGCTACCCTGGGATGGATCTCGATTGTGGTTGTTCCTCTGGTTGTAGCCACATCGGCTATTTTCTTTCGACGGGTCTCAAAAGCGTATGAAGCTTTCCAAGAGCAGGATGCAGTTCTGACCACCACTTTACAGGAAAACCTCACCGGGGTGCGCGTGGTAAAAGCCTTTGCCCGCCAGCAATACGAGATTGAAAAATTTGAACGGGACAACCAGGAGAAATTCAAGCGTGGCAAGCATCTGGTGCGGATGCATTCTCTGTTCTGGCCAGCGTCAGATATTCTCTGCGGTGCACAAATTCTGGTGGGCTATTATGTGGGTGCCATGATGGTGATCCGCGATGAGATTACCATTGGAACGTTCCTGGCATATATGGGACTGGTGGTCTGGATCATCTGGCCCATGCGTAACCTTGGGCGGCTGATCGTTCAGACTTCCACCGGCCTGGTGTCTTTTGGGCGGGTACTGGAGATCATTCGGCAAGATCGTGAACCGCTGGATGAAGGAGATGTCATCCCCGATGGGAACCTGCGCGGAGAACTGGTTTTTGAACATGTGGGTTTCCAGTACGAAGATGGGGGTAAAGTGCTGGAAGATATCACATTCTCCTGCTCGCCAGGCCAGGTTGTTGCCCTCCTCGGATCGACAGGTTCCGGGAAGACCACGCTGGTCAATTTATTGCCGCGGTTTTATGATTGTACTGAGGGCCGCATTTTGCTGGATGGAATTGATCTGCGCCGCTACCCACGCCGTTATCTACGAAAACAGATCGGCATTGTAGAACAGGAACCATTCCTCTTTTCGCGGACAATCGCGGAGAATATCACTTATGGAGTAGGGCGAGATGTGCCGCAGGAAGAGATCGAAGCCGCTGCCAAGGCTGCCGCTATCCATGACAGCATCATAACCTTCCCGAACGGGTATCATACCCTGGTGGGAGAAAAAGGGGTGACCCTCTCCGGTGGTCAAAAGCAACGTGTGGCTATTGCCCGAACCTTGCTAAAAAACCCACGCATTTTAATCCTCGATGATTCTACCTCGTCGGTGGATACTGAAACTGAAGCGGAGATTCGCGAAGCGCTTCAACGGCTCATGGAGAATCGGACAACCTTTATCATTGCTCACCGCATCCAGAGCATCATGGATGCTGACCTGATTCTGGTCATGGATAAAGGAAGAATCGTCCAGCGTGGTACACACGCTGAGCTGGTGGAGCAGGAAGGAATCTACCGTCAGATTTACGAGATTCAAACCCGTATTGAAGCGGAGTTGGAAAAGGAAATCGAGAATGCCTCCTGATATTTTTGAAGAAGAGGAATTCGAGACTAAATTTACCGGTACGACCTTCCGGCGTATTTTAGGGCTTCTCCGCCCGCACTGGAAGATCGTGGTGGCGTTTCTGATCATGATTGCCATCACTGCCGGGATGGACTCGCTGTTCACTTTTGTGACCAAGCACATCATCGACGACGGGATTATGGCCAAAAACCTGCCGGCGCTTTACCGCTTGCTGGCCATTTATGCCGGGATGACGGTGATGCAATCATTCTGGGTGTTCGGGTTTATCTACTCGGTTGGGGTTTTAGGCGAACGAGTACGTTATGACTTGCGGCAGATGATGTTCAACCATCTGCAGGAACTCTCTCTTTCCTATTACAGCCGCACCCCTGTCGGCTGGATCATGTCGCGGGTGACCTCTGATTCTGACCGGGTAGCCGACCTGATTACCTGGGGATTGTTAGATATTACCTGGGCGGCGACCAGCGTGATCAGCTCTCTGATCTTCATGCTGTTCATTAACTGGAAGCTGGCATTGATCGTCCTGGTGATGGTGCCGGTGCTGGTGGTGGTTGCGGTTGAGTTCCGCAAGCGGATCCTGAAAGAGTTTCGCAATGTACGAAAAATTAACTCGAAGATCACTGGCCAGTTCAATGAGAATATCACCGGGGTGCGGGTAGTCAAGGCACTGGTACGTGAGGATGAAAACGCCCGTGAGTTTGGGGTCCTGACCGGCGATATGTACAAGGCGGCCTACCGTGCGGCATGGCTCAGCGCGTTGTTCCTCCCTACGGTGCAACTGATCGCTGCCTTTGCTATCAGCGCCATTGCCTGGTACGGTGGTTTGCAGGCTCAGGTGGGATTGTTGACTATTGGCGGCATTCAGGCTTTCGTCTCTTATGTGACTTTTATGATGTGGCCCATTCAGGATATGGCGCGCATCTTTGCCGAAATGCAACATGCCATTGCCTCAGCGGAGCGCATTTTTTCTCTGGTGGATGCCGTGCCTGATGTGGCCAACCGCGAGGGGGCCTTTGACCCTGGTACGATTAAGGGAGATATCGAATTTGACCACGTCACCTTCTATTATGAGGAAAACGTTCCTGTTCTCACCGATTTCAACCTCAAGGTAAAACGTGGAGAAACAATCGCCCTGGTTGGCCCAACGGGTGGAGGAAAATCAACCATTGTCAACCTTTTATGCCGTTTCTATGAACCCAAGGAAGGGGTCATTCGCATCGGTGGGGTTGACTATACCCGCTATTCGCTGCATGCGATCCAGTCGCGCATCGGTGTGGTGTTACAGACCCCACACCTGTTCTCGGGGACGATTCGCGAGAATTTGCGCTACGGGCGTCTGGATGCCACCGATGCTGAAATTGAAGAAGCGGCAAAACTGGCTGGTGCCCACGATTTCATCATGCGTTTCGATAAGGGCTACGATGAACCGGTTGGTGAAGGTGGGAATAACCTTTCGGTAGGACAGAAACAATTAATCAGTCTCACCAGGGCGATCCTGGCCAAGCCGGAGATCTTTATTATGGATGAGGCCACCAGCTCTGTGGACACCTTGACCGAGGCACTCATTCAGCGTGGAATGGAGAGGTTGATGAGAGAATCGACCAGCTTCATCATTGCCCATCGTCTGTCAACCATTAAGCGGGCGGATCGTATCCTTGTTATCGAAGGAGGAAAGATCGAAGAGATGGGCACTCACACAGAATTGCTGCGAAAGCGGGGTAAGTATTATGCCCTGTATACCCGCCAGTTCCGCACTCAGATGGAAGAGGCATTCGATCCCTTTGCCGAAAAAGCCCCTGCTCCGGCGGATTAAACCCCCCGCAGCGATAACCTTGAAGGATTAGACCGGGACGGCTTGCATGATGTGCAGGCCGTCCTTTTGGGTCACAAGCATGGCAAAGGAGAAGCGATCATACTGCAGGGCATACTCCAGGTCGCTGGGTGGAAAGGCAGAACGGGTGCCGTCATAATGCCTGCCAGAGCGGGAAGCTCTCACGCGGGCAGAGATGGTATCAAGGTCTACTTCGTTTCCGCGCAACCGGGCTTCCAGCAAATCGGCACAGGCTACATCTTCGTCGCCCCAGCCTTCTTCCGGGAAATATCCAGTCTGGATGAAAGTGACCTTTCGGATAGAAAGGGATTGAATGTAACGGCAGGTGGCGCTTGCATTGGTAAGAGCGGCAGTAAGAATGGGATGGGCCTGTACGGCTCTCACGACACCCTGGGTACCGGCGGTAGTGCGCTGGATGATAACTTTCCCAGACAAATTGTGGTAGAGGAGTTGGGAGGGACTGTTGCCAAGGTCAAAGCCCTCAACAGGAATGCCATCGATTTCACCCAGGATGAGGCTCCCTGGCAGGCGATTCCGCAGGGCAAAAGCTTCCTCAACACCCGAAACCAGGATGATCTTGCTTACTCCGGCTTCGAATAGATAGCCTGCGGTGGTGAAGGCGCGTAACACATCGATAACAACTGCAAGGCCGGTGACCTGGTCGCAATCGGCGAGGCTGGCGCGATAGAATTCAATCTGTCCAGTTTGTTGCACCTAATTATTTTACAATTTTTCCAGCATTTCAGGTGCAGGGGTTGGGTTGGAGGTCGATTCTTCTCCGGAGGGGAAAAAGCTACTCCTGGCCGGTAAAATACCCCTTTCCTGTTCCAGATTTGATAAAGTGGTCAACGCTGGCGGGGTCTAAAGGGTGAGATACCAGAAAGCCTTGCATGAATTTGCACTGCAGACGCTTTAATTCACTCTGCTGTTCAAATGTTTCTACCCCTTCAGCTACCACCTCGATGCTCAATTCACGGGCAATTTGAATAATGGCCTGAATGACGCCCGCACTACTTTTGACTCGTCCAAGATTGGTGATGAAGGAGCGATCAATTTTGATCGCATCGATGGGCAGGCTATCAAGGTAGCCCAGGGACGAATATCCGGTGCCAAAATCATCAATATATAACTGCACTCCCAGTTTACGCAGAGCTTCAAGGGTATTCATGGCGGCTGGTGTCTTGTTAAAAAGGGTGCTCTCGGTAATTTCCAGGCGCAGGCTGGCCGGGGGAAGGCCGGTTTCGTTCAAGATATGCGCTACCTGTTCGCTAAAATTCGACTGTTCCAGTTGTCGGGGGCTGATATTCACACTGATGGTCAGAGGGGGGTCAAGAGGGTATTCCGCTTGCCAGATTCGCATTTGCCGGCAAGCCTCATGAAGTGCCCAGGTGCCAAGTGGAACGATGAGTCCGGTCTCCTCAGAAAGGCGAATAAAATCGGCAGGCCAGATCAGCCCGCGCGTGGGATGATTCCAGCGGAGGAGGGCTTCAAAGCCGATTAACCGTCCGGAGATTAATTCAGTGATCGGTTGATAGTGTAAAACCAGCTGCTGGCGTTCCAGAGAGTTCCGCAGGTCACATTCCAGTTCAATGCGATGCACAAGGACTTCTCTCATGGATTGGGTAAAGGTGAGGAAACGATTTCTTCCAAGCTGGTGGGCCTGAAGAAGTGCGATGCCAGCTTCCTGAAGCAACAGCTCGGGGGGTTGATGATGGCCATTGGGGAGAGCAACCCCGATACTGGCAGAGAGATTCATCGATGGCCCGGATAGGGAGATGGGATTTTCAATGCGTTGGAGGATCCTTTCAGCGATCATTTCTGCATCGGCCTCCTCCTGTAGTTCTTCGAGCAAGATTGCAAAGCGATTTTGATCCATGCGGGCAACCAGGTCTTCCTCGCGGAGGACAGAACGTAAAATTTTTATGACATCTGACCCAGCCGATCGGTGAGTAATGGTTTCACCACAGGTGGTGAGGAGGGGGTAATCGTTCCATTCGATGAGTAAAATTCCAAACAACCGTTGGCGCCGGGAAAGTGCATCCTGGACGCGTTTGAGGAAGGCTGTCCGGTTGGGGAGCCCGGTTTCGGGGTCATGGAAACCTTGATAAAGCAGGTGAATGCGTTCGCGACGGAGGGTTGCCAGCGCCCTTGAGGTGCAGATCACTTTCACAACTAACTGTGCCGCGAGCTTAAGGAGGTCAACATCAGAGCTGTTGTGGGCTGGAAAGTGCAAGGGATTTTCAAAGTAGAATGTTCCTATCAAGCGTTTGCCATCGAAGACCGGGAGAAGAACAAATCGTTCGATTCCTATGGAAAGAAGCCTGTCTCTTTCGACAGCTACATCCTGAGGTAAGATCGTTTGGGCGTCAACGTGAAGCAAGGTGTGAGAACGCAGTTGATGAAGCCACCAGGGTGAATCAAAGTGGAGAGTTAAGGCGCTTTTGGTTATCGGCTCCGATGGCCAGTTATAAAAGTTCCGGTTGTTTTCATCGCGACAAACAAAAATCATCAAACAAACCCGACTGGCTTCGGTATATTGGGCCATGATCCGCAGGCATTCGGTGATGATTGACTCGACATTTTGAATCCTTGGGCTTTGTTGCGTCTCCATGCGGGCTCCGTTTTTGCTTAATCCAGCGGGAAAAGATCATTGGGCGGTCTCCTGTTGAACTTGCAAGGAACGTGCCAAAAAAAAGCCGGTTATTAGCCGGCTGAAAGTAGTTGGGCAGGGAAGAGAGGGCTAGGATCGGCTTTGGGGATCAAGCAGGGCGTGTTTTTTGGCATGGAGTTCCAGTATCTGACGCTGGATTCGATTCAGATATTCTCCTCGTAGAGGATACAAGGTAAGAATCAGAGCACCCAGAAGCATGGCAATCCCGGGGATCAATCCTCCTAATACCCGGATGCCGAAAAGGGCGAGGGGGGGCTGATTGAGGAAAATTTCTCCCTGATTCTCATTGCGGGTTACAAACCCGGTCGCATTAAGGATGATTGGGAAGAGTGCCAAGGCAATGGACTGGGCAGGTTTGGTGATCAGCGCGTTGACGCCGAAAAAGGCGCCTTCGCGGCGTACTCCTGAACGAAGTTCGTCTTCGTCGGCCACCTGTGCAAAAAGGACGTTTGAGAGGGTCTGGGGGCCGCTCAAGCCGAACCCTGCCAGGGCCATACAAACTGGAATGAGAGGAGCGGGTACGAAAGCCACTAACACCAGACCAATCCCCGCGATAACCAGGAGGAATTGCTGGGCTCCTACCACACCCAACCACTGTCGAATATATCGTGTGATAGGCACACCGATAATTAAAGGAATGAAAAGGCACGCCAGCAGGATCATGGTATTCGTCTGTAGAACATAATCGGCCAGGTAGAAAATGGCGCCCAGCAGGAGCGATTGCATGAGAATAGACATGAAGTTGGCTGCCACCAGGATCAGAAAGGAGCGGCTGGTAAAAGTGAAGCGAATCGCCTTCCCAAGCGGGATGGGGTCATCCACTCTGGTAAATTCGGGACGCTCTTTCACCTTGAGTGTGGTGGCGAGAATGAGCAACATGGCCACGATGGCCACAACCACCATGGAAACCTGAAGCGGGAGAAACGATGGCGAAGTGCCAGCTTTGGGGCGGAAGAGGTCAGGTATGATAAAGCCAAGCAGGGTGCCGAGTAATGAGAAGAGAGATGATGAAATTTGTAAATCGTTCCGCTCCGAATCCGACTCGCTCACCTCTGGCAGAAGGGCCGAATAAACCAGCCCGATGATGGTATAGCAGGTGTCGTAAAGGAGCATGGAGACGAGCATCCAGAAAAAGAGGGCCCTTTCTCCTGCATGGGGAGGGGCGAACCAGACCAGAACAAAGGTCAGAGCGAGGAAGGGGGCAGTGTAGCGCATATAGGGAATGCGTCGTCCATGCCGTGAACGGGTGGAATCGGTAATATATCCGAATAGCGGATCATTGATGGCATTCCAGATAGCGTATATCAAGGAGGCCAGAGTGATCCAGCGCCCGGCGAGTCCCAGATAGTCCTGGTAAAAAATGGGGAGCAGGGCGCCGTAGATTCCAGAAATGATCGAGGTGCCCAGGGCGGCCACCCCCCAGATGAACTTGTAGCCGCGGGTGAGTTTTACGGCGTTATATTCCATGGAATCCTCCCGATTAATTTACATCAAAGCCTGGATCGTTCGATACCCGATCACTTGAACCCCGATCTGGCGAATGTAATCGCGCAGTTCTTCACGCTGGAAGGTGAGGTAGTCGGCGACGCGGCCACGCCAGTCAGGAGTGATAGCCCGCAATTCAGGTGTATCTACCGCTGGATGGATAACGAAGTGCGTAATTCCTGGTTTCAGGGCGGCAAAAGCGGCTTTGGCGATGTCAAGGCGATTCTCAGGCTGATCGAGGGGCATTTGGAAAATGGCATCGGCCATGGGAAAACCACTCGCTTCCAACTGCTGGATCAGACGAGCGCCCAGTTTTGCAGTAACCGGATTCAATCCCATACTGAGGAGTGCGGGTTCGTCCATCCGCAGAATCATGGCTGGAAGATGGTTCTTTCGGGCCAGGTCAACGTAGGCTTGAAGAAACCTGGGATGAACCACACTTCCCATGTGGGTATCAATATGGGTAAGCCTGATGCCGAATTGCCTGGCACGTTCCAGTTGCGCCCAGATTTCTCTTTGAACCGAGCGCGGGCTGGCCTGTTTTTGCACTTCTTCTGAGCGGCGCGGAAAGAATCCCTCGGCGTCGAGCAGGCCACTGCGGGGGTCACGCGTGGATACCGGTCCCCAGCGGTAACATTGCCACTCACTGGTGAGAGTCACGTGCAGGCCGAGGTCGGTCTGGGGGTGTTCACGGGCGTACTCGGCAGCTTTGGGGAACCAGGGACATGGCACCATCACAGCTCCGCAGGTAACCAGACCGAAGGCATCAAGTTCGGCAAAGGCCTGTATGCTCGCCTGGCACATTCCGACATCATCCGCATGAATGATGGCGACCCGGTCTTTGTCTGAAAAGCCGAGTTTTTTGAGGAGGGGGTTGGGCTGCATTGAAGTCTCCTTATATGAATATTAGGATGGAGGGAATTTATTGTGATAGATCTTCTGGAGGGATCACAGGCTGGTAGGGCATGGCGAAGAAGCCGTGAAGTGTTTTGGGGGAGTCGCCGATCCACTGTCGGCAGATCAGGCCAAACTGTCCCTGTCCCACGGGTACACGTTCAGCTTCGATACGGACATCGTCCCGTAGTGGGTAATTGGGATCGTAAATGCGGATCTGGAGGCGATTCTGAGAGTCGCGGGTATAACCGGTAGCCAGCACCTGATGATTTTGCCAGACTTCACGAGATTCTTTCCAGAGTACATAGACCAACCCAAGGGGCACCGGATTAAAGCGGTTCAGGCGAGTGCGAATTTTCTCAAACTCTTCCAGAGTTCGTTTGAACAGCCCTTGAGGTGAGTCTGGAGGAAGACCCATCCACTCGATGAACCGCAGGATGACCTCTCCCAGCCGCCCGAAAGAATCCAGCTGTCGCTTGTAGAGGTACCGTTGGAGGGGAGCCCCACTGACGGGGACTTCACTGGTTTGAGGAATGGCACGATTAATGAGAAAGAAATCGAGCGCTGCGGCTGACATGCCTCCACATAGCCCGTATGTGGCTGAAGGGTTTCCGAGGTCAGGAAAGAAGGGGAGAGAGAAAGGCAGGAAAAGCCCGCTGAAGCGATTAACAAAGTGAAATCCGTGCAAGGTGGGAAGAAAAGGCTTTTCGAGCACCTCGGGGAGTTGAAATACTGTTTGCCGGGGTTTAAGGGGAGCACTACCGGTGTTTTTTTTACCTGCAATGGTATATGTAAAACGCAGATAGGGTTGAAAATCGTCCCCGGGGTCAGGTTCAAGAAAGGTGCGCTGGACGGGTGTCCAATCGAAGGGAGGATTAGCCGGTACTGTGCGAGTCACCAGTTGGTGATCCTGCGCCCGGGCGGGGTCATACACTACTTGAAAACGTCCGAGGGAATCCGTAAGGCCGGGGGAGAGGGTCAGGTCGTCATCCGTATGGCCGGGCTCGTCTCGATCAAAAACCCGTACTTCAACTCCCTGAGCCGCGATACCATTAGCATAGGTCAGGCGTGCGGAGAAATATGCAGGCATTTTGTGCTTTTCCTGGAATCATTATACGTTAAAACGAGATCTCCCGGTACAGAATCGGCCGGGAGATCTCAAAGGGAGAAACCCTCTCTGATTGGTTATGGATAGGCAGGGGTGGTGGCCGTCAATGTTGGAGTTAGCGTAATTGTTGGCGTTGGCGTCGGGGGGACGTTGAGGATGCGGGGCATCAGCCACTGGGCCCGATCACCGGTAGGTGAACCATTCGCGAGTACCGTAAGGATAAATCGAACAGATTTCCCGACCAGGGGGCTTAAATCCAGATTGACGTTGGTAAAACCGCCCTCGTATTTTTCATCCCAGTAGCCCAGGGTTTGAATGGGACCATTGTCCACCTGATAATCCAGCTGGAATCGCACATTGCAATTCTGGGCGTTGTATTCGCATCCGAGGATGGCCCGGAAGCGGTCATTGGCTTTGACAGTGTACGCGGGATATTTTCCGCGGATGACACCATCGGTAATGGCCTGAGGCTGAGTGAGTAAGGCTGGCTCGTTATCGACGTTACCATTTTCAAGGCGGGGTTTGTCCTGATAGAGAACAAAACCACGGCTATCGCCATCTTTGCCAGTGCAGGGCAGGCTACCGGCTCCACTACTCCATTCGGCCTGGCAGACGTTATACACAAAATTGTAGCTACTCCCATCATTTCCGGTGGGGACAGCAACCCGAATATCCACATAGAAGGGAAATTCTCCCGTCAGACCGGTGCCAAAAATGACCCCGCGGGCATTACGCAGTTTCCAGTTGCCCCGGTAAGACCCGGGTGTTGACGGGGCGGTGAGCTCCAGAGAGATATCTACTGTTTCTCCTGGGGCAACAGATGCCGGTAAATAAACCACCGCCGGAGCGCCCATTGCGTTTCCATCGATGAAGGCCACACCATATTCTCGTGTCCAGGTGCAGGTACCGATGTTCTTCAGGCGCCAGGTTTTCGTGAACCGTTGATTGGCTGAAAGCAGGGTGCCGTCGGGGATGGTGATGTCGCTGACGAAAGCGGCGGCATCACATGGTACGGGTACCGGTGTTTTGGAAGGAAGAACCACTGCAGTACTGGTTGGGATGGTCGTTGAGGTGGGTTGCAGGGATTGAGGTGTGGCTGTGGCGATCAGCCCGCCTGGAGGAGGGGTAGCTGTAGCGGCCTGGGTCAACATGGCCTGGAGCGTCTGTGCGGCGAGTGTACCGGCAAGGTTAGCGGGTGTGGGCGTTCGCATTAGAGGCATGTTGCAGGCCGAAAGCACCAGAGCGGTGATCAAAATGATCCAGATGAAGAGTTTACGATACATTACTGGGCGATCCTTTCTCATTAATTCATACCACAAAAGGTATTAATGACTCGTTTTTATAACGAAATCTACTTTAAAAAGTTCCACTTTGATCGGGCTGGTTTCAAAAAAGATACCCCGAAAAACAGGTTGTTCAAGATTGCACTCTTCGTATAATGGAAAATATGGCCCGTCATTTGCTGATTGTCCCATCTCTGAGTTGCCCGGCGCAGTGCAGTTATTGTTTTGGGCCTCATCAGGGAAGTGGGCGGATGGATGAGCGAGTGTTGATGCGGACGGCTGAGTGGTTGTCGGCTTTGCCCGGTGATGGTGAAACGTTGGAGGTAACCTTTCATGGAGGAGAGCCTTTAACCGCTGGAGTGCAGTTTTATCAACGAGCTCTGCCCCTTTTGATGCAATCATGGCGGGGAAAAAGCGTTCGGTTCAGCATACAGAGCAACCTCTGGCTCTTGAATGAAGCCTTTCTGGAGTTGTTTTCGGGTTTTCCTGTTTCCATAGGCACCAGCCTGGATGGCCCCGAAGAAATGAATGATCGGCAGAGAGGGGCGGGCTATTTCCGACGCACAATGCAGGGTATTGAAAAAGCCCGGTTGTATGGGGTTCCAGTGGGGGTGATTGCCACGTTTACCGCTTCATCGGCACGAAGATGGCGTGAGGTGGTCGAGTTTTTTGCGCGGGAGGGGTTGAGTTTTTCAGTTCACGCCGCCCTGCCAGTGCTGGGGGTGGATCTGGCAAAGCAGCCCTGGGTGTTACCTCCATCGGCGTATGGAGAGCTGATGGTCGCTTTGCTGGACTATTACCTGGAAAATTTGAGGCGGGTACGTATTGCGACACTGGATGCAATGATCCGATCGGTGGTTCGGGGGAAAGGTGGAATGTGCACCTTTGGGAACTGCCTGGGGGAATATCTGGCGGTGGGAGCGGATGGCGGGGTGTATCCATGCCAGCGTTTTGCAGGGATGGATGCGTTTCGGCTGGGGAGTATAGAAGGATCCCGGCAATTGCTTGAGGCTTCACCAGCGTGGGTTAAACTGGCGAACCGTGAAAGCCAGGTTGTGGAAGTTTGCGGGGAATGTGAGTTCTTCGATATTTGTCACGGGGGATGTCCGTACAATGTCCTGGCAAATGGTCAGGAGGGAATACGTGATCCTTATTGTGAGGCATACCGAAGCATTTTTCAAAAAATCGTCATCCTCGGAACCGAAGAATTTTTCAAGCCAGAACATATCCGGGCGATCGTGGATGCTTCTCCCCAACGAGAGCAAAATTTATCAACCGGGGGGATTCTGGATTTGATGAACGGGAAGCCGCACCCGTTTGAGGTTGCTCAGAACGCGGGGCAGGTGCTGGGCGCGGTAGCTCTGGCGGCCAGCAGGTCAGCATACGAAGCTACTGAGAAGCTTTCTCGGGCCGGGCTGGTGCGCGAACCGGGGCGTACTCTTCAGGCGCTGGAACAATTGAAGAAACGGCTCACTGAGCCGAAAACGATACTTAACAACCTTTACCTGCATGTGACCTTTGACTGCTCCCTGCGTTGTTCTCATTGTTATGCGTACGGTGGAGAACGAGGAGGAGCAATTTTCCCTGCCGAAGAAGTGGGCAAACAGGCCATGGAGGCCGGCCGTTTGGGCTTTCGACACCTAGTGATCACCGGAGGAGAACCTCTGGTGCATCCTCAAATAGAGCAAATTTTAACCGCCTTGAAAAAAGTGGACGGTGTGGTTCGCCCCTTACGGACAGTGTTACGCACCAGTCTGGTTGGCCCTCTCAATGAAACCATGCTCAAACTCCTTGTCGAAAGCGTGGATGAGGTGGTGATCAGCGTGGATGGCGACCCTGTTATGCATGATCAACGGCGTGGAAAAGGGAGTTATGAGCGTACGGTAGCCAATTTGAGGCGGCTTGTGGAGGTTCGTGAGAGGGCTGAAATTTCTCTGGCGGCAGTATTACCACTGGCACAGGCTCAGAGTGGCCCGGGGCAGCATGTCCGCGCCCTGGCGCGTGAGCTGGGTATTCGGAGGGTGCGCATACGCCCATTATTGCCACTGGGCCGAGCTGTGGATCATACCCCTGATCTGGAAGCGGAAGTGGTGTGGGGGCATCTCACCCCTGATGAAAGAATTGCTTATGGATTTACTCCAGCGGCCTCGTGTGGGATGGGGCAGAATCTATACCTGGAACCAGATGGAACAGCCTATCCGTGTTATGCCTGGCATGCACCGGCCTGGGCACTTGGAAATGTCCTCGAGGAAGGCGGGCTGGAGCAAATCGTGTGCGGAGACCGTTTTCGTCAGTTAAGGCGGGCTACGGTTGATACCCGAGAGAGATGCAAAGGATGCGCTTATCGTTATCTTTGCGGTGGAGCCTGCCGGGCGTGGGGACGCGTGCAGGAAGAAGCTCAGGTAGATTTAAATCAGGCGCCAGGCGACTGCTCGCATTTAAAGGAGCGGGCCAGGGGGATGGTAATCAGCGCGTTGAAATATCTGGAAATTCCCACCGAGCGCTGGGAGCAGGCGGGTTTACCTTTGGATTGACCCGGTTTAAAGGCTGTACTCGAAATAATCGTTCTCGCAGGGGTTGCCCCAGGTAGCCCACATACGGCGTTCGTCCAGGTCGAAGAGCAAAGCTGTGATGGTTTTTTCGCGGTCGAGTGGTTGCTTTTCGTCAATGGCGTGGTTACAAATCGAATCCTGATAATTCACATGATCGCGCTGGATGGTTTTCAATGAGTCAAGCGTGTGCAAGGGTGTCAGGCTGAGCAATCGATGGGCACGAAAATACCGCACGCGGGTAGATATCAGCTCATCGGGATCGGACTCAATTTCTTGCATGTGCGGGTGCATGAAATGGTTGGTATGAGCGATAACGCCCTGTTCACTTCCGAGAATGGCGAAGCGACGGGCGGATACTTCCACATTGTAAAGTTCACCGCTGACATGAGCGATGAGGTGGTTGTATCCGGCGGCGCGCTGGGGTGAAAGCGTGTAGCGGATGGCTTCGGCGGGGGTGCGAGCACTGAGTACAGCCCGTGAGACGACCACCCGGGGCGTGCCAATCCGAGAATCATTGGGATACACCGAGTCGCAACACTGGGCGATACCCTCGGCATTGAAACCGATGTTGGGGAGTAGAGCACCATAGGTCATGGCCAGGAAGGGAGGAGCGTCTTCTGGCCGGGCGCGAATGATGACCAGGTCATTCTCGTCTTCTGGCAGCCAGTCCTCATTATGAGCGACCAGCACATGTCCATTGGCACTGCGTTCAGGAGCAACAGCCATGCTGGTACATTTGGTCAGGTGGAGGGCATCCATGGTGACGGCTTCCATGGCATTTACCACCGCCACTTCATCAAAAGATACACCGGCTCCATCGGCGATACCGCGCATTTCGGCCACATACTCAGGATAACGTTCTTCGGCAAACGGGATGTACTTGCGAGACTGGATAATCGCGCCTTCCCAGTTTAATTGAAGTGTATCATAGGCATCCTGAACAAGTTCCCGGGCATTTTCGACACTGTGACGAATTTGATCCCGGCAGGCTTCGCCAAACTGGCAACCCATTTGATAATGGCTTCCATATATCTCGATGAGGGGAATACGTCGCTGCATCATGGCTTCCATTCTACCATTACCAGGGCAATCTGTCTGGTCAATTTCAGCTCTTTAGGGTAAAATAAAAACACGGGGCGGTGGCGGAACTGGCAGACGCAGTGGACTTAAAATCCACCGACCGCGAGGTCTTGTGGGTTCGAGTCCCACCCGCCCTACCAGTACGTACGCGGTCAGGCATCAAGCCGCCGCTTTTCTTTTTAATTCCAGGTATGGAACGTATTGCTCAGTTGTATAATTATGTCAGACAATTCATGGCGGGTGGCCGTCACTGCATGATCGGATTTCCCGATTAATGAATATGGAAAGGAGTTCAGATACATGGGCGAATCTCATTTTTCTCCCTCCAGGCGTTCGTTTCGAGCTATTCGACTGGAACGAGTCTCACCAGTTCCATCCGACATCGAAATCGCGCAGGCCGCAAAAATGAAGCCGATCAGCGAGCTGGCCGAAGAGTTGGGGTTGCTCCCTGAAGAAATCGAGCTGTATGGTCCTTACAAGGCCAAAGTGAGTCTTTCGGTTCTGGAGCGATTGAAAGACGTCCCGGATGGTCATTATATTGATGTGACTGCCATTACTCCGACGCCTTTGGGAGAGGGGAAGACCACCACTACGGTGGGGCTGAGCCAGGCACTGGGGGCACATTTAGGGTACCGCGTGTTTACCTGCATTCGTCAACCCAGCCAGGGGCCGACCTTTGGGATTAAAGGGGGGGCTGCCGGCGGGGGGTACAGTCAGGTAGTGCCGATGGATGAGTTTAATTTGCATTTGACCGGTGATATTCATGCCATTACCGCGGCCAACAATCTGATGGCAGCAGCTATTGACGCGCGTATTCTGCATGAGGCCGGAGCTACGGATGAGCAGCTTTTCAACCGCCTGTGCCCTCCTGGAAAAGATGGAAAGCGCCGCTTTGGTGCTGGTTTGCTTGGCCGGTTACGCCGTCTGGGCATCCATAAAACGGACCCGGATGAGCTTACCCTGGAAGAGCGCTCTCGCCTGGTGCGGCTGGACATTGACCCCGCTACGATCACCTGGCGCAGGGTGCTGGATACTTCCGATCGATTTTTGCGCAAGATTATTATCGGAAAGGGCGAGGGCGAAGAGGGTTTCGAGCGTGAGACGGGCTTTGATATTACGGTGGCATCGGAACTGATGGCCATTCTTGCTCTCACCACCAGTCTGGCGGATATGCGCGAGCGGATTGGAAAGATCGTGGTTGCCCTGAGCCGTCATACTCGCGAACCGATTACTGCCGAAGATCTGGGAGTGGCGGGAGCTCTGACCGTGCTCATGAAGGACACGATTAAACCAAACCTGATGCAGACTCTGGAAGGCACCCCTGTGTTTGTTCATGCAGGACCATTTGCTAATATTGCTCATGGCAACAGCTCGATCCTTGCCGACCGCATTGCTTTGAAACTGGCAGATTATGTCGTCACAGAATCGGGATTTGGTGCTGATATTGGCATGGAAAAGTTTTTTGATATTAAATGCCGTTATTCCGGATTGCAACCAAGTGTGGTGGTTCTGGTGGCCACTGTGCGTGCGTTGAAGATGCACGGTGGTGGCCCAAAAGTGGTTGCAGGGCGGCCTTTAGATCCGGCCTATACTGAGGAAAACCTCGATCTGTTACGCGCCGGGTTGTGCAACTTATTGCATCACATTGGCATCGCGCGGAAGTTCGGTGTGCCGGTGGTGGTGGCGATCAACCGCTTTGCTACCGATACCCCTGCTGAACTGGAACTGATTCGCAAGGTTGCCGTGGAAGAGGGCGGCGCGGAGGATGCAGTTGTGGCGGATCACTGGGCGCTGGGGGGTGAAGGTGCAGTTGAGCTTGCCAGAGCGGTGGTCAAGGCAGCGCAAAAACCACGCCAGTTCCATTTCCTGTATCCTCTGGAAATGACGATTAAAGAAAAGATTGAGACGATCGCTTGTGAGGTTTATGGCGCAGATGGGGTGGATTATTCTCCTGAGGCCGAGGCGCAAATTGAAGAGTATACGCGGTTAGGTTTCGACCGTTTGCCAATCTGCATGGCCAAGACTCATCTTAGCCTGAGCCATGATGCTAACCTCAAAGGCGTGCCGCGGGGATTCCGATTGCCTGTACGGGAGATTCGCGCCTCGGTAGGGGCGGGTTTCCTCTATCCGTTGGTCGGAACAATGAGCACGATGCCTGGTTTACCAACCCGTCCGGCATTTTTCGACATTGATCTCGACCTAAAAACCGGGAAAATTATAGGTTTATCCTGAATGAGGCAGAAAAGGTGGAACGACAAAGAGGTTGTTCCACCTTTTCGTATCTTCTTTTTCTTGCGAACGTATTTCCTGGAAAAATCGAGCCGTATAGAATATCGATTGTTTAACCTGATTGCTCTATAATTACAGCATATCGGGTGTTCTTTTGCCCTTAGAGGTTTTTCCGGGAAGGAGAGGAGTAAGCAAGGGGTAACGATGAACTACCCGAAGAAATGGTTTTAGATTGGGAGGCCTTTGATGGATCTTTTTTCCAGAGAAGCGGAGTCGGTAGATGTAGGGCAACGCCTTAAGCATTTACGAGAAGAACGGCAAATTTCGATGCGTGAGCTGGCAAGGCGATCGGGGCTGTCGGCAAACGCGTTGAGTATGATCGAGCGCGGTTTGACCTCTCCCTCAGTATCTACGCTAACCAAACTGGCTGCTGCGCTGCAGGTACCAATCACTGCTTTCTTCCGCCCGGAAAGTTCAAAGGAGAACGTGGTTTTTCGCAAAGCGAGCGAACGAACCCGCATTCCATTCCTGCGGGGGTTGATTGAAGGATTGGGGGGCGAATTCTTTTCGGGAAGGGTCGAGGCTTTCCTGTTAACCCTGGAGAACGGGGGCAGCAGTGGGCCGAGCGGGATGCTTCATGCAGGGAGTGAAATTGTTTACTGTTTACGCGGCGTACTTGAATATGAGGTGGAAAATAAGCGCTATATTCTAGAGCCCGGAGACAGCCTGATTTTTTCCGCTTATATGAATCATCGCTGGCGCAATGCCGGTAAGACGGTGGTCAATGCGATTATTGTGATCAGTTGCTTCAATGAAAATGAAAGCCCGGTGGAGTATCACCTGGCTACCCTGTTGCAGAATACAGAGGAAGATAAAGGTGACGGGCACGAAGTGGAGGATGCTAATATTCCGGAAGAAGTGTAAATTTATAAATTGAGCCAGCGAGCGGCTATGGCTGGGAGATCATTGACCGAGCCGATTTTTCGGGTGCAGGGGGGAAGGGACTCGAGAAATGCGCGCCCGTAGCGTTTGGTGAGAATGCGCCGGTCAAGGATGGCCACAATCCCGCGGTCAGATTGGGTGCGGATGAGCCGGCCAAATCCCTGCCTGAAGCGCAGAATGGCTTCGGGGAGCTGGTATTCATTAAAAGGGTCATCAAAGGTTTCTGAACGGGCCGCAATGATCGGGTCTGAGGGTACGTCAAAGGGTAATTTTACAATCACCAGCACCGAGAGCGCCTCACCGGGGATATCCACCCCTTCCCAAAAGGAGCGTGTGCCCAGCAAGACGGCTTTATCGGCTTCGCGAAAGTTTTCAAGGAGCGTATTAGGTGATGCACCTTCTCCCTGTTCATAGACAATAATCCCAGATTCAATCAATGGGGCGGAGATGTTCTGAGAGGTACGGCGCAATTGAGTGTATGAGGTGAAAAGAGCCAGCATTCGCCCGCCGGTAGCTCTGGCTAACCTCACCAGTGCCTGTTCGATGGCGCGCTGGTGGCCGTTGGTATCCCCCGGTTCGGGAATATCATTCACCAGATAGAGGAGCGCGGCGCTCTCGTAATCGAATGGAGAGCCCAGCTGAAGCTCTTCTGCTTCATCGGCGGCCAGGCGGCTGCGGAGGTAATCGAAGCCCTCGTGGGTGGTCAGTGTGGCTGAGGTCAGGATGACGCTGGTTTTCTCATGCCAGATGTACTCTTCCATCAATGGGCCGATGTGGAGAGGAGCAATTTGCAGAGAGAGTTGATTGCTGTTGGGAGAAATTTCTGCCCAGTAAATGGAACTTTGCTGGGGTTGAGCCACGAAAGCATGGAGGTTTGCATCGGCTTCCATGAGGCGCCGATAGACGTTCGCAAGCGATTCGAGGGTATCCTCGAATTCATCGCTGGCCGTATCACGGAGTTCTCCGCAGGTTTTATACAATTCAGCCAGGAGATTGGAAAGAAGCCCGGTGACTTCATGGGCGGCATCCCAGGTAATTTCGATGTTGGTCCAGGGTGGAAGGGTGCGGGAAGATTCGAGGATACGTTCCTGCTGGCCGTATGCCCCAACCGGGCGTCCTTCGCGGATCTCCGCCAGGAATTCTTCCATAGCGCGGAAAAAAGCGCTGTAGGCGTGTTCGAGACGGAAGATGAGGTCAGTCGCGCGTTCGAAAGCCTGTTGCATGGCGGCAAAGTCGGAGGGACGCAAAAGCTGATTGAGAAGTAGTAAAAGGCGTCCGAGAATCCCGGTATTCGTGCCACCTAATTCACGGAGGAGCCGGGCCAGATCGGCCTGGGTGACGCGAAAACTGAGGGCGCTGGTTGTGGCGGCCTCCAGATGATGAGCTTCATCGACAATAAGATAATCGTAATCCGGGAGGACACGACTGCCAGTGGCCACATCCGAAAGAAGAAGCGCATGATTGACGACGAGAAGATGGGCGCTCTGAGCGGCCTGACGTGCTCGATAAAACGGGCATGCTCCACCGGTGCGCTCCATACACACTTCTGCCTTGCACCCTTCATCCTCGGCAGAGATGCGGCTCCAAACATCTCGCTCGATTGGTCCGTTGAGATTAATCTCATTTCGATCACCTGAATCGGAGAATTGCAGCCAGGTGAGCACTTTGGCGAGGACACGCATCTCATCGACGCTCGTTGGGCCGCGCTGGCGCAGGTTTTCCAGACGTCTCGGACAAAGGTAGTTATTGCGACCTTTTAAAACAGCTGCCCGCAGGTCAATCCCCAGAGCTTCACGCAGGTCTGGAATATCTTTTTTGATTAATTGATCTTGCAGGTTAATAGTGTTGGTGGAAATGACCACCCGCGTATTGTTCTGGAGAGCAAAGAGAGCCGCCGGTACAAGGTAAGCAAAGGATTTTCCCGTACCTGTTCCGGCTTCTACCATGAGATGTTGGCCTTTCGAAAGCGCCTGTGCCACGGCGCGGAGCATTTCAACCTGTTGCTGGCGATATTCGTAACCAGAGAAATAACGGGAGAATGGCCCACCATACTCAAGCAGAGCGGCCACTTCATCAACGTCGAGGGGAATGGGGGTTTCAACCGATTCTACCGGGGGTAAGGGAGGTTCAGGCCGAAAGAGGAACAAACCCTGATCCTGGGCTTTTCGGGCAGGAATGGGCTTTCGGGCCAGCGAGCGCAGCACCTCGCGGAAGGTGTATGCGGCTCCCCAGTCAAATGGTTCGCTCTGCCGGACAAATTCAGCAATCAGTTCTATGGGTAATTGGTGAGCCAGATCCAACAGGCGTAAGTAGACTGCATGGGTCACGCGCGCATCGTCGAGAGCGCGGTGCGTTGCCGGCAGTAAAATTCCCAGAGTCTGCCCAAGCGCACCCAGGTTATACCGGCTGGCGTTGGGCATAAGCACCGATGCCAGCTCGTAAGTATCCACTACCTGATTGAATCGTAAAAGATTCTGGCGGTTAAGAAAGGCAAGATCAAACGAGACATTGTGACCCAACACGGGAGCGTCGCCAACAAACTGAGCCAGGTCTGCAATAACTTCTCGAATGGAAGGGGCATGACGCACCATGTCGTTTGTAATGCCAGTTAATTGAGAAATAAACGATGGGATTGGGCGCCCCGGGTGAATAAGGGTGGACCATTCGTCTTCGATGCGTGGGCCATTGAAGCGTACTGCGCCAATCTCAATGATGGCATCGTTGTTTGGATCAAGACCGGTAGTTTCGATATCAATGGCGACCAAAGAGGGCATGAAAGGGATTATACCAGTTTACCGGTCAAAATTTCTATAAAAGGCGATGGAGGCTATAGCCTCCAT
>AMZC01000964.1_pt1 | contig 114332 bp, 91 predicted proteins | sample 948551 | NCBI WGS metagenome assembly AMZC01 (sample SAMN01120625, study PRJNA171369) | bioreactor sludge metagenome | biome: sludge; isolation source: anaerobic thermophilic cellulolytic sludge from lab reactor | place: China: Hong Kong, Shek Wu Hui wastewater treatment plant | collected... | reverse complement strand
AAACTGTGACCCAAGACGGTCTCACCAGGCCGGGGAATGTGGGGGGTCTGCACAACGAAATCTACATTGGCGCTCCCAACCACGATGACACGGGGCATACTGGCGTAAACTCCTTTTGTGAACATGTTCCGAGGTCTGTCAATGCCCTAATCTTACTCAGACATGTGGTTTTGTGCATCCTGGGCAAACGAAAGGGCCGGCCTCTCGGGTGGGGGCCGGCCCCGGATGCCTTGCATACGGCCAGAAAGCTATGAGGCTTCCTGCAGGATAGCCCGCAGTACAGCGTTCAGGATACCGCCGTGACGGTAGTAGTGTACTTCGACGGGGGTATCGAGACGGCAAATCACTGTAAATTGGCGGATGCTGCCGTCGGCGGCAGTAGCTCGCACCAGCAACGGTTGGCGCGGGGTCAGGCTATCGCTCAGGCCTTCGATATCGTAGACTTCGTGTCCGCTCAGGCCAAGTGAGGCGGCGTTCTCACCCTCTTTGAACTGCAGCGGGAGCACGCCCATGCCAATCAGGTTGCTGCGGTGAATTCGTTCGAAACTCTCAGCCAGTACCGCCCGCACACCCAGGAGCATCGTCCCCTTGGCGGCCCAGTCTCGCGAACTGCCTGCCCCATACTCCTTGCCAGCGATGATCAGCAGAGGGGTGTTCTCGGCACGGTAGCGCTCGGCAGCATCGAAGATAGACATGCGTTCCCCACTGGGCAGATGTATGGTCACGCCGCCTTCCACGCCAGGCACCAGCAGGTTCTTCAAGCGGATGTTGGCGAAGGTGCCGCGGACCATCACCCGATCGTTACCGCGCCGCGTGCCATAGGTGTTGAAATCCTTCACCGCGACTCCCTGGGCAATGAGGTAACGCCCGGCGGGGCTGTCGGGCGCGATAGAGCCAGCGGGAGAAATATGGTCGGTCGTGATCGTGTCGCCGAAGAGCGCCAACACCCGCGCTCCGCGTATGTCGCGGATTGGCTCAGGCTCCGGCGAAAGGTTCGTGAAGAACGGCGGTTCCTGGATGTACGTGGAGCGGGGATCCCAGGAATACACCGGACTATCAGCGACGGGTATGGCGTTCCAGGTCTCATTGCCGTCGTAGACATTGCTGTATTGCTCGCGGAACATCTCCGGCTTGAGAGCGGCAGCGATAGTCTGCTGAATTTCCTCCTGACTGGGCCAGATATCGCGCAGGAAGACCGGCTGTCCGTCTCGATCGGTGCCGATTGGCTCCGACATGAGATCGATGTCCACTGTCCCCGCGATGGCATAGGCTACCACCAGTGGCGGTGAGGCCAGGTAGTTGGCCCGCACGTGCGGGTTGATGCGTCCTTCGAAATTGCGGTTGCCGCTCAGCACTGCCGCCGCGATCAGATCGTTCTCACTGATGGCTTCAGCGACAGCCTGAGACAACGGCCCACTGTTCCCAATGCAGGTAGTGCAGCCGTAACCGACTACGTAGAAGCCCAGTTGTTCCAGGTAGGGCAGCAGGCCCGCCTCTCGCAGGTAGGCCGTGACCACTTTCGACCCTGGGGCCAGGCTCGTCTTGACATAGGGGGCAACCTGCAAACCGCGCTCGACTGCCTTCTTGGCGAGCAGGCCCGCTCCAATCATGACCGAGGGGTTGGAGGTATTGGTGCAACTGGTGATCGCAGCGATTACCACCACGCCGTGCCCAACCTCGAACGACTGATGCCCGTTGCGCGCAAGCTTGATCTCAGCGCGGCGAGTCAGCGCATCAGGCGGCAGGGCAAAGCCGCGCTCGGACACCGGCGCGCTGAGCGCCTGCCGGAATTTCGCCCGCATCTCGGTCAGCGGCACCCGATCGTGCGGGCGTTTAGGGCCAGCCAGGCTGGGTTCGACAGTGCTCAGATCGAGTTCGAGCGTGTCCGTGAAGAGCGGATCGGGGGTGTCGTCGGTGCGGAACAAGCCCTGTGCACGGGTGTACTGCTCGACGAGCTGTACCACCTGCGGCGGACGGCCCGTATAGGCAAGATAGCGGATGGTTTCCGCATCTACCGGGAAGAAACCCATCGTGGCTCCATATTCTGGAGCCATGTTGGCCAGCGTCGCCCGGTCAGGCAGGCTCAGGCTGCTGAGGCCGCTGCCGTAGAACTCAACGAACTTGCCCACGACGCCCTTCTTGCGCAGCATCTGTGTCACCACCAGCACCAGGTCGGTGGCGGTCGCGCCTTCTGGCAGTTGCCCGATCAGCTTGAAGCCGATCACTTCGGGCAGCAGCATGTAGATCGGCTGGCCCAGCATCACGGCTTCGGCCTCGATGCCCCCTACTCCCCACCCTACTACTCCCAGGGCGTTGATCATGGTGGTATGCGAATCGGTGCCAACCAGACTGTCGGGGAACGCCACGGTGATCCCGTCTTGTTCCTGGGTCAACACTCCACGCGCGAGATATTCGAGGTTGACCTGATGCACGATGCCGGTCGCGGGGGGCACGGCGCGAAAATTGCGGAAAGCTTTCTGTCCCCAGCGGATGAATTCGTAGCGCTCGCGGTTGCGTTCGAACTCCATTTCTGCGTTGATCCGCAGAGCGTCCGGCGTCCCAAACACGTCAACCTGGACGGAGTGGTCAATGACCAGGTCAACAGGGATGGCCGGGTTAATGCGGCTCGGATCGCCCCCCATGCGCTGCAAAGCCGAGCGCAACGCGGCCAGGTCCACCAGAGACGGAACCCCTGTGAAGTCCTGCAGAATCACGCGGGCGGGCTTGAATGGAATTTCGTGATCCTCGGTCATAGACGGTGACCAACGCGCGATCTTGATCACGTCGTCGTCGGTGACCTCGAAGCCGTTGTTGTTGCGCAGCGCCGCTTCGAGCAAGACCTTGATCGAGAAGGGCAGCCGATCAATGTCACCGATGCCCTGCTCGGACAGCGCGGACAGTCGGTAATAGGTCACCCGTCCAGCGGCGGTTTCGAGTATTGCGCGCGCGTTGAAAGAATCGCGCAGAGGTCTGGTCGAGCTTGTCATGAACGTTCCTTCCTTGTGCTGCGGATTGTCAGTCCCGAAAACTGTGGTGGAGGCGCGCTATTTCTCTGCAAGATTATAGCGTGAGCCAGGGGGCGTTCGTAACCCATCGAGCGCAGACCGGGCCAAAATATCGCAGGGAAAAGACGGGGATTTGTACACCCGGCACAATCGCGGGGGTTTTCCCCGCGTGTCTAGCTTGTCAGAAGCCCTGGGCTGCCTTATAATACGTCTCCAGTTTTCATGAAACTATCCCGCCCGACCTAGTATGCGCTCACGGGGATCGCATTGCTTCGACATCAGACCGCCTCTGAACACTACTGGACCGATCACTTCGAGGTAACAGACGAAGATATTGAGTTCCTGTTCAACGTCTTCCTCGAAGATGAGAAGCCTCTCTCCAGCCAGGAACTGGCCCGACGCCTGGTAGCATTCCGGATCGAAAAAGAAGCGCAATTGCTGCGGCGGCAGTTTCAGCGCGGTGAGGTTTTCCAGCCCCGGCACGAATATCAGGTCGGGCAGACGCTGGTCTTTCCGGCGCTCGATTACGCTGTGGGCCGCGTGGTAGGCGTCCGTCCGGGAAACAATCCGGAGCACGGCGAGTTTAAGGTGATTCAGGTCGAGTTCGAGGATGGGGAAGCACGCGAATTTGCCAGTGCGCTGCAGACGCCTCATCAGCTGAACATTGACTTCAGCGTTGACACTCAGCTTCCTACCGCAACACAGGCTGATATTGACGCCATCATGCGGGATTACGGGGACGACATCATCTACTTGCTGGAGGAGCGGCTGCGCAAAGAAGAGGATGTCGTCTATTTCGCCGGACGGTGGTTTCTCAAGTCCCTGCTGGTGGAGGTGACCATCGCCCATCTGCACCTGGCTGAGGCGGTGCTGGTCATGCACAACGGTGGCCCGCTTGAAACAGAGCGTATCATCAAGGAAGTGGGGCTGCCTGGCCAGGCGAACCGGCGTCTGCAAATCTTCTCGCTTGAATATGCGATGTTCCACGACCCGCGGTTCGACGAAGTGGGGCCGGCGGGGCGCGTGTTGTGGTATCTGCGCGATCTGGAGCCGCCAGAAGTGGTCAAGGTGCCAGAGCGCCTGCGATACAAGCCGATTGAGTACGACTGGCGGTTGCTGACAGAAGAACTCGCGCAGCTCGAATACGAAATTGACGACGAGCTATCCAACCTGCGCTCTCCGGCGTCTCCAGCGGACTCGGTAACCTTCAGCCTGAACTTCCCTCACCGCAGGACGGGGACGTTGCCGCTGAATTCGCATCTGCGGCACCTGTTCCCTACGGCGTATGAGGCGCAGCGCATCTTGATGACGCTGATCGACGGTCAGACGGGCGAGGAAATGCCGGGCTGGGTCGTGCGCGAGCATCGCTACGTCTACGGGCTGGCCGATTTCTATCGTCGGCATCGCCTGCCCGTAGGAGCTTATATCATTGTCCGGCGCACCGATGATCCTTCGCGGGTAGTCGTTGATTTTCATGCGCACCGTCCCCGGACTGAGTGGATTCGTCTGGCGGTGCCGGGTCCCAATAACCGACTGCTGTTCGAAAGCCAGAAGCGTGCGATCGGGGCCGAATATGATGAGCTGATGGTGCTCGGTGCTGACGATCTCAAAGGTATTGATGCGCTGTGGATTTCGACTGATAAGCCGCAACGGAGCCTGGCCGATATCATGCGCGAGTTGATGGCCGAGCTGGCGAAGCTCACGCCGCAGCGCACCGTACACGCCAAGACGCTCTACAGTGCGGTGAACGTCATCCGCCGGTGTCCACCGGGGCCAATCTTCGCCACGCTGGTATCTAACCCAGAGTTTGAGCATGTAGGCGGGCCATACTGGCGGTTGGCCTGACGGCACAACGCAGATCAGGGGAAACAGTGAATTCTTCGACCGGGATTGCCAGCAAACGCATACGACCTACGCTCGACACCAAATTCCACATTGACTACAGTTGGTGGGAGCGTGAGGGGCGCGATCTGCGAGTCTATCTGCTGAGTCATCTGCCACCGGAACAACGCGATTTCTTCTCTGAACATCGCGACACCGAAGAGGTGGACTGGATCGATCCGGTCACTGCGGAAGTCAAGAAGGTAGATGCGTTGCAGCGGGCGCTGCGCGAAGCGAGCAAGCAGCCCGATTTCATCACCCCTCACCTGTCGCTGGTAGATGCTGTCTTTCGCGTCTTTCTGGCCAACGGCAACACCCCCCTTACCCCTGTGGAGCTGAGCGAGTTGATCGGTCGCCCACCCATGACCATCTTGAGAACGCTCAGCGGTGGAACCGTGTACAAGGGGATTCGCCCCTGCCTCGATGAAGAATAAGCCGGTTGCTGATCGCGCTTGACACGGTCAGATGTGGGCCGTACAATGACGGAGCGATGCCCCTGTAGCTCAGTGGATAGAGCAGCTGCCTTCTAAGCAGACGGTCGGGGGTTCGATCCCCTCCAGGGGCGTGCAAAACAAAGCGGCAGGCGAGACGACCTGCCGCTTCCCATATGTTTCCCGGTCGGGGGGCACGCTCAGGACATGATGGATTGGTAAAGCGCCTTGGTCTCCGGCTCTGGCTCTTTACCCTCTTGCTTCAGTTGATCGGCCAGTTTGCGGTAGTGCGCGGCAGCCTCACTGCGACGCCCCAGATCGGCGTAGAGCTGCATGATCTGCCGATGAATGGGTTCGTAACGGTCGTTCTCGTTCACCGCCCGCAACAGCAGACCCAAAGCGTGTTCCTGACGCCCCTCGGCCAGGCGAATGCGTGCCATCTCACTCAGCGCTTCCAGGTAGCCTTTCTGATAGTCCGCACGGCGATCCAGTATCCACTGGTCAACATGCCCCTGTAAGAAAGGCCCCTTGTAGAGATCAATCGCCTGCTGCCAGGCGCTGGCCTTGTCCTCAGTTTCTGGGGCGCGCCCGCGTACCAGTGCACCGACAAACTCGGCGATATCATACTCGACGGACACTTCGGGATTGATGCGGTAATAACCTCCCTCGTGCACCAGCACGTCGAAGTTGAGCGCTTTGTGCAGGCGGCGCTTGGTCACATGAAAGACGTTGACCGCCTGGTCGCTGGCCAGATCGGGCCAGAAAGCCTGGCAGATCTCCGATCGGGTCACCACTGGCTTATCCAGCGCAAAGAAGAACAGCAGGCGAGGCAGGTGCCCTTCCCAGGTATTGATCACCTCACCGTTGTGAATGACCAACCCCGGTCCCAGGGCGTTCACCTGCAGATGAATCACGCCATCGGTGCGCATGTCGTAGAAGTTGCTGGTCACCAGTTGGTTGTCGCGCAGAATGACAGCTTTCTTCTGGGCGATCAAGGAGATCCAGGGTAGCCGGGGGAGCGTCCGGCTGTTGATCACGATCTGGCAACGGGAGGGGACACGCAGAATCGTCTGCTCAATAAACCACTGAATGTCGTCTGCGCCATCGGTGCGGTCGTATTCATCCAGGATCAGCATGAACGGTTCGCTGGAGAGATCAGCCAGATCGGCCACGAAGGCGTCCAGCAAGTCCACCAGTTTCTGCTCTGGATCGAACTGGATCAGATTGACATGACGGCCAAAGGTGGGATGCTGATTGGCGAGATCGTGAGTGATGCCGGACAGGAACGAGCGCACGTCTACATCATCCGGCCCCATCGCGTAGTAGAATACGCGCTGCTCTGCCGAATTCATGAGCTGGGCAACAACCATCGACCGGTAGCGACTGGCCGGGTGCAGCAAGATCACTTGTGCCCCTGCACCGCGCATGCGCACCGCCTCAAGGACTCTTGACACCATCTGATTCAGTTCCATGGCTGGCCTCTCTTGTCTGTAAGCAATTGCCAGAGTATAGTATAGAAGACGTTGCACGATAAGGCAAGGGCTAAGGATTGTGTTCTTTGGCCTTACGCGTCAGATCGAAATTATTAGTGTCGCTCATCAAGAAATTGGCCTTATGACAATAACGATCATTACTTATCAGCAAATTATGTGCCTACAACAGGAACAGGGAGGGGCCTGGAACAGCACATTGGACACCCTTTTGCTCCCCATGATACAATACGCGCACCATCACGGGAAGGGTCGGGGAAACCGGCGGGCCGCTGTGATTGGTCTGTGTTGCACATCTGTGCCTGAGACCAGAGTGAAAGAGAGCGCGCCATGTACAAAGCGGTGAGAAATTCGATCGTGCTGGGCGCTGGGCTGGCAGCCAGCGCGGTTGTGGGATGGCTTCTGCTCAAAGAAAGCAAGCGCGGCAAACTTGCTGCGCGTTTCCTGGTTCGTTCGCGGGTCCACGAAGCCGGGCCTGAGCCATTACCGGAAATCAGGCTGCCGTTGGATACCCTGGAGACAGAGCCTGCGCCCGCCGCTGAAGCTGTCATGCCCGGTGACGATTTCACGCTGATCAAGGACATTGGCCCGCGTTTCGCACAGGCGCTGCGCGATGCGGGCATCGTCAGTTTTGCGCAGCTTGCCGCCATGACGCCGGAGACTTTGGCCGAGCGCCTGGCTCCATTTGTCGCGGTGCGGCCTCAGCGCATTCGCAACAACGACTGGATCGGTCAGGCCAAACAACTGGCGAATTCCAGCAAATAAAACATGGACACCCTTCTTCCCAACGACATCACGCTCGACCAGAAGTCCGATCTGCTGATCATTCAATGGAACGATGGGCGTGTCTGTCGTTATCCACTTGGCCCGCTGCGTCTTGCCTGTCCCTGTGCCGAGTGTCGGGGAGGGCACGCCAACATGGGGAGGCAGTCCGACCCGGAGAACCTGCTCCACCTGATCCCCACCCGCCATTATGCTGTTGAGAATCTGGAGATCGTGGGCAACTATGCTCTGCAATTCTACTGGAACGATGGTCACCATGCCGGTATTTACACCTGGGAGTATCTGTACCGCTTGTGCCCGCCAGAGGAGGATTGATGACTGATCCGTTGGATGATTCCCTTGGGGCGCTGTCTGCTGAGTTTCAACTCCTGCGCTTCGAGGCGATTGAGACTCTTGAGTATTGCCTGACCAAAGGCGATGGCACTGCCTTCCTGGAATTTCTGGAATCGCAGGTGCTCAGTTCTCCGCCTCGGCTGGAACTGTTGCGTAATATCGCCGACGAACTGCATCTGCGCTTGTTGCGGTTGCGCGAACAACAGCTTGACATGGGCGAACAGATTTCCGCGGCGTTGCTGGAGCATTCTTCAGATGTCCCGCCGCAGAATCTTTCCCCCTACCCCGAAAGGGGGGAGCCGCTTGTGTCCTTCTCAACAGAGGAGTTTCCTCCGCTCAGCAAAGCCATTCGCTCCTTGTTGGATGTAGCGCATCAACTGGCGGCGGATATTCAGATAGCTGAAGATCTCTACCAGACTGTCATGGATTGGTGGATTGCATTGAGCATCTCCGCTTCACGCGATCTGATTGGCATTCGCACCCTGGCGGGAATCTCAGGTGACACTGCCCGTGTGCATTGAAATGTGACTTCGTTTTCAGGCGGTTCAGGCAAAGGGTCAACGGTGATGTCCAAACCCTACGAACGATATCTGCAGGAAATCTTGATTGATAGTGACAGGGTTCAGGCGCGCGTAGCCGAGCTGGGCCGTCAGATCAGCGCGGACTATGCCAATGTGCGTCCTGTGCTGCTGATCTGCGTGCTGAAGGGCGGCGTCATGTTTCTGACAGACCTGATGCGCCATCTCGACTTTCCGCACAGTGTGGATTTCATGGCAATCGCCAGCTACGGGAGTGGCGTGCGCGAGACTTCAGGGCGCGTGCGCATAGACATGGACCTGAAGCAAGACATCGCCGGAAAGCATGTAATCATTGTCGAGGATATTGTAGATAGCGGGCACACGCTGCAATATATCCTCAATATCCTGGCAACTCGCGACCCCGCCAGTGTCAAGATATGCACCCTGCTGAGCAAGCCCAGCCGTCGCCAGGTGCACATTGATCTGGACTACGTGGGATTCGAGATTCCGGATAAGTTCGTCTTCGGTTACGGACTCGACCTGGACGAGTATTATCGCAATTTGCCCTTCATCGGCGTGTGCAGACCAGACGTGCAGGTGGAGGAGGCGTGATTGGCCCTGGAGCCTGTCGTGCCGGCGCGCCCGCTGGTCTGGCCGCCGCTTGTTGAACGCCTGCGTGCTCTCCTACAGGATCAGCCAGATATTTATCTTGTCGGTGGAGTGGTGCGCGATGCGCTGCTCCAGCGGCCTTCTCACGATCTCGATTTGGTGACGAATGGTGACGGCTGTGCCGTTGCCAGGGTGATCGCCGACGAACTGGGAGGCGCCTATTACCCGCTCGACATCGAACGTGGCGTAGGACGGGCGCTGATTCCCTGGGAGCAAGCGACCGTCACGGTTGATGTCGCCCGCATCCGTGGGCCAGACCTGCTTGCCGATCTGTCTCTACGTGATTTCACCATCAATGCTATGGCGGCCCCCCTGGCAGGCAGCGGGCAGAGCGTGTACGACCCGTTAGGCGGCCTGGCTGATCTTCAGGCGAAAAGACTCCGTCTTTGCGCACCAGGGGCCATTGCGGACGATCCAGTGCGCAGTCTGCGCGCGGTGCGTTTCAGCCTTGTGTTTGGCCTGTTCATCGAGCCGGAGACACGGGCTGCGCTGCGCGACAACGTGCACCGCCTGAAAGAATGCTCTGTAGAGCGCATTCGCGACGAGTTCTTTGCGATCTTGCAGGCCCCGCGACCGCAGGCAGGGCTGGCGGTGCTGCAACAACTCGGCTTGCTCCAACAGATCATCCCGGAAGTCGGGCAACTGGTAGGGGTAGCACAGCCGTCTCCTCATCAATACGACGTGTGGCGGCATACACTGCTCACTGTGGAGCGCATGTACGAAATCGCGAGCATGTTGGAAGGCCAGCGCCCCAGTGACGACGCCGCCAACGTCCAGCTAGGACTGATCGCCTTTGCACTCAGCGGTATGCGAGAACGCCTGGACGAACATCTGAAACAAGTCTGGGCCAACCATCACACACACCGGGGATTGCTGGTGTTGGCTGCTCTGTTGCATGACATTGGCAAACCCGCTGCCAGGCAGGCGGCAGGCGAAAGACCCAATTTCCACGGGCACGAGCGCGTCGGAGCCACCATAGTCCGTGATCGTGCTCGCGCGCTCCGCCTGAGCAACGAAGAAACGGCCCGCCTGGAAACGATTGTGCGCCATCATATGCGCCCTCACTGGCTCTTTGCCAGTCAGCCGCTGACGCGCCGGGCCGTCTATCGTTTCTGGCGTGACACAGGCGAGGCGGGCATAGATATCTGTCTGCTGGCGCTGGCCGACTACCTGGCGACCTATGGGATTATGCTCGACAGTCAGCAGTGGACTTATTACCTGGAACTGGTGCGCGACTTGCTGCAGAGTTACCTGCACCGCCGCGAAACCGACGTAGCTCCTCCGCCGCTGCTCACCGGGCACGACCTGATCCAGGAATTGCAGTTACGGCCAGGACCACTGGTGGGAGAGTTGGTCGAACGACTGACCGAGGCGCAGGTGATGGGCGAGATCACTTCCAGAGAAGAGGCGTTGGTCTTCGCCAGGCGTTTCCTTTCAGAAAAGGGACTTCCTTGAGGGGGGTGCCCCTAGCCAGTCGAGACGCGCTCAAAGAACCACAGCATGGTCTTGCCGTAGATGCGCGCGTCGTAGGGCTGGAGATGCTGCAGGGAGACCTCCTGGCGCTCGCGGGGATCGATCTGCACGATGACGATGCCATCTTCCTGCACGTGCTCAGGATTTTCGTCGAGCAAGAGCAGAGTCTCTTTCCACAGGCCCAGGTATTGGGGGGGCGCAACGTAGATGTATTCGAAGGGGTCGGGTCGGGGGGTCCGCAGGTAGACGAACACATTGGCCCGCAGCACCTGGGCGCGGTTGGCCAGTCGCGTATGTGCCAGATTCTCGTGAATCGTGCGCACGGCAAGCGGGTGATTCTCAACGAAGCGGGCCAGCGCTGCTCCCCGACTCAGCGCCTCGATCCCCACAGAACCTGTGCCCGCGAAGAGATCAAGAAAGGTGCTGTCTACCACGCCCTGCCCCAGGATATTGAACAGCGCTTCCTTCACGCGATCCATGACAGGGCGGGTTGACGAACCGGGCACCATTTTCAATTTGCGGCCCTTCGCCGTTCCGGCGATGACCCGGATGGGCATGGTACTGCCTCCCGGCTCAGCCCTTGCTTTCGACCACTTCGCGGGCAGCGCGGATGTTCGAGAGGGGGGTCGTGGTCATGATCACGCAGCCGGTCGAAAGAATGAAGCGCCGCCCGAAAGTCTGCTCGATGGCCTCTCGCGCCTGCGTACGTACGTCTACAGGCGTGCCATTGTGCATGGGATCCCACCGTCCCAGACCACCGCAAACGGCCCCGCCAAAGCGCAACTTGCCCTCGGCCAGCGTCAGGCCCGTCTCCCGGTCATGCCAGTTGATGGCCTGCACCGGATAATCGGCTACGACGTCGAACATGGGCGCCGATCCATGCAGGTGAACCATGTTGAACCACCACGAATCAGGCAGGGCCTCCAGGATTTGCAGGTCGTAGGGACGCCCAAACTCGCGGTACTCTGCTTCGCTGATCACGGTGTAGGAAGCATGCTGGATGGCATAGAAAATACCCGCAACACCGCTCCGCCGCATGGCGTCAATGAAACGAAGGGTGCTTTCGGTGATGGTATTCAGCCCGGTCTTCAGGCGATCCGGCGCGGTGCGCATGTGTTCGATCAGCACTTCTTTGCCAGCCAGGTTTTTGGCCTGCGCCAGGGGGCTGAAGATGGTCTGGATGAAGGGCACTTCTTCGCCAAAGGCTTCTTTGAGCAGGCGCAACGTCTCCAACTGACGGCCCAACGCGCCGCGCGTCGGGTCGAGCACGCGCAATTCTGTCCAGTCCAGTGAGCGTTGCACGACACGCCGTACGTATTCTCGTGTGCCTTCCAGGTGTCCTACCCAGCGATCCTGTACTCCATAGTCCACCAGGCAATAGCTGCTGGCAGGAGTGACTTTGACAAAGTCGAAATCCCACTGGCGCTGAAACAGAATGGTTGCTTCAGCCAGATCGCTGGCGCGCTGATCGTCGCCCGGCCAGTGCCGCCACAAGGCGACAGGGACGCGATCGGTTTCCTCTCCTGCAATGGTCTTTTCCAGGCGCTCGCGTTTGCTGAGGGTCATAGGGTATTCGTGCCGTGCAGGTCAGTTGAGAAACTCGGCGATCTGATCGATCTGTTGCCGGGCCATGCGTTGCAACATGAAATAGCGCTCGCGGTCTTCCGGCTCATTCTGTAACGCCTGGGCGGCCAGTTCAGCCACTTTCTCGAACGCCTGACGGGCCTTCTCCTTTTCGCCCAGGTGACGATATGACAGGCCAAGGCCCCAGTGCGCGTCAATCTGGTCGGGGGCTTCGGCCAGGATCGTGGTGAAATGCTCAACGGCGGCCTGTTGCTGACCGGCCCGGTAGGCTCGCCAGGCAGCATCAATCTTTGTCTTGATCTCGTTTTGATCCATGTGAGTCTCCGCAGTCGTGGCCCGCCAGGGCAACACAGCTTGGGGCAGATTCCAGACAGAAGCGAATCTGCAGGGATTATACTGCTCGGCTTCAGGATGGCAAGCGTCAGTCAGCGAGCACACGGAGAGTGATGGGCAGAATCGCCTGCGTGCCCAGGCTGGTACCGCGCCCGTCATAGACGAAGAGAGGCGTGCCCGTTCCACACGGTGCAATGCTGGTCAGGTTGCACGATTCGAGCCGCACGGCAATCCTGTAGGTGCCTGCGGGCAACGCGCGCGGCAACCGCAGGTAGTAGGAATCGCGCACGTAGGTTCTCAGCAGCGGCCACCATGTCCAGCGGCTGGTGGGAATACCCGCTGGATGACGATGTTGCACGATGGGCCAGACGGTCGCGCTCTCGTCCGCACCAGATATCAGTTCAATCTCGACCTGATAGTCTGGCAAGTCTGGCTGCACGGCGCGCCAATACAGGTGCAGAGCGATTCTGTCACCAGGGTGCAAAGGTTGCGCAGCGTCCAAATTGAACGCTAACAGATCAATGCCCCCCTGAAAGGCGCGGGGAAAACCGGTTGCGCCCTCGACAACGCCGGGCGGAGATTCTCGCACCGGCCAGCCAGGTATGAGGGGCATTAGCGCAACGACGAGCGCAACTGACACGCTGAAGCCGCTCAGTACCCATGTGTGCAGCAGCCGTTCTGTGTCTATGGCCAAGACTGCCCTGGGCACGGCTTCCAGCAAAGGGGGCTTTCGCCACAGCACAATACCGACCAGAGAAGCGAGCGCGAGGGCAGACATAGCCCATCCGACATCGCGCGCAGGGGTGCTGCCGAACTCCACTCGTACTTCATGGCGTCCCACAGGGACATCCAGGCTGACGAAACCTGTTTGTGGATCGCGGTGTATGTCTACCTCTCTGCCATCTACCGTAGCTTTCCAGCCGGGGAAATACAGCAGTGCCAGCACCAGTGTCGCAGGGCGACGGGCATTGACGATCAGCCGCTGCGTTTGAGGCCCGCTTTCGATGACGTCGGCCTGAGTCGCCGCGGGCAGTCGCTCACGGATCACCCGGTCGGTGAAGCCGCCCTGGTACGAAGCGAGCAACGACGGCAGGGGTTGTGGCACTGCTGCCAGATCAGACGGCAAAAGCCAGCCGTCCGCAAACGAGCCGGCCAGATACCCGCGCCCTTCGTCGCGCAAGATGTCTGCGACGCTGGTGGGGGTTCGCGATGTGGGCCAGCGCGGTTCGATCCGCAAAGGCAAAGCGGCCATCAGCAGCAGTCCCCCGAGGACGAGCATGCCAGCGAGTGCAATGCGTTGCGAGCGCAACTGCTGCAATGATGGGCCTATCTGTGCTGTCACCAGGGCGCACATGGCGCAAATGGCAGGCAACAGATCGCGCGGATAGGCGCTCAGCCAGGCGGGGACATGCCCCCATAGCGTTTCCGCCAGGGGCGTGACGAGTGCGCAGGTCAGCAGACCAACCAGAACGAAATAGAGCATTTCGCGATGGGCAGCGGGCATATGCCGGGGCAGGGCTGCCAGGCGTGCTTGCCAGGCTTCCCCCCGGCTGACCCAGGCGGCTGGACCAGGGGTACGACGCCAGTCCTGATAGAAGCAAACCCCCAGGCTCAGAAAAGCTGTTCCCCACAAGGCAATCCCGATGGCATTGGTAGCCGGTGAATTGGCGGCGCTGAGATCGGGACGCGACGGCGGTGCCAGCAACCTCGTCAGGGACAACGGTTGCCAGTCCGCCAGTGGCCAGACTATCGCTGCTTGCCAGCGGATCAGGTCGTGTTCCAGGATGGCGGGCAGCAGATAGAACGAACTGAGCATCAGGCCCAGCAACCAGGCCAGCGCCGCTCTGTACGCAGCGTATGTGGTGCGTCCTGCGGCCCAGCAGTGCCAGATCACCCAGCCCAACAGCAGCAGGGCCAACCAGATGTTAAGGGGTGCGTGGGACAGCCACAGCGCGGACGTGACCAGGGTGGCGAATACCAGGTCGCGCCGATGGCCGGTGGTCATCAATACATCATAGCTCCACAGGGCCAGGAGAAATGTGCCAGCGGCCAGCAGCGCCCCTACCCCGCCAGTGGCAAATGACACATCCCACATCACCGCAGGGCACAGGCTGTACCCCAGAGCGGCCAGTAGCCCGGCGTAAGTTCCCCAGCGACGCCTGGCAAAGGCGAAGAGCGACACGACTCCCACCATGATCCCCAGGGTGATGACTGCCTTGACCGCTGTCGAGGGATCAGACTGCACCAGAGCATGATAGAAGCCGGTCAGCCAGTGCGGTAGCGGGGGGAGGTAGTTCCACAATGGGGAGCCGTATCCAGAATTGAAGTCAGGGGCCCAGCGAGGATAGATCACCCCGTCCTGGAGACTGTGCGACATTTCGAGCGTTCGCATCAGTTGCTGCTGCATTTCCAGCGTCGGCGGAAGACCACTGCGTGCCCAGAGTGGTGCGCTCAAGGCGAATGCCAGCAACAACACGCCCAGCCATAGAAAATCGGTCTCTTTCTGGCCGCTGCGCATCCATTCGGGCAGATCTTCGGGGCGAAGACCTGCAGGCAAAGTCACTGGCCGGCGTCGTTTCACAACCCTGCTTCCTCATCATCTGGAAAACATTTGCAAGATCGCGCAGGAACGAGCATTATTAAGGTGATCCACTGAATATGGTCCGGCCTGTGAATTGCCGGAGGGCATGTGCCCGATGTCTTCTTCTCAGGAAACTCTGCTCAACGGCCGCTACCGCCTGCTGGCTCAACAAGGGTCGGGCGGCATGGCGGTTATCTACAAAGCGACGGACCTGGCATTGGGCCGTACCGTTGCGGTTAAAATTCTGCGCCCCAGCCTGACCAACGATCCAGAGTTCCTCAAGCGCTTTCGGCAGGAGGCGCGGAACGTTGCCAACCTGTCGCACCCCAATATTGTCACTGTCCACGATGTAGGGCAAGATGGCAACACGCACTACATCGTGATGGAATATGTGGATGGAGAAGACCTCAAGAAGCTGATCCGTGCCAGTGCGCCCTTCTCTATTGACCGCGCTTTGAGCATTGCGATCAAGATTTGTGCGGGAGTCGGCTACGCGCATCGTGCCGGTCTGGTCCATGCCGATGTCAAGCCGCAGAACGTGCTGGTCACCGAGAATGACAACGTCAAGGTGACGGACTTTGGCATTGCTCAGGCTCTGACCGCCACCAAGCCCCGCGACCAGGAACGGCAGCGCGTCGTGTGGGGCAGCCCACACTATTTCTCGCCCGAACAGGCGCAGGGAGAAGCACCTACGCCTGCCTCGGATGTCTACTCCATTGGTATCGTCCTGTTCGAAATGCTCACCGGGCGTCTGCCGTTCGTGGGCACTGACCAGCAAGAACTGGCCATGGCCCATATCCGCGAGACGCCCCCCAAGCCGTCGCAATTCAACCCCAACGTGCCGGAGCATCTGGATCGCATCTTGATGAAAGTGCTCTCCAAGGAGCCGACGGCGCGCTACCGCACAGCCGATCAGTTGGGGCGTATTTTGCTCAGCTACCGGAGACGGGGACAGATCACCACCGATGTGGTGCCAGAGGTGGGTTCCGAGCCATCATTTCCGGCCACGGCTGCGACCATTCCCCCAGAAGCGCCACTCCCTGCACCACGCGCCGCTGCGCCTTCCCCGGTGAGTACGCCGCGTGGGCCGGTCGGCGGGGCACGTTCGGAAGCGCCGACCTACATCTACTCCGAGGTGCCTGCCCAGAGTCCGCCGACCATGCCAGGAGTACCCTCCGTCGCGCGTCCAGGCTATTCCACACCGGTCCCCCCTGCCCCTATGATCCAGTCACGCTATCGGGCAGTCGAGGAACCGCCGCAGCTCGATCTGGTCACTCTGGTGCTGGCCTTCATCGCCTTCCTGGCGGTGATGTTGCTCATCCCCCTGTGGATCGCTGTATATCAGGCCTGGATGGGATGACCGCCAGACTTTCTTATGCAACATTAATTCCGCCAGTGACCAAAAGGCTGGTTTTTAACTCTCCCTTCCTGTATAATTTTGATTAGGAATTATGCAAATCTGTCATGCGCTGCCGTGCTAACACGCGATCGGTAGCCCAGGCTGTGGAGACAAATCGGGTTGGGAAACGTGCTGGAGGCAGGGAGTGAATAACCGTTCGCGCAATCTCTTCGTGTACATCCTGATTATCGCAGCCATTGCTGCGATAGTCTTTGGGGTACGCAGCAACAGTTCCGATGCAAAGCAGTTGACCGCGAGCGAGCTGGCGCGCGATATCAACGATGGGCTGGTGCGTTCCATTGAGATCTCGGACGAGGGCGAGGTGACCGCCACGTACCGCAACAATGAGACGCGCAAGACCCAGATCAACCCTAACACAGATGATCCCGCGGCCTTGCTGGAATCGCTTGGCGCTTCGCGGGAAATGCTGCAGCAGATTGACTTCGAGTTCACCAAGCCCAGCAACCTCTTCAACTGGATTGGGCTGATCGGCACGTTCTTGCCGCTGCTGCTCATTGGCGGTTTCATCTACCTGATGCTGCGCCAGGCGCAGGGATCGAACAACCAGGCGCTCTCTTTCGGCAAGAGCCGCGCCCGTATGTTCACGGGCGACCAGCCCTCAGTGACCTTTGATGACGTGGCGGGCGCTGACGAAGCCAAGGAAGAGCTGCAGGAAGTCGTCGAGTTCCTCAAGGACCCGGAGCGCTTTATTCAGCTTGGCGCGCGCATCCCCAAGGGGGTGTTGCTGGTAGGCAGCCCCGGCACGGGAAAGACTCTGCTGGCCAAAGCAGTGAGCGGCGAAGCGGGCGTGCCGTTTTTCAGCATCTCCGGCTCGGAATTCGTCGAGATGTTCGTCGGCGTGGGTGCCAGTCGTGTACGTGACCTGTTCGACCAGGCCAAGCGACACAGTCCGTGCATCGTGTTTGTGGATGAAATTGACGCCGTAGGGCGACACCGCGGTGCTGGCCTGGGTGGCAGTCACGATGAGCGCGAGCAGACGCTCAACCAGATTCTGGTCGAGATGGACGGCTTCGACACGGACACCAACGTGATCATCATGGCTGCCACTAACCGTCCGGATATCCTCGATCCCGCCTTGCTGCGCCCTGGTCGTTTCGACCGCCGGGTGGTGCTCGACCGGCCCGATATGCGCGGACGCGAGGCTATCCTGAAGGTTCATACGCGCGGCAAACCGCTGGCTTCCGACGTTGACCTGACCGTGCTGGCCAAGTCCACGCCCGGCTTTGTCGGTGCCGACCTGGAAAACCTGGTCAACGAGGCTGCCATCGTGGCGGCCCGCAAAAACAAGAAGAGCATCAGCATGCGCGACTTCGAGGAAGCCATCGAGCGCGTAGTGTTGGGGCCTGAGCGTCGCAGCCGGATCATCACAGAGGAAGAGAAGCGCCTGATCGCCTACCACGAAGCGGGGCACGCGGTCGTCTTCCACATGCTTCCGAACTGCGATCCTGTGCGCAAAGTCACCATCGTAGCGCGAGGCATGGCCGGGGGCGTGACCTGGGTGATGCCCGAAAACGACTCGATGCTTGGCACGACGCAGCGTTACATCGATCAAATCACGGGTGCGCTTGGTGGACGTGCGGCTGAGGAGATCGTCTTCGGGGACGTTACCAATGGCGCTTCGAGTGACCTGGAGAATGTCACTCGCATCGCCCGCACCATGGTCACTCGCTGGGGCATGAGCCGTAAGCTAGGGCCGCGCGTGTTCGGGCAGAAGGAAGAACTGGTCTTCCTGGGCCGCGAGATTGGCGAACAGCGCGACTACAGCGAGAGCATCGCCGAGCAGATAGACGAAGAAGTGCACGCCATCGTCTCGCAGGCATATGAGCGTGCGCTGCAGGTGCTGCGCGAGAACCGCGACAAGCTAGAAGCAGTGGCGCAGCGGTTGATGGAAGTCGAGACGATTGGCCGCGAGGAATTCCTGGCGCTGATGGGCGAGCCGCCCGAAACGCCTGCGCCCGCGCGTCCTAGCGAACCCAGACCGTCCGGTGCGGCTGAAGCACCCGAAGGCAAGACGGATAGCGAAATGCCCCCGGCGCCGCTGGGAACCGCGCCCTCCCCTGCCTGACATCCCTGATGCTCGTTACACAGCCCCCGCGTCTGGCGGGGGCTGTCTCTTTGAGATAGCCTCGCTTTTGCCAGAGACTGGCTGCGTGTACAATGCCTCTGCAAGTCAAGTAGCGTTGAGATCGCGCTGATCGGAATCGGCGCGGGAGGCCCTGATGAGTTACAACACTCACCCCAAATGGCTCGACCTGCATCACCGTGCCGCTGTTGTGGATATTCATGCCCATCCCGCTCTCAAAGCAGTGCTGTTCCAACGCACGCTGATTCGGCGCGATCGCAGAATCTGGCCTTTCTTCTGGCCTCCCAACCTGCGCACCAGTTTCCCGGCGCTACAAGCCGGCGGAGTAGATGTGCTCCTTTCGGCAATCTATGCGCCAGAGAAACCTCTCATACGTGACATTCCGCTGCTCAAGGTCTTGCGTTGGGTGCCCTTCAGCTACGTGCGTCGCATGTGGCGAATGCTGGTCGAGCCGCCCTATGTCCAGGTGGCAAACTGGTTGCTGGATGATCTAGAAAATCGGTTGGAGGCGTATGCGCGGGAAAGTGCCTCGTCTTCCGAACAGCGCGCGGTCAAGCTCGCTCGCTCATTGGATGAACTGGAGGGGATGCTGGCTCAGGGTGCCGCCAGCCCGATTGCATTCGTGCACTCGTTGGAGGGAGGACACTGTCTGCAAGGACCAGAGGATACCGAGCAGGAGATCGTCGGCAACCTGGAGCATTTCTTTACCCGCGGGGTGGCTGCTCTGACGCTGATGCATTTCTATCCCAACGCCCTGGGAATGCCAGTGTTCCCCTACCCCGCCTATGTATTGCCCTTGCTGCCGCCGCGTCGGCTGAGCCGCCTGATGGAGGCCATTGACCTGGCTCAGGGCCTGACTCCCATTGGTCGCAGCGTGGTGCAGCGCATGACCGAACTGGGAATGCTCATTGATGTCAGCCATTGCACGCCAGCAGCGCGCCGCGACGTGTATCAGATTGTCGGGCAGAGCGGGAAGAGTTCGCTGGTCGTAGCGACGCACGTAGGCGCTTACGCCTTGAACCCTTCCCCTTACAACCTGCAAGACTGGGAAATCCGCTGGATTGCCAATCACGGCGGGGTCATCGGCGTCATCTTCATGAATTACTGGCTGGTGCCCTATCAAACCGCCCTGGGCCTCGATGCTATCGCGGCAACCATGGCCCATTTCGTCCAGGCGGCAGGCGGGTCAACAGAACACATCGCCATCGGTAGCGATTTCGATGGCTTTACCGATCCGCCCGACGACCTGAAGGACGCTTCGGAGTTGCCGCGTCTGACGGAGCGTCTGTTTGCCGAGCATGCCTCGCCCAGTCGCAGGAAGTACACACCAGATGACCTGGAAAACATCCTGGGGCGTAACGCCCTGCGGGTTCTACGCGAAGGCTGGGGGCGACGATCCGCCAGCTAGCGCAAACGGTCAGCCCGATCTCACTGGATTTGCTGCGCCTGCTGTTCGCGTGCCTCCATTTCCATTCGTGCCAGTTCGCGCCGCAGAATCTTTCCCACGGTAGTGCGCGGCAGCTCGTTGACAAAGGCGAAACGCTTGGGCACCTCATAGGGAGCGAGTTTCTGGCTGGCAAAGGCGATCAGTTCTTCTTCCGTGACAGTCTGACCCGGCTTGAGCACAATCCACGCTTTGAGCGCCTCCTGCCCTACTTTCGCAGGATCAGGATGAGGGATGGCTGCCACGCCCACTTCCTGAACCGCGGGATGCTCCATGAGCACATCTTCGACCATCCGCGGGTAGACGTTGAAACCGCCGATCAAGGCCATGTCCTTCTTGCGATCCACGATGTAGAAGTAGCCGTCCTCGTCCATCCGCGCAATGTCACCGGTGTACAGCCATTTCTTACCCTCGGCGTCCTCGCGCAAGGCATTGGCGGTTTCGGTGGGCATGCCGTGGTAGCCGCGCATCAACTGCGGGCCGTGCATGATCAGTTCTCCCACTTCCCCTACCGGCACATCGGTGATGCCGTCATCCAGATCAACGATGCGCACCTCCATATCTGGGAGTGGCAGACCAATTGAGCCGGTGCGGTTCTCGCCTTTCAACGGATTCACGTGTGAGGCAGTCGGAGCCTCGCTCATCCCAAATCCTTCGAGCAACACTCCTCCCGATAGCTCCTCGAAACGGCGCTTGGTGGCAGGTGGCAGCGGGGCCGATCCGCTGATGCAGGCATAGATGGAACTCAGATCATACTTACCCGCCACCACGCCCGGATGGTTGTTGATGGCGTTGAACAGCGCTGGCACGCCCATGAACAGCGTGGGCCGATAGCGGTCGATCTTGGCGACGACATCGGTGATGTCGCGGGGATTGGGCACCATGATCATGGCCGCTCCCAGAGACACGGCAAAGCTCATCACCGCGACCATGCCGAAAACATGGAAGAGCGGGATGGCTGCCAGGAAACGCTCGTCAACATCCTTGCGGGCCAACCAGGCCTGACACTGCAGCGTGTTGGCTACCAGCGCCTTGTGCGACGACATGGCGGCTTTGGGAATGCCAGTGGTGCCGCCCGTGTACTGGAAAATGGCGATATCGTCTCCCTGCACCTCTACTGCCGGGCGACGACCTGCATAATGCGACAACAGGTCCTGCAACCAGTGATCTTCTGACCGCTTGACGATGCGATGCCCTTCCTTCTTCTCTTTCGCCAGCGTGAAGAGCGTTCGGGCAACCGGCGGCAGATACTCTTTGATGTTGGTCGCGATGACATGCTGGACCTTGGTTTGGGATTGAATGCTCTTGACCGCTTCGTAGAAAAGAGTCAGGGTAATTGCCACAGTGGCTCCGCTATCCAGCAATTGCTCGGCCATCTTAGCAGGCGGGAACGTAGGATTGACTGCAACGACGACGCCACCCGCCTTGAGTGTCGCGTAGAAGGCCATGACGAACTGAGCGCAGTTGGGCATGATCAGGGCGACGCGGTCTTCCTTCTTCAGCCCCAGGTCAAGCAAAGCCGCCGCCAGCGCGTCAACGCTGCTATTCAGTTCGCTGTAGGAGACTTCGCTGGCCACATAGCCCACCAGCGGCAGATGAGCGGCAGTGATGATGGCGGGCGCGTTGCCGCGGGTCGCCGCGGCGCGTTCCAGGAAGTACTGCAGCGGATGGTCGGGATAAGGAGCAAGGCTATGCGGGACATCAGGGTCATAGCGTTTGAGCCAGGGCTTGTCTTGGTAGGTCACCACCTTCTGTTTTCCTTTCCCTTGCGCTGACGTGCTATACTTCTTCTCGCACAGGCAATGTATTCGCGGTAACAATCAAGAGAGGCGTATCTGGGTAAGAGACAATTGTTTTGATATCATTGATTTTAAGGGGTGTTTTGACAAAGTTCAACGGGCCTGAATTCGTGGGATCTGTATGAGGCGAGAAGAGCGAATGGCTGCGCGCCAGCTTCCGCTGTTTCCTTCCGACACTGAGCATGCGCTCACCAGGCACAGCCATCTGGCCGATGCGCATGGCCCCTTCCTGGCTTACTTGCGGCGCGAAGGATGCAGCGAGCATACGCTGAAAGCCTTCTCGTCCGACTTGCGGCTGGTCGCAGAGTTCTTCGGTGAGAACTTCGCTCTGAAAGATTTCACGACGACCCGCCTGAACCGCTTTCTAGACTGGCTGGAAAACGGTCGCGGAGTTCCTTGCAGCCGCAAGAGCTATGCGCGCCGGGTGACTACATTGAAAGTCTTCTTCAAGTTTCTGCGGGCGGAGCGCGTGCTCGCGCACGATCCGGCAGAAGCCCTGCTGCAGCGCTCCGGCTCGGCGCCGCTGCAGCCCATCCTGACGGAAGGCGAGATCGCGCAGCTTCTGGCCTACACTGCCAGCCTGCGGGTAGCGGAGCATCCCGATCCGCGGCCTGATTTGCTGGTGCGCCTGTTGCTGGACACCGGCGTCAAGAAGAGCGAATGTATGCGCCTGCGCCCTGACGATGTGATACGGGCCGACCCGCGCCGTCCCTACCTGCTGGTGCGCCATCCTCGTCCCGGTAACGTGTATCGCGAGCGCAAGATCGCCCTCGATCCGGATTGGCCAGCCATACTCGATGAGTACCTGGCGCAATACCAGCCTGCCGACACTATCTTTGACTGCACGGCACGCAATCTGGAATACGTGTTGCACGATACGGCTGTCGCGGCGGGCATCGCCTCGCGCGTCTCATTCGAGATTCTGCGCTGGACCAGTGCCGTCCGGGACTATTGCAGCGGTCTTGATCCCGAAGTGTTGCGCGAGAAAATGGGACTGAGCCGGATTAGCTGGCGCGAGACCAGCCAGAAAATCGCTCAACTCGCCGAGCGCTATCGCTCAACGCCAGACGCGACAGAGTAACCCCTTCAGATACGCCCCTTCCGGGAAAGTGAGCGCTACCGGATGGTCGGATGCCTGCGTCAGCCAGCGGATGATCTGCGCCTCGCAGCGGGCGTCCAGCGCAGCGGAAAACACGATCTTCTGGAACAGGTCCGCGCTGATCGCGCCGGAACATGAGAAAGTGACCAGCATGCCCCCAGGCTTGAGCAACTGACAGGCGAGCAGGTTGATGTCTTTGTAGCCTCTGGCAGCGCTTTCCACCTGTCGCGCCGAATGGGCAAACTTCGGGGGATCAAGGATGATCAGGTCGAAAGTGCGCCCCTCTTCGCGCCAGTAGCGCAGCACAGAGAATACATCCCCCTCGACGAAGTCTTCTTCGTTGATGGCGTAACCGTTCAGGGCAATGTTGCGGCGGGCCAGCCTGAGTGCTTCCGCGGAACTGTCTACGTTGATCACGCGGCGGACCAGGCCGCCCAGGGCATAGACGGCAAATCCTCCTGTATAGGCGAAGGCGTTCAACACCTCACGTTGAGCGGCGTACTCGTCCCAGCGAAACCAATCACCGACGATTTCGCGGTTTTCGCGCTGATCGAGGTAGAAGCCCGTCTTGTGCCCTCCACGCACATCTACCAGAAAACGGCGTCCGTTTTCGTCTATCTCGATCAGTTCGGGCGGTTCCTGCCCTGTCAGCAGCCCACATCTGTTGGGCAGTCCCTCCTTGGCTCGCACGTCCACATCGCTACGTTCGAAGATACCAACGGGAGCGAGTAACTCGTTTAGAAGGGCGACGATGAGCGGTTTGCGCACCTCAATGCCCAGCGTGAGTGCCTGAATGACCAGCCAGTCCCCGTAGCGATCCACCACCAGGCCCGGTAAGCCGTCATTCTCGGCATTCACCAGGCGGTACGCGACCGGTTTGCCCTGCTCAGCCAGCCGATTCTGCACATGCCGCCCCTGAATGGCGCGTTGCAACCGCTCGCGCCAGAAACGTTCGTCTAGGGGTTCGTCCTGGTTCCAGGAAAGCAGGCGTACCCGAATGGCAGAATGGCTGTTCCAGTAACCGCGCGCCAGGAATTCACCCTCTTCATCGCGGACAGTCACGATGTCTCCGTCGGCTGGTTCGCCTGCGACCTTCTTGATCGCGCCGGAGAAGACCCAGGGATGTCGGCGCAGGACCGCCTTCTTCTTCTCAGAATATACGATAACCGCCGCTTCGCTCATCGCCTGTCGTCCAGCATGGCCAGCAGTCCTGCCTCGTCCAGCAGCGGTATGCCGAGTTCCTGCGCCTTGGTGAGCTTACTGCCCGGTTCGTCGCCAACCACAACGTACGAGGTCTTCTTGCTGACACTGCCAACCACCTTGCCGCCGTGCTGTTCGATCAGAGCGGTGGCCTCGTTGCGCTTCAGCGTCGGCAGGGTACCGGTGATGACGAACGTCAGTCCGGCCAGACGGTTGGACAGGCGCGGTTGAGGGGCAGCTTCCTCCTGGAGTCGTACGCCGGCAGCGCGCAGTTTCTCGATGAGGGTACGGTTACGGGGGTTGGCGAACCATTCCACAATCGCTCTGGCCGTATGCGGCCCCAGCCCTTCCAGTGTCTGCAATTCTTCTTCGGTGGCAGCCGCCAGTCGGTCAATGCTGTGGAAATGCCGGGCAAGCAGTTCGGCGACTGTGCTCCCTACCCCGCGGATGCCCAATGCGGCAATCAGGCGGGCCAGGGGACGTTCTTTGGCTGCGCGGATACTTGCCAGCAGGTTCTGCGCTTTCTTCTCCGCAAAGCCTTCCAGGCGCAGCAGGTCATCGGCGGTCAGAGTGAAGAGATCTGCCTCGTCGCGAATCAACCCCTGCTCCAGCAACTGACGCACACCTCGTTCGCCCAGCCCCTCGATATCCATCGCCTCGCGCGATACGAAGTACTCGATGTTACGCGCGATGCGTTCCGGGCAGGCTGGATTGGTGCAGTAATATGCCACCTCGCCCTCGTCTCGCCCGACCGGTGACCCGCAGGCCGGGCAGGTCGTCGGTGGCGCAATGGGGCGTTCGTCACCGGTGCGCGCCGCCACGATCGGCCCGACGACGTAGGGAATCACCTCACCGGAGCGCTTGACGATGACGCGATCCCCGATGCGGATGTCTTTCTGGGCGATCAGGTCGTAGTTGTGCAGGCTGGCCTGACGCACCGTGACGCCGCTGACGAATACTGGTTCCAAAATGGCCGTGGGCGTGAGTACGCCGGTGCGTCCCACATTGGCAGCCACATCCAGCAAACGGGTCGTTGCTTCCTCTGCGGGGAACTTATAGGCGACCGCGCCACGGGGGTCTTTGCCCACCACTCCCAGATCGTGGTAAGTTGCCAGATCGTCTATCTTGATCACCAGGCCGTCAATTTCGTAGGGGAGATCGTGACGACGCGCCTCGAACTCCTGCACATAGGCAATGACATCTTCGAGATCGTCGAAGCGGCGGATCACGTCGTGCGCAGTCAGGAAGCCCAGGTCGCGCAGATAGGCCAGCGTCTCCCACTGAGTTGCTGGAACAGGGCCGTCCGCCGCCACGATGCCGTAACAGTAGGCCGTGAGCGGACGTTGAGCGGTGATGCGCGCGTCCTTCTGCTTGATCGCGCCTGCGGCGGTGTTGCGTGCGTTGGCGAACGGTGGCAGCCCTTCGGCTATCATGCGGCGGTTCAGTTCGGCGAAGTCCTTCTTGTGGAAGATGACTTCTCCACGCACCACCAACCGGTGCGGCACGGCGGGGCCGTTGCCGGAGACGGGAATACGCAGGGGGATAGTACGTACGGTGCGCACATTTGGCGTGATGTCGTCGCCCAGTTCGCCGTTGCCGCGCGTTGCCCCCTGTGCCAACACGCCATCTTCATAGGTGAGTACCACAGTCAGCCCATCGAATTTGGGTTCCACCACATAGGCCAGGCGGACGTTTTCGGGCAGCAGTCGCCCTATTCGTTCACGCCAGGCGCGAATTTCATCGGGACTGAAGACATTGCCCAGGCTGAGAATAGGCGCTGGGTGCCGGACCTTGGGCAGGTCTTCCTGCAGATCGCTACCCACCCGCTGCGTCGGCGAGTCCGGCGTGATCAGTTCCGGATGCTCCTCTTCAAGCTTCTTCAGTTCGGCGAAAAGCGCATCATACTCGCTATCGGTGATAATCGGTGCGTGGAGCACGTGGTAACGGTAGTTGTGCTCGTGCAACAGACGGCGCAGCTCTTCGGCTCGCGCCCTGATCTCACTGTCGTTCACCGCTCAACCTCACTCACTTTGAGTCACTACCATCAGGTAATTGCGCGCTGCCCAGCCAAAGCGCTGAGGGTCCTCTGGATCTTCTACGCGCCACCATTCCAGGCCGTCTATGGTTTGAGGGCCGTCCACCACAGCGAAGATTTCGTCCTCGGCGGCCAGGAAGCGCGGTGTGCCGCTGTAACCGGGCGAAGAACGGATGTTAAGCCCGCTTGTGCCGACGCCCACGACTCGCACCAGGACGCCAATCGCAAAATCACCCGGCGGCAGAGTCGGACTGGAAATGGGAGTGGGTAGCGGCAGGGTGGCGGTGGGCTGTGCCGGACGGATGGGCGTTGGCCACAGCGCCTGATTCGCCCCAGAATCCTGTGCCGGAGCCGCCAGAAAGTCCTGGCTGAGCGTCGGCTGTGCGGTGATGATCTGCACGCGCGGCGGTTGGTCGCCAGGGATGTTCGGCTCCATCATGGCCGAGAGAGCCAGCACCAGGCCCAACGTAATGATTCCCACTACTCCAATCAGGACGAGCAATGACCACCAGGGAAAGTACAATGCACTCTGGCTCGGTGAGCGAGCGACCGCCGTCCTCTGACGGATGGGAGGTGGAGGCGCGCTCGCCCACGCAGCTCCAGGCGGCGCAGCGTTCACTGGCGGCGGAGCAGTCACGGCCTGCCGTCGCTCGTGCCGCTGCCGTGCCTTGCGGGCAGGCTGTCTGGCGGGCGTCTGAGGTGTCCTGGTGACAGGCCTGCTGGTCGGCGGCATCTGAGAGGCCGGAGGCAGCGGGCGAGTAGGTTGCAGCGCGTCCGTATCGCCCCGTCGGACTGGCTCAGGGGCGTTCAGCGGACGGCTGGAGGGCGACAAGCGATCCTGAGGCTCGTCAGTTTCGGGTGGCTGCATCCGCTCGCTCATGGGTTTTTGCACCACCTGTCAGCTTAGCGTCATACCACGCTGCTTAGTATACCACAGCGGCATTCGGGCCGGACGCGCCTTTCTTGACAGTCCGCCAGCGCATGCTGTACGCTTGGCCGCAAGATTGTAGAGTGGAGGCCGCCATGCCGTATTACGAGTATGTGGGCAACGTGCACGTCCACACGACATATTCAGATGGAGAAGGATCACATCAGCAGGTTGCCGAGGCGGCGTTGCTGGCCGGTCTGGACTTTGTCATTTTCACCGACCACAACGTGCGGGTCGCAGGCATCGAGGGTTATTATGGTGACGAGGAACGGGGATACCTGTTGCTACTCTCCGGGGAAGAAGTGCACGATCGCACTCGCAATCCGCAGTGCAACCATGTGCTGGTCTTCGGCGTCGAGGGCGAAATGGCTCCCTACGCCTACAGCCTGCCCACGCTACTGCAAGAGGCCGACCGACTGGGCGGGCTGACGTTCATGGCTCACCCCGACGATCAGGCGGTAGCATGGCTGGGCGAACCTGCCATCCCCTGGATCGATCGCTATGTAAACGGCTTCACGGGCCTGGAAATCTGGAATTACATGTCGTGCTTCAAGGAGTATCTGCCCGACCGCAAACAGGCGCTGCGTCACATCTTTCGACCTGAGGAGATCATCGTCGGCCCATCGCCAATGACACTGGCTCTGTGGGACGAATTGCTGGGACAGGGACACCAGGTAGTGGGGATTGGAGCGGCGGATGCTCATGGTACGCGCGTCCGGTTGGGTTTGCTGGAACACGAAGTGTTCCCCTACGATTTTCTGTTCAGCGCGGTCAATACCCATGTCCTCACCAAAGCTCCGCTGAGCGGGGAGCTAGAGTATGATAAGGCTCAGCTCTACCAGGCACTGAAGGCCGGGCGTGCCTTCATTGGCTATGACATCCCTGGAGCGACGGCGGGTTTTCGCTTCTCGGCGCAGGGACAGAATACGACTGCCATCATGGGCGAGTCGATCCGCCTGGGTCACGGCGTGACGTTGCAAGCGATGGCTCCGGCGCGGGCGCGCATTCGCCTCATCTGCAACGGGATGGTAGTGGCCGAAGAAAAACAGGCGGAAAACCTGACGCACGTCGTTCGCTCACCAGGCGCGTATCGTATAGAGGTCTGGAAGACGTATCACGGGGTCGAGCGCGCCTGGATTCTCAGCAACCCCATTTACGTGGAACCGAATCCGGGTTCGCTTCGCTCCTGAACTCTCGCTTATTCAGGTTCGTCAGAGCAATATCTTTGTGTTATACTATAGAACTTGCGTTCGGCTGAGTGTGGAGCGATGCCATGCCTGGCTTTCAGCTTGTTTCCGACTATCGCCCGACAGGGGATCAACCCCAGGCTATTGAGGCGCTCTTGAAGGGTCTGGAGGCCGGATACCGCTTTCAGACGCTGCTGGGCGCGACGGGCACTGGCAAGACCTACACCATTGCCAATGTTATTGCCGCGGCACAACGGCCTACCCTGGTGCTGGCCCACAACAAGACTCTGGCGGCTCAGTTGTATGCGGAGTTCAGGGAATTCTTCCCGCACAACGCTGTCGAGTACTTCGTCTCCTACTACGACTACTATCAGCCGGAAGCCTATGTCCCTCGTCACGATCTGTACATTGAGAAAGAGACAGAGATCAACGAGGAGATAGATCGATTGCGTCTTTCGGCCACGGCGGCTCTCCTCAGCCGGCGGGATGTGATCATCGTGGCCTCTGTGTCGTGCATTTACGGCATTGGCAACCCGGTCACCTGGGGCAAGGCAACCCTGGAACTGCGCTCAGGCGTGCCATTCCGCCGCGATCTGATTCTGCGTCACCTGGTGGGCATCCAATACGGTCGTAATGATTTCGAGTTGCGACCGGGCACTTTTCGGGTGCGCGGGGATACGCTCGAAATCATGCCCGCCTATAGCACATCGGCCTATCGGGTGGCGATGTTTGGCGACGAAATCGAGCGGCTCATCGAGTTCGATCCGCTGACCGGTGAAGTGCTGGCGCAACACGAGGCGATCAAGATTTTTCCCGCCAAACAATTTGTCACCGAAGACGATCTCTTGCGGCAGGCGCTGCACGACATCGAACAGGAACTGGAGCAGCGCATCGCAGAACTGAAGGCCGCCGGACGTTTGCTGGAAGCGCAGCGCCTGGAACAGCGTACCCGCTACGACCTGGAGATGATCCGTGAGTTGGGCTATACCAGCGGTATCGAGTACTACTCCCGGCACCTGGACCAGCGACCGCCGGGAAGCCCACCCTGGACGCTGCTCGACTACTTCCCGCCCGATTTCCTGCTGATAGTGGACGAATCGCACATGACCATTCCACAGGTACGCGGCATGTACGGCGGGGATCGCTCGCGTAAGGAGACGCTCGTTGAGTATGGTTTCCGCCTGCCCAGTGCCCTGGATAACCGTCCGCTGAGCTTCGAGGAATTCGAGCAGCGTATCGGGCAGACGATCTTTATGAGCGCGACCCCCGGCCCTTATGAACAAGAGCACAGCAGCCAGGTCGTGCAGCAGGTCATCCGCCCGACAGGGGTGCTCGATCCCACCATAGATGTACGCCCGACGATGGGGCAGGTTGACGATCTGCTGCGCGAGATTCATGTGCGCGTGCAGCGCGGCGAACGCGCTCTGGTCACGACTCTCACCAAGCGCATGGCAGAAGACCTGGCCGACTACTTGCTGGAGATGGGCATTCGCGTTCACTACCTGCACAGCGAGATAGAGACGATCGAGCGCGTGGAGATTCTGCGCGACCTGCGTCTGGGAGTCTACGACGTGGTGGTGGGCATCAACCTGTTGCGCGAAGGCCTTGACCTGCCTGAGGTGTCGCTGGTGGCAATCCTGGATGCCGATAAGCAGGGTTTCCTGCGCTCTGCCCCTGCGCTCATCCAGACGATTGGCCGGGCCGCGCGTCACGTCAACGGCCATGTGATCATGTACGCGGACAAGATCACTGAGGCGATGCAGGTCGCTATTGACGAGACGCAACGTCGCCGCGCCATCCAGCATCAATACAATGTGGAGCACGGAATTGTGCCCGCCAGCATTGTCAAAGAGGTGCGTGATCTCACAGCACGCGTGCAGCACCTGACAACCGAGGCAGCTCAGCGAGAAGCTCAACGTGCCCCTACGCCTGCCGATCTCTCCAAAGCGGAACTGTCCAGGCTGATCCAGACGCTGGAAGCCGAAATGAAAGCAGCGGCCAAGGCGTTGGAGTTCGAGAAAGCTGCTGTGCTGCGCGATCAACTATTGGAGCTGCGCCAGGTGTTGGTGTTGAAAGAGGCCGAAACCGGTGATCCCAGCCTGACCCTGGTGAAACACAGCGCCCGCCGCCTCGACCTGTAAGACCGATCCCTGCTGCTCTACACGGCGCTGGGATAGCAGACAACCGGCGCAATCGGGCATTGCCAACCTGGCGTGAATCGGTTATCTTTGAAAACCATATGCCGCTGAGAAAAGGCGGCTATGGCTGTTTGTACGTACAGCGCAGCGTCGTCACAGCCTGAGTCTTCGGTGACAGAGAGCCATGTTGATCACGCGCGAACAGCTCGAAGCGCTTGAGCGGAGCACGCTGGCTCCCTATGCCCTGCTGAGCGGTGAAAGCAAGGGGCGTGAGTATCCTGAAGAGGAGCCGGAATTCCGCACGGCTTTCCAGCGCGACCGCGACCGTATTCTGCATACGACGGCTTTCAGGCGTCTTGAATACAAGACGCAGGTCTTCGTCAACTATGAGGGCGATTACTACCGCACCCGCCTGACTCACACGCTGGAAGTCACGCAGATCGGGCGTAGCCTGGCGCGCGCGCTTGGTGCCAATGAAGACCTGGTGGAGGCGATCTGCCTGGGCCACGATCTCGGCCATCCTCCGTTCGGCCATTCCGGTGAGGCGATTCTCAACAAGCTGATGGCCGATCACGGCGGTTTCGACCACAACAAACAGTCTTTGCGTATCGTGACCAAGCTGGAGTCGCGCTACCCAAACTGGCCGGGGCTTAATCTGACTTATGAACTGCGCGAGGGTATTGTCAAGCACGAGACACAGTACGATCTCAGCGATTCACGTGCAGAGGGGTTCGATCCGACCCTACGGGCCAGCCTGGAAGCGCAGATTGCCAATGTTGCCGATGAACTGGCCTACAATGCCCATGATCTCGACGATGGTCTCCGCTCGGAACTGATCACTGCCGATCAGCTTGACGGGCTGGGCATCTGGCAACTGCTCAAGGAGAGCATCGGCTGGGACGGCAGAGAGTTCAGCGAGCAGATTCGTCATCGAATGATCCGGCGTATGTTGGGCATCGAAATTGACGACGTGATCAAGGCTACCGGCGCAGTGCTGGAAGAACTCAAACCCGCTTCGCCGCAGGCTATCCAGCAACTGCCATACAATGTGGTACGGCATTCGGACGAGCTGACGCGGCTGAATGCGGAATTGAAGGCATTTCTGTACCAGCAAATGTACCGGCACCATCGCGTCGTGCGCATGGCGGTGAAAGCCGAACGCTTTATTACCCAAATCTTCGAGACGTATATCAAAGAGCCTCGGCAACTACCGCCCTCGGTGCAGCAGGCCGCCGAAGAGCGGGGTCTGCATCGGGCCGTCACCGATTACATTGCTGGCATGACTGATCGTTATGCGCTGCAAGAGTGGCAGAGGCTTTTCGACCCTTTTACGCGCACGTGAGACAGGTGTTTCCAACGAACAGAGCACGAGGGTGACAACATGGCTGAAGAGCAACAATTCCTCACAGCAAAAGGGGCCGCTGAGCTTCGCAAGGAACTGGAAGAACTCATCAATGTCAGGCGTCCCAAACTGGCAGCATTGCTCAAAGAAGCGATCAGCCAGGGCGATCTGTCGGAAAATGCCGACTACATAGACGCCAAAGAACAGCAGGCGTTCCTGGAAGGACGAATCAAATATCTCGAAAACCTGCTGCGCTCGGCAGTTATCATTGAAGACAGTGATGACGGGAACGCGGCACATATCCAGCCGGGTTCTCTGGTGACCGTTCAGGCTGATGGCGAGCCGCCGGAGACGTATCGTATCGTGGGCGCTGCCGAAGCGGATCCGCGCAACGGGAAGATTTCGAACGAGAGTCCGCTGGGCGCAGCGTTGCTCGGTCGGCGCGCGGGCGAAACAGTGCGCGTCAGCACGCCTGGGGGAGTGACCGAGTTCAAGATTCTTGAGGTAGTGCGCTGAGCGCACCCGGCAAAGAAACGGGGCCTGTGCTGGTAACAGGCCCCGACGTTTGCGAAACGTGGTCTCTCAGTAGTTGAGCAGTTCGGCAGTGTCTCCGAAAGCGGCGGAGGCATCGGGTTCTCCGGCGCCGCCCTCTGCGCCTTCCTTGGCCCACACGGCGATTTCGACCACCAGCCTCTCGAAGAAACTACGCGGCGGCAATGCCCCTTCCCCATACTGCACGTCAACGATACGTACCTGCGCGCGCAGCGTCTGGGTTTCGAGCACAGTGGTCATGCCTGGTGTGGCCAGCACAGCCTCGCCCTTGGAGGCTAGCTTGGTGCGCAGTGCCTGATCGCGGTAGGCATGTTCCGACATGATCACCTTGGTGACTGTCGTGATGTCGTTCTTGTCGAACAACCAGACCTCTGTCGCAGTGACCTTTTTGGGTTCCCCTACCCCAATCGTTTCGCCAATGCTGGACCCGCACTCGCCCAGGAACATACCCTTCGCCGTCTCGATGGGGAAGGATTCGTCGTAAAGGCTATCGCCCAGGACATAGGTAGACACAAACTGGCAGACCGGCGGCACTTCTCCGCGAGCCTTGAAGTCTGTCTTCTCTCGCGCTGCATCGCGCTTGGCTGCCAGAATACTTGCTGGCGCGGGAGCCGCCGCCCCTCCAGTGGGGACAGTTGCTCCGGAGAGAGCTTCGGCCCTGCGTCGCGACAACCCCTGGCGCGGCACAGCCCAGTAGAAGGTGAAGAAGACCGAGAGGATCAATCCTATCACGGCAGTGCCCACGACGCAGGCCAGCGGCCCCAGGATGCCTCCCAGGAAGCTCGTCTCGATTTTCTGAGCCTGTTTGCTGGCGGCAGCACGGTTTTCTTCGGCGATGGGCAGCAACGCCTGCAATTTGCGGGCCAGGTCCGGTTCCGTGACCGCATTGGCATCAATGAGTGCCTGGATCATGGCAGGGCTGACTCCGCCCGCAACGATCTTACGCTGAGCCTCTGCCGTGTCACCTGTCTCCGCGTACTCGACGGCGATCATCTTGATCCACTGATCTTTGTAGCCAGCGGCAAGGTGGACTGGCTCAGCGTCGCGGAACTTGATCGGCGCTCCCTGATAGGCCCACACCAGGCCGATGATCACCCCCAGGAGCACGAAGCCAAGCCGGTAAAGAGAGGGCGCGAGAGTGCTTAAAGCCGCCTTGCCTATGATATTAAACTGTCCTGTCAGGCGCTTTATCATCGAGATCTCGCCTTTCTTCTTGCGCTATCGAGCCAGAAGGCTCGCTTTCCTCACCTGCGCTGTGAGCATTGTACATGAACACTCCAGCCAGCACAAATCCGACGCAAGTCCTTCCAGAAGCTGCGTGTATGTGGCTCTCAAACAACAGACCGCCCAGAGAGGCGGTCTGCGCTTCGCCGTACAGGCAGCGGTGCCGGGCGGTCTACCCCTTTACCGCGCCCGCCGTCAGGCCTTCGATGATGCGGCGCTGGAAAATCAGCACCAGCACCAGCACGGGGACAGTCACGATCACGGTGGCTGCGATGCGGTCCGCGATGGGGATTTCGTAGCCGTAGCCGCCGAAGTTGGCGATGGCCACGGGCACCGTCTGCGCGCTCTTGCTGACCAGCGTGAAGGTCAGAGCAAACAGGTACTCGTTCCAGGCGGCGATGAAGGCCAGCAGACCCGTGGTCACCAACGCCGGAGCGGTGAGCGGCACCAGGATGCGCCAGAAGGTCTGAAACGGTGTCGCGCCATCTACCAGCGCGGCCTGTTCGATTTCCGCAGGCAGGCCCTGGAAGAAACTGGTCAACACCCAGACGGTGAACGGGAGCGTGAAGATCGGGTAGGTGAAAATCAGAGCAGCAGTCGAACCGAAGATGTTGAGGTCGTTGACGATGGCGAACAGGCCCGACAGGATGGAAATCTGCGGGAACATGGTCATTGCCAGCACGGTATACAGCACGATCATGCGCCCCTTGAATTGCACTCGTCCCAAAGCGTACGCAGCGAACGATCCCACGACCAGCGAGAACACGACCGTGACGCTGGAGACGAACGACGAGTTCAGCATGGTGCGCATGAAATCGCTATCTTCGAACAGATTCTGGTAGTTGATCAGTTGCGGGTCTTCTGGCAGATAGCGAGCAGACACCAGCACCTGGGCGTTGGTGCGGAAAGAGATGCTGATAGCATAGGCGAAGGGAGCCATCGTATAGAAGGCAATCGCCAGAATCAGGAGCCAGAACAGAGCACGACCAACCAGGTCCGTGATGCGTCTGGGTACGAGAAGAGTCTGCTGAGAGGCGATCCCTGGTTTGGCGTTCATTCTCGCTCAATCCTCACAAACCTGACATACAGAACGGTGAAGATGAAAATGAGGATGAAGATCATCACGCCCACGGCAGAAGCGTAGCCGTCAGAACGGGTCAGGACCAAGCGGTTGTAGTTGTATGTAGCCATGGACGGGCGCGTTGTGTCCAACAGCACCTGGAAGACATCGAACACCCGCAAGGCGTCGAGCGTGCGGAAGATCAGCGCGACAGCGATGGTCGGACGCAGCATCGGCAGGGTGATCGAGAAGAACTGCCGCACCTTCGACGCCCCGTCAACGGCTGCGGCTTCGTAGAGATCGCCGGGGATCACCTGCAACCCGGCCAGCAGCAGGAGCGCCATGAAGGGGGCCGTCTTCCACACGTCTACCGCGATAATGGAGGCCATCCAGGGACCGTTAGCGGAGAACCATTGCTGCGGCTTGGAGATGAGGCCCAGGTCCATCAGCAACTTGTTGAAGATGCCAGTCTGATCTCCGCGCAAGATCACTGACCACAGGACGGCAGAAACCACTGTCGGGATGGCCCAGGGGACCAGCATTGCGGCTCGCATCAGGCCGCGCCCCTTGAAGCGCGAATTCACCGCCATGGCAATAATCAACCCCAGCAACAGTTCCAGGATGACCGAAGCGACTGTGAACTTCAGGGTATTGCCGACGGCGTTGAGGAAAGTCGGGTCTTTGCCCAGAATGCGCAGACCCTTATCGCCAAACGGCAGAGCCAGGGTGGAGACTTCGCTATAGCGGGCATAGCGTTTGCGTTCGGCGCTGCTCATCTCGCGTAATTTGTTGCGCTCTTGCTCCTCAACGGATGAGGTCTGCCACACGATGCTGCCGTTGGGCGAGCGGGCACATTTTCCGGAGTCGTCTTTCTTGCACTCAACGGTCGTCAGTTTGAAGCTGAGCAGGCGCGTGTAGTTATCGAACCAGATGAGGCGAGCCGGACGATTGGCGCTGAATTCGTCGTCGGTCAGGCTCTTGATGAAGGTCTGTTCCAGCGGTCGCGCTGCTACCAGAATGAGCACGGTCAGGGTTGGCACCAGCAGCGTCCAGGCGAAGCGTGTCTGCCGCGACATCAGCGATTCGTCGCCCTCGAAGATTTCGTCAATGACCCGGCTGAGCCAGCGATACGACAGGGCAAACGGTATGATTGCCAGCAAAAAGGGCACAGCGTGACTGATTGCTTTGCCATAATTGAACGGCGCGTTGCCGACCAGCCCGCCTTTGCCGTTCACCCAAAAAGCCCAGATCGCCCCTACCACCGCTCCGATCATCAACCACAGGAAAACGACTATCGCCCACCGCGCCGCGACAATGTCATAGCGCCGTAAGCGATTGCCCAGCCGAATCAGAAGCGCGCCCAGGCCGATCACAACCAGCGGCACCACAAAGCCAAAACTCTTCAGGTAGGCAATGGTGAGAGTGGGCGCGATATTCTTCGGCACGACCCGTTCTTCCTGAGAGAAAGTGCCGTCTGGTTTGGGGCGCAGAAAGCCTATCGTGATTTCAAAGTCATCCTCTTCGCGGCTGACATCCTTCTCTTCCAGCCGGGCTTGCACTTCCGCCAGGCTCATGCTACGGACATCTTCTCCGTCAATACTCACCAGCCGGTCGCCCTCTTTGATCCCAGACGCCCCTGCCTGACCGCCCTCGATGGGCCGCAGCTCGAAGTACGGTTCCTCGCCTTCGGGGGATTTGTAGACCACATTGAGGCCCACGCCTGGAACCTCTGGTCCCTGGGTGGCTTCGCGGATGGTGTCGTTGGTGGCGATCGCGTAGAAGAGATAGGCGAAGGCAAACAGGCCGATGATCATCAACAGGCCGCTGATCAGTTCGACGGCGATCACCTCTTGCTCGCTGGGACGCCGCCGACCTACTGCGGGCGGGATGAGCGTCATTGCACCAGCCTCCCCTCTGATACAACCTCATAAATGCAGACTGGGGGCAACTCTCTGCCCCCAGCCTTGATCAACGATGCGTCATGTCAGCAGAGCGACCGCTGCGGGCAGCCTAGGGAAGCTCAAAGCCCAGGTCCGCCAGGGCCAGTTCCAGCTCCGCCATGGCGGTTGCAGCGTCTGTCTTGCCGGACAGGATATTGTTGACCGCCGTGTAGTACAGTTCGGAGACGGTGCCGTACTGCGTGCCAGCCACACCGCCCGGACGGGCCGTTGCGAAGTTGAGCACGTCGCCCGTGTAAGCCAGATAGGGCAGCACCTCAAGCAGTTCCGGATCCTCATACAGGGCGGGCAGCACAGGCGCTTCGCCACGGGCCAGGTGGAACAGCTTCAGCGCGTCGTAGTCGGTCATCCAGTTGATGAAAGCGACCGACGCTTCGGGGTTGGCCGAGTACTTGGAGACAGACAGGCCCCAGCCGCCCAGCGTGGCAGCGCTCATGCCCGGTTCCTTGCCCGGCAGCGGAGCTACACTGAACTTGTCCTTGATCACGCTATCTTCGGCCTGCCCCAGGGTGTAGGCATAACCCCAGTTGCGCATGAAAGCGGCGTTCCCCGCCTGCCACACAGCGCGTGCGTCCTCTTCCTGGTAATTCACCACATCCGGCGGCACGAAGTCGCCCACCCAGCTTGCGATCTTGTCGAAGATCTCGATGGTCGCCGGGTCGTTGACCTCGATCACGCCCTCTGGGCTGAGGATGCGACCGCCACCATACGACACCTGCCATTCGAGCGCGTCGCAGGTCAGGCCCTCATAGGCCTTGCCCTGGAAGACGAATCCCCAGAAGTCGGGGTTGCCGGCAGCGCGCTCGCCTTCCTGAATGGTCTTGGCGGCGACAGCCAGTTCGTCCCAGGTCTGCGGCACTTCCAGACCGTACTTCTCCAGCAGATCCGTGCGGTAGTAGAGCATGCCCGATCCAGCGAACCAGGGCAGTGCTACCAGACGGCCACCGATGGTATACGCATCAATCAGCGCCGGATAGAAGCGGCTGAGCGCCTCTTCGTCGAGGTATTCGCTGATGTCCAGCAGGTGCTCGGCGATCAGGCCCGGCCAGGCCACGTCAATCATGAACACGTCCAGTTCCGGACTCTTGGCTGCGAAGAACTGCTGATACTGGGCCAGCGTGTCGGTCGTACTTTCGGGCCGCTCCACGACCTTGACGGTCACATTGGGGCAGATCTCCGCCATGAACTTCTCGACGATGCTGACATACACTTCGTGCTCACCGCCGACCGTGCCGGCGATGAAAGTCAGATTGACCGGCTGGTCAGTGCCGCACCAGACTTCTCCCTGAGCGCCTGCCCCGCCGCGCGGAGCGACGCCGACCAGCAGCATGACAATCAACACAAGAACACCAAGACGCTTAAACATTTTCCTTTGCTCCTTTTAGATCTTGAACTGACAGATAAAAGAGACACGGGAAACCTTTTGTCTCCCGACGCTGGGAGATACGGACGTTTGTTTGGCTGATTGGCACCTCCTTGGCTGAGATTTCGGCAGGTCTACAAGTCAACTTTACAGATGGGCAAAGCGGCGTCTAGTTGGTAAGCATCTTTATATTATACAATCTGGTTGTTCTTTGCAACCTCTCTTAGCAGACAACTTCGCCTGGTGTTTACTGACAGGGTGTGTGGCGAGGTGCATAGTGGTCAATTTCAGCGTGGTAGTTGTCGCTGGCGGCAAGAGTTCGCGCATGGGGCGTGACAAGGCGTTTGTTCCCCTGCAGGGGAAACCGCTGATCGAGCATGTGCTTGAGCGCACTCGGCCACTCCCTGCCGCGCACATCTTTCTGATCGCCAATCGCCCTGCAGACTACGCCTACCTGGGTCTGCCCGTGTATCCCGATGTTCTGCCGGAGAAGGGGGCGTTGGGCGGAATCTACTCTGCCCTCACCCATAGCCCTACCGATTACTGTCTGGTAGTGGCCTGTGATATGCCGTTCCTCAACACCGCGCTGTTGCAGCGCCTGATAAGTCTGTGTGATGAGTCTCCCCAAGAAATGCCCGACGCGATCGTGCCCGTGTTTGGCGACCGGCCTCAGGGCTTACATGCCGTCTATCGCCGGACGTGCCTGGAACCCATTCTCGAAGACCTTAAGCGCGATCGTCTCAAGGTCATTGGCTTCTATGAGCGGGTGAAAGTGCGTTACCTGTACCCTGAGGAGTACCGCGATCTCGATCCGCAGGGGCGGTCCTTCCGCAACATCAACACACCCGACGAGCTGCGCAATGCCGAGAGCGAGAGCTGAGCTGCTCTCAGTATAGAATACGGCGTGGACGATACTGAATGGCCTCGGCGATGTGCGTCACCCGAATGACCTCGCTTCCGTCCAGGTCGGCAATGGTGCGGCTCAGTTTCAGAATACGGTGATAGGCACGCGCGCTGAGTTGCATCTTGCGCAAGGTCGTGTCGAGCAGTTGCTTGGCCGCTGGCTCCGGCTGGCAGAAGCGCCGGATATCGCTGGCCCCCATGTCAGCGTTGCACTGCAGGCGTGGCTCTTCTTTGAAGCGTTCGTGTTGCAGGGCACGCGCCGCTTCTACTCGCTTGCGCACCATGGCCGATGGCTCTCCGCGGCGCTCGTCGGTGAGCTTGTCGTAGTCCACACGCGGCACATCTACGTGAATGTCTATGCGGTCGAGCATGGGGCCAGAAAGCCGCTGCTGATAGCGTCGAATGGCTGCGGGTGAGCAGGTACACTCGCGCACGGGATCGCCGTAGTAGCCGCAGGGACATGGGTTCATCGCGGCGACCAGCATGAAATTGGCCGGGAACGACAGCGCGACCCGCGCCCGGCTGATGGTTACCTGCTTGTCCTCGATGGGCTGCCGCAGGACTTCCAGCGTATGGTTGCCGAACTCCAGCAATTCGTCCAGAAAGAGGATGCCGCGGTGCGCCAGCGAGACTTCCCCCGGCTGAGGCCATGATCCGCCGCCTACCAGACCGGCCTCGCTGATGGTGTGATGCGGTGCCCGGAAGGGACGGACGCGCATGAGCGGTTTGTCGGCGGGCAACAGGTCTGCGACTGAGTAGATGCGCGTGACCTCTAGCGCTTCGTCCAGAGTCATGCTCGGCAAAATGCCGGGCAAGGCCCGCGCCAGCAGTGTTTTGCCAACGCCTGGCGGTCCTACCATCAGCACATTGTGTCCGCCCGCCGCAGCCACTTCCAGCGCGCGCTTGACGTGCTCCTGACCTTTCACGTCGGCGAAGTCGGTCAGCCCGTCCAGGTGTTGCGGAGGTGTGGGATCAATGTCGGAGCGGACATAAGGGGGAATCGGGGCCAGATCATACAGGTGCTCGACCAGGTGTCCCAGGGAGCGTACAGGGATGATCTCGATCTCCGGTACCAAAGCGGCCTGTGGCGCGTCCTCTTCGGGCACGAAGAGGCGTTCGTAGCCGTCTACCCACGCCCGGTGAGCGATGGGCAGAATCCCACTCACATGCCGCACCGAGCCATCCAGCGACAACTCACCCACAAACACCGATCCTTCGAGCCTGGGCAACGGCACCTGATCCGTTGCCGCCAGTACGCCGATGGCCATCGGCAGATCGTAGGCAGGGCCTTCTTTGCGCAGACTCGCCGGCGCGAGATTCACGGTATAGCGTTTGTTGGGGAATTGCAGCCCACTGTTGCGGATGGCTGCCCGTACCCGTTCGCGGCTTTCCTGGACAGCGGTATCGGGCAGACCGACAACGGTGAACGCTGGCAACGAATTTGGATTGTAGTCCACCTCGACCTGAATGATCTCTCCGTCGAGGCCCACTACAGCGCAGGAATAGACAGTGGCTAACATGATGTGTCCGCGAGAAGGTGAACGTGAACGCCCTGGTACGGGCAACAGTATAGCGCAATCCAGCTTCTCTGCTCAGCCAGGCCCAGGCCAGCCTACGGAATGGCGTCGGGCAGAGAGACCACGCTGGCCTCTGCCAGATACCGCTGCCGAATGGGCGCGGTGAGGGCGTATGCGTCGGCGCTCATAGCGCCCCAGAAATCCGCCGGTTCGGCGATCTCGCCGCGCATGGTCTCGGCATAGTGCGCCAGCCAGGCGAAGAAAGCCTCGTCACCCATCGCCAGGCGCAGATCGCCTAGCATCCGCGCGCCCTGCAGGTAGACCGTGTTGATGTAGGGGCGAGGCGCGTCGAACGCCGTGACAGGTAGGTCCACCTGACCGCTCGGCGTGTGAGCGTTGACGCGAAAGGCCCACCACCACTCGACCAGCTCCGGGTGGTAATGCTCGATGAAGAGCAATTCGCTGTAAGTGGCCAGAGCCTCATCCAGGTAGGGTGCTGCTGCCTGATCGTTCCCCACTGCGGCATACCACCACTGGTGGGCTACCTCGTGCGCCGTGATGAGTGTCAGCCAGTCATTGGGTACGCCCTGCCAGGTGCGGAACCACGCCTCGCTGACGAAGACCAGCCCGCTGAACTCCATCCCGTCCGGAAAATCTCCCTCGACGACAACCAACCGGTCGAACGGGAAGGGGCCAAAACGTTTCTCGAATAGATCGAGCGCATCGGTGGCGACCTGCAGAGCGTGTCGCGCAGCACGCATCGCCCCTTCGTCTCCACTGCTCAACAGGAACAATTCTACCGGTATGCTTCCTGATGAGGTCGTTGTCAGCAGGCTGAACTGATCGGAGATGGACAGACTCAATTCGCGGCTGCCGCAGAGTTCAAAGCGCCATGTGTCAGCGCTGGAGCGCACGAAGGCCCCCGGCCCGGCAACACGAAGGGTGTCTGGCGCACCCTGGACGCGCAGCGTGACACGATAGCTGGCGGCACGCGATACGTTCGTCTCGCCAACGGGCCAGAACTGATGCCAGGTCCAGCCATTTCCCTCTTTGTACGGGAGCAGTTGAGGAAACCATAGGCCAAGGTTGGTCTGGCGGGCGCTGTATCCCCAATATCCCAAATGGCCGTGCCGGTACCCTGAGCGAATCGGCGGAATAGAGAGGTCAAAACGCAGCTTCACCTGCACGACTTCCGCCGGAGGCAGAGGGCTGGGCAAGGGCAGGACGAGTTGTTGGCCGTTCAGGATGTAGTCTCGCAGGGCTGAGTCTCCCAGCGCAATGCGCTTCAAAGTCAACTCTTCGGGCGCCACAGTTCCCGGAAATGCCAGCACCAGGGTGTCCAGAGAGTGCCCGGTATCGTTGAGGAAAGTCAGCGTCTGTTCCACTGCGAGGCTTTGGCCAGGCCAATCCAGGGTGGCTTCAATCTCGTAGGCTATGTTGCTCGCGCTGCAGGCATGAGCGTCTGACATGACAGTAGCCGGCGGCACAGCCGAAGGAGATGCTGTAGGAACAAGGGACGGTACAGGCGTGATGCTTGCCGCCTGCGAGATGATTGTCTGGGTCTCTGGCGCGGCAGTTGCCGAATCACCATGAGGCTCAGGCGCACACGCGATTAACAGGAGCACGGCAAGTATGACTATAGCAAGTTGAGCGTATCGTTTCGATCCCATGCTCTCCTCATTGCAGGTTATCATAGCGTCGCTTAACGCAATCGGCTACCGCTTTGTCGCACGCTTTCCCCGCGTTTGGCCTGTGCCCGCTTCGGCGTTTGCCGCCAGGCGCGCTATAATCTGGCTGGTCTGTGGTATGTGTAGCTGTCTAACACGGAGAAGGCTGGTGGTAGAACCTGTTCATCCGGATCAAATTGGTGTGCTGAACGAAGAGCGCCCCAAGCGGCGCCCGGAATGGATCAAGGTGCGCGCTCCCAGCGGCGACACCTATGAGATGGTGCGCGGTTTGATGCGCAGCAAACAACTTCACACCGTCTGTGAAGAGGCCCGCTGCCCCAATATGGGCGAATGCTGGGGAGCGGGCACAGCGACCTTCTTGATGATGGGCGACACCTGCACACGCTCATGCCGCTTCTGCGACATCAAGACCGGACGCCCTGCCCCGCTGGACTGGCAGGAGCCGAACCGGATTGCGCAGTCGGTGAAGGCGATGAACCTGCGCCATGTGGTCATCACCAGTGTGAACCGCGACGAACGGCCCGACGGTGGCGCGCCTATCTTTGCCATGGTCATCCGGCGCATCCGTCAGGTTCAGCCGGGGTGCAGCATCGAAGTGCTCATTCCCGACTTCAAGGGCAACCGCGATGCGCTCAAGATCGTCATGGATGCGCAGCCGGAGATCCTCAACCACAATGTGGAGACCGTACCGCGATTGTTCCGCCAGGTTCAGCCGCAGGATCGTTACGAATGGGCTGAAGCAACTCTGCGCAACGCCAAGGAACTCGATCCCCTGGTGCTCACCAAGAGCGGGATCATGGTAGGGCTGGGTGAGACTTTCGACGAAGTAGTCGAGGTCATCGAAGACCTGGCAAGCTGGGGGGTGGATATCCTGACGATCGGCCAGTATCTACAGCCCAGCAAGCAACACATGCCCATTGCCCGCTACTACCATCCCGATGAATTTGCCGAACTGAAGCGCATCGCGCTCGACCGTGGTTTCAAGTGGGTGGAATCTGGCCCGCTGGTGCGCAGCAGCTACCGTGCCGAGCAGCAGGTGAGGCAGCTCTCGCAGTTGTATCATTTTCGCCTGCGTGCAGAACAGTGATCCCCCGTGCTGCAAACGATAAAGGCACCTCCACAGGTGCCTTTTCTTTTTTGGGGAGACAGTGAGGCTTCGCTCAACTCTCGATGATCTTGTCGTCTATGAGTTGCTGTTGGACACGCTGACCGCGCGGGTCGAAGGCGAAATAGGGGGCGTGCAGTTGAAATTCCATATCCTGCATGGCACGCCCGGCCCGGTTCTTCTCGATGGTGAATACTACCCAATCGCGGTATTGCCGTGCCTGATAGGGATTGAAGGCTACATGCTCTTTGGAGAGGATGTGGTACTTGTTGTTCATGATAATGGCGATATCGCACTCGTAGTCCAGCGCCGAGCTACCGCGCAGATGGAACAAATGCAACCGGTTAGCCTTGAGACCCTCGCGATCGGCAGCTACGATAGCCCACACGGGCACGCCGAGAGCCAGCGCCGTGTCCTTCAGCCCTTCGACCACGATGGTCACCTTCTCGGCTTCATCGGTGGCCCGCTCCGGGTGAATCGCCACCTTTTGCAGATAGTCCACGAAAACGGTCACGTTGCCACCGGTCGCATCGCATAGCCGCGCGGTCATCTCGCGGATGGCACGCAGCGTGGTAACCGCGGGGCTGGCCTTGACCAGGATCAGGCGATCGGCGTAGCGATTCATGCGCGCCAGTGCCATGGCCGTCCGCGCATTTTCGCGCAGAATGGTTTGCAGCGATCCCTGTCCGTCCGCACCGCCGCGCAGGGTGCTCTTGGCCCGCTCGGCGATGATGATGTCGTAGAGGTCTTTCAGCCGCACGCCGTTCTTCAGGTCAATTTCGGGAGGATTGATGCTTTCCAGGCACAGCAGGCGGTTCATCAGGTGCGTTTCGGTGTGCTCATAGGACAGGTAGAACGCGAACTGTCCGCTGCGCATGGCGATGTTGCGCGCGATCTGCAGCGTGGCAATGGTCTTGCCAATGCCCTGCGCCCCTCCCAGCAACACCAGTTCTGTCTTGCGCAGCCCGCCGCCGATCATACCGTCCAGGGGATCAAAACCTGTTGGAAGGGGGACGTATTCCGTCAAGTCACCGCGCACGACCATGTCGTTGGCTTCAGAAAGAACCTGGGCCAGCGTGCGTGGCATATGAGCGGTGTTACGGCTGGCTCTTCCACGCGGTGTCACACGCGGCTGTCGCGTAGCGTCTATTTGCCCGGCCTCGGATTCGGAAACGCGCGGCACACCAGGCTCTGCCGGACGTGGCCCTGTAGCGGGGCGATCCGCCATATCGTCGTGGAATCGTCGAGTTGACATGTCCCGTTCTTCCCCTTTGAACCGGCAAGCTACTTCCATTGTACTGGCGAGTGATAATGTACGCAATTCACTTAGTCCTGTGCTCCGCTACAGGGCAACCTGGTGCCAGGTACATTGCATCGCCCTTGCTCAGACCTGCTCACAGGGGTATAGTTCCCTCACAGTGAGCGTTGGTGCAGCAAAGGAGATGGTATTCGTTGGGCAAAGGCAAGGTGACGTGCCGGGTTTCAGCACGTAATCTGGTCGTGGTAGCTCTGGGCGCGTATTACTTCTTTGCGCGGCCTCAGTTGCGCAAATGGGGTACTCGCCTGGGCGAGGCGCAGCGCCGTCTGCCCGGCGACGAACATATCCCTCACCCCAATTTCGAAACCACTCACGCCGTCAACATTGATGCCCCTCCAGAAGCGATCTGGCCCTGGATCGCTCAGATGGGGCGCGCTCTCACCGGCTACTATGGCCTGGACGTGCTCAAGAACCAGGGCATTCCCAGCGTGAATTTCCTTCGCCAGGATTTAGAGCCGCCCCAGGTGGGGCAGAGCATGGATGGCGGTTTCCAGATTCTGGCAGTGGAGCCGGGGCGGTTGCTCGTGTTTGGCGGCTTCAACCTGTCCCTGCCGCTAAGGCATCACCAGGACGTGACGTATGCCTACCTGCTGGAGCGCCGCCGCGATGGCAGCACACGGCTGCTGGTGCGTCGGCGGGGATATGGCTATGGCCCCCTGGCTTCTCTTTTCAACCTTGGGCTGGAACTCTTGCATTTCGCGTTCATGTTTCAGCAACTGGCCAGGTTGAAAGCATACGGAGAAAAGCACGCCCATCTTGGCCATCATTGAGCGCCGTGCGTGCAACTATAACCGGCAGCGCGCGTATTACACGATAGAGATAGCCCGACAGACTGTGGGGAGCCGTGTCATGAATACTCAGAAGCGCCTCTATCGTTCGACTCAGGATCGCATGTTTGCCGGTGTGTGCGGGGGGATCGGCGAATATCTCGACGTTGACCCGACCCTGGTGCGTCTCGCTTTTGTTGCCCTGACTCTCCTCAGCAGCGGTTCAGGGCTGGTGATCTACCTGATCCTCATGTTGATCGTCCCAGAGCGTCCGTCCGACAGGCGCAAGCCCAAGATCAAACGCGAAGAAGAGGACGCTTTTCCTGAGGACGACGTTTCACTGTGACCCTGTGCAACGCGGCGACTGGCGGTGCAGCACCCTTTTGCCGGGTGGCAATAGCTAGTCGCTACCCGCCGTCATGTCTGGTACAGCGCCCGCTGTCGAGGAAAGCTCCGCTTCGGATTGCCTGTTCAGCGCTGCTACCTTTCTCTGAATGGTGTGCAGGTATTCGCCGTGTAGCGGGTATTTTGCCAGCAAAAGGATACCCAGGATCAGAGCAAGCAAGGGCAGGAAGGCTGTGAAGGCGCGGATCACGGCGATCACAGCCTCCGGCTGCGTATCAGCAGTCAGGTCTGCATCGTAGCCTGCCAGAGACAGTCCTTCTCCCAGCAGCAGGCCAGCGACCGCGGGCGGAAAGCGGTAGATGAAGCCCAACAGTCCCCGGTACGTCCCCTCTCTCCGCACGTGCGTCTTGGCGTAGTCCTCGTCCACCACTTCGGCGAAGAGCATATCTGGCCCCAGCACCACTCCTCCAATGGCCAGGCCCAGCAAGACCAGGACAAGGGCTGTTGCGTACAGGCTCGAAGTCAGCAGCAGCGGCAGGGCAAATACTGCCGCGATGCCCATAGAGAGCATCATGCCCTTGCGGGTACCCGTCCGGCGAATGATGAATTGCCAGATGAGCACAGAACCTCCAGACGTGCCGAATAGTGCCAGCAGCAGTTGCGTGAGCTGAGTCTCGCTGATGCGCAGGACGTAGTCGGCATAGAAGGGCATGGCGGCGACGATGGCGGCGATGATGAAGCGCGTCATGAAGTTGATGCATAGCACGATCAGGAAGGTACGGTTGGTCAAGACAACGCGCATCTGTGCCCGCCATGAGGGGCGCTCTTGCCTGGCGAAGGCGGGATTCTCACGGATGCCCAGCAGCGATAGGAAGTACATCAGGGCTGCCAGTGCCCCCCACAGGATCGCCAGCGCATCCCAACCCAGCGTGCCATAGACGGTTGGCGTGAGCGCTACGGCCATGCCGTTGCCTACCACAAATCCCACCAGTTGCCGCGTACTGGCTCCAGTCGCCCGGTCGGCAGTGTCCTGATACATCTCAGGGAATAGTGCGTCCTGGTTGAGGGTGACGATGGACTGCAGGAGATCGTAGAGACTGATGATGACCAGGAAATAGACCATCAGTGCAGAGGGATTGGACGCATCCAGAGGGGGCAGCCAGACCAGCGCGAAGGCGATGGCAGTAGGGATGGCCAGCAAGCCGATGTAGAAGCGCCGCCGCCCCCAGCGCGTACTGGTGCGATCGGAAATCCAGCCAGCCACTGGATCGTTAACAGCATTCCACAGTCCAAAGGCGAACCATCCCCGCCCGACCCAGTTGGGCGGCAACCCCTTCACGTCGGTGTAGAAGTATTGGATGAAAGCGTTGAAGGTGGTGTAGGTCAGCAGACCGGCAGCGTTGCCCAGCGAATACAACAGGGTACGCCAGAAAGGAACGGCTCCTTTTGCGCTCAGCCCGGCTGATGGTGAGGTCATGGCAGAGTTGTCCTGGCAAGCGACGGTGAAGGCAAGTTAGCGCCCAGATCGAATGAGTTCAAGCGTCAGGAGATAGGCGCCACTGGTAGTCCCGCTGATCTGGTCGTAGCGAGAAGCAAGCAGAATGTACATGCCGTCGGCAGGAAGTACAAAACGGTCGAGCAAAGCGTTCTGGTTCCCGCCGCTATCATCGTCGAAGGCGATCTGCTTGCGCTCACTATCGTAGAGGGTCACCAGGGGGTCGAGGTCTCCGGTGACACGTTCCATGATGATGCGGATCACGTCTCCCTGCTGGCCGACAAAGACATATTCTTCCGCGTAGTGCTGATCGGAAATCTGCCCGCTCACCGTGGCCCCATACATGATCTCCAGCGATCGCCCATTGGTGAGGCCGGGGCGTCCGCTCAACGTGAGGGTGAAGGTGCCCTCGGTCTGCCCCTCTGCCCCGCCATGTCGCGATGCGGCCACATAGTAGACGCCCTGTTGAGGAAGGGCGACGGCGGCAATGCGAGCGCCCTTGTTCTCTCCACTGTTATCGTCCTCGGCTACCACATTGAGAGAGCTGTCCAGTATCTGCAGGAAGGGATCGAGCGATCCGTCCTGGCGCGTCAGCGTCGCCGCGATCACGTCACCGCGTTGCGCTTCGAAGCGGAAATAGCGCACGGGCACAGTATCGTCTATGTTGCCGGTGACCGTAGTTCCATAGTCTATCAACCGCGCATTACCCGGCTCCGTGCCAAGCGACTCAGGCGGAGTCTGGGACACAGACAGTACGTAGCTGCCCTCTGTGTTGCCCGACTCGCGCCCAAAGCGTGTGGCAACGACCAGATAAAGCCCTGTCTGCGGCACGGTGAAGTCAGTGATCGCCGCGTCCAGCGTGCTGCCTCCGGCCATGCTGTCGTCGTCGGAGGCCAATATCAGTCCCTCCACAGTGGCCAGGTCGAGGTGAGGATCGAGCGTGCCCGACGTGCGGCGCATGGTGATGGTGATCACGTCGCCCCGCTGAGCGTTCAGGAAATAGAAAGCCAGCGGGGTTTGCGCATTGATTCGTCCCAACACCTGCGATCCATAGGCCAGCGTGCTGGTCACCACCAGGCTGTTTCCTGCTCGCTCGACGAGCAGCGAATACTCGCCCTGGGTGACGCCGTGCTCCTGCCCAAAGCGCGTGGCAATCACAAAGTATCGTCCGTCGGACGGCAGGCCTTGGAATTCGACGAGGGCATCAGTCCGGTCGCCGTCGTCATCACTCACAGCCAGGATCGAGCCAGCCTCGTCGGACACGATCAGCATAGGGTCGAGATCGCCCGAAAGGCGGCTCATGCGCACGGTGATCACATCACTCTGCTGTGCGGCAAAGGAATACAGTTGGCGCGGTGACTCACTGCTGATCGTGCCACGCACCGGCTCGCCCAAACGCAACTCGGTGCTGCTCTGGGGCAGTCTGTCAGCGTGAGCAGAGAACACCGGAAACGCCGCAGTCCCCAGAATGAGCAGCATTGTAGCCAGCGCCTGTCTGACCATTCTGTGTCCTGCCCGCCTCACCTTAAGGGCCAGTATCATCACGTGTCCGCTTCTGAACCGGGTCAGCGCTTACGGAGTCTCCTGGGTCAGCGTGACGGTGAAAGTGCCTGTACCGGCTTCCCGGTCGAGGCCGTAGCGGTGAACGGCGATCAGATACTTGCCAGTCTGAGGCAAGATCACGCGGCTGAGCATCGGCTCGAAGGTGCCTCCGGTGGGGCTATCGTCATTGCTGGCGATCTCCACCCACTGAGCACCCTCTGCCCGGTACAAATGCAGCACTGTATCCAGATTGCCGCTGGTGTGCGCGACCTGTATGCTGACTGTGTCGCCTGCCGCGCCGTCGAAAACGTAGAACAGCAGATATTGCTCGTCCGATATCTCGCCGGACAGTGTCTGACCGTAGGCGATGGGCACCAGGACAGGGCTGACGCCGATGAGGGCTTTGTTGTCCACACGTTCCAGCAGCAATTCATAGGTGCCGCTGGTCGGTACTGCATCTGGCCCCTGGTACCTGGATGCCACGATCACATAGGTACCATCAGCCGGCAACTCCGCCACGATACGCGAGTCGCGCACCTGGCCTGCCACGATATCATCATTCGCTTCCAGCACCGTGCCATCAGCCGTCTGCAATTCCAGGTAACAATCCAGAGTCGAACCATTGGAAGCCTTCATGGTGATCTGAACCGTCTCTCCCGCCAGTCCCGCGAAGGTGTATGTTTGACTGGTCGTGTCGTCGTCAATAGCTCCATTGACGAGATCTCCGTACACCAACAGACGCCCCCCTGCCGCTGTTGTTTCTCCCTCTTCTGTCGTACCGGCCAGGGCCAGGGCGATCATGTAGCCTTTCCCTGGCTCGTCCGCAGGGCCGAAGCGCGGCGCTACCAGGACGGCATATCGCCCCGTCTTGGGAATCTCGATACCGGTGAGTGCTCCAGTGTTGCTCGAACGGATTTCATTGAGTGTCTCGTCGGCCAGAATGACCAGGATATCTGTTCCGGCGTCAGCCGTCACCGCGATATCGGCGAGCGACCCGGCGAAGGCGGTGAAGGTGTACAGGGCTGCTGCGCTCTCGAACACCGCCTGTATTGGTTCATCGGAGATCAGCGGCGTGGCTTTCAGTCGCGCGAGCGGGGATGTGCTCGCTTCTCCGGCAGTGGCTGGCGTACGCTGTCCTGGGCCGGAGAGGGTCAGACTATAGGGACCGGTGGAGTTGCCCCCTGCCTGGTCAAAGCGTGTGGCAACGATCGCATAGTACGCTGTGCGCGGCAGCGTGAATTCCAGGCGGGCGTCGCGCTCCACTCCTTCGACGATGTCGTCGTGCTCGGCCAGGGGAATGCGCTGATCGTCCAGCAGCACCAGGAATGGATCAAGAGCAGTAGCTGACGTGCCTGCGTTCAGACTCTTCATTTCGACGGTGATCGGCTCGCCTTCATGTCCCAGGAAGACGTACACATCCATGAACTTGTCAGGCGTGATTTCCCCTTGGACGGTGTCGCCATAGGCAAGCAAGGGCAACTGCGCATAATCGGGCGGCAACACCGGTTCAGAGGCAGGCGCAATCTCCGGTGGCACGGCATCGGAGCGTAGTTCCAGCAGAAACGTACCGCTGGATGTACCTTCTGCCGCTCCCGTTCTGGTGGCCGCTATCAGGTACGATCCATCTGCGGGCAGGGAATACACGATTTCTGCCGTGCCGTCACCTGTCACGTTGCTACTCTCAGCCAGCATCTGCCCGCTGGTAGTGAACAGGTAAAGATAGCAGTTCAAGTCTCCGCCCGCGCGGCTCATCCGTACGGTCACGGTGTCGCCCGCCGAGCCATAGAAGCGATAGGTGACTTGAGGAGCGCTGTCGTTGATACTACCCTGTTGACTGGCCCCGTATTCGATATCAATCGCTCCGTCCTCGGAAACGGACAGTCCAGCGCCAAGTTCTGCGGTCAGCGTGAAGGTCCCGCCCAGGCTGCTGGTGAGGGGCAGAGCAACGGTCAGGAAGTACACACCGTCGTCGGGCAAAAGCAGCCGTAACGCTGCCCCTGGCACAGCCCGCCCAACTTCCCTGAAGGCGCTGTCGTACAGGGCCAGCAAAGGCTGGAATTCAGCCAGTTGCTGAGGCATGACGACCAACAGGTCTCCGGCGCGACCTTCAAACCAGTACAGGCGCAACGGAGTCTGACGGGTGAGGGAGTCGCTGAGTGTCGTTCCAGTCATCAGGGGCGCAAGCAGAGGGGTGTTTGAGGTGATCACTGCGCCTGTTGCTGACTCTTCTGGTGGCGCAGTCTCAGTCACAGCGGTCAGATTCAACGTGTAGCTGCCGCCCTCCGGCGGGATGATGCCCCCTGCATGTGTGGCCTGGATGATGTAATCTCCGTCGGCAGGTATAACATAACTCAGGCGGGCATCCAGCCCCCCTGCCCCGTTGTCGTCAACGGCGAGGGGAGTGCGGGCCATGTCGTTGAGCACCAGGAAGGGATCGAGCGCGCCTCCGGTGACGATCAGCGTCACCGTTACCGTGTCGCCTGCCCGCCCGGTGAAGACAAAGAAGGCGCTCGGCTGTTCTGGACCAAGACTGCCGTCTACTGTCTGCCCGTAGATCAGGCGGGTTGGGGTTTCTTGCCGCAGCGGAGCGGCCTGGGCTTTGCTTGCAGGCTGCCCAACGCCTGTTGCCGACAGCATTCCCGTAAGGCAAATAGCCAGGACTGCACGCAGTACCCTGTGCATCATCTTTTGCCTCCGCTTGTCACCGGATGTCTGTCGTCATTGTACGGTAGCACCTGCGACCCCGCAACCCGCCTGCTCGTGTCTCCTTCGCGATCTTGCTGAATTTTTATCAAAATCATCTATAATATTATCCGGACACAAGTTTCCTGTTGGCTCAGCCTGATTGACGGAGGATGTGACTATGGATGAGTTCGTGCGTCGAGGCTATGCGCATCCTGAAGTTCTCGTGTCAACCGATTGGGTGGCGTCCCATCTGCATGATCCCGCCGTGCGGATCATCGAATCGAACGAAGACCCCCTGCTCTACGCTTCTGGTCACATCCCTGGTGCAGTCGAGGTAGACTGGACAGCCGATCTCAACGATCCAGTGCGGCGCGATTACCTGACGCGCGAGGGCTTCGAGGCGCTCATGTCGCGTCTCGGTGTGACTCCTGAGACCACCCTGGTATTCTACGGTGACAAGAACAACTGGTGGGCGACTTATGCCTTCTGGGTCTTTCAGCTCTTCGGTCATCGCAATGCCCGGATCATGGATGGCGGACGGCTCAAGTGGGAGCTGGAAAAGCGTCCGTTGACTCGCGAGAAGCCGTCCTATCCCCCGACCACTTACCGCGCGCCGGAGCGCGACGACGCCACCATTCGTGCTTTCCGCGACCAGGTTTTGGCCCATGTGCAGGCGCGCAAGCCGCTGGTAGATGTGCGCAGTCCAGCCGAATATAGCGGTGAGCGCCTGCACATGCCCGACTATCCCAACGAAGGAGCATTGCGGGGCGGGCATATTCCTGGCGCGGTGAATGTGCCCTGGAGCCGGGCTATCAATCCGGAGGATGGCACGTTCAAGCCGGCTGATGCGCTGCGAGCCATCTACGAAGGCGAACAGGGCCTGCGCCCCGACGATGACGTCATCGTCTATTGCCGTATCGGTGAGCGCAGCAGTCACACCTGGTTCGTGCTCACCTATCTATTGGGCTATCAGCGCGTACGCAACTATGATGGTAGCTGGACTGAATGGGGCAACCTGGTCAATGTGCCCATCGAGCGTTGAGCGATGAGTATGACAGACTATCCAGCCGCCCTGGCTGAAGTACTCGCCGATTTCGCTTTTGTCACTTCTCGCGCAGAACGGGCGGAGTTGCTCATTGACTGGGCGGATCGCTTCAAACCCGTGCCTTCCTGGGTCGCGGTTCCTCCTTATCCAGAGGAACGGCGTGTGCCGTACTGCGAATCGGAGGCCTTTGTCTGGGCCTGTCCGCGCGAGGACGGCACGCTTCAGTTCTACTTTGCTGTGGAAAACCCCCAGGGCCTGTCGGCGATGGCTCTGGCCGCCATCCTGGATGCGACTCTATCTGGCGCGCCCGTCGAACAGGTCGCTGCCGTGTCGCCAGACATCGTGCTGCGCCTCTTCGGCAACGACATTTCCATGGGCAAAGGTCAGGGGCTGATGGGCATGGTGAGCATGGTACAGGCAGCCGCCAGAGCCTTTCTGAGAGAAAAGGCCGGCTGACCGGACACGGCTCATCCCCTGTCACGGACGTTTTCTGCGGGCATGTCTCAGCGCAGCAGGCTCAGGAGTTCGTCTCCGGCTCCGCTGCGCTTGATCAGCCCGCATTGCTGCAGGCGGGCGATGAGGTCGAGCCAGTGTTCGCGGCGGGGATCGTTGCGCAGCACTGGGAGGAGCAAGTCCGCGCCCGCCTGCGCATCTCCAGCATCGTCGGCCAGGGTGATGGCCTGCCAGAAAGGCAGCTCTTCCAGCTCTGGCGCTTCGGCGCGGGCCATGGCCCACAGGGAGAGCGCGCGCTCGCGATCGCCCTGCTCCAGCGCCTCGTAACCTTGCTGCTCCACCAGTTGCGCGTGACGCAGCCGCACCAGCCGGGCGAGTTCTCGCACCGGCTCTTCGTGCTCGTCCACGCGCAGATCGTAGATATATGGCCAGGTCGGATTGAGCGTGCCGTCTACGACTTTCAAAGCAGCCGACTGCATCCCTCGGATGTCGCCGCCTTCTGCCTGTGCGGCCTCCAGAGCAGCCAGCATACGTTGGGCCAGGTCTCCCTGGGCGCGTTCATAAGCATCGGCCATCGCCGGGACTACGGTCGAGGCCGTCATCATGTTTGCCTGAACACTGTACCCCTCGCCAATGTGATGGCCCGCTTCTGGAATGCATCCAGGGCCTGTCCATGCTCCCACACGACCTGCGGCGTCCACAACGGCCACCTGCCGCACCTGAGCGTTATCGTCGGAAGCCACCAGCGCTTCGACCACTTTGTGGGCGGGCACGCCAGCTTTCAACATGGCTAGCCCGATGGGGCCGAAGGAAATGTTGGTGAGGGACTGTGTGGCAATGGCTCCGACGCCGGGTGCCAGCCAGGGCACGACTGCGCCAACGCACATCTGATGGGTCTGAACAGCCACGCCAAGCTGACCTGTTTCGTTGTCGCGGGCCACAATGCTGTAGGTGCTGAACAATGCCTGGGTGTACCATTTCATCGGTCAGTTTACTCCTGAAGCACTGGCGTGAGGGGGGGCTGCAAGTCGTCTCAAGGACGGATCAGGCAATTCAAACAAGGGAGGCGGCATGTTCTGTGATGCGCGCCTCACCAAGGGACAATTCAACTGTACTTATCGCCTGAGGCTAAGTCCCAGCCGTCGCCCGCGCCCATCTATGTTGATGATACGCGCTCGCACGGTATCTCCTTCGCGTACCACGTTACGCGGGTGCAGAAAATGGCCTTCGGCTAGCTCTGAGACATGTATCAACCCTTCCAGACCCTCTTCGATACACACAAAGGCCCCAAAGTCCACCACATTGGTAATGACACCCTCGACCATCTGTCCCACCTGGTACCGTTCCTCTACCGTTTGCCAGGGGTCGGGGCGCAGCCGCTTAAGGCTGAGCGCGACTCGTTCCTGAGCCACGTCAACGCTGAGCACGTACACGTCTATTTCGTCGCCGCGCCTGAGCAGATCGGCGGGATGCCCGACACGTCCCCAGCTTAGCTCGCTGATGTGAATGAGTCCTTCCAATCCGCCGAGGTCAACAAATACCCCGAAATCACACAAATTGGTCACCTGCCCCCGGCAAATATCCCCTGGTTTGATAGTTTGCAGGACTGAAGCGCGTGTGCCGGGCTGAACCTGTGCGGCCCGCTCCGACAAGATCAATCGGTTCTGAGCGCGGTTGAGTTCGATGACACGCACGCGGATATTCTGCCCCACTCGTCGTGCCAGCGCTTCGCGCCGGGCCGGGCTGTCGGCGATCGCGGGGAAATCCACCAACTGACTGGCCGGTACGAATCCGCGCAGGCTGTTCCAGGCCACCAGGAGTCCGCCTCGGTTGCAGCCAATCACCTTCAGTTCCACCGTGGTATCGGTGTCAAATACCTGCTGGGCCTGTTCCCAATCTGCCGATGGGCCACCGATCTGCCCCTGATCAGCAGGAGACGCCGGTGTCAGAGTCGGGTCGCCATCCCAGGCGAATCGCGACTCGCGGGACGGGCCTCCTACAGCGGGGCGATCCACTTCTCGTAACAGTGCTTCCCAATACGCCTCGTCCGGTGGTAACGGGGGCGCAGAGCCTTGATAGCGGGCCTCTGAAGACATATCTTTCTCCACCTGTTTCAACACTTGTTCAACAAACCAGAGAGACTACCAACGGCAGCGACGGCTATGCCAGTTCCTGTAATAATCGGACGATCACCACTCGAAGCGTGCTCATTATAATGAAGGCTGCGAATCATTGTCAAACGAGCTAGTACCGCCGTTTAGTCCGCTGATACGGCGACGTTCAGCAATGGCCTGCCGCTCCATCGCCTCAATCTGCCGCGCTACCTCTTCAATGGCAATGCGCTGCTTGCGGTACAGATCGGACTCGCTCATAGCCAGGCGCAGCGCCACATCGCGTACTTTGCGCCCCTGCAGGAAGCGCATTTCCAGAATGTTGTAGAGAATCCATTCGGTGGTGGTCAGGTTGCGTTCACCTTCGGGGCGGAGATTCTCGATCGCCTGGGCCAGCACGGTGCGCAGCGCACGGACAGGGTTTCGCTCCTGATTCTGTTCCATCTCCTTCCACACCACGTTGAGTTTGAGCAGTTCGCTTTCGGTCAGCTTGGGGCCGCCCCAGTAATCGCGCAAGGCGTCGCGCACCATGTTCTGGAATTCTGGCGTGGAGATGGGGCTGCTGTCTGGTTCGGGCAGCGCCTTCACATGGCCGTAGCGCGACTGCCCCCGCAGTTGCTGCATGAACTCCATCTGCGAGGCCAGCCCTTCCAGGATGACGAATACTTCGGACTGCTGCTGCACCCCTTCCAGGACGCGCGCTGCCTGTCTGGTCAGCGCGGCCAGTATCATCCGTTCTTCAGGATCGAGATCGGGCTGTGGGGCGCGCGCCCAAATGCCCAGCACGCCGATCAAAGAAGAGCGCGGCCCGTTCTCTGCCTGATAGGTACGGCGCAAAGGGATCAGCCAATAGGAGCGCCACAGGTAGATCGAGCCATAGCGTGGCAGCCCGGCGCTGTCTTCTTGTTCGCCCTCGGCCACGATATTCGATAGCTCTGGTGAGGCCAACGCCTCGCTGGACGGGGCCAGATCGCCCACGACCTGCACAAGCTGCGCTCCCTCTGAATCAACACGAGCCACAAAGGCCGTTGGCACGCGCAGGTTATCGCAGATAGCCGCCAGGATCGATTCCAGCAACTGCGCAGCGTCGGCCTGAGTCAATAGTCGCTCGCTCAGGCGCTGGATCCACTGCGCTTTCTGCTGGTCTTCCGTGTAGATCAGCCAGCGTTGCAGCCAGGGCAGAATCAGCGTGATAGACCACTGCAGGAACAGCACCGTGGCCACCGCAAAGAACGGCATGATAGCGTCGCCATCCAGGCCGAGCACGTTCGAGGCGCGCGGCACAAACAGGATCACCGCCAGCACTGCCGCGCCGGTGAATGGCCCGCGCAGCATGAATTCCACCAGTTGTGACTTTACCACCCGGTCGGGACGCTCCGAGCCGAAGAAGGACAGCGGATACGCCATGAAGATCAGCATGAGCATCACGACCAGGTTGGCCAGATTGATCACGACGAGCAGGGGAATATCCTGCTCGGAGCCAAGCCGTCCCAACAGCGAGTAGGGGAAAATACCCCAGGCTGGCGTCAGGAACACTGAGAGCAGATAGGTCATGCGCCGTCGCGTATAACGGGTGAGGCAGCGCTGCCGGGCACGCACCACATTGATGATGGAGAGCACTGCGGCGGCGATCAGGTATGCCACATAAAGCGGGAACACCGGCCCGGCTTTCATGTGCGGCAGGTCTGGCGAGGCGGGGCCGACGATGACGGAATCGGTGAATGCGGCCAGCCAGGTTAGCGCCGCGCTGAGCACATAGGCGAGGCGGATCACAGCGCGCCGCCGTCCTCGCGAGGGGCGACCGGTAGTCGCCAGCAACGCATCGGACAGATGCAGGAGCGTGGCTGGTACGAAGGCGATGCCGACCCACTGGAAACGCAGCCAGGTATCCAGGTAGGTCTTATCCGGCTCCAGCGCAATGAACACGTCGCCCACGTAGACGAAGATGACGCACAACAGAACCAGGCTGGAAGTCCGTGTCACGCGGTCGCGCGTGTTGCGGGCCAGGTTGTACAGCAAGATGGACACTGCGACGATCACGATCGTCGCCGCCAGCGTTTCACTGATCAACTGCAAGAGGGCGATCAGTTCGTCGGATGTCATGTCCCCCACCGTACCTGCCAGGGATCAGTGCAGGCTCTTACCGAAGAAAAGGGCGATGTCGCTGTTGGCGTAATAGTGGTCATGGTAGCCACAGAAGACAAAGCCGTTGGCCTGGGCGAAGGCAATCGCTGGATAGTTCTTGGTCTGCACGGCCAGGGTTAGCCGCTGGATGTCTCGTTCCAGGGCATGCTCTGCAGCCTGCTCCAGTAGCGCGGTTCCGATCCGGTGACGGCGGAATGGCGCACCGACCACCAGGTCTTCGATCCAGGCGGACTTCTCCGAAGGTGTGATGCGCACGTTCACATAACCCAGGATGATTCCCTGCGCTTCTGCTACCAGGAAACAATCTCGCCGTTTCCATAGGTGCGCCAGAGCGGCAGCGTCGCGCGGATACTCCACGACAACGGTGCGTGGCAGGCGCACTGGCCGCAGGCGCACCACGATTTCGCCCCGGTCTTCGCGCAAGTCCATTTGCCAGACTTGCTCGGTCTGGTACGAGTGGTCCAGCGCCAGGCACTCAACCAGGTCGGCTTCGGACTGCAGAGCACGTACAATGAATTGACTACGCCCTGTTGTTTTCATGCTTGCATTGTAACCAAGAGAGCGATTCTGTCGCAATCGTGAGATACAAGCACTGCCAGCCTGCGCTGATCAACAGAAAAGAGGGTTCGCCATCCCTCAACGTTGCGCTATAGTTGTGGCTGTTGGCAGCCTGCACTGTAACAGGAGAGATTTGCTTTGGGGCTACCGCGCACCATCGCTGTTGACGGCCCGGCGGGATCGGGCAAGAGTAGCGTCTCGTTCGCTGTTGCACAGAGATTGGGGTATCTCTTCGTAGACACCGGTGCTTTCTATCGCGCCATCACCTTGCTGGCGTTGCGCCAGGGAATCGATCCCGCCGATGCGGAGCGCGTCGCTGCTCTGGCCCGCGCTGCGGAGATCAATCTGTCGGGCGATCTGCGCGAAGACGGTCGCCAGTACACGCTTTTGGTGAACGGAGAGGATATCACCTGGCAGATTCACTCGCCGGAAGTTGACGCACACGTGTCGGTCGTCGCCGCTAATCCGGGCGTGCGGCAGGCTATGTTGGATGCTCAGCGCGCGTTGGCGGCGCGCGGCGGTGTGATCATGGCCGGGCGAGACATCGGGACGGTGGTCTTGCCCGACGCCGATCTCAAAATATACATTGACGCAACGCTGGAGCAACGCGCGGAGCGGCGTTACAGGCAGCGTCTTCTGGCCGGGGAAGAAGCAGACCTGGCGACCATTTACGAAGGTCTGCGGCGGCGCGACATGACTGATAGTCAGCGCGACGTTGCGCCCCTGCTCCGCGCCCCTGACGCGGTATACCTGGATACCACTTCACTGTCGCTGGACGAAGCGATCGAAGCGGCTTATCAGATCGTGCTGGCGTGGGCACGCCAGCATCAGCATCTGGATGAGGACAAGGGCACGGCCCCGTGACACTGATCTATCTGGTAACGGCCTGGGTAGCGGGGATTCTCATCACCTGCGACAGGCAAACAGCCTGGCTCATCTGGCTGGCACTGGGCGGCGTAAGTCTGTTGGTTGCCTGGTGGTTCAGGACGCGCCGCCCGATGCGCCTGCTCCTGGTCGTGCTCGCTGCCTTTGCGTTCGGGGTGGCACGGCAGGCGTGGGCACAACGCCCCTTGCCTGGTGCGCACATCGCGCGTTACGTGGGCACTGGGGATCAGACCTTCACGGGGAAGATTGTGCGCACACCAGATGTGCGCGACACTCACGTGAACCTGACAGTTTCTGTCGAACGTCTGGAGATTGGCAGCAGGCGAGTGCATGTCGAAGGGCTGGTACTGGTTCAGGCTCCCCGTTACGGGGACTACGCCTACGGCGATCGGGTACGTGTGCACGGTGAGCTGCTGTCCCCTCCAGAATTCGACACCTTCTCCTACCGCGACTACCTGGCCCGCCGCGGTGTGTACGCTCTGGTGCGCTATGCGCGTGTTGACGTGCTCAAGCGCCAGGATGCGCCTGTCTGGTTTCAAGCACTTTACGACCTGCGCAATCGGGCGCATGAGACGCTCGCTCGTCTGCTGCCCAGCCCGCAGGCTCCTCTCCTTTCCGGCATTTTGTTGGGGCTTGATACTGAACTGCCTGCAGAAGTCCGCGAGGCATTCAATCGCACTGGCACGGCTCATATCATCGCCATCTCCGGCGCAAATATCATCATCGTCATCAAGGTTCTGCTCAATCTGCTGACCCCCACCCTTGGCGTACGTCGAGCGCGGCTGCTGACCTCCTTCGGGGTCGCGGGATATGCGCTCTTCGTCGGAGCTGATCCCACGGTAGTCCGTGCAGCGGTTATGGGCTGCCTGGTCTTGTTTGCCGCACAGACTGGTCGCAAAGCACATGGACTCACGTCACTGGCTTTCGCGGTGTGGGGCATGTCCGCCTGGAATCCGGGGCTGTTGTGGGATGTGGGCTTTCAGTTGAGCGTGGCCGCAACCGCCGGACTGATACTCTTTGGGGATGTTTTCACCAAAGGGCTTGAAAGATTGCTGACTCGATTGCTATCGCGGCAGACGGCGCGGAAAGCGGCATCCTGGCTCTCCGAACCGCTTGCCGTCAGTCTGGCCGCACAGGTCGCAACCACTCCCCTGGCCATGCTCTATTTCGGGCAGCTCTCGCTGGTGTCGTTGCTGGCCAATGCGCTGATCGTCCCCGCGCAACCCTGGGTCATGGTGCTGGGCTGGCTCGCGCTGATTGCCGGTTTGCTCGCTTTTCCGCTCGGATGGCTGGTGTCCTGGGGCGTGTGGCTGCCGCTGACCTACACGCTGCAGATCGCGCGCTGGCTGGCACATTTCCCCTGGGCTGCAGTGGAGGCGCACCTGTCCTCTTCGATCGTGTGGGGGTTCTATGCGCTACTATTCGGCCTGGGCTGGCTGAAACTGCAGCATCCAGAGGATCGCGCCGAACTGTGGCGACGACTCCGCCGCCAACTGAGCACCGTCAGCGTGCTATTGACGGCGCTGCTCGTACTGGCTGTGGTCTGGTACACGGCGCTCACGCAACCCGATGGCAGCCTGCATGTGTGGTTTCTGGACGTAGGGCACGGGCACGCGGTGCTGCTTCAGACTCCGCGCGGGGCACATATCCTGGTGGACGGTGGCCCTAACCCAAGTCGCCTCCGCCAGGAGATCGGGGATGCGCTCCCCGCCTGGGATCGCACCCTTGATTTGGTGATCGCCACTCAGCCCGTGTCGTCAGCTATCGGTGCTTTGCCCGCACTACTCGCAAACTACGAAGTCGCCCTGGTCGCTGTCAGTGCGCAGGAAAGCACCGATTCCGCCTATCAAGCTCTGAACGCGGCGCTTGACAGACAGCATGTTGCCCGCACAACATTGGTGGCCGGGCAACGGATCGAGACGGACGATAGGGTATATCTGGAAGTGCTCTATGCCCCCTACCCCGCACAATCGGAGGTCAAGGCCGAAGAAGCTGGCCTGGTGTTGAAGATCAGTTATGGCAGTGCTTCGTTGCTGATCACGCCGCGTTTATCCGCGGAGGCGGTTGGGGCATTACTGGCGTCGGGGCACTATCTGGGCAGCACCGTTGCTGTGTTGCCGTCATACGGTGCAGATGATGCGAATCCTCCGGCTTTTCTGGCTGCCGTATCGCCTCAGATAGCAGTGGTGATGGCCGAACGCGCTGGCTACCCCGCGCCCGAAACCCTGGAACGCTTGCAACAGCTTGGCTCTGTGCAACTTTTTCGTACCGATCGCCAGGGCACGATAGAGATGGTTACTGAGGGGGACACGCTGCGCATCTATCCCGAAGACGAGTAACCGGTGCGCGCCTTTTCCATGAACCACGCCTGGCTGTCAATGGCCGGTTCTCCTTTGGCAGGACGCAGTCGTTTGTAGGTCCCGTCGGGCTGCAGTTCGCGCGCCTTCACGTTGTCCATCATGGAAATGCGCAGGATTTCGTCAAACAGCCGTATCTTGAGGGCTTCGTCTTCTACGGGGAACACCGTCTCGACGCGACGATCGAGATTGCGCGGCATCAGGTCGGCGCTACCCATGTAGATTTCCGGCTGTCCGCCGTTGGCAAAGTAGTAGATGCGGGTGTGTTCCAGGAAGCGCCCCACCACGCTGGTCACCCGGATGTTCTCACTGATCCCTTTCAGCCCAGGACGCAGGCAGCAGATGCCTCGCACCAGCAAGTCCACGCGCACTCCCGCCATAGATGCTTCGTACAACCGGCGGATCAGGCGAGCGTCCACCAGAGCGTTCATCTTGAGAATGAGGCGTGCTTCTCGCCCCGCCTGCGCGTGCGCAATCTCGCGGCACAGCAACTGATCGAATTGTTCGCGCAGGTACTCCGGCGCGACCAGCAACTTGCGGTATTTCGCCTCCGGCGCGTAGCCAGTGAGGCGGTTGAACAGTTCGCTGGCATCGCTGCCCAGGTCAGGTCGGCAGGTCAGCAGACCCAGGTCGGTGTAGATACGGGCTGTCGTTGCGTTGTAGTTGCCGGTGCTCAGATGCACGTAGCGGCGTAGCCCGTCTTCCTCACGCCGCACCACCAGCGCCACTTTGCAATGAGTCTTGAGGCCTACCAGGCCGTACACCACATGCACCCCCTGGGCTTCCAGCTTGCGTGCCCAGACGATGTTGTTCTCTTCGTCGAAGCGCGCCTTCAATTCCACCAGCACGGCCACCTGTTTGCCGTTTTCCTGGGCTTCCAGCAGGGCGTGCACAATTGGTGAATTGCTGCCCACCCGGTACAACGTCGTCTTGATGGCCAGCACCTGCGGATCGTGCGCCGCCTGCCGGAAGAACTGAATGATGGGCAGAAATGAGTCGTAGGGGTGATGCAGCAGAATGTCCTGCTGGCGAATGGCTGCGAAGATGTCTTCGTTGCGGACAAGTATCTCTGGAACCGCCGGCACAAAGGGCGGGTCCTTGAGGGCGGGAATGTCAAGGGCGGCCAGCTCGAAGAGCTGACTCATCCCCAGGGGGCCAGGTAGCTGATAGATCTCGGAGCGCTCGATTCCCAGGTGCACTTTCAGCAAATCGAGCAGCGCAGGAGGCATGTCCTCCTGCACTTCCAGGCGTACCACTCGCCCAAAGCGGCGCTGACGCACGCCCGCCTCGATTGTCTCCAAAAGGTCAGATGCTTCGTCTTCTTCAATTTCCACATCAGCATTGCGCGTGACGCGGAAGGGGTGCGCCTCCAGGATTCGCATGCCTGGGAACAGTACCTGAAGATTGGCGGCGATCAGCTCTTCCAGAAAGACGAATTGCAGGTGCTTGCCACTGCGCTTGCCCTGGTAACGCTGCATCACGTCGTGCACTGGCACCAGGCGAGGCAGCGTCTGGGGCACTTTCAGTCTGGCGAAGTGTTGTTGCTGAGCGCGGTCTTCCAGCAGCACAGCCAGATTGAGGCTGAGATTCGAGATGTGTGGAAATGGCCGTCCTGGATCAACAGCGAGAGGCGTCAGAACAGGGAAAACCTCGCTCTCAAAGAACAGGCGCAAGGCCTCCTTGCGATCCTCTGGCAGGTCGTGAAAGGGTAGAATCTCCAGATGGTGTTCCTTCAGGCGCGGGATGATCTCGTCGCGAAAGCAGCGATATTGGGTCTCAAGCATCGGCAACAACCGCTTGCGAATCGCTGCCAGTTGTTGCGCCGGGGTCAGGCCATCGGGAGGTGTTTCGGTGACGCCTGCAGCTACCTGCTCGCGCAACCCTGAAACGCGGATCATGAAGAACTCGTCCAGGTTGTTGGCAAAGATAGCCAGAAACTTCACTCGTTCCAGGAGAGGTATCGCCGGGTCAAGCGCCTCTTCGAGCACGCGGTAGTTGAACTCCAGCATGCTGAGTTCGCGGTTGATGTACAGCCTGGGGTCGCGCAGATCGAGGCTGACTTCTTGGGGTTGCTCTTCGCCAACAACTGCCTTTGCCATGGTATGTTTCCTGCTACCAAAGATGGCCTGAGGATGGGTCATAGACGCTATGTACAGCGATGTTGTTCAGAGTATAGCATGGAAGCACTGGAGCGCGGCGTTTTCCAGGCGAGCCAGCAGAACGAGCATTGACGCTTCCCTGGGGCACGGCTATAATAGCGCACGCGCTGTGGGGAACTATCCGCAGAAGCATCCTTTCGCAACCAATTTTCCCCGTTGGGGCGGCTGTATGTCAGTTGAGCTACCAACGGCGGCAAGCGAAGATTGGAGTATTGCATGTACGCAATCGTTCGGACAGGTGGACGGCAGTATCGGGCCGAGCCGGGACAGTTGATTGACGTTGAACGGCTGCCCTATGAAGAAGGTGCAACCGTGGAGTTGACCGATGTGTTGTTGGTCGCTCCCGACGAAGGTCAGCCATTGATTGGTCGCCCAACCGTTGAAGGGGCGGTGGTCAAGGCGACCGTCGTCGAGCAGGGCCGAGGCCCCAAGATTTTCGTCTGGAAGTACAAGCCGAAAGAGCGCTATCGTCGGCGTCGGGGACATCGGCAGTACTACACCCGGCTTCGCATTGACAGCATCGCGGGCGTATAGGTGAGCGCTTAGCGGGGACGAGGAGAACAGAAACAATGGCACACAAAAAAGGTGGCGGCTCGACTCGCAACGGGCGCGACAGCGAGAGCAAGCGCCTGGGCGTGAAGCGCTTCGGCGGTGAGTACGTGGTGCCTGGCAATATCATCGTCCGTCAGCGTGGAACCAAGTTCCACCCTGGCAAGAATGTGGACATGGGCCGCGACTACACCATTTTTGCTACCGCCGAAGGCTACGTGGTCTTTGAAACCTTTTCTCGCGGTCGCAAGCGGATCAGCGTCTATCCTGAAAAACCGGGCGCCCCGGCGACCCCTCAGGCGTAGACTTCGCCCGTCATCGCGATATCTTCAGGTATACCGCCACGCATCCCCTCTGGCAGGGAACCGTGGCGCGAAAGGTTGAGGACAGAGAATGCGTGAGAAAATCCACCCTACCTGGTACCCTGAGGCGCTGGTGATCTGCGCCTGTGGCAACACCTGGACGGTCGGGGCGACTGTGCCGGAAATCCGCACCGACGTGTGCTCCGCCTGCCATCCCTTCTACACCGGCGAGCAGCGTATTGTAGACACCGAAGGCCAGGTAGATCGCTTCGTGAAGCGTTTGCTGGAGCGCGACCGCAAGCTGGCGGAAGTCGAAGCGCGTGCGCAGCGGGCTACTTCTCCGGAAGTGCCGATCGCCGAGCTGGGCCTGGAGAAGCGCTACACCAACATCCTGATCGAGAATGGCATCGAGGTCGTCGGTGATCTGCTGGCCCGTTGGCAAGAGGGCGGCGACGAGGCCATCCTGGCCATCCCTGGCATCGGTCGCAAGGTGCTGGCCGACACCAAGAAGCTGCTGCGTGCACGCGGCTATCAGATTCCCGGCGAAACCGCTGCCGAATAGCACGTGCACTCCCTTCTGACCTTTGGGGCAGGTTTTCTGGCAGATAACCTGCCCTTTTGTTTGATGGTAGAATTCACCCTGAATCGTGCTTCTGAAAGAGGGGACAGCGGACATGAAGCATCACAGTGGCCGCGTTGAAGTCATCTGTGGCAGCATGTTCAGCGGCAAGACAGAAGAACTTATCCGGCGAGTGCGGCGAGCCATGATCGCACGCCAGAAGGTACAGGTCTTCAAACCAGCCATTGACGCGCGCTATTCACTCCAGCGCGTCACTTCGCACAACGGCCAGGATTTCGAGGCCATCCCCGTGGGGACAGTTGCTGAGATCGCCCCGCTCATTGAGCCAGACACAACAGTAGTAGCTATTGACGAAGCACAATTCTTTGACGAGGAGATTGTGCGGTTCGTTGAGCAACTGGCTGCGCGAGGCATTCGTGTGATCCTGGCTGGCCTGGATACCGATTTCCGCGGCGAACCCTTTGGTCCCATGCCCAGCCTGCTATGCCGTGCGGACGAAGTCGTCAAGCTTCATGCCATCTGTATGGTCTGTGGCGAAGAAGCGACGCGGACACAACGCCTGGTCAACGGGCAGCCCGCCCGCTACGACGATCCTATTATCATGGTCGGCGCAGCGGAAGCATACGAAGCCCGCTGCCGCGAGCATCACATTGTACCTGGCAGGCCGGGGCAATAATCCTGGCACGGAAGTCGCTTCAGCGGAACAGGAGGAAGATCAGGCCAAGTACTTCCTCAGGCATGGCCACCGACAGTGCCAGCGGGATAAAGTTGTAGAAGAAGTGGGTAATCATGGCCGCGCCGGTGCCGTATCTGTCGCGCAACCACCCGAAGGCCACTGCGACGCCCAGGATGATCAGCCAGGCTGGTGTCAGCGTATACTGAGCGTGGCTCAGCGTGAAAATGATGGCTGTGGGCCACAGCCCAAAGACAGGCTGCAAGGCACCGCGAAAGGCCATTTCCTCTCCAATAGCAGCCGTTGCCGCTACCAGGAGCGCCAGCCAAATTGAGTTGACGCTCTCAGCGAGAGCGTCGGAGGCTTTGGTCTGCTCCTCATAGGTTTTTTCTGACACCAGCGCCATCCAGATAGCGCCGAGGGTTATCACAAAGATGAACAGAGCCACGACCAGAGCCAGGGCGATCATAGCGCCGCGCTTTCCTGGCCAGTATAGCCCCAGGCGCTCGCGCACCTGTGCCCAGTTTCGACGTGTACCCAGCCCTACCCCAAACAGGCTCAGCACAACGAGTGGTATGAAATTCGCCAGCAGATCCGCGATGCCCAGCCCATTCTCATAGGTTTCCGCAAGCCCTGTCAGTCCTCCGCCCAGGGCAAAGGTGATAACTTGCAGACCCAGCCCGTACAGGCAAATGTACAGCGCTGTCAGGTGAACGATCGAGTCTGGTCGGAAGCCGACCCTTGCTCTGCTGGACGGACGACGATCTTCTGCTACACGAACAGCGGGCAACGGCGGCAAACTCGAGTCTGAGGTCATTCCCTCAGTGTAGTAATTCAGAATCTGGGGAAACAGAGGCGTGGCCTGGGGTTTGGGCTGCAATGTCCAGTCTGGCAGGGATGGAACAGGCGGGGTTTCGCGGTTCTGAGGGGGCGGGGGAAACAGCACCGCGATTCGCTGCCGAACGTCGGGCGATAACAGGGCGATCCCCACTGCTCCGGTGAGAATAGCCGCCAAGGAGCTTACCCACGCTTCCAACTCGTTCACGTCGCCCAGGATGTCGGGCTTCAGCAAGGCGGCTGCCAGCAAGATAAGGCCGAAAGTCAGGGCGAGGATGTCGAGAAGAAACATTATTTGCCGAACGAACGACCGCAGATCGATGGGCTGCTGTGTCCGACGAACCAACGCGATCGGCTGCCGCTCGATCAGATTGATAACAATCACCGCGCCAGTGATCATGGCCATCAGGATCACCAGGGTCAGGATTTCGTCCAGGGACACTCTTCACCTCACAGCGGACAAAGCAAGAGAGACACGGGCCGGTCTGTCAGGCTTTCTCGCTCAACAGTCTTTGATAAGCACCCTCCCAGGCATCCGACTCGCGCATCAGGCGTGTAACCTTGATGTCTGCAAACCTGGGGAATAGTTCGACCAGCAGCCTGGGCAGGCTTTCCCACTCGTCGCCTCGGATCAGCTTTTCCAGCCGCGCTGCATAAGCCCCGGCCCACGTCCAGCGTTGCCGCAACTGCTCGGCCTTGATCCAGTAATCGCGTTTCTCCCACGCCAGGGCGGAGCTTTCGATGCCCTCGTCTATGGCCCGCAAGCACAGTACCAGTTGGGCGGCCATGTCTTTCGCTTCGTCGTCCAGTTCGGTTTTCTGGCTGAGGTGCCGCAGCAGTTCGGCGGCTGTGCGCATCTGATAATTACGGACACTGGTCGGGTTGTTGATGTTTACCACACGTCCCATTGGTGACTAAATCTCCCGTGTAAGCTGGATCGTGGCTGGCGCGGATCGTTCCGGCAACCTTAATAAGGAACTTTGCCGCTGTCAAGGGCTTGATCCCTGCGACCAAGACAGCCATTCTAGCGCGCCCCCTTCATCTGCGCTGCTGCTACAACCTTAATTCAGGTCGGGTTGCCCGGCAATTTGGATCGTTCTGCTGTCTAAGCTCATCGCGTCTACTGTTCAAGACTGTGCTATTATCTAGCCGCTGGAGGCGATATGGCATGACAGAAATCATACTGGTGCGGCACGCGGAAAATGACTGGGTGCGAACTGGCAAACTGGCCGGCTGGACGCCGGGTGTGCATCTCAACGAATATGGTCGCCTGCAGGCAGCCGCCCTTGCCGAGCGTTTGTCCACCACGCGCATCGTGGCGATCTATTCCAGCCCTCTGGAACGCACCCTGGAGACTGCGGAAGCTATTGCTGCGCGTCATCCAGGATTGGTGGTGCAAACGCTGGACGCCCTGGGAGAAGTCCGCTTTGGGGCGTGGCAGGGACAGCCTTTGCGCAAGCTTCGCCGCGAGCCTTTGTGGCGTCTGGTGCAGGTATATCCCAGCCGCGTTGTTTTCCCTGGCGGCGAATCTTTCCGCGAGGCCCAAATGCGGGCAGTCGGTGTCTTGGAGACCTTGGCCAGACGGCACGATCGTCAACGTATCGTGGTCGTGTCGCACAGCGACATTATCAAGCTTGTCCTGGCACACTATCTGGGGATGCATCTCGACTTGTTTCAGCGTATCGAGGTTGCGCCTGCTTCGCTCTCGATTCTGTACCTGGGACCAGAACGTCCACTGGTCCGCTGTGTCAACGATGCGGCCCACGTGCCGCCCCCTGTTGCGCCCAGAAAGACTCGTGGTTGGCGCGGACTGCGTGCTCTGGTGCGCCGCCGAGGCTGAGCCTTTGGAAAAGCGTGCCCTTGCGCTTAGAATCAGTGACAGACAGCGTGGCCCTTGCGCCTCGTGAGGAGCATATTGGTCGTATGCAACCCAGAGAAATTGAGCTTGATCCTGTTGATTTCATCACCGTGGGCACGATCGGCCCCAAAGGCCGCCGTGTGTTTCATCTGCAGGCAGGCAAGGGACGACAGATCGTGACGGTGATCATTGAGAAGCAACAGGCACAGGCGCTATCGGAAGCAGTCGGCGAGATGTTGGACGATCTCAGCCATAAGTATCAGGTCGCCCCGGCAGCCGAGGTGGACTTGTCCCAATGGGATATGTCTCTGCGCGATCCCGTGCAGCCGTTGTTCCGCGTGGGCCAGATGGGGTTGGGCTATGACGCCGAACGCGACCTGGTGGTGCTGGTCGCTCAGGAACTGGTGGTAGAGGACGAACAACTTGAAGTTCCCGATCCGCGGGTGATCCGCCTGTGGGCGACGCGCGAGCAGGTGCGTGCCCTGGCAGAACATACGCGGAATGTGGTCAAGCAGGGCCGCGCCGACCCCCGAACAAACGGTCACCTGATCTACTACTGGACGTGATGGACAATGAACTATCCTCACCTGGTGCAACGCCCCTGGATCGCGTTTACCTGTGCAACCAGTGGGTGGACATGGCGCGCGTCGAGACTCTCCTCAGCACTGGAGAGATTGAACGGGCTGTGTCTACTGCCCTGTGGGGTTCCAATTATGCTGTCCTCCTCTCGGTACGCGATGCCCAGTTGAGCGCTCTGGCGGTGTACAAGCCACGGCGGGGCGAGCGCCCCCTGTGGGATTTCCCCGACGGCACTCTGTATCAGCGCGAGTTCCTCTCATACCTGGTGTCGAAGGCCTTGGGCTGGTACCTGGTGCCACCTACCGTCATCCGCGAAGGTCCACATGGGGTCGGTTCCTGGCAACTTTTCGTCGAGCACGATCCGCGCGTGACGTACTTCAGCCTGGACGATAGCTTCGTCGAACAGCTTCAGCGCTTTGCGGTCTTTGACTACCTGGTCAATAACGCGGATCGAAAGGGGGGACACGTGTTGCTTGATCCGCATGGCAGGCTATGGGGCATTGATCATGGCCTGACCTTTCACGCGGCGCCCAAATTGCGCACAGTCATCTGGGAATTCGCCGGGCAGCCAGTGCCCACGTCTCTTCTGGCTGGCGTAGACGTCCTGCGCGGGCAATTGTGTGAAGACAGCATGCTGTCTTCACAGTTGCGCCGTTTTCTTTCCGAACGCGAAATAGCGGCACTGCTCAAGCGTGTCGAACGCTTACTGGCCTCTCCGTTCTTTCCTTTCCCTGGTGCTGGCCCCAGCCGCCCCTGGCCGCCGGTTTAGTCATTCCTCCGCAGGAAGCTGAGAGCTTCCGTTCGCTCCTTCATGGTATCTGCTCCGGCAAGACGGTCGGCGGGACTGCGGTTGGTGTGCCAGTTCGCGTGGGGCCGCCGGCGGGTGTGCGGGTGATGGCGGTCGGCTCCGGCGTTGGCGTCGGCGTGGGCGTGGCGGTTGGCCTGGTTTGTTCTTCCCACCAGGCTTGCGCCTGTTCCGCCACTTCGGCCACGTGCGCCTCGAACGTGGGGTCTACAAAGGGATAACGATACCACCCTGACCAGAAGCGTATCCAGCGGTAGGACTCGGCAGCGCGCGCCGGGTCGCTCAGCGCTTCCAGGATCAGACCGCGATAGTACTGGTCAATGGGATCATCGCGCACCAGCAGGGCTTGCACGAGATCGTTCAGCGCCAGTTGCAGAGCCAGCCGCCCCTGCCCCGTCAGCGAAGCCCCCTGCTGTTGCAATATCAGATGGTACTGCGCCTGTGCCCGCAGGGAGAGTGCCTCTGCCTTTTGATCGTCATCTGTCAGCGTGTTGATGAAACTATCCGACAGCTTGGCCATCATCGGCGCGTAGCTGCAGGATAGCTTGCCCGGATACAGCGAGCACACTTCAATCAACAACTGCGCTTGCCAGAGCTGATAGGTGGAGTTTTGCGGTTGTGCAGCCACCAGTTGGCTCACCCAGGACTGCGCGTCCGCATAATCTCCCAGGCGCATGGCGATATCCGCCAGGCGCTCAGCGATTTCGACCCTCAGCGACCCATCATCAGCAAAGACGGTCTGGCGCAGGTCTGCTCGCGCTTCGTCGTAACGTCCCTGAGCCAGATACAACATTCCGCGCAGTTCATACGCCTGCTGGATTATCGCCTCGCTCTCTTCGGGCAGGCTGTCGACGTTTTCCAGAATGCGCGCCAGGGCGGTCTCGGCCATCTGCACATTGCCCTCGCCTAGCCGTGCCTGAGCCAGATACAGATACCCTGCCGGGTCGCCAGGATAGTACAGCAGCAGTGACTGCGCGCTACGCACTGCCAGCCCATAGTACTGGACTCGCCTGGTTCCCGGCCCGGAATCCTCTGCCAGGCGCAAATAGGCTTTCGCCTGTAGATGTAGAGCGGGCAGCAGCGCCGGGTCCATGTACAGCGCGCGGCCCAGATAGTTGAGGGCGGCTGCCGGCTGGTTGTCGTCCAGCTCAATCTCAGCCGCTACTACCAGCAGGTTCAGGTCGTTGGGCCGCTCCACCAGCGCCTGCGCGATCGTGCTGCGGGCAGTTGCCCGGTCACCGCGTGCCATCTCAAGCCGCGCCTTTACCACCGCCGCCTGCATGAGTCGCCCGTCTTCCCGCAACGCTTCTGTGGCCAGTTCCAACGCTCGCGTGGAAAGAGGGTCTTGCTGGTATAACACTTCGGCCATACCGGCCAGGATGATCGGTTCATTCTGGCAGGTCGAGTATCCCCGTTCTGGTCTGAAGCTCTGCGCCCACTCCAGCAGTTGCATGGCCTCCTGATAGTCTTTCAGCGCGGCCAGGCTGAGCGCTTCATAGTAGACGAGCATGGGGTAGCAGTGCTGGCCCGACCGCTCGCGTTCGGTCCTCAACATGTCTCGCGCCGTCTCGTACTCACCGATGGTGTAGTAGCCTGCTGCCTCCTGAACGACCCGTGCCACATTGGGATGCACGCGAGGATAGATTTCAGTGGGTTCTGCCAGAGCAAAGGGATCGCCAGCCACCAGGCCAGACGGAATCTCAGTTGGCGGCACGGCCATAGGCTGTGGGAAGTCTGTTGGTGTAGGCCCCCCCTTAGTCGGCGTGAACGTGGGGCGAGGCGTCTGTGAGGGCATGCGCGTGATCAGATGGCCTTCCGGCTCTGCTGGCCCCTCAAGCAGTCCACTGGCTCTCAGCGCCAGGAAGCCCCCTCCGAGTAGCACTACTACCAACAACATGGCGGCAGCCGCCATAGCCTGACGCAACCGGGTAGCACCGCTTTCGGCATAGCGGCCTTTCCGTTTGTGTGACCAGTTTACGGTGGGGGTTTCAGGAAACAGGCCAGCTTGATAGCGTCGCAGAAAGTCGTCAACCGCCTGCAGTACGCGGGCGTACTTGTTCTCATCCAGGGTCGGAATGACCGTGCTACCGACCGGTTCTCCTGTGCCACGCCCTGGCTCAACGCCGAGCGCTTTCAGGCCCTTCAAAGCGAATTCGTTGGCAGGATTGATCTCCAGAAGTTTCTTCAGGCAGAACAGCCGCTCCGTGTCATCCGCCGCCACGCTGCTCAGCCACATCCAGGCGATCTCGTTGCGCGGATCGAGCCGCACGACGTTCTGTAAGATGGTGCGCGCCGCTTCGCGCTGCCCGGCACGAGCCGCAGCGATTCCCTGATGCAGCATTTGGTTGAGCGATTCCTGCCCCATGTGTCGCACCTCATCCCTGCCAAATCTATACCGGTGCTACGTGTGCGCGTTCATTGTACAACAACACGCGGCAAGCCGAAAACCGGCTTTCAGCAACTCTTGCTCATACATTTGTTCTAATGCGTGCCCGGTAGCGTTCGACTATAATGAGGCCAGACGCCGGGGCAAGATATGGCCCATGACTGGAAGCGAGTACACCATGGCCGAAACAATCGCGCTGCGCGCGTATCTTGAGGAGATGGAACACCTGCTGGACCAGGACGCGCCGACGGAGGTGATCAGCCATTGTCGGCACATCCTCCAGCACTTTCCCCAGAACGTGGCGACCTATCGGTTGTTGGGAAAGGCGCTGCTGCAGAAAGCGCACCAGGACGATGCGCCCGAACTCTTTGGCGAAGCAGCAGAAGTGTTTCGGCGTGTGCTGAGCGTGCTCCCCGATGATTATGTCGCGCATCTGGGCTTGAGCGAACTCTCGGATCGCCAGGGTGAACTCGACCGGGCCATCTGGCATCTGGAGCGTGCGTATGAACAGATGCCGGGGAACGCGGCGCTGCAGGACGCCCTGCGTGAGCTGTATGTCCGGCGAGATGGGGAAGATCGCGCCCCGACGCGGGTTCAATTGACGCGCGGCGCATTGGCCCGGCAGTACTTCCAGGGGCAGCTCTACGAACAGGCGGTTGCCGAACTCCGCGCTGCCCTGGCACATCAACCGCAGCGAGCGGATCTGCAGGCTCTCCTGGCCGAAGCGCTGTGGGCGGGGCAACATCAGGTTGAGGCTGGAGAAGTAGCGATTGACCTGCTGAAGCGGCTGCCCAACTGTCTGGCTGCCAACCGGATCATGGCCGAGTTGTGGCTGGCCAACGAACGCCCAACTGATGCCCAACCGTTTCTCGACCGCGTAGCCGCGCTCGATCCCTATGTGGCGGCACGCATCCTCAAACCGGAAGGTGACCTGCCCGATACGGTCGAACTGCCGCGCCTGGATTATTACCGTCAGAGTCAGGCCATGCTGAGCACAGAAACGCCCGGCTGGGTGCAGGAACTGGGAACTCCGGGCCAGGACGTCTCCATGGAGGACCTGTTCGCCATCCCTGGTCAGCCTGGGGTTGAAGAGGCACTGAGCCAGGGCACTGGCCCGGCGCAGCTTGACATGGCAGCTCTGTTCGGCGAAATCCCGGTGCCAGACCTGGATACTCTCTGGCACGAAGAGCGTCCGCCCGACGTGGCGCAAAGCATGGCGGATGCACTTTCTCCCACCCCCGACTTTGACGATAGCTTTCCTGTTCCGGACATACCCTGGCCACAGGAGAAGCCGGTCGAAGAGTCGGCGGGGGCCGAAGAACCGGCCATTGACGCGGACTGGATTCTTGAGACCGATCAACCAGATGAGGCAGAAGAGCCTGCGGAAAGCCTTGCCGGCTGGGAGGCACTTCCGCAGGCCACTGCACCAGACTTGTGGGATACCCTTTCTGCAGAGAGCGACATCTCGCCGGGGAGCGCCCAGCCAGAAGAAATCTCCGGTTGGACTTCGCCCGTGCTTCCCGAACAGGAGAGGCCAGAAGCGGATTTTCTGGATCAACTGGGCGAGCCTCCCGATTTCGGCGAAGTGGACTGGTCGGTTTTCCAGGGCCTGAGCGAAGACGTTGGCGAGGGCGAGGTTGTCGAACGCGGGCTGCCGAGTCCTGAGGCGGAGACTACCGACGATATCTTCAGCCAGTGGTTGGATACAAAGACACCAGCGTCCCAGGGGGCCGACGAAGCGGAGCGTCTCCTTGATGCCGCGCTGGCACATCCTGATGAGCAACAACTAGACCGGGAAATTGACGCGGCCCTGGAAGATATCCTGACCGCTGACGAGCTGTTGAACGAAGCCGCTGAGCCGATCTCGCTGCCAGAGTGGCTGCCCGGCCCCGAAGAGGCGCATCCTGACCAGGACCAGACTCAGCCCAGCCTCGGTGATCTGGTCGCCGCGCTGAGCGACGAGCAGACGCCCGAACTTCCAGAAGAAAGCGCGGCTCTCGCTGCTCTGGACGAGTCGTTGCAGTGGCTTGGAGATTCTCTGGACTCCGATGGAGAGGACCTGCTGGCCGCCCTGGCCGCCGCTGGCGCGCAAGACCAACAAGTGGAAGAAGCCCTGGCCGAACCCGCGACTGAGCTTCCTGATTGGATTCGTCAGGCAGCCCCTCCCGCCGAAGCGATGGTCAGTGCGCCCGATGTGCCGGGTTTCCCCCCCGCAGAGTCTGACGATACGCTGGCGGAGATTCTACCCACAGAGGCAGGCATCTCCGCTCCGGTAGAGGAAGAACCAGAACTCTCGCTACTGGCTGATTGGGAGGCGATCGAGGCCACCCAGGTGACTCCATCAGACTTCCCTGTAGAAACTGCTCCGCAGGAGCCAGTTGAGGGGAGCGCACAGGCAGAAGAAGACTGGCTTCAGGTATTTGCTGAGCAACTGCCCTCAGATCAGCAGGAAGAGCCAGAGAGTAGCGCGGAGGAGGCCCCGGTCGGCCCTGAGATTCCCTGGCTGGAGACGCCGGAAGAGGAAACCCCTCAAGAGAGCTACGGGGCCGAGCAGTATCCCGCAGCTCAGAGCGAGGAAGAAGCTGTCTATGGCGGGGCCGAGATGGTTGCCGGGGATCAGGTATCCTTGGCAGAGCCAGATTGGTTGGCCGAGATTTCCGAAGAGGAGATGGAGCCTGCCCCCGAAGCCGACCTGCAGACACTACTGAGCCAACCCTATGACCCCTTCGAGGGGGGCAGTGCCGATAAGGTGCCGCGTTATCAGGCCGCCAGCGAGACAGGGATACTGCAGCCAGACGAGCGTCCGGATTGGATGACTGCTTTCCTGGGCGACGAAGTGCCGGAGACTGGCGAGCTACCGGAAACGGCCCAGGTTAATCTGGACGAGATTGTCACGCGCCCTCTGTATGACGAAGAATTCAGCGAAGAATCAGCCGTTCCTGTCTCGGAGGGCTCCGCCGAACAGGCGGAAGCAGGTGCGCCGGAGACCGCTCCTGCGGACGAGTGGGAGGTATCCGAAGAAGCGACGCAGCCTGAAGGCGAAATTCCAGAATGGTTGATGGCCATTGCCGATTCGGAGGCGGACAAGCTCAGCGAGCTATTCGCCACCGATGAGTTGTTCACCCTGCCAGAAGAAGCCTTTGCGACCACCGAGGAAGGAGCGCAGCAGCCCGAACAGGCGTTGCAGGCAGAGCAGGAAGGCCTGTCGATGCCGGAAACGCTGGAGGCATTTCTGGCTGCGGAGGACTTTGGCCTGCCAGAGGCCGAGGCACAGCCGCTGGCAGAACATCTCGAAGTTGCTCCAGAACCCGCTTTGTCTGATACTTGGGCTGAGGAAGTCTCCCTGGAACATCAGGGGGAAGCGGCCTGGCCTCAGGCCGATGAATATGCTGACGAGCCGGTTCCAGAGGACTTCTCGTTTGGCGATTGGGTTCCTATCTGGTTGCGCGCTCCCCTGGAAGGAATACCAGAAGACCTGCCCGGTCTGAGAGGGGATTCACCCCCCACGCCGCCGGAATGGCTGCGCGATGTTGCCGAAGAGGATGAGACATGATCTCGCGGCAACAACATCTCGTGATCGGGTTCGTCCGATGGGCTGAGGAGGAAATACCATGACACCGCCCCCTGCCGTGCCCGGAGATGAGTTCGATTTCGACAAGATGACTCCAGAAGAACAACTGGCCTGGCTCGAAAGCCTGGCCAGGAGACAGGGGGTCAGCGAGGACGAACTGATCACGGCTGCGGATATGGATATTCCCATTCCGGAAAACGTTGAGATTGACGAGCCGGGTTATGTCCCCTATTCCATCACGGGAGATTCGTCTACCAGGCAAGCGCGGGCTGTGCCGCCCGACAGTGAGGCGTTGGCCGAAAGTGCGGCGCTCAAAGCCGAGGAACCGTCTCCGCAGCCGGAGGTGACCGAAGACACCTGGTTGACCGATCTCCTTGAAGAAGAAGCCGAGGTCGAACCCGCCGAGACCATTCCTGCCCTGGATAGTTCCACAGAAGCCATGCGCTGGCTGGACGAACTGGCAGTCAAAGCCGAGACCGGGATTGTCCAGGACCTGGCTTCTGAAGAGCCGGGCACTTTTGACTGGGGCGCGCCGGATGAAGAGATGGCCTGGCCACCTGAGACAGAAGCGTCAACTGCGCCTGCCTGGGATGAGTTGCCCAGGGACGAGGCGGAAGAAGCAGAGGAAGACTTCCTGGTCGAGCCTCAGGCTGAAGGAGAGCCTGTAGGTACTGTTGAACAGGACGACTTCCTGGGTGGAATAGACCCCATGCGCTGGCTGGAAAGTCTGGCGTTACGTCAGGGAGCAAAGCCGGAGGAGCTGCTGACTCCCGCCGATCTCTCCATCACCGAGCCACCTCCCGATGCGGTCGTGGACGAACCCGGTTACGTGCCCTTCGAAGCAACTGCTCAGCCCTTCAGAGGATTTGAGGCCGAAGCCACTCAACCCTCGGCAACGCCAGAGACGGTTGAAGCAACGCCGGCGACTGCCGAGGTTGTGGAGAGCCTGGTGGACACTCAGCAAGTGTCGGTCTCAGCAGCAGACACAACACCCGAAGCCCCAGAGGAGTTCTCCGCGTCACGTCTGCGCGTGCTCGCCGCCCTGGAGGAGCACAGCTTCGGCGACGATCCCCTCTCCTGGCTGGAAAAACTGGCCGCTGAACCAGAAGCTGATCTGGCACCATTTCTGGCTGTGGAGGAACCGGAGCCAGGGGAGATTCCTCCTGTCGCCTGGTTGCGCGCAGAAAGTCTCGAAGAAGACCCGCTGGCAGGCCTGACGGAAGAAGAAATCGAGCGCGCTCTGGCTCGCGGTCAACTGACGCCGGAACAGGAGCTTGCCTGGCTGAAACGTCAGGCCGCACGCCTGGCCACAGCGCAGGAAACCGCTGAGCTTGAAGCCGAACCTGAACCCGCTCAGCCAGCGACGTTGCCCTCGTGGATTGCGGAGTTGCAGCCCGTTGAAGAGCCAGCCTCGGCTTCCGATCTGTCCGCGCTGTTCGATCTCGAACCAGAACCTGCTGTCGAGCAACTGGCCGACTGGGCCACGGAAGTCAGCGCAGAGCTGGAGACTGAGGCAGCAGCCGACGAGGCTGAGGTACACGCTGTGCCAAAAGAAGAAGAAGCCGGCGAGCCAGAACTCCAGCCAGCCATGCCTGTCGAGATGCCTGCCTGGTTGCTGGAAGATGCGGAACAACCGGTTCAGGCCTTGGCCGGAGAGGATGTTCCAGACTGGTTGCGAGAAGTTGGTGAGGAGCAAGTGCCAGAAGTTGACGAGTCCTGGCTGTCGGCTGCGGTTACCGAAAGCGAAGCAGCAGAAGCCGGGAGCGACTGGCTGCGTGCTCTGGACAGACCGACCGCTCCCGCTGCAGAGAAGCCTGTTGCGCCATCGGCTGCGGAGCCGCAAGTTTCCGCTGATCCTGGCCAGATTCCAGCCTACCAGCAACGTCTCAGCGCTGTACCGGACGATCACCCCACCCGCCTGACGCTGGCCCGCGCTCTGTGGGCTGCCGGAGAGAACGCCCAAAGCCTGGGGCAGTACGAGACTTTGATCGAAGCGTCTCAGCTACTGCCAGAGGTGATCGGCGATCTGATCCAGTTGCTACAGAGCCGCCCGCGCGAGGCGCGGTTGCATCGGCTTTTGGGAGATGCTTACCTGCGGCACGGAAGGCTGAAAGAAGCGCTGCACGCCTATCGGCGCGCTCTCGAACAGCTCTGACCGGTCGAATTGGCAGTTGGCATTCAGGCGGGCTGAAGCTACAATTCAGCCCGTTGTCTTTTGCGCCACGAAGGAGGTACTGTGGAACGCACGCTGATCATCATCAAGCCAGACGCCGTGCAGCGCGGCCTGATCGGGGAGATCATCACGCGCTTTGAGCGACGCGGCTTGCGTATCGTGGGCATGAAGTTTATGCGCATTGACCGTGCCCTGGCCGAAAAGCACTACGCCGAGCACAAGGGCAAGTCCTTCTACGAATCATTGCTGGACTATATCACCTCCGCGCCGGTCGTGGTGATGGTGCTGGAAGGCCCCAACGCCGTGCAGATCGCCCGTAACACCATTGGTGCGACGAAGCCGGTTGAGGCCGCTGCAGGTTCAATTCGCGGGGATTTCGGGCTGGAGACAGGTCGCAATCTGGTACATGGCTCGGACAGTTTGGCCAGCAGCCAACGGGAGATTGCGCTCTTCTTTGCCGCCGAAGAGCTGATCTCCTGGACCCGCGATGTAGATCGCTGGATCCTGGAGAAGGTCGAGTAACCGATAGCCAAAGTTCAAGATACAGCGCCAGGCAGCGGCGCGAGTCATCAGGCTCACGCCGCTGTCAGCGAATGTGCACCATCACAGGCGCTTCACGCCATAGCCCTTCCAGGTCGTAGTAGGCGCGGCGGTCAGGCAGGAAGCCGTGCACAACGACGTTCCCATAGTCCATCAGCACCCACCCGTTGATCGCATTGCCCTCGATGTGCCATGGGCGGATGTCGTGATGCTTTTTCACTTCTTCAGCTACGTGTTCGATGATGGCCTTCAACTGACGATCGGAGGTGGCGCTGACGATAACAAAATAGTCTGTGACTGGGGATACCTGCCGCATATCCATGAGGACGATGTCCTCACCCTTCTTGTCGGTTGCCAGATCAACAATGATCCGGGCCAGGTCTACAGGTTCCAGCGTATTATCCTCCCAAACTCCTCTACCCTGCTCTTGCCCCTTATTTTAGCAATGCTCAGGGGCCTTTGCTAGCACTCTGTTTCCCCCTGCCCTACCATCCAGCCTCTCGGCTTAGCGGAGCGCTGTGCAGCAGGGTGTAGACGGCTCCTGTGGGCTTCAATTCGCTGCGGAAGAGTCCCACGTCCGTCACTGTCCATGTCACCGAGGGCGGCGCAGTAGCTGAAGCGATGGCCGCGCCCAGCGTCTGCACAGTGCTGCGCTGTGCATCGCGGCGCACGCGCCCCAGTGTGAGATGTGGGCTGAATGGTCGTTCTTCCGTGGGATATCCCAACGGGGCAATGACTTCCTCAACCGCGTCGCGGAGCAGTTGCAGGACGTTGAGTTGCCCCTGCACGCCGATCCATACCACGCGCGGGTTGCGCTGATGGGGGAAGCACCCCAGTCCTCCCGTGCTCAGATCGAAAGGTACATGGGCACGGGCCACGGTCGTCAAAGCCTCGGCGATGGTATCGCGCTGGTTCAGAGGGACGTCGCCCAGGAATTTCAAGGTCAAATGAATGCTGTGCGGCGTAACCCAGGAGACTATTCCTGGAGGCACTGTCGTCCGCAGGCGGCGTTGTGCCGTATCCAGTGCAGCAATCACTTCGGATGGTAGATGCAGCGCAATGAACAGACGCCAGCTCTCGCTCATGATCGGACTTTCTCCCTGGTGACATCCGAAGTATACCGCAGAACCCGGCACCTGGTTCGCCCGATCGCAGCGGGTATGCTCTGAAATAGCCCGTTGTGTCCATTTGACACGCCTGTGCTCACATGCGATAATCACCACACGTGCGGGGAGTACTCGCCTCGCCCTCCCATTGCCATCCCAATAAGAAGGAGGTGGTGTCGATGCACGATAGCAGTACCATGCGCAGCGCTGTGACACCCCTCCTTCTGGTGAAGTAATCGGGTGTCACAGCGCGCAAGACCGGGGTCCCCGAACGAGCTTCGGGGACCTGCCTTTTCAGCACCTGTTACTGGTCACCAGACTGCCATGTCCACTTTTCCTGTCGGGAAACTTCCGTCCGACGTGTTGAGAGAACTGTTGGGCCTGTTGCCCGGCGGTCAGCGTGTGATTCTGGGGCCTGCGATCGGCGAGGACGCGGCAGTGCTGGCCATGCCCGATCGCTACCTGGTAGTCAAGACCGATCCCATCACTTTTGCCACCGATGCCATCGGCTGGTACGCTGTCCGGGTCTGTGCTAATGATATTGCTACCACTGGTGCGACTCCCTTGTGGTTTCTTGCCAGTATTCTCTTGCCCCCCGCACACGCTACCCCAGAGCTTGTCCACTGCATTTTCGACCAGATCGCGACAGCATGCCGCGCTCTCAATATCGGCGTGATCGGCGGACACACTGAGATCACGGCGGACCTGGAACGCCCCATCGTCGTGGGGTGCATGTTAGGCGAAGTAGACCCCGATCGGCTGGTGCGTACAGGCGGCGCGCGCCCCGGCGACATGATCTTGCTCACCAAAGGCGCACCCATCGAGGCGACGGCCATCATCTCCCGCGAGAAACGAGCGGAACTTCTGTCCCATTTCTCGCCCGCTTTCCTGGACGAGTGTGCTCGTTTCCTGTATGACCCAGGCATCAGCGTGGTACGGGATGCTCAAATCGCAATGCGGGTCGGCGGCGTCACCAGCATGCACGATCCCACTGAAGGGGGCTTGCTCACTGCGTTGTGGGAACTGGCCGAGGCCAGCGGGTGTGCTCTCGAAGTGTCGCTCTACGACTCACCCGAACTCTGGTTGCCGAACGGCAAGAAGCTGTGCGAATTCTATGGGCTGGACCCGGCTGCTGCCATTGCATCCGGCGCACTGCTGCTGACCGTTGTGCCAGAGCGAGTTTCCGCTCTGCTGCATGCCTTTCGGCAGGCACAGCTTCCTATCTTCCAGATCGGTCGTGTCGTCGCAGGCCCGGCTGCAGTGAATGACCTCAAGAAAGGGCCTCTGCCCCGCCCTCAGCGAGACGAAATCGCTCGCCTTTTCTAAGTGGTACTTGATTCCTGACAAACGTCCTCATGCCAGCAGTCAGTTGGCAGAAAGTATTGGCCCTCTGCCGGGCTGCGCGGTAAAATTCAGCCTGTTGTCTGGACGATGCCCCAAAGCGTCGGACTACGGCAATCGAAGCCCGCACCGATCCTGTTTTGAGCCGTCTGCACCTGTGACACTTTGGGCTGCTCTGCCCATCAGGAGGGGTACCGGAATATGTTTCAGATGGATATCGAGGTCTTTGAGCAAGTGATGGTGTTCATCGTCCTTGCTATCGCCGGTGTGGCGCTTGGCTACGCCCTCTGGCTGCGCAACTTCATCATGTCCGCAGACAAGGGCAACGAGGAAATGCAGCGCCATTGGAGCCACATCCGCGATGGTGCGAATGCCTACTTGCGCACGCAGCTCAGAACCGTGGCCATTCTGATCGTCCTGCTGACGATCGCCATGTTCTTGAGCGTCTTCGTGGTCAAACCCACCCCCGAAGCCAACGAATACTTTGACGGCAATGAAGACACAGCCCGTCTGGTGATCGCCATTGCGCGTGCGCTGGCCTTCGTGATGGGTTCGTCCTTCTCGGCCATGGTAGGCTTCTTCGGCATGAACATGGCTGTACAGGGCAACGTGCGCGTCGCCGCTGCTGCCGAACGGGGTGGCTACCAGGAGGCGCTCAAGATTGCCTACCGCTCCGGCACCATCACCGGTATGCTCACCGATGGGCTGGGCCTGTTCGGCGGCACGATGATCTTCATCATCTTCGGCAAGGCGTCTCCCGATGTGCTCCTGGGCTTCGGTTTCGGCGGCACGCTCCTGGCCCTGTTCATGCGTGTGGGTGGCGGTATCTACACCAAGGCCGCCGATGTCGGCGCTGACCTGGTTGGTAAGGTCGAGGCTGGCATGGAGGAAGACGATCCGCGCAACGCGGCTGTGGTGGCCGACCTGGTGGGCGACAACGTGGGCGACTGCGCGGGCATGGCCGCCGACATCTTCGAGTCCTACGAAGTGACCATTGTCTCCAGCCTGATCCTGGGTCTGGCGCTCACGGCTATCAATGGTGAGCTGTACTGGATTGTGTTGCCGTTGCTGGTGCGCGGCATTGGCGTCGTCAGTTCCATCGTGGGGACTTACGCGGTGTCGCTGTGGCGCGTAGACGATGCCGAAGAGGCCATGTACAAGAGCTACGAGGTGTCCAGTGGCATCACCATCCTGTCCACCTTCCTGCTGGCCTGGCTCTATGCGGGGCAACTCTCCCTGGCAACGCTGGTAGCGGTCGGTGTAGCCCTGGCGGTGGCTTTCAACCCGTTGACCTCTTACGCCACCAGCGCCAAGAGCAAGCGCGTACAGACAATTTCGGCAGCTACCCGCTTTGGCCCGGCCTCGGTCATCCTGGAAGGTCTCTCGCTGGGCTACCTGTCCAGCGTGTGGGCGTTGTTCGTCATCGTCACCAGCCTGGCCGCTTCCATCCTGGTCTACAGCTATGAGTTCCCCAATGATCTCAAGTTGCCGGTCGCGCTGATCGGTTTGGTGCTGGCCGTCATCATGATCATCCGTGGCCGTATGCGTAATCACCTGGTCGAAGGTTTCTTCTCGGCCATGTGGATCATGGTGTTCGCCCTGTTCCTGATCAGCATGCACGAGGTGCCGGAAGTCCATCGCTACAGCTACATCCTGTTTGGCGTGACGTTGATTGGCGTGGGTATGCTCTCTCACACGGGCAACAATGTGAGCATGGATACCTTTGGCCCCATCTCGGACAACGCCAATGGTATCGGCGAGCTTTCTGGCATGAGTCCCACCGCCCGCCAGATCATGGCTGACCTGGACGCCGCGGGCAACACCACCAAGGCCATTACCAAGGGCGTGGCTATTGGCTCGGCGGTGATCGCTGCCGTGTCGCTCTTCGGCAGCTTCTTCTCCGATATTCAGCGCGTCAAGCCCGACTTTGAGAAAATCGTCAACCTGGCCGACCCGGTCGTCTTCGTGGGCCTCCTGATCGGCGGTTCGTTGCCCCTGCTCTTCAGCGGTCTGCTGATCAAGGCGGTGAATCGTGCCGCGGGCCTGATCATGGCTGAAGTGCGTCGCCAACTGCGCGATCCGGAAATCGCGAGCGGAGCCAAGACGCCCGACTATGCCCAGGCGGTCACGATCTCCACGCAGTCCGCTCAGATGGAGCTGGTGCCGCTGGGCCTGATCGCCGTGCTCGCGCCTATCGCAGTGGGCTTCCTGCTCAAGGAACAGGCGCTCGGCGGGTTCCTGGCTGGCGTGATCCTGTCCGGGCAGTTGCTGGCCGTGTTCATGGCCAACGCGGGTGGCGCATGGGACAACGCCAAGAAGTACGTAGAAGATGGCTACTTCGGTGGCAAGGGTAGCGAGAATCACAAGGCCAGTGTGGTCGGCGACACGGTAGGTGATCCGCTGAAGGATACGGCTGGCCCTGCTCTCAATCCCATGATCAAAGTCATGAACCTGGTCGCGCTGATCGTGGCTCCGCTGGTGGTGGAATATGAGGGCTATAGCGCAGGTATCCTCATCGGCGTTGCCATTGCCATCGTGCTGATGGTCTGGGCCGTGCGTCGCAGCGATCGCGAAGATACGCTGGCAACAGAGGAAGTGGTAGAGCGCGTCACCGCCGACATGGTCTCGGCTGACTGATCGCGCTGCACCTCTCGCAGCATAGGGTGAAAGACAGGCGACTCTCTGGCCTGGAGCCGGGAGTCGCCTTTGTTCTTTTGGCCTCTCTGCCAGTAGAATGAAGCTGCTATGTCAAACAGGAGCGCTGCCCATGACCGTGCTGCTGATCACCGACGAACGCTTCGACCAACACGACATGCCGGGGCATCCCGAACACGCCGGGCGGCTGCAGGCTGTCCGCCAGCAACTGGTTGCCGACGACTTGCTGGAGCGAACCCTGACAGAAAAGGCGCAACCTGTTGACCTGGACCTGGTCCGCTCCGTTCACGTGCCGGAGTACGTAGCCCAACTGGAGAGAACTGCACACACCACTGCCAGCCAGTGGCTCGATGCGGACACGTATGCGACTCCGCGCTCCTTTGAGGTCGCCTTGCTGGCAGCAGGAGCCGCCACCCTGGCAGTAGGTGGGGTACTCAAAGGTACAGCAGACCGGGCTATCGCGCTTGTTCGGCCTCCGGGTCACCATGCCACACGCGCACGGGCCATGGGCTTCTGCCTGATCAATAACATTGCGGTAGCGGCTCGTTTTGCCCAGCAGGTGCATCGCGTGGAACGAATCGCCATCGTGGATTACGATGTCCATCATGGGAATGGCACACAGGATATCTTCTACGAAGACTCCTCGGTGCTGTACATCTCCACGCATCAGTCCCCGCTCTATCCAGGTACCGGTAGCCTGTATGAGATGGGGCGCGCTGGTGGAGAGGGCTGTACCCTGAATATCCCCCTACCCCCAGGTGTCGGTGACGAAGGCTACGAGCGGGTCTTCGAGCGCGTGATTCTGCCCGCGCTACAGCGTTTCGCGCCCGAATTGATCCTGGCCTCTGTCGGATTCGATGCTCACTGGGCCGATCCGCTGGCCAACATGACGCTGTCGCTGCAGGGCTATCACCGCCTGTGCCAATTGCTGATTGAAAGTGCTCGCGACTGTTGCAAAGGGCGCATCGTCTTTGTCATGGAGGGGGGGTACCATCTGGGGGCGCTCAGTCATGGCTGGGCCAACATCGTGCGCGCCACCCTGGGGGACGCGGATTTTTCGGATCCTCTTGGCCCTGCTCCTGCCCCATCACGCGATGTGAGTCGGCTCATCGAGCAGGTGCGGCACACTCATGGTCTGCCATGACCGTGACCTTTGCGCTATACACCGACCAGTCCCAGTCGCTCTGGGCAAGTGTAGACGCGCATCCCGCCGTGTCGCAGATATCCGACCACGCAAATCCGCCAGGCTTGTGCCAGACTCACCGAGATGCTGGTCGGGGCGGTGCGGCTGGCCACCAGCGGGACACCCATCCGGCGCGCCTTCATCAACATTTCCGAGCTGATGCGCCCGCTGGTGATGATCATCCGATCTTGCGTTGGTACACTGTCGAACAGTGCCTTGCCCGCCAGCTTGTCAATGGTATTGTGCCGACCCACGTCTTCTGCGATCAGCAATACCCCGGCCTCGTCAGCCAGCACAGAGGTATGAACACCCCGCACCTGTCGGTAGAGGCGGGCGGCCAGGTTGAGATCGCGCATTCTCAGTGTCAGGGTCTCCGGACTGATCTTGAAGTCAGAGTCCAGGGGTGAATACTGCCCGGTTATGGTCTGGAAAGTCAGGCCGCCACCACATCCTGACGTGAGGATCATGCGGCGCGGGAGTGAAAACCGACTGGCATGTAACATAACATCAATGGTGGTGCCCGGCACATTGCGCTGCACCAGTCCTACTTCCGCCAGTGACTCGATAATTCCCTCGTTGCGCAGAAAGCCTACGGCCAGCGCTTCCTGATCCGTCGGGCTGCACATGAGGGTGGCCAGTTCCTGACCGTTCACGTAGATCGAGAGATGCGCTTCCGCCGGCACACCGCCCTTGATCAGCCTGGCTTCGTCATGGTTTACCGCCAGGTAATGCATTGGCAAGGCCCCCGCCTCGAGGGTCACGTCAATCGGTGTGTTCACTGCGTTCTCGCCCTCGATGGCTGGCATAAATCTGCTGACTCCACGTGACGTTGAGTCCTACCCCAGACTCGATCTGCGTACCTGTGCGACACGTCCTGACGCCGTCCGCAAGGCGACGTGCTGGTTAGGGTATATTGACATGATAAGTGATAGAGCCGTGCGTTGCCAAACATCGGTGTGTTACAGTAGCAGTTGAAGAACGGCGTAGTCTGAATCGGCCAGGCCTGCTCCTTCCACGCTCCACAAGCGGAAAGCGGAGATGTGATTTGCGCCTTTGGATCGCGGTTGCTAAACTCACCAGATTGCAATGGCGTTACGATTGTTTGCAAGGCGGACGCTCGATATGTCGCGCGGACTGTGCGTGGCGCTGACTGCATTTATCATTGTCGCGTGTGCGGGTCTGGGTGCGCTCGCAGACGACGGAATTGTGCGTGCCCAGTCTGGCGATCAGGCGCGCGCGATCATTGTTTCTCCCGTTGAGGGGCAGCAGTTGTTCGGCCTGGTGAACATCCTGGGTACCGCTGAACATCCATCGGCGTTTGCCCGCTATACCCTGGAATACGACGATCTCAGCGATCCGACGGTCACCTGGTTGCTGGTACAACCAGCCGTTCAGCAACAGGTCCGTGATGGAGTTCTTGGCACCTGGAATACCAATGTCGTCCCCGACGGCGTCTACCGGCTACGCCTGCGCGTGTTTCTCGATGATGGACAGACAGCGGAGTACATTGTCTCCAATCTCCGGGTGACCAATCGCGCACCGACGCCCGTACCGACCATTCCGGCGGTAGAAGCTGCGCCGGCTGCGCCGTCTGTCACACCGGGGCCGTCGCCGACCTCGCCCGTCGTGCAGCCGCCGAGCAATAACCCGGTAGAGGCGGACGCCGTGGAGTCGGAGGCATTGCCATCCAATAGGACAAACACGGGACAAGCTGTGTCTACCCGACGGGATAGCACCCGCATCAACCTGACACGAGTTCGCGAGGCTTTTTGTACCGGTTTCTACCTGGCCGTTGGCCTGTTTGCGCTGATGATCGGTTACTCGTTGGTGCGCCGCCGTCCTGGTCGGCGGCAGTCGGGAAGCTGGTCAGAACGCTGGCCGGGCGATTGGGGCGCTTCCTGATCGCAGTTTGAGAAAGAACACCTGAGATGAGCGCAACGGACCTCTCCCTGATCGTCGGTCTGGGCAATCCAGGGCGCGAATATGCCAATACCCGCCACAACATCGGCTTTCGCTGTGTGGATGCTCTGGCGAGCCGACATAGCCTGTCCTTCGAGGACAAGAAGCGCTCCAAGGCCAAGATCGCGCTCGGACAGATTGCCGGGCGTCGCGTTCTGCTGGCCAAGCCGCAGACCTATATGAATCTCAGCGGCAGCGCCGTGCAGGGATTACTGACTTTCTACCGGATTCCCCCGTCGAACCTGATCGTGGTGTACGACGATCTGGATCTACCAGTTGGGACATTACGTATCCGCCCGAAAGGCGGAGCAGGCGGGCACCGCGGTCTGACGGATATCATTCAGTGCCTGGGCAGACAAGACTTCCCCCGTATTCGCGTTGGCATCGGACGTCCGGAGCACGGCATGGACCCGGCGGCCTACGTGTTGCTGCCCTTCCGGCAACATGAGGAACCGCTGATCGAGGAGGCGATCACGCGGGTAGTCCTGGCCATCGAAACCTGGCTGGCAGATGGCATTGACCTGGCCATGAATCGCTACAACGGATCGGCAGAAGAAGTGTTGCAGCGCCAGGCGCGTCCTGCTTCTGCCCGATCCTCTACCCTTGACTCCACCCCACTTCCTGATTGACAGGGCTGTTCTCTATGAATCTCAGCGGCCTATTTGAATACCTGCGTTCAACCCGCACGTACCGAGGGATTCTTCAGGCACTGGACAGGGGGACAGCCATCCCTGATCAACATTTGATGCGGGCTGCCCGTCCGTTTGTTGTCGCTGGTCTCGCGCAGGATTTGCCGCGTCCCATCGTGGTGATCACTGGACGTGTGGATCGGGCGCACAATCTGGTCGAACAGCTTCCAGTCTGGGTGCCAGAACGGTCAGTGCACCGCTTTGCCGAACCCTCGGCGCTCTTCTACGAGCGTGCGCCGTGGAGTGCGCGAGCCATTCAGGGCCGTCTGCAAACCCTGGCGGCGCTGATCAAGCCTGTGGGTGTCCGCCAGACTTCGACTACACCGACACTGGTAGTCACTTCGGCCTATGCAGCCATGCAGAAGACTCTGCCGCCGCGCGAATTCCAGGCTGGCACGCGCGTCCTGCGTACGGGTCAGCGGGCTGTGCCAGATACTTTGCTGCGGGCATGGCTTCAGTTCGGCTATCAGCCGGCCAGCGTGGTAGTCGAGCCAGGGACATTCAGTCGGCGCGGCGGCATCGTGGACATTTTCCCCGTCACGACTGCTCAACCCATACGCATCGAGTTCTTCGGAGACGAAATCGAGAGCCTGCGCACTTTCAACCCTCAGACGCAACGCTCGCAGGCCAGCGTTGAAGAAGTGATCGTGACACCTGCGCGGGAAGCCCTGCCCCGCTATGCGCCCCAGGTAGCCGAGAGACTGGCGTCCTGGTTTTCCTCTCGACCCGAACCGCTGGAAGACGCTGTCTCCGCGCGTCCCGATCAACAGGCATTGGCCGAGGGGATGGCTTTTCCCTATCTGGAGTTTTATCTGCCTTATCTATATGGCAGCCCGGCCAGCCTCTTCGACTATCTCCCTGCTGATGCGCTGGTGATTGTCGAAGACTGGGACGAATTGCGCGCGAGCGTCAATGAACTCGAAGAACAGGCCCTGGCTACGCGCCAGGAGCGCGTGCGTGCTGGTCAGCTTCCCGCGGACTGCCCTTTGCCGTATGTGACCTGGGACGAATTCCAGGATGAGCTTTCGACTCGCCCGGTGCTCCATCTCGCCGCGAATCGCGAAGGCTTGCCTGCCGAAGAGCCTCTCCTGGGCGATCTGTTTGCTCCTGGTGCGCGCTATGGCGGGCAGGTGCGGCGTGTACTGGAAGACATCGCCGACCTGCTTGACCGGGGTGAACGAGTGATCGTCGTGACACAGCAGGCGCAGCGCCTGGCCGAGTTGTGGGGCGAACAGGGCGACTACGCGCCGCCCGTCAGCCAAGTGACCGGCTCACTTCCTTTGGGACTGCCGGTCTTCGTGGAAGGAACCCTGGCCGAGGGATGGGTGCTGAAAAGTGAGCAAGGTCGGCTGCATCTGCTCAGCGACGCCGAAATCTTCGGCTGGCAGCGCCCCGAACCGCGCCGCCGTACTCAACCCCGCGCCCTGCCGCCTGAGGCCAGTTTTGCCGATCTGAATGTTGGGGATTATGTAGTCCATGTGGAGTATGGCATTGGACGCTTCGCTGGACTGCAGAAGCGCATTCTGGATAACAGCGAACGCGAATACCTGGTCGTAGAATACGCCGGCAATGACCTGCTCTATGTTCCGATCCATCAGGCCGACCGCCTCTCGCGCTACGTCGGGGCGGACGATCAGCTTCCACCGCTGAATCGCCTGGGCACGCAAGACTGGAATCGGGCCAAAGAGAGCGCGCGCCAGGCCGTCGAAGAAGTGGCGCGTGAACTGCTGGAACTCTATGCGGCCCGCTCACAGGTGGTTGGGCATGCTTTCAGCCCCGATACTCCCTGGCAGCACGAACTCGAAGCTTCCTTTCCTTATGTGGAAACTGAGGATCAGCTCCGCGCCCTGGCCGAAGTGAAGGCGGATATGGAACGTCCGCAGCCCATGGATCGCCTGATCTGTGGTGATGTGGGATATGGCAAAACCGAAGTGGCGCTGCGAGCCGCTTTCAAAGCGGTGATGGATGGCAAACAGGTAGCGCTCCTGGTGCCGACAACGGTTCTCGCCCAGCAGCACTTCATGACTTTTTCCCGCCGCCTTTTGCCGTTTCCTGTGCGGGTAGAAATGCTGTCGCGCTTCCGCAGTCCGGCGGAGCAGCGGCAAGTCCTCTACGACCTGGCTCAGGGGCGCGTGGACATTGTGATCGGCACGCATCGGTTGTTACAGCCGGACGTGCAGTTCAAAGACCTGGGTCTGCTCATCATTGACGAAGAGCAGCGCTTCGGGGTGACGCACAAGGAATACCTCAAGCGGATGCGCACGGAAGTAGATGTGCTGACTCTCACCGCTACTCCCATTCCGCGTACCCTCTATATGAGTCTCACGGGCATTCGCGACATCAGCATGATCCAGACCCCGCCAGAAGAGCGCCTGCCTGTGGTGACTCATGTTGGCATCTACAATCCCGACCTGGTGCGTCAGGCCATCTTGCGCGAGATTGACCGCGGCGGGCAGGTCTTCTTTGTGCACAACCGCGTGCAGACGATTGATACAGTCGCCGCACGTCTGCGTCAGTTGGTGCCGGAAGCCGAATTCGTGGTGGCTCACGGACAGATGGACGAGCAGCGCCTGGAAGTCATCATGAATGCCTTTGCCCGTGGTGACTTCGACGTGCTGGTCACTACCTCGATTATCGAAAGCGGGCTGGATATTCCCAATGCCAACACGCTCATCGTGGATCGTGCCGACTGGTTTGGCCTGGCACAGCTCTATCAACTGCGCGGGCGTGTGGGACGCGGTGCACATCAGGCCTACGCCTATTTCTTCCACCCGCGCACCAGCCGCCTGACCCCCGAAGCTCGCGCCCGTCTGGAGACAATCGGCGAACAAACCGAGCTGGGCGCCGGTATGTCCATTGCCATGCGCGACCTTGAGATTCGAGGCGCTGGCGATCTGCTTGGCACGCGCCAGAGTGGCCATATCGCGGCGGTGGGATTTCATCTCTACACACAACTGCTGGCCCAGGCCGTGCGCCATTTGAAGGGGGAAAGTCCCCCACCCCAATTGCCGGTGACGACTCCCACTGTCACCATTGATCTGCCCGTGCCAGCCTATATTCCCACTACCTATGTCGGCGAACCCTCGCTACGCATTCAGCTCTACCGCCGGCTGGCCGAGATCAATTCCCTGGAGCGGCTCCAGGAAATGCGCGAGGAGCTGACAGATCGCTTTGGCCCGCTGCCGCGTGCGGTGCAAGGGCTGCTGTTTCAAATCGAGGTCAAACTGCTGGCTCAACGTGCCGGGGCGTCAGCGGTTGCCGCAGAGGGAAATCAATTAGCGATCCGGCTGCCCTACCTGGCTGCTGTAGATCGCTCGGCGCTCCAGCAACTGCTGGGCGAAGATACGCGCGTCAGCCGCACTGCTGTCTGGTTCGCCTACGCCACGCATAGTGAAGAAGCATGGCAGGATCGTCTGCGCGAAATTCTCGATTGCCTGGGCGCTGCCAGAAGTCGAGCGGAACAAATCCCACACTTATCCCCATCTGCGGGATAGTGTGGGATTTATGGTGGGAAAACATGGGATAACGTGGGATATATGGGAAATCAAGTGGGATATGTGGCAAAGTGCGGGATAATATCCCACAATTCCATGCTCTGGCAGGCCCTTCTAGGCCGAATATTCCGCGCAGATTCCCACCGTACCTGGCCCTACGTGTACACCCAGCACAGCCGCTGCATACGACAGAAAGACCTCGCCCGGTTGATAGCGAGCTATCGCAGCTTCGCGCAAGGCTTCTGCCTCTGCTTCGGCATCGCCGTGAATGACCGCCAGCCGGGCGATAGGACGGCCATTGCCCACCTCGCCGATCAAATCCAGCATGCGTTCCAGGGCGCGCTTGCGCGTGCGCACTTTGTCTACCGAGTTGACGATCCCGTCGCGGATTTCGAGCAGCGGCTTGATATTGAGCGCCGTACCCAACAGGCGGCTGGCATTGCCAATGCGCCCGCCCCGGTGAATGTAGTCCAGGCTTTCGATGGTGAACAGGATATGGGTGCGGCTGGCAGTCTCCGTGATAACCTGGGCGATTTCCTCCGGCGACTTGCCTGCATCGCGCGCTTCTGCTGCGGCCAGCATGGTGAAGCCCAACGCCCACGAGACCTTGCGCGTATCTACCACGTGGACGGGAAAGTTGACCAATTCCCGCGCCTGCATCGCTGAAGCATAGGTCCCGCTCAGCGCGCTGGAGATCACCCCACATACCACAGCATCCGCGTTTTCCGCGGCGCGCGCCTGTTCGAAAGCCGCCACGAAATCCTGTGGCGTTGCCTGCGAGGTCTTGGGAATTTCGCGCTCCGTGGTCAGGCGGTGAAACAACTCGCGCTCGCCCAGGTCTACCCCGTCGCGGTAACTCCGATCGCCCCACAATATATACAGGGGGACAACGTGAATACGGCGACTCCTGGCAAGCTCCGGATACAGATTGCAAGTGCTATCGGTGACGAGTGCAGTGACCGGTGACATGCCCCCTCCTCCTGTGCTCCCATCCGTGAGTACACGGGCATCAAGGTGCTTCCCCTACCCAGCCCAGCAGACGAACCTCGCCTTTCAGGCGACTGGTCAGGTTGCGCGCGTTGTAGCCATTTGGGCTGGCAACGTACAGGTCCAATCGGCCATCGGCAGCACCAGCGCGCGTCTGGAAACCCGCGTAGGCCAGCCATTTTCCGTCGGGCGAATAGCGGGGGTCGCAGGCTCCCGGCGTAGTGCCCGCATAGACGATCTCCAGGGTGTTGCGCGCAACTACCAGACCATAGGGGCACTGAGCGTTGCGTCCTCCGAAGGCAACCCATTCTCCGCCAGGCGACCAGGCTGCTGAGAACCCCAGCCGAGGGAACAGGTACCGTTCAGTCTGATTGATCAACGTACCCCGCGAATCTCGCAGCACAATGCGAGGAGGATCGGCCAACTCCTGGTAGATCACCTGCTGCCCCCCAGGTGACCACACCGCGCCGATATTGAGCACCCCTTCCGCCTCGGAGACCTTCCGCGCCGTCCCTGCCTGGACGTTGATCAGCCAGATGTCCGTCTGAGTGGCCAGCAGGTCGGAAGTTCCCGTAGTCACGGCGATCTGCAGGTTGCTCACCCACACTGGCGGGCTGTCTACCCACAGGTCGGATACCCGCTGCACCGCTCCGGTCTCTACGTCGGCCACAAAGAGGTTGCCCCCCATGGGCACAGGTGCGTCCAGTTGCGAACAACTGCCTTCTTCGCCTGGCGTCCAGGTCGGGCAGCGTTCCCGGTCCGACACGAAGGCGATCATGCGCCCATCCGGTGACCAGGCGGGCCAGAAATCAAATGCCCCGTGCGCCGTCAGATTCTGAAATCCTGAACCATCCGCCGCGATCACGAAGATATCTACGTCGTAGGCCGTCGGCAGCGCCAGCGCCAGACGGCTACCATCGGGCGACCACACGGGTTGATGTTCGGGAATCCCGCGCGGATTCAGCGAAGGGATATTGAATAACCGCAGGCTGATGCCCAGGTTCAGGTCGAGCAGATATAGACCGCCGATGCGCGTGCCATCGGGTTGTAGGGCCGGCTCCAGGAAATAGGCAACCCGCCGCCCATCCGGAGACCAGTAGATGCGATCCTCAGTGGAAACCGGTAGATCGAAGAGTTCGATCAGCTCTCCGCTCGATGGGTTGACCAGGAACAGCGTTTCGACTTCTTGTTCCGGAACCGGCGTATTGGGATTCGACGTGCCGCCAGTACGTTCGTTCAGACTGACGATGGCAAAGTACAGGCTTTCCAGCCCTCCGCGCACCTGTGCAGGGAGAGACACTGGTGTCCATTGATCATTGGCCAGTCCCGCTGCCGGATAGGGAGTGGCAGTCGGCGTGAAAGTGGGCGTGGGCGGTGGCGTCTCGGTTGGGGGGGGTGTTGCCGACGGCGTCAAAGTGGGCGTTGCTGAGACTGCCGCCGTAGGCGTCGGGCTGGCCGTCGCGGTTGGCTGGGGAGATGGGGTCATGCTGGGCGATGCCGTTGCCGTGGGCGTAGCTGTCGGTGATTGCACTGACAGATTGCAGCCCGCCAGCAAGATCAGCGATGCGCCCAGGAACAGGAGACTCGTTCTTTTCACCGAAATCACGTCCAGAGACTGACCGATTGATTGTCCGGCTGGTGTACCTGGCCGGACGCGAGCAGAAAGATAGTACCGGATTCGCCTCAATACGTACAGAGTCTATTTTTGAGTCTTCTTGAGCACGTAATACGACCCGCGCTTCTCGCCCATCTTGATCAGAATACCCCGGCTGACCAGGTCAGCCAGGTCACGGCGGATAGTCTCGGAGTGCACTTCCGGGCACATTTCCTGCAAGTCTTTGTTGGTAATGCGCGGATTCTTGCGGTTGATCAGGAAGTCCAGCGCGTATTCCTGGCGGCGATTGATAGGTTCGCCGCGAAAGACACCCCCAAACAGTTCTTGTTCGCTCTCGGCTGCCTTGGGCACGGCGGTGTTGTACAGCGTGACGCGGAACCCTCCCGCCGTCTCCGTGAATTTGGGATCGGGCAGATTGGCCTGGCGCATCAGAGCGATCACGCGGTCTACCCCGTACCCCAGCCGCTCGATGAAGCCCATATCCGACAGCACCTGCACAATAGCCGAGTTGCGCGAAAAGCGTTCCTCGACAATGTTCTCCACGGTCACTGGCCCAGGCAACCCGCCTGGACTGGTGATCTCCAGTCGGTCAGCAAACAGATAGAGCCGGATCCCATCGCCCTGGATGCTGTAGTCGCGGTGTGCGACCGCGTTGACAACCAGTTCGCGGACGGCTTTCAGCGGATACTCCATCTGCTCGCTGCGGGCCATGCGATCGCTGAGCTGTACTCCCTTGCGCAGGTTGTCGGCCAGGAATGTTTCCGCCCGCCGAATCTGTTCGGGCAGCGTGCCGGTGATGTCCTGGCGGGTGAACACGTCACCCATTTCCGTCCCGGCGAAGCGCGCCGCCGTGATATCTGCTCCGCGCAGGAACTGTTGCGGGTCTTTGCCGAAGAGCAGAATACCAGCGTGAGTGGGCACCAGCTCGTCACCACGGCGTACCAGGCAGCCCCGTTTGAGCAAGACTTGCTCCGCGGGCATGTTCGCCAACCCGCTCAGCCCTGCCACATACTCTTCTACTTTGGCCCAGTCCAGGTCAGATTTATGTGCGTCGCGGGCTGGTTCTGCCTCAAAGGTTACGTCCCCCCGCTCTAGCATCAGACGCCGCAACGCGGATGGCGAGAGCGGGACATTGGCGGCCCCTTCGCGCTTGAGGAAGCGCCCTTCGAGGGCGTAGACATAGGGCATGCCTCGTGGCACCTGCACCACCACCAGAGGCGATCCCTGCACCTGCACGACCTGCGGCATGGGGATGATCAGGGGTGGCTCGATGGACAGCGCGGCCTCCAGCACACAGTTGATCGCATTCTCGGTGTCGTCAATGCCCGCCGGTTTGTCGGTCCGGGGAGCTACACCCAACACCACAGTCCCGCCATGACTGTTGGCCATCGCCACCAGGACCGCGGCAATATCGCTGACCTGTGCCCGGCCCGGCAACCAGTCTACCGTCTCGCTGCGCCCATTACGCAGCAGTTCCAGCGTTTCCTGGGCGGTGATCTTCTGGTTTGGTTCCAGAAACCGCTCTCTGGAGATCGTCTGTGTCGTACTGCTGTCTTGCGCGTCCATGGTCATCCCCCGTTGTCATTCCTGGGCACCCTTGAGGTGTGACCAGCCCCCGCTGCCCCAGTTGCGTCCGGTGGAAGCAGAGCGTAACTGAGCACCTCGTCCATGTGCGATACCAGTTGGATATCCAGTCCACGCAACACGCGCTTGGGAATTTCCACCAGGTCTTTCTCGTTGCGCTTGGGCAACAGCACCTGCCGCACTCCCGCCCGGTGCGCAGTCAACACTTTCTCCCGCACACCGCCTACCGGCAGCACTCGCCCGCGCAAGGTGATCTCGCCAGTCATCGCCACGTCGCGCCGGACTTTGCGCTGCGTAAGCGCCGAAATCATCGCAGTTGCCAGGGTGATGCCCGCCGACGGGCCATCTTTGGGAATTGCTCCCTCTGGCAAGTGCACATGGATATCCACACGGTCGAATTCCTCCGGATCGATTCCCAACTGTCGGGCCTGCGACCGCGTGTAACTCAGCGCTGCCTGTGCTGATTCCTGCATGACATCGCCAAGCTGACCGGTCAGCAGCAGATTGCCCTTGCCGGGCATCAGCGTGACCTCGATCGCCATGATGTCACCGCCTGCCTCAGTCCAGGCCAGCCCGGTAGCCACCCCCACTTCGTCGCTCTCTTCGCGCAACCAGGGCAGGAATAGCGGCGGGCCGAGGAATTTGGGGAGCCTTTCCGCCGTGATACGCCTGGTGGGGCGCTTACCTTCTGCCAGCCGCCGGGCCAGCTTGCGGCAAACCTTGCCGATCTCGCGCTCCAGGTTGCGCACGCCCGCTTCATAGGTGTACTCGCGGCAGATCAGACGGATGGCTTCCTCTTCGAAGTGTACGCCACTGTCACCGAGTCCGTGCTGTTTGAGCTGCCGCGGGATCAGGAAATGCCGGGCAATGCTCACCTTCTCGTCTTCCACATAGCCCGGAAACTCGATCACTTCCATGCGATCCAGCAACGCCGGCGGAATGGGGTCCAGATAGTTGGCGGTGGTGATGAAGAACACATGCGACAGATCGTAGCTGACGTCCAGGTAGTGGTCAGAGAAGGCGTGATTCTGCTCCGGATCGAGCACCTCCAGCAAGGCTGCCGCCGGGTCTCCGTGGAAATCCACACCCAGCTTGTCTATCTCGTCGAGCATGAAGACGGGATTGATCGTCCCTGCCTTGCGCATTGTCTGGATGATCCGCCCCGGCAACGCCCCGATGTACGTCCGGCGGTGTCCGCGGATTTCGGCCTCGTCGTGTACCCCGCCCAGGCTCACTCGCACGAACTCGCGCCCCAGGGCCTGAGCAATGCTCTTGCCCAGCGAGGTCTTGCCCGTCCCCGGCGGTCCCACGAAGCACAGGATGGGAGTCTTCATGGCCTCACCGGCCAGTTGGCGGACGGCCATGTGCTCCAGAATGCGTTCTTTGGCTTTGGTCAACCCGTAGTGTTCGGCATCCAGCACGCGCGCAGCGTGGGCCAGATCGAGATTGTCCTCCGACTGCGTCACCCAGGGCAGATCGAGCAGCCAATCGAGGTAGGTACGAATGATCCCCACCTCCGGTGCCATAGGAGGGATCATCGTCAGGCGAGCCAGTTCTTTCAGGGCCTTGTCCTTGGCCTCCGGCGTCATTTCCTTCTGTTCGATCCGCTGACGCAGTTCGTCCAGTTCCTGCTGAAAGATGTCCGCCTCGCCAAGCTCATGCTGGATCACGCGCATCTGTTCGCGCAGGAACATCTCGCGCTGATTGCGGTCTACCTCCCGCCGTACCTGTGACTGAATGCTCTCTTCCAGCTCCAGCATTTCCAGCTCGCGCCCCAGCAGGCTGCTCACCCGGCGCAGGCGCTCGACGGGATCGGTCGTCTCCAGCAGGCGTTGTCGTTCCGTCAGGGGCAGGTCGAGCGTGGACGAGACCATGTCGGCCAGCCAGCCCGGATGCTCGATGTTGAGAGCATACACATAGGCTTCCTCTGGCAGTTGCGGGCTGAGTTCGACGCATTTCTGGAAGAGACTCAGCGTCGCGCGCATCAGGGCCGCTACTTCGCGCGTCTCTGGCACGTCTTCGGCTATCGGACGTGCGCGCACCCGGATATAGGGTGTGGTCTGCAGAAACTCCACGATCTGTACGCGCCGCCTTCCCTGGGCCAGGACGCTGGTGCCGCCATCCGGCAGGTGCATCAGGCGACCCAAAGCCATCTCCGTCCCCAGGGTGTACAGGTCGTCCGGGGTCGGGACGGCAATCTCATCGTCGCGTGTCAGGACGCCGATCACCGTCTCGCGGCGGATCTGTGCTTCACCGACTGCCGCGATATCGGCTTCGCGCTCCAGCATCAGCGGTGCCACCATATTCGGATACACGACGGTTTCGCTAAGCGGCAGCAACACCGCTTCGATGAAGCCGTCAGCATCCGGCTGTGCATCATTGATAGAGAAAAAGTCGTTGAGACTATGGCCAATCATGGACAACAGCCAGCCTTCCACCACGGCATAACCACCCTGTCTTCGGCAATCCCGGCCCGCTTAGCCCACCGGCGCATCATAGCCTTCCACTGCTCGCTGTGTGTGTCCAACCGGCAATCCCAGCACTGTCCGGGCTTCTCCGACAATGAACAGCGATCCGGTGACCAGAACAAGGCCTTCGGTCCCCGCCAGAGCACGAGCCTGCTGCAGAGCCTTTCGTACGTCGGCTATTTCGTACACTGGCCGCGCAAAACCAGCCTTGCGTGCGGTCTCTGCCAGGGCTGCCGGTTCGAGGGCGCGCGGATGCACCGCCTGCGCCGCAATCAGGGCGTCAGCCGTTGGCAGCAGCGCCGCAAACATGCCCGCCACATCCTTGTCTGCCGAAGCGCCGAATATCAGAATGAGTGGACGCTGCGGGAACATGGCATCCAGCGCCGCGCGCAGTCGCCACGCCGATTCTCCGTTGTGTGCCGCATCGAGCACAATCACAGGGGTCTGTTCCACAAGTTCCAATCGTCCGGGCCAGTCAACCTGCTCAAAGCCCAGCCGAATCCCCTCTGCGCTCACTGGCAATCCTGCCTGCGCGGCACAGTCCAGGGCCGCCAGGGCTACGGTGGCGTTTATCGCCTGATGGTCACCTGCCAGCGCGGTGAAGTAAGGCTGCTGTGGTCCGGCAGCGGGACCGGCGCTGAACCATTCACCATGCGGGGTGCTGCGCTCTGGCTGGAAGAGCCAGTCGCGCCCCACCAGAATCAGTCGCGATCCGTTTTGCTCGGCGACCTGCTCCAGCACTGCCAGTGCTTCGGCAGGCTGCGGCGCGCTGACCACAGGCACGCCAGGCTTGATGATGCCCGCCTTTTCGCGAGCGATAGATGCCAGCGAGTCTCCCAGGAGGTGTGTGTGGTCGTAGCTGAGGCTGGTGATCACCGAAACGACCGGTGTGACCACATTGGTTGCATCGAGCCGCCCCCCCAGTCCGACCTCCACTACCGCCACGTCCACCTGCTGCTCGGCGAAATATAAAAAGCCAAGGGCCGTGGTCACTTCGAACCAGGTAATGTCCGGTACCTGCTCCACCACCGGGCGCAGGCGGTTCACCATCGCGGTAAAGTCTTCTGGGCTGATGAGCTGATTGTTGATCCGGAACCGCTCTCGATAGTCTTGCAGATGGGGTGAAGAATACAGCCCCACTTTCAGGCCAGAAGCACGCAATGCTGCCGCGCACATCGCCCCCACCGATCCCTTACCTTTGGTGCCGGTGATGTGAATGACCGGATAGGCATGGTGCGGATCGCCCAGGGCGGCCAACACCGCGCGCGGGCGCTCTAGGGTCATTACTTCTGGGGCGTAGCGTACATGCCGTTCTACTTCCCAGTTGACAAAGCCGTAAAGGTAGTCTAGAGCCTCAGCATAGGTTTCGAGTTCGCTCGACGAAGTCATCCGGTCTCCCTGTGCATACGACGGCCTGTCAGGGCCGGGTAGGCGTGCAATCTGGTCGCAGGGCTGGCAGCACACCCCAGGGTTACACGCAATATCCCACATATCCCACATACTACCCATAAACCGGAGACAGGACAAGCCCTAACTGATTCCTCGGCTGGCCCGCTTGCTTGTCCGACGTCAGTTGGCTCACCACCGATCGGCTGACGCCTGTGCCGGAAACAGCGACCTTCTGGTACAATACTCCCGCGGCAGGACTGAAGACAGGACGAGTGTGCTATGCCAATTCCCAGGCTTCTGACGCTGGTTATAGCCCTGGTGACACTGGCCGTCGTGGTGACAGTCGGGGCAATCGTGTTGCGCCCGCCGCTACCTTTGCTGGTCAGTGCCTCCTTTGACCGGACGCGCATCACGCCCAACGCCGACGGACTCGACGATCTGGCCGTCGTGCAGTATCGTCTCTCCCGCCCGGCAACGATCAGCATCTACCTCGATGGCAGTGACGGCACTCGCTATTACTTCCGTCAGAATGAGCCACGCATTGCCGGTCGTTATCGCGTTTTGTTCAGTGGGATCGTCGCGGGCTACACCCTGCCCGGAGAGGACATCGCGGGTGTCATCGAACGCCGTCTGATTCCCAACGATCGCTACACCTGGGTTATCGAGGCTAGCGACGGGGATACCGTGGAGCGCAAGTCGGGCGTCCTCGAAATCGCTGAGGCTGATAGTGCCCTGCCGGAGATTTCCGCTTTCGAGATTCACCCCGCCGAATTCACTCCCAACCAGGACGGCATTCGCGACCGGGTGAGCATCAACGTGTACCTGGAAAAGCCCGCTCAGCTCTCTGTCTATCTGGAGGATACCAGCGGTCAGCGCTATTACCTGCCGGAGCGTGAGGAAGGCCGCCTGCCAGGTGACAGGGGCAACCATGAATTCGACTACGACGGAGGGGTTGATCAGGGGATGGAACCGCCGCCCGACGGTCAGTATGCGGTCTATGCGGTGGCTCAGGATGCTGTGGGACAGCGGATCGTGCGCCAGGGCAGCCTGAGCATTCGCGACGGCGGACTGCCGCAGGTTGAGATCGTGCCACAGGCAGCCGGCGCAGTTGTCTACTTCGGGACTATGCCCTACGAAGATCGTTACTACACCGATCTGAGCATAGCGGGCGAGAGCATCTCCAAGCCCGAAGGGGTGATATCGGATCTCACGACCCTTACCATGCCCCTGGGCGATCTGCTGGTCTTCAAACTGACTGTCAGCAACTACGGTTCGACACCTGTGCGAACCGCTGGTCCGTTCCCCGGCACGGTCTATCAGTTCAATCAACGGGCGGCTAGCCTGGAAGCTTACGAAGAATCGGGAGCGTGGCGTATCGGGATCAACTGTGACACGGCGTACAGTGACTTTCCCTGGCGCTGGGCGCTGGCTCCCCTGGAAGAGCTTCAGGCCGTGTATGACGAGGAGACGGGCGAGACCTACTACTACCTGTTGCCAGGTCAGCGGGCTGAGGTCTGGGGCGCCATCCGCATGACAGAGATTCGCAAGGCCCGTAATCCGCAGGAATGCTGGGCGGGTCTGATCCATGAGGACGTGGGGATACCGGCGTTCCAGAGCCGTGTCGGCGCGCGCGAAATCGAGTTGGTGACGGTCACTGACTCCACTGACTGAGTGCTTTCTGCCGCCTTGCCTGCTCTGGGCGGATGCTGTACCATGGTGGCCAGGAACGGCTATCCAGGCAGGAGGTGAGCCATCAACTTGCCAACTCGTCGCCAAACGCTGATGGTCGTGCTTGTATGGGTGCTCAGCGCGGTGCTGATGGCCTGCGGTGGGGCGGACGATTCGCGTCGTCCGACGCGCGTACCTACTCGCATTCCTCCTACCCCTACCCTGCGCTCTACCGCCCTGCCCGAAGTGGACGAAGCGCCAGCCATCGGTGACGCGGAGCGTCCGGTTACGCTGCTCTTCGCTGTGCCCGCTGATCGGAAGACTGCAACGACTCGTCAGATTGCCCAGCAACTGTCTCAGTACCTCAGCGATAGTCTGGGGCTGTCCTTCGCCGTCGAGCTTTCTGATGAGAGCAGTGCTCTCGACCTGCTGTGCAGCGGCGCACCTGCCCTGGCCTGGGTCAGCGCGTTCACTTACGCTGCAGCCAGGCAGGAATGCGAGGTCACACCTTTGCTGGCGGTAAAACGCGGGCGCTCGCCAGACTTCACGATCGGGCAGAGCGCCGAGATTGTCGCGCGCACCGAAATCACCGATTTGTCGCAGATGGCCGGGCAAACCTTCTGCCGCAGCGACGACCAGGATGTGGCAATGGCGTGGGTCTTGCCTGCTTTGTTGCTGAGCAGCGCTGGGGTGAATCCCTTCATCGAACTTAAGGCCGTTCGCGACTATCCCGATGACGCGGCGGTCATCCTGGCGCTGCAGGCGGGAGAGTGTGCCGCAGCCGCCTTTCGTCCGGGTGACTTTGATCAGGCTTTGCTCGACGCAGTCTCCGCCGTGGCCGACGTGGAGGGCGAACGTCCCGACTACAGCGATCTCAAAGCAGCCGTGCACGTCATCGTCCCGGCGGCGGACACGACAGCACCCGCCACGACGGGGCAATGGCGTGGCCTCGCGACGGGTGTACTCCCCTTTGAGGTGCTGGTTGCCGCTCCAGAAAACGCTTTGCCCAAGAGCCTGGGCAACCTGGAGAATCTGCGCAACTCGCTGGCAGAGCAGATCGCGGCTTTCTTCAACGATCGCGTCGAAGGCACGACGCGTCTGAAGCGGCTGCTGGATGCAGATGGCATCTTGCCGGTCAGTGCTCAGCACTATCGGTCATTCGTCACCATGCTGGAACGGGCAGGCTGGCGCATGGCCTTTTTCCCGTGAGATAGAGCTTCGAAACCTGCCACACGCTGATTGCCATCATCCATGTCTCTTGAGCTGGCTGTCGTCATCGTTTCGTGGAACACGCGCGATCTGACTCTGAATGCGCTGCACACCCTGCTGACTGACGTCGAGACACACGGCCCTCAGGCTGAGGTTTGGGTTGTAGACTGTGCTTCGACCGATGGAACGCCGCAAGCCATCCGCGAACGGTATCCTCAGGTATCGCTGATCGCCAGCGACCGCAACCTTGGTTTCGCGGCGGGCAACAATCTTGCGCTGCGGCAGCTTGGCTTCGGCGAGCCGGCTGCGGCGGAAACACGCTCTGTTCTGCCGCGTGCGGTCTATCTGCTGAACCCTGACACAGTGACTCTGCCGGGCGCGACGCGCACCCTGTACGATGCGCTCTTCAGTCTTCCGCGCGCGGGCGTCGTCGGCGCGCAGTTGACCTATGAGGACGGTTCGTTTCAGCATGGCGCGTTCAGGTTCCCCGGTTTGCTGCAACTGGGGATCGAGCTGTTCCCTGCGCCTGCTCGCCTTTACGACTCGTGGCTGAATGGGCGCTATTCGCGTCGTCAGTACGAACGAGGCGTCCCCTTCCGCGTTGATCACACCCTGGGGGCCACCATGATGGTACGGGGGGAAGCGATTCAGCAAGCCGGTTTGCTGGACGAGAGCTATTTCATGTATTGCGAGGAGATTGACTGGAGCTTCCGTATTCGCCGTGCCGGTTGGGAGATTTATACTGTGCCAGCCGCCCGTGTCATTCACCTGGGAGGCCAAAGCACCGGCCAGGTTCGCCCACAGAGCCTGATCAATCTCTGGCGCAGCCGCCTCCGCCTGTTCGACCGCTACTTCACACCCCAGAAGCGCTATGTGGCACGGCGCATGGTGCGCCTGGGCATGCGTCTCCGTTTGCGAGGCATCGAGCGAGCGTTTCGGCAAGGGAAGCTTTCTCCTGCCGACCATGAAGCGCTGATCGCTGCTTACCAGACCATTCTGTCGCTGTGAGGGATTCAGTGTCCACCGAACTGGCCGCGGTCATCCTGGCCTGCAACGAGGCAGAGAACATCGTGCCGTGTGTTGAGAGCGTGCGTTGGGCCGATCAGGTCTTTGTCATCCTGGATACGCGCAACGCCGACGATACGCCTGCCCTCGCCGCACAGGCGGGCGCGGAGGTAATCACGAATCGTTTTGAGAACTACGCGCAGCAGCGTAATGACGCGCTGCGCCTGGTGCAGGCAGAGTGGATTCTCTTCATTGACGCGGACGAGCGTTCGAGCGCCGAGCAAGCAGCAGAAGTCCGTGCTACTCTGCAGCATCCGGCTCATCACGGCTACTGGATACCCCGCCACAACTACATCTTTGGACGCCTTACTCTGCACGCGGGCTGGTATCCGGACTATCAGATGCGTCTGCTGCACCGCGGCCACGCCCGTTATGATCCGTTGCGTCATGTACACGAGCTGGTGATCCTGGATGGCGAGCCTGGCTACCTGACCGTGCCCTTTGTGCACTTCAACTACCGCGATCTGCGCCAGTTTCGCGCCAAGCAACGGCGCTATGTGGCCTTCGACGCACACATCTTGCAGCAACAGGGCATCCGGCCCCGGCTGCACAAGTTCTTCACACGCCCACTATGGCAGTTTTGGTGGCGGTTTGTCGCTCTGCAGGGCTACAAAGACGGATGGCATGGTCTGCGTCTCAGTCTGCTCATGGCCTGGTACGAGCTGCAGAAATACGTCGAGTTGCGCCGCCTGTATCGTTCATCCTGAACCAGCTCTAACCTCCCGCCCTTCGTCGCGACACCAGCTCGGCCAACACATGGAGTCCCCCGCCCACTACGCTATGGCCGCCCAGTAACACAGGGATTGGCGCGGCGGCTGCTGCCTGGGTGAATGCATACAGCCATTCGTCGGTGATGGCCTTCACGAGAAACAGATCGGAAGAGAAACGCTCGTCTGCTGCAGGGTAGTGCCCGGCGGCGGCCATCAGTACCCGCGAATCAATGATCGCCGCATCAACCATCCCGGCCAGTTCGTCGAAAAAGCCCTGTGGCCCCAGCAAATCCACCAGGCGAGCGAGCAGAGATCGGACTTCGCCCCGTGCCAGTCGTTCGCTGGCTACCATCCCCCGCTCTTCTGCGAAGACGCGCAGCCAGCATTGGGTCACTTCGTTCAGCGCCGCCCAGGCTTGCGGAGCGACACGCCCGATCAGGGCAACCCGGCTCCCATCGCGGGCCAGGGTATCCAGCATCGAAGCCAGCGGTATCCGATCGAGCAGAGCGTCCTGGCAGGCTACTCGCAGATGCGACGGGCAATTGGGGTGTTCGCGTACGATGGCCAGGTCAGCCGGCGTGTCGAGATCGAAGGCCCAGGCTGGTCGCATGCCTTCCGGACGGATCACTCGATAGCCACCCTCCTGCTGCAAGAGCCAGGCGAGGCTATTGTCGCGCCCCACTTGCTCCAGGATGGGTAAGACCGCATTGTCCACCGTGAAAGCGACCCAATCGCTGGAATGCAAATTGTTGGTGATCGCCAGGTGCAGCCCTGAGCGGAGAGCCGCTTCCAGGGTAGCGCGTGTCCACCCGACGATTGATTTGGGCAACAGTGGCGCGCTTGCAGCGCCGAAATATAGGACGGCGGCCATCTGATACCGTTCGATCAATCCGGCCAGGCGTTGCCCAAAATGAAACGATTCGGCGTCTGGATCGAGTATGCAGGCCGGGTGTTGTATGGACTGCGCATCCGCTACAGCCAGGACGATGGGGGCCAGTCCCTCTTCTGCCAGAGCTTCGATCAGGTCAACCCCCGCGGCCTGCGTGGCACGGTAGAGCAACTGCTCCGCCCGTGATTTTCCCCCCGGCCCAAGCATGATCACCGCCCCAACGTCAGACATGGTTGACCACCTTTGCGCGGCAAGACAGCGGATGCCAAAGACAAAGGGCCGGGATGACCCGGCCCCGAAGAGACTTGCTCATTCATCACTCGATGCGCGGTTCAAGCACCCCGTAGTTTCCGTCTTCGCGGCGATACAACACACCCACTTTGGCCGTTTCAGCGTTGAGGAAAACGAAGAAGTTGTGTCCCAACAATTCCATCTGATCAATCGCCTCTTCCTCGCTCATGGGAATCAGCGTGACGGTCTTGCGGCGCACGATGGCTGTCTTCTCTTCTTCCTCCTCTTCCTCCACTGTTGCTCCAGGTACGGACTCCACAGTCTCCAGGGCTTGTTCGGTTTCGTAGAAGCGCCCTGCCCCGCGGCGCTTGCGCTTGCCCTTGTAGCGTTCGATCTGACGATACATCTTGTCGAGCGCCACGTCGAGAGCCGCGTAGATGTCCGGTTGCTTCTTCTCCTCCGCCCGCAGAATGACCCCTCGTGTGTTGCGCAGGGTGAGCTGTGCAATGCACTGATCCATGCCTTGTTTGCGGCGTTCGATAGCCAGGTCAACACGAACTTCCTGAATGTTGGGTAAGTAGCGATCCAGTTTGCTCACTTTCTTTTCGACGTGCTCCTGCAGGCGCGGTGTTACATCAACGTTGCGAGCATGAATCCTGAGTTCCATTGCCTACACTCCTTTCGTCAGTGGCGCTCACGGCAAGCCAGGCGTGTCAAACACGCCCATGCCCGCATCCGCAAACACGGCGCTGGCCAGCGCTACGCCGTACACCCTCCGCGCGCCCGCGGCGCGAAGGGCAGCAGCGCAGGCTCCCAGCGTTGCACCGGTTGTCAATACATCGTCAACCACAACCACACAGCGGCCTTCTACCAGAGCGGGCGCTGCTACGAACGCGCCCGCCACGTTCTCGCGGCGTTGCTGGGCGTTGAGATGCGTTTGTGTCTCAGTCTCCCGCACGCGCGATATTGCCTCCTCGCGATACTCCCATTTCATGGGTCCCGCCAATGCTCTTGCCAGCAGCGCCGACTGATTGTAACCGCGCTCCCGCAGCCTGCGCTGATGCAGTGGCACAGGGCACACCATATCCACAGACCAGTTCGTGTCTCCCAGCGCCAGGGCCGCCAGGTGAGCCAGCGGTTCGGCCAGACGCCTGACGCCATCGTACTTCAGCGCGTGTATCGCCGACCGCGCTGGGCCTTCGAAGGTGACTGCGACGCACATATCATCCAGCCCCTCTACCATGCGGGCTGGGGCTGTTTGCATCTGTGCCAGGCAGCGTGGACACAAAAAGCTCCCCACACGTTGACAGTGTACGCACTGCGGCGGAAAGACCAGATCCAGCGCAGTGACCGACACCTGATGTGCCAGGAGCTTGAGGGCATCGGCGGAGAACCAGACTCGCCAGCCTGTTTCTCCGCGCTGCCGGTTTGCGTTGTCCAGATGGTGACGGGTCAAGTCAGTCTCATGTGCTCGCTGATCAGAAAGACCCCAGGACGCCCGACTCCAGCAGAATGACCACTGCCGGGCCAAGCAACACGATCCAGATCGACGGGAAGATCAGAAAGACCATCGGGATGATCATCTTCACCGGCGCTTGCTGCGCTTTTTCCTGCGCGCGCTGACGACGCTTGACGCGCATCTGATCCGCCTGGATGCGCAGCACCTTGGCGATGCTCACGCCAAGTTGTTCAGCCTGGATTAGCGCGGCCACAAAGGTCGTCACGTCGGGCACATCCATCCGGTTGGACATATCGCGCAGGGCATCACTGCGGCGCTTGCCGAGTTGGATCTCTTGCAGCACACGCCCGAAGGCAATGGCGATCTCGTTATCCCACTTCTCATAGACTTTGCCCATGGCCTGCTCAAAGCTAAGCCCGGCTTCCACGCAGATAGTGAGCAGGTCGAGCGCATCCGGCAAGGCCCGGATGATGGCCTCCTTGCGGCGACTGATCTGACTCTTGAGCTGGAGCAGCGGCAGATAGTAGCCCAATACCGCGCCGCCGATGGTGCCCAGCGTGCCTTTGACGGCCCCCCAGTTGGTGAAGAAGAAGAACAGCACGAACGCGCCCACCCCCATGCCGATGGTCAGAGCGATGCGCTGGCCGAAGAACACGGCGGGTTCCATGCTCTGCGTTTTGCCTGCCAGTTCGATCTGCCGGCGCACACTCTCCATCTGATTTTCGGGCGTGAACTTGGCCGCGAAGCGCGCCAGTGCCCTGTACATGGGAATGATGACGCGCTCCCGCGTGCTCAGGGAGAGTTCGATCTCTTCGAGCGACGCAGGCACTTCCCGATCGCCATACTGCGCCAGACGTTTTTCGAGCGGATCGGCATCTGTTCGGTCTGAGTAGCCTACCACGATCAGGCCACCGAGCAGTAGTGCCGCTGCAATCAGGAGAATCAGGATAATCGGGTCCATAGTCCACTCTCGCCCAGTACCTGGTGTGTGGTCAGTACTTGATGTCCACGATCTTCTGAATGATCGCTGCGCCCGTGCCAATCAGCCCCAGGCCGCATCCCAGCATCGGCCAGCCGCACATGCGGTTCTCGACCAGATTGGACATGTAGCCGGGGCTGACCATGTAGAGGAAGATCGTCAGGGCCACTGGCAGCAGCGAGATGATCCAGCCCGTGATGCGTCCCTGTGCTGTCAACACGCGAATCTCACCCTTGAGCTTGATACGCTCACGGATGGTGTGCCCGATCGATTCCAGCACTTCGGCCAGGTTACCGCCGACTTCGCGCTGGATGTTCACCGCCGTGTTGATCAGGTCGAGGTCATCGCTGGGCATACGCGCCAACAGGTGATCCAGCGCGTTCTCCATGGGGATACCCAGTTGGACTTCCATCACCACCCGGCGGAACTCGCTGGCAGTCGGCTCTGGGGACTCACGCGAGATGGCTTCCAGCGCCTGCAATACACCATAGCCAGAGCGCAGCGCGTTGACCCACAGGGAGAGCGTGTCCGGCAACTGGTTCTCGAATGTTCGCAAGCGCTTGGACTGCCGGCGTGCCACATAGAAACGGGGAAAGAAGAAACCGGCCACCGCGGCCACACCGGCCCCAATGGGCGAGGTGAACGCTGCCAGCCCGATCAGGAAGCCACCCACGGAGGTGATCACATGCAGGGCCAGATACTCGGCGACAGTGAGTTTGAGGTCGGCGCGTGACAGTTGCGTGCGCCATTTCTGTGCAAATCCCCTGTCTGCCAGCATGGCATCCAGGCGGCGTGTGATCAGGGTGGCTTCGTGGGTCGGATCGGGTTTCTGTAGTTCCTCGAACTCGACCAGCAGGCTGCCTGGCTCCGACGTGTAGCGCCCCAGGCGCTCTTCGATCTGCTCCCGCCGCTCGGCTCGGATGCTGATCACGCCGGCGATCAAGATGATCACCGCCATGACTCCGGCTACGCCCGCTATCGCGATTTCCATCTGCCTCTGCCCTCCCCGCGCTCTCGCTGTTACTTTCTATTCTACCAGGGAAGTCCTATTGCCCGATAGCCATCGCAGGATGGCTGCCTGTTCGCCCAGCGGGCCTTGCCTTGCCCCATGCTTTCAGTCGCAGAAGGGTCAGTGCGTCTGCCTTAGTAACGCGAGACGCCAATCCCGAACACAGACGACGGCAGGTGAATGCCCGCGGCCTCGATCTTGTCAATGAACTTGGGACGCAGCCCGGTCGGACGAATGCGCCCGATCACCTTGCCCGCTTCCAGGCCAGTCTGTTCGAACTCAAACAGGTCGGACATGGTGATCACGTCGCCTTCCATGCCCTGCACCTCGGTGATCTTGACGATCTTGCGCGAGCCGTCGCGCAGGCGATCCTGATGGATGATCAGGTCAATGGCCGAAGCGACTTGCTCGCGGATGGCGCGCACCGGCAGGTCCATGCCTGCCATCAGACACATCACCTCCAGACGGGCCAGTGTGTCGCGGGGACTGTTGGAGTGCAGGGTGGTCATCGAACCTTCATGACCGGTGTTCATGGCCTGCAGCATGTCCAGCGCCTCGCCCGCGCGGCACTCGCCGACCACAATGCGGTCGGGGCGCATACGCAATGAGTTGACTACCAGGTCGCGGATACTCACCTCACCGCGTCCCTCGATATTGGGTGGGCGGCTTTCCAGCGGGACGACGTGCTCCTGCCGCAGTTGCAGTTCTGCCGCGTTCTCAATGGTCACGATGCGCTCGTCGTTGGGAATGAAACCGGAGAGCACATTGAGCAGCGTTGTCTTGCCCGAACCAGTACCCCCGGACACAATGATATTAAGCTTGGCTACCACAGCCGCGCGCAGGAATTCGGCGATTTCGGGCGTCATCGAGCCGAAGCGGATCAGGTCTTCGACAGTGTAAGGACGCCGCGAGAACTTACGGATAGTGATTGTCGGGCCGCACAGCGCGATCGGGCGGATGACTGCGTTCACACGCGAACCATCTGGCAGACGCGCATCTACCGTCGGTGAACTCTCGTCAATGCGACGACCCAGCGGGGCTACAATGCGGTCGAGGACACGCAGCACATGATCTTCGTCTTCGAAGGTGACGTTAGTGCGCAGGATATTGCCGTTGCGCTCGATGTAGACATTCTTGGGGCCGTTGACCATGATCTCGGTAATGGTGTCGTCGGCCAACAGCGGCTCCAGGGGGCCATAGCCCAGAATTTCGGCGACGATGGCCTCATAGAGCATCTGTCTCTCCTGACGCCCCAGCACGATGCTCTCTTCGTTCAGGATGGTGGTGAACAGCTCCTCAATCGTCGCCCGCACCTCTGGCGAGCGCGGGTCCACGCTGGCGTCCAGTTCCGAAAGCAACTTGTTCTGGATGCGGACTTTGAGGTCCTGATAGCCTCCACCGTCAGGCCGACGTGCTGCCACAGCACCTGCTGCCGTGGGCACCTGTGCCTGCCTCACCTGCTCCAGCTTGGACGTTTGCGGCTTCTCACCCCCCTGACCACCCCGTTCTATTCTCCGCAACAGGGACATACTCACCTCCCGACTGTTTCCTCGCTCTTCCGGCTGATATCCGTAAACACATCAGTTTCCGCTCAGTAAAGCCCGCAGGCCGCTCTTCGAGCGCGGTTCGCTCTGCGGTTTGGTTTCTTCTGGTTTTTCCTGCTCCACCGATTTCCGCACGTGTTCGGCCAGCTCTATCAGCTCTCTGCCTGGAGACTGCGATTTGGCCTTGGCGACCAACGGAACACCCTGATTTACCGCAACCAGCATGGCCGCGTTGTCCAGTGGAATGGTTGACACCACTTTGAACTTCAGATGACTTTCGATAGAGTTGACAGGCACGGCTCCTCGCCCGCGCTCTTTCTCGCTCAGCACACGATTGAGCACGAAGAGGACTTTGTCCAACATCCCGGCGTCCCGGAAGATGTCGAGCATCTTGCGCACGTTGCGCACGCAAGGAATGGTTGGATTGGCGACCAGGATGATCCGCTCCGCTACATCGAACAGCTTGTGCGTCATATCGTCGTATTGCGTCGGCGTATCCACGATCACGAAATCGTAGGATTTCGACAGTTGTTGCACCAGTTCCCGAACTGCATCTGACGAAATATCGTACGCTGCTACAGGAAGCGGAGGGGCCGTCAGCACCTTCAAGCCGCTGGCGTGCGTGACCAAAACGCTGTCAACCATCTCCTGGTCAATATCGTGCACGTTCTTGGTCAGATCAGCGATGCTACGCTGTGCCTGTACGTTCAGAAACGTATCAACGTCTCCGAATTGCAGGTTGGCATCTACCAGCAGCACGCGAGTATCGTGACGCATGAGTGCTGCAGCCACATTGGTGGCCACCGTGGTGACCCCTGCGCCTGCCTGAGGGCTGTAGACAACAATGATGTGCCCTGCCCCTGCGATAGGAGTCAGAACACTTGGCTTCCCTTCGCGCGCTACGGCTGTGCGCAGCGACGACATCTGCGCTTCTTGCTGACGGATCGGTTCGTTGCGCTCGTATACGCGCCGGATGGTGGCGTACAGTTCCTCGCTGGATACCGGCTTGGTCAGGAAATCGCGTGCGCCTGCCAGCATGGCCTGACGCATGTATCCCTGCTCATTTTGCACCGACATGATCACCACAGCAGCCGTACGCACGGCCATGGTGATCTGTTTGGTGGCGGTGATACCGTCCATGTCGGGCATGTTGATGTCCATCAGGACTACGTCAGGCTTGTACTGAGTAGCCAGTTCAATGGCCTCACGCCCTGTGCTGGCACCGTCTCCACCGACTACCTCGATATCCGGCTCGAAGGCGAGCAGTTTGCGGATGTTCTCGCGCGTATCCGGAATGTCGTCAACAATCAGCACTTTGATGACCTGACGCTCGCTGCTCATAGTCGTTACCTTGTCTGTGCCACCAACCTGTCGTGTCCTGCGAACTGTCCGCCGATGAGCATAAAGGGCATGCGGACGCTCGCGCGAGCGCGTGCCCTTTATGCTATTTTAACGCAAAGTCAATGCTTTTGTCCAAAGCGCTATTCCCCGGCAGCCTGACCAACCGCTTGCTGTAAGAAGCTGTGTAGCTGCCCAATGTCAAAGCGCCGCACGCTGGTGATCGGCGGTTCGAGCGCGAACTCCAGCGCCACGGGCGGCTGCGCGTTGTACGTGCGGATCATATAGTCCAGCGACACCGGATCGGTCGCCACGACACTGTTGTCACCAGCCGTGCGCAACGCCAGGGTGATGGGAATCTGCGCGTCCACCGCCCAGGTGAGCACCAGCGCATCCTGAGGAGTCACCGCCAGCGTGATGATCAGGGGCATGTAAGGCGTTGCCGTAGGTTGTGGAGTTGCCTGCTGTGCTCCCCCTTCTCCAGGCGGCGGGACCGTTTCGATGACCTGTGGCGTAGGCGTCGCGCCCACGATGTCTCCACCCGGCGGGAAGTAGCCGACGTGCAGCACCCAGGCGTTGGTCACCGTGCGTTGCGTGACCAGACGAGGCCGCTGAGAGGGTTCGCTGGGGCTGAGCAAGACCCCTTCCGGAGACAGGGTGCTGGCTTCCGGTCGCCCTTGGCGCGGGGCACCAATGCTCAGTTCACCTGTCTCCAGGCGAGTGATCAGGGAGACGTTGTTGGGCATGCGCGTCTGGAAAGTGGGATCTACGTCAATGTACAGGAAGGACAGGATCACATCCACGAAGTCGCCCGGTTGGATGCCGTAGGCCACCTGCCCCACGCCTGTGGGATCCAGGGGGATGGACACGGCCACCCGTGGCTGATCGTCTTCGAAGGCGCGCATCAGCGCCGCCGCATCCGATCCTGTCTGCGCAATCTGATAGAGGTTGGGCACGATCTGCCTGGCCAGAATGGGCATCCCCCGCGGAATGTCGGTGCGCGCAATCTGACCAATCACATCCTCCAGCTCTTCTGCCGTAAAGTAGTTGCCGGGTTCGGGCAATGCTTCCTGCGGCCAGAGCTGCACGCCAACGCCATCAGGTGGGATCACAATGCCACGCGGCAGGTCCTGAATCGCCACCACGATCTCCACCATATCCAGAAAACGTGGGCTTAGTTCCTCAGGCAGGGGAGTGGTCTCTGCCGCCACAGCCGGGGTTTCGGTTGTCCCCTCCTGTCCGGTTTCATCGCCGCCGGACATCAACACGAACACGAGCACAATCACCAGGATGATGACCATGCCCAACAGGATCAGCACTCGACCTCGCATAAGGTTTTCCCTCCCGAACGGTCTGCACCGGGATAGACCAGGCCACGTGACAACCTGTCGCAGTTGCTAACTAGTGTAGTCTGATGTCGAAAACGCGCAAACAGGCCCAAAGTCCCAAAACACAGGAGGGCAGCGCTATCGGAAACGCCACCCTCCCCTTTCGATGCTCGGACGTCGTCTTCCTGATCTGTCAAACGGCGGGCAGCATGACGACGAAGCGATTGAGTTCGTCTTCCGCGCTGTTGACTTCCAGCATTCCCCCTACCAGCTCGATCCGTTCTTTGAGAGTACGCAGTCCAGAGACGTCTCCTTGCTCACTGTGAGCCAGAGCCTCGGCAGGATCGAAGTTGCGCCCGTCGTGTTCAATGGTGGCTTTCAGCCAGTCTGGACCAACATCTATCACCACGTTGATTGTTTTGGCTCCCAGGTTGTCTCGCGCATTGGCCATGATGGTCTGGATCGACCGGAACATCATGACCTCGATGTGACCAGGCAAGCGCCGCTCATCGCCCAGTACGTTCAGTTGTGTCTGAATACCTGTCTTTTCCTCGAACGCTTCTGCATAGCGGCGCATGGTGGGCACCAGGCCCAGGTCGTCCAGCATCATCGGGCGCAGATCGAAGATGAAATCGCGTACCTTCTGAAACGTACTGTTCGCCGCAGCCTTCAGGTTGTTGAGTTCTTCTTGCGCGCGGTCGGGATTGCGGTCGAACAGCCGCTGGCAGATTTCCGCCTGCAGGATGAAATTGGTCAATGACTGTGCCGGGCCGTCGTGCATCTGACGTGCCAGGCGTTGCCGCTCTGCTTCTTGGGCTTCCACCACATTGATAATCGCCCGCCGCGATAGCTGCTCCGCCTCGCGCTCGATAGCTGCCGGTGCAGGCATCGGCACACGGTACGTTGCCGCATCGGGCCCCAGGGTACGCACCAGGTCGAGCAGCCGCCCCAGCAATTGCTCGAAGCGCTGTAGTTCGCTCAGAGTTGCTTTCGCCTTCTCAAGCTGTCCCTGCAACGTCAACAGGCGCTTGTTGGCGTCCATGGCGCTGTCGTAGGCCGCTTTGATGTCGGCCCGGGGGATGGTGTCGAAGTTGGTCTCCACGCGACTCAACTGCGCACTGATGGCGATATTCCGCTCGCGCATGCGTGTCACTTCGAGCTGCGTCTGCTCGATCAGGCGCTGATTTTCCTGTACACGTTTGCGGATGTTTTCGTACTCTGTTTCCAGCTCATGCAGCACTTCATTCTGAAGACCCTGCGCCATCGCTGTTTTCCCTCACAGTCTTGTCTGCCACTGTGCCTAGGGCTTCTTGTCTTGCGCGCGCACCCAGCCGCGCTGCAACGCATAGACCGCAGCCTGTGTCCGGTCGCGTACGTCCAGCTTCTTGAGGATCGAAGTCATGTGATTCTTCACGGTCTGATGGCTAATGCCCAGCGTCTGAGCGATCTCTTTGTTGCTCTTGCCGCGTGTCACGTATTCCAGAATTTCCATCTCTCGTGCGCTGAGTGGCACGAAGTGTTCGCTGGGATCTACCATATAGGGGCCAGTGGCCGCTTCTACACTGGCATTGAGCCACTCTTTTAGCTCGGCCAGGGTGTAGACTTCGCCATTGACCACATACAGACCCCGCATCACCTGGCGCACTACATCTACCAGCGCTTCTGGCTCGATGTCCTTGGGACAGAACGCTGCTGCTCCCGCGCGCATGGCGTGTAGCACCTGTTCAAAGTCATCGTAGGCGGTGAGCAACACGACGGCAGTGGGCACTTGCTCGGCCTTGAGCTGATGCGTCACCTGCAACCCGTTCATGCCGGGCAGATTGATGTCCAGGACTACTACATCGGGCACCAGGAGTCGGCACAGACGCAAGGCCTCTTCGCCGCTGCTGGCTTCTGCCAGGAGTTTGATATCATCTTCCACGGCGAAGATGTTGCGCAGTCCTTGCCGGAAGACGGGGTGGTCGTCAACAATTACCAGCGTAATGCGCGGTGGAGGAGCATACGCGCTTTGGTCGTATGACATCGGGAAAACTCACTCCCATATGCTGGGGCAGTGCCCAGGCGGTCCCTACCCTGTGATCCTAGCATAGTTTATCGCGCGCAATCACACAATAGAACATGCGAGCAGTCTTGGCGCGGCTTCTCACCAGGCGCACTCTGCTGGCCATACCATTCTGTAAACAGCCATGTTGCCTCCTCCAGCTGCGGGAGCATAGAGGGCGTTGGTTGTGAACACGATCTTGCCCAGGCGCGGATCGTCTGGGGGAACTGGGCGTTGGTCGGGCATGACCATCAGGTAGGCAACCCGGCGCTCGCACATCAGGCGCATCAGTCTGTCCGCGTTGCGGAACAATGGAATGACTTCTGGGCTGACCAAACCGGCCAGATCGAAGATGGGTCTGGGTGCGAAGTAGCCCAATGCTCCAATGTCGTGCACGGCGAGCAGTTCGTCTGGAGGAAGATTGGCGCGGACCCATTTGGCTGTTGCGACCATTTCCGTGTTGATGATGCGCACGTCTTGCCCGTATTGGCGGGCGCCGATGCCCCAGAAGCCTGCGGTGACTGCCAGAGCGGAGAGAGCCAGACTGC